>OKST01000526.1_pt1 | contig 27671 bp, 24 predicted proteins | sample 1606341 | NCBI WGS metagenome assembly OKST01 (sample SAMEA3879563, study PRJEB24766) | human gut metagenome | biome: human-associated habitat; feature: feces | place: USA | collected 1985/1987 | reverse complement strand
AAAAGTTTTGCAGAAAATGGTTGTGTTCGGAAAGAAAGTATGGTATGATGTATAGATGTTAAGTGTATGCGGTTTTGAAGGTATATCTAGCGTAGGGGATTGGTCAAATGGTATGATAGGGGTCTCCAAAACCTTTGGTGGGAGTTCGATTCTCTCATCCCCTGCTCTTAAAAACGCTCGAAAGCCTTGTATTTACTGGTTTTCGGGCGTTTTCGTTTTATCTCGGATGATCAAAAGTAATCATAGAAGTAATCAAAAAGATACTATATGAATCTATTATACTGATCCACATAGTATCTTTTTCAGGCAATCTACAATATTGTCAACAAATATTTCTTCTTAATCTTCTACTTTTCAATCTTCTCTTTTTTTCTGGGTCTTCTCCGCATTGCTGTATGCCATGGCATAAAAGATTTCCTGTGAATTGAGTTTGACATCATTCAGGCTTCTGTCTGCATAATTTCCGGTTTCTGTCAGTCTCTTTCCTTTTTCATCATCATTCATCATGGTCTCGAACATCCAGTCCAGACGTTCCTTTAATTTCTCATTAAGAACCGGAGCAGCCACCTCCACACGACGGACTGTATTTCTTGTCATAAAGTCAGCAGATGCAATATATATTTTTTCTCTTTCTTTTGTACCGAAGCGATAGATTCTGGAATGCTCCAGATAACGGCCTACAATACTTACAACCTTGATATTCTCTGTATATCCCTTAATCTCCGGAATCAGACAGCAGATACCTCTGACGACCATCTCTATCTTTACTCCTGCCTGAGATGCTTCCACCAGTTTATTGATGATCACCTTATCTGTCAGGGAATTGATCTTGATTCCAATATAGCCTTCCTTTCCCTGTTTCACCTGGTCGATTTCTTCCTGTATCATATCCAGAACTCTGTTCTGCAGACATTTCGGTGCAACCAGAAGAAGATTGGATTTCTCAACAACTTCCCCTTTCAGAAGAGCTGCAAACACTTCTGCTGCTTCTTTTCCGATTTCCTGATTTGCTGTGATCAGTGACAGATCTGTGTAAAGTGCAGATGTTTTTTCATTATAATTACCTGTACCAATCTGCGTAATATAGGACACACCCTTATCTGTTTTTCTGGAGATCAGGCACAGCTTGGAATGTACTTTATATCCATTCAGTCCATAGATTACTCTGCAGCCAGCTTCTTCCAGTTTTCTGGAATATTCAATATTGCTTTCCTCATCAAATCTGGCTCTCAGCTCTACAAGTACAACAACTTCTTTTCCGTTTTCTGCTGCTTCCACCAGAGCATCTACAATCTGGCTCTTGTCCGCCAGACGATATAATGTCATCTTGATGGATACAACAGAATCATCCTTTGCAGCCTCATTCAGAAGATTAATAAAAGATCTGATATTTTCAAATGGATAGGATAACAGTACATCTTTCTTCATGATCTGTGGAATCAGAGCACTCTTGTCATCTAGCTCCGGTGTCATTCTGGGAGTTCTTCTCTGATAGAAAAGTTTGTCCTGGGCAGTATTCCTCAGATATCCCTGAAGTCCGAATACAAAGGACATATCAAGCGGAACCCTGGTCAAAAATACGTGTTCTTTATCCACATGAAGCTCCTTACAGAGTGAACTTATCATCTTTTTATTTAATTCTCTGGATAACTCCATTCTTACAGGATTCATTCGTCTTCTCTGCTTGATCAGATTCTCCATTGCATCCCTGTAATCCAGATCCTCATCATAAATGGTTTCTGTATCAATATCTGCATTTCTGGTAATACGGAGCAGCGCTTTCTCCCTGATCTCATAACTCTTAAACATTTTCGGCAGAAAATGAAGAATCAGTTCCTCTGAAAGCATGAAAGTCCCTTTTCTTGTAGGAATATCGATCAAACGTCTGAATACAGTATTACTGCAAGGGATAATAGCTGTTTTTGTTTTTCCACCCTTGCTCATCAGTGATGCCACTGCATAAATATTTTTATTTTTCAGGAATGGAAATGGCTGCTGTTTGCTCACAATATTTGCAGACAGATACGGTGCGATCTCCTGATCAAAATATGTTTCCAGAAGCTTGCCTTCCTCTGCAGATAATCTGTTAAAATTGATCAGACGCACTCCGTAAGGCTCCAGTTCTCCCATCAGCTGTTCATAGATAGCTGCCTTTTTCTGATCCAGATCTCTGGTGGCCTGAATGATTGCAGTTACCTGTTCTTCACTGGTCATGTTTGTTTTATTCTCACGTATTACTTCAGATGCTTCCATCTGATCCATCAGAGTTCCGACTCTGACTCTGTAAAATTCATCCAGATTTGACTGATAAATAGCAGCAAATGTCAGTCTCTCCGCAAGCGGAACTCCTGGATTTCCCGCCTCATTTAAAACTCTCTCATTAAACTTCAGCCAGGACAGTTCTCTGTTCATCATATATACAGGTGCTGTAATTTCTTTGCTTTTTTTCTGTTGTTTTTTCATTCGGATAATTCCTCACTCTTTTTATTCGTGATATCAGTGGCAAAATTTATCAAACCTTTTGACTCTGACATCCCATAACGTTTAGAATTATAAACTTTGAATATCAATTCCATGGAATGTCCATGTTATATTTACGTAAAATTTCCAGTCAAACAAATAAATTTATCTGTTTCTCAATAAAAAAGTGATTTCTGCTATTCTATAGCAGTCCTTTCGCTACCTGTATTTTCTGTACGCTTCCCAGACTTACTGCCATACAAAGAACAGATAATACGAGTTTCGCTTATAGCATAGATGATTATCCAATAAAAAACAAGACTGCCCAGATTATACTTCGGACAGTCTCGCTTTTCATTTACTCATTCACCGGATTCACATGAACCATGCAGTGTTTTACGTCTTTAAAATTCTTCTCTATACTATGATGAACATTTTCCGCAATGTCATGTGCCTCATCCAGAGGAATCGTTCCATCTGCTGAGATTTCAATATCCACATACATCTTGGAACCGAAAAGTCGTGTCTGGAGAAGGTCGATTCCCTTCACGCCTTTCACACCCATGATCACTTCTCTCATGCTCTCTTCTGTTGCCTCATCGCAGGAATGGTCAACCATCTTATCAATAGCATCTCTGAAAATATCTACAGATGCTTTCACGATCAGTACACAGATTGCAACACTGGCAATCGGATCCAGGATCGGGAAGCCAAGTCTTGCACCCAGGATACCAATAAATGCACCAACAGAAGACATTGCATCTGAACGATGGTGCCATGCATCTGCCATCAGTGCACCGGAATTTATTTTCTTCGCAGCACTTCTGGTATACCAGAACATCCACTCCTTCACTACAATAGAAACAACTGCCGCAATCAGTGCCAATGTTCCGGGAATTGCAATGCTTGTTCCTGAAGTACTCTTAATAATGTTCTCAATTCCATTCATACCAATTCCGATACCGGTTGCCAGAAGTAACCCGGACAAAATAATGGAAGATACACATTCCATCCGCTCATGTCCATACTGATGCTCCTTATCGGATTTTTTGCTGGATAAATTCACACCGACTATTACTACGAAAGTACTTCCCACATCAGATGCTGAATGAATCGCATCTGAGATCATGGCACCTGAATGTGCCAGAATTCCGGCAAGTAATTTAAATAAGGAAAGTAACAGGTTTACTGCAATACTCACACCTGATACCTTCATTGCCACCTTATGTTCCCATGCAGGCTCTTCCTTCTTAGCTGTCGTGTTACTGTTTGTCTTGTCTGACATTGCTGTCATGTTTAATTTTTTTGTCTGTTCCATAACCAGGACCTCCTAAATTTTCTTTTCAAATATATAAGCTTTTGTACTTTCCTATATTTGAGTTTACAGGTTCTTCTTATGTCACATACATTGCGCCACAGTCAGAAAACATATTTCCTTTCTGTGACTTATCAAAGTGCGGTCTTACAGGGGTCTTTTTGTATTTCGGAACTGCACCTGTCTCAGAAAATCCTCCTAAAAAAATCCCTCTAAAAGAAAATCTTTCCAAAACATACTTTTCAGAAAACAAAAAGACACACCTGCGGAACATACACTGTCCCACAGATATGTCTGAAAATTTTCATATCTGCTGCCGCTTCGCGCGGCCCGGCCCCACGCCCTCGAGCATCTCGGGCATCGCCTGCTCAGTTTGTACTGTTGATCTCGCATTCTGTTGAATGTAATGCAGTGCAAAGAGAATTAATGTTATATATATCAATTCACAAATAGCATGATGTGAATCAAACAACAAGTCATATTATAATAGTTTTATAAGACTGTTTCTAATTGACTTTCACTGATAATACACTATAGTATATCGGTTAGTCAAGCCAAATGTTATTGAAAATTTTTATCATGATGAAACAATATTCTGCAGCCACACACCCTTCTTAACCAGCACAAATCCAATCACACACTTAATCAAATCCGCCAGCTGCACACATGCATAAATCACAAGCACATGAATCCCTGTATAACGACTCAGCACAAACGCGATTGGCACACTGACGCACCAGATAAACACACTGTCAAACAGGAACGTAATAATCGTCTTCCCACCGGAACGCAGAGTAAAATAGGTTGCATGCAAAAACGCATTCTGCGGCATAAAGAATGCAGTGATCATAATCAGATACTTCGCCAGCTCCCTTGCCTCATCATTGGTATTATAAAGCATTGGAAACAGCGGCGCCATAACAAACATCACCATTGCCACACAGGTACAACACATCACTGAGAACGCGATCATCTTGTTATCTGTATCTCTCGCTTTCTTCATATCTCCCGCACCCAGAAGCTGTCCCACAATAATCGCAACAGAATCTCCCAGCGCAATAAACACAATATTAAACACATTGTTGATGGTATTGGAAATATTCAGCGAAGCAACCACATTCAGCCCTCGAATCGAATAACACTGAGTCAGCATCGCCATGGCAGAAGCCCATAAAGTCTCATTAAACAACAGCGGTGTACCCTTGACCAGAATCTTCTTTGTCAGATTCGCAGGAACCTTAAGCGTGCTGTACAGCCCCTTTGCAAATGCATTCTTCTCCGTATGCCTGTGTGTCCAGCCTATTACAATTGCCGCCTCCACATAACGTGACAGCACAGTTGCGATTGCCGCACCTCTCACACCCAGTCTAGGGAAGAAAAATACACCATAGATCAACAGATAATTAAACAACAGATTCACACAGATTGCCACAACCCCGGCTTTCATTGGCAGAACAGTCTCTCCGCACTCTCTCAGAGTACTGGAATAAATCTGCACCATCATAAACGGCGGCAATCCCAACAGCATAATATCCAGATACTGCTTTCCATACTTAAGCGTATCTGCGATCTGCTGCGCAGTACCCTCTCCCTGAAGATACATACTGATCAGATTCTCTCCAACAGTAAAAAACAGCAAAATCGTTCCAATCGTCAGAATCACAGCCATCCAGAACTTATACCTGAATGTCTGCCTCACACCCTCGTGATCCTTCTGTCCAAAATACTGTGCCGTGAAAATACCCGCTCCGGATACCCCTCCGAAAATGCACAGATTATAGACAAAAATCAACTGATTCACAATGGAAGCCCCCGACATCTGCTCCGTACCGATCCGCCCGATCATAATATTATCCAGCAGACTCACGAAATTCGTAATTCCATTCTGAATCATGATCGGAACAGCCACAGCCAGAACCATCATATAAAATTTCCTGTCACCGATAAACTTCTTACGAAACGATGACCTTTCTTTCGTCCTCTCCATAAAACTTTTCCTCATCCTTCTTCACAAAAACAGACTGTCCCGAGACAGCCCTCGCCTTAAGCGTTGTATCATCTACATTACTATAAAAGCCCCAACATTTCAAGCCCATATCTGTAAAATTTATACTATCATTTTCTATTCCGTTTATGTTCCGTTTCTATCCATTCCATCTCCAATAACACACTTCCATACCTATCATTCACAGTCCCAGCCAGTTCACAGCGAAGAAAAATAAATGTTTTTAACCACATCTACAGGGGGTGTAGCAACTCTTAGTCTTTGGGAATTTGCGTTATGTCAGAAAAATTCACTGTCTGAGCGAAGCGAGTTTGAATTTTTCTGGCATGGTTTTAGCAAATTTCCAAAGGCTTAGAGTTCCTGCCCCCGCAGCCGTGGTTCAAAACATTTATTTTTCTTCGCGTCCCCTTTGAAACCATTAAAAAACTGCCGTTCCCCAATAATGAGGAAAACGACAGCTTTTCAAAAAGTATTTGCAAGCCTATTTAATAGCACCCTCAACCATACCATTCATAATCTGCTTCTGAGCAAGCAGGAATACGATGATCATCGGAATCATTGCCAGGAGTGCTGCAGTAAGGATCAGATCCCACTGCTTAACATAAGAACCAACAAACGCCTGTACAGCAACCGGAAGAGTCTTAACCTTACCATTCTGTCCTAACATCAGAGAAGGAAGAAGGTAATCGTTCCAGATCCACATACCATTCAGAATAGTAACAGTAACAATAACCGGTTTCAGAAGCGGAAGGATAATGCGGAAGAAAGTTCCCTCAGGAGAACATCCGTCAATCGCTGCTGCTTCTTCCAGTTCATATGGAATACCTTTAATAAAACCAGTTAAGATAAATACTGTCATAGCACCACCGAATCCACAGTATGCAAATACAATACCAGGAACAGACTGAAGCATGTTGATTCCAAGGAATTTACCTACATCACGGAATGTAGAAACCAGAGGAAGCATAACTACCTGGAAAGGAATTGTCATGGATGCGATAAATGTCATGTAAATAGCCGTAGACCATTTTGTCTTGTTACGGCAGATAACCCATGCAGCCATACCACCGAATAAAGCAAGTAATACAAGGGAAACAACTGTAATGGTCGCAGATGTTCCAAATGCACTCCAGAAACTGAAGTTAGAGTTGTTGACAACGTTTGAAATATTTGTCTTAAACTGTGCAAAACTTGCACCTGCAAAACTTACAGGGTTTGCAACAATACCGTTTGCATTCTTAAATGTATTAATAAGTACCAGATAGAAAGGAGATAATATGTACGCTGCGATAACAATCGCAACAGCTGTAAGCACTACCTTTGGAGTTTTCTTCGTAACCATTACATTTCAACCTCCTTCTTATTGGAAATTCTAACCTGAATAATAGATACAGCAGCCAGGATAATGAAGAACAGAATAGCTTTCGCCTGACCAAGTGCATAATTGTTCTTGGAGATCGCTGTATTATAAATATTCAGAGCCAGCATCTGAGTACCGTTTGTCAGATAGTTTCCGAAGAAACTTGCGACAGAACCTGTACCATTTGTCAGAGCCATGTTAACATCGAACTGTTTGAATGCCGATGTTAAGGTAAGGAATGTACAGATTGTAATTGTAGCTGCGATCATCGGAATCTTAATCTTAAATAATGTTGTAACTGCATTTGCGCCATCGATCTGAGATGCTTCCAGTACATCTTTAGGTACCTGTGTCAGACCTGTTACATAGATCAGCATGATATAACCTGCATACTGCCAGATATAAACAACGATGATAGCCATCATAGCTGTGTTTGTCTTTGACAGAAGTGAAATATTATTTGTCATCTTGATCAGTACGTTATTAAATATGAACTGCCATACATAACCAAGTACGATACCGCCGATCAGGTTTGGCAGGAAATAGGAAGCTCTGAAGAATGAGAGTCCCTTAACCTTAGAGGTACAGAGTAAGGCCAGCATAAACGCTACTACGTTTACCAGAACCATGTTCAGAACTACAAACAGAATTGTGATGATCAGTGACCAGAGAAAACTTGGTTCATTGAACATTGCCTTATAGTTTGCAAATCCTACAAATCCTGTCATCTTGATTCCATTCCAGTCTGTAAAGGAATAAAACACACCAAGGCATAATGGAATAATAACTGTTACTACAAATGTAAATAACAATGGAAATACAAATATAAAGTTAACGATGCTTCTGTGATGTTTTAATGTCGGGAATAAATACATTCCCAGTAAAATGCCGATTGCACCAATGATCAGCGCCGGACCTCTCCAGCCAGCTCCGCTTCCGGAAATGTCCTGGATCAATGCTACTGCCAGTAAAATAATACCGGCGATCAGGCATACCATGGAAATTGCTTTTTTACTAGCACTGTTTGTATTCATTTTGCCTTCATCCTTCCTATTTCTTATTTCAAAGCAAAAATCAATGCGTCTTAAACTTTTTGCGTACCTGGATAAAGGTCTGCCGGACCTTTACTCAGGTATGCAGCGCAAATAAAAGTGGGCGGCAACATAAGCGCCGCCCGTTAAGTTTCAATTATTAGTTTGCATATGCACCCTGGATAACCTGTTCCAGTGTCTTAACAAATCCGGCTTCATCAAGGCTGCCAGATGCATAGTCAGCAAATACCTGACCTGTATAGTTCTGTGCAAGACCTTCTTTCATACCAAGCCAATGCCAAGCAGATGTCTTTCCGGAAGATACATAATCAGTGATTGTCTGAGCAAATGGATCATCACCAACGATTGTGCAAGACTTGAACGGACTTACGAAACCTGCTTCTTTAACAAGAACTTCCTGAGCTTCATCTGTTGTCAGCCACTGAAGGAATGCTTCTGCTGCTTCTACATTACCATCTTTATATACTGACCACCAGGATGGAGAGTTTGTAAGGATTGTATCAATTCCGTCTTCAAATGCGTATGGAATCATACCAACTTCGAAGTTACCAGCTTCTTTATAAGCATCTGCATCATCACCTGTCATAGTTGCACCGATCCAGGAGCCCTGAGTAACGAATGCATATTTACCAGATGAGAAGTTAAGGATCTGCTGATCATATGTACCGGATACAAGAAGTGCCGGATCTGAATACTGATTCAGAAGACCTACAAAGTTAGCAAAATCTGTTAAACGATCTTCGTCAACCTTACCGCCATCATTGAGCATATCAATATAAGTAGTGTCATCTCTGTCAAGACCTGAATCCAGATAGTTTCCAAATAAGTGGTTACCTGTTGACCAGTAAAGGTTAACTGGTTCTGCTGCATAACCTACAACTGCTGTCAGTCCAAGCTCATCTTTCTTGGAATCAATTGTCTCAAATGCTTCTTTGATTGCATCAGGACCTGTTAATGTAGAAGGATCAATTCCTGCTTTGTCAAGGATGTCTTTGTTATAAGCAAGACCGATTGCTTCTGTTGTATATGGGAAACCGATTGTACCCTGGCTCTCATCAACATAAGCTGCATCTGTATCAGAAGCCCATTCCTGATCGCTCATATCTACTAACATATCTGTCCAGTTAGCAAAGTCTGCTCCACTACCGTTTACGAAGATGTCAGGCATGTTATCTGACTGATAGTATCCTTTCAGAGTACCCTGAATATCGACTCCACCGCCTATGGATTCGATTTCTACTTTAGTTCCTGTTTCTTTCTCATACATTTCAGCTAATTTCTTCAGCTGAGCGTCAACTTCGATCTTACCGTTTACAAGACGAATACTGTCACCGTCTGCTGCCTGTACGGATACTGCTGCCGGAACCATTGATGCGATCATAGATACTGCTAAAAGTGTTGCAAATACTTTTTTCTTCATTTTCGTCACCTCGTCATTTTTTTAACTGTTTCTTTTTACCTTTTGCGCATAAGGTTTTTTGATAGTTGTATAATACCACTTTGTTTCTGAAATAGCAATACCTTTTTCGCATAAGTTTGAATTTTTTTATCTTTCTTTTTCGTCATTTGTTAAATATGCACAATTTCTTTTTTCTATCTTATTACACTATGTCCAAAAAAGTGCTACTTTGAGGTCAAAAAAGTGCATACTCTTTGAATTGTATCCTATGGCTTGTGCCTGTTTTTCCTTCGTCAGACAAGTAAAAACTTCTGCGCAGAACATTACGGAATAATTTCCTGTAACATAATAAAACAGCATTTCAGGTTCTGCACCCGAAATGCTGTTTTATTATGTCGTATTCATTTTGTATCCATTTATGCTGCCTGTTCTTTTTTCTTACCGGTGATTGTAAGCAGATGGCTCTTGATCAGTACCGGACGTACTGCATTGTAAATCACTGCTACCAGAATCACCGAAACAACTGCATTAAATAATGTCGCTACAGCACTCATTTTTGCAAGTGCCTGTGCCAGTTCCTGAGGCTGTCCGAGAATATACTGTTTGTAGAAATATCCTACGATCGGATCTGCCACAACATTAAATGCAAGACCTGCTACAGAAGCAATCACACTCCATTTGAAAACATATTTCTTATCTGTACTTTCATTAATCTTTGCAATCTTATGTGCTACCAGACCTGTGATCAGGCCAATACAGAATTTCAGTACAAATGTCTTTGGTGCGCCTGTGATATATACAGGATCCATCAGGTCTGCGATTCCCATTCCGATGGCACCGGATAATCCGCCGTATACACCGCCGATCAGAAGTGCTGCCAGTACGCAGAATGCATTTCCGATATGGATGGATGTTGCATCACCGCCCGGTACAGGGATCTTAATCTGCAGGAATGTAAAAGATACATAGCATAACGCAGCCATAAGAGCTGTCTCTGCAAGTTTTGTAATTGTGCTGTTCTGAGTATTCATAATAACTGTCCCCTCTCATATGATCTGATAGAAGGCCCATATCAATAAGCCAGATTGCCTGTTTGATTCTCACTATCAGATTTTTTATATATTGACGCATCAATATGTTGAAGTTATCATACGCGAAATGTGTCATTATTTCAATGACCAATTTTTTGAATTTTTTAGAGGTCAGATTGAATATTATGCAAAAAGCCCTCTGTCTGCATGCTGCTCACATGAAAACAGAGGGCTTCATTATTCTATTTGCTTAAATCCTTGCTACGCCTGATTTTCTTGCTGCTTCTGCTACAGCTTTAGCTACAGCGTCTTTTACGCGTGGGTCAAATGCTGCCGGAAGAATATATTCCGCTGTTAATTCTTCGTCACTTACCAGACCTGCGATTGCATATGCTGCTGCAACTTTCATTTCATCGTTAACATCTGATGCTCTTGCGTCCAGTACACCACGGAAAAGTCCCGGGAAGCAGAGTACGTTGTTTACCTGGTTCGGGTAATCAGAACGTCCTGTGGATACCACTGCTGCGCCTGCTGCTTTTGCTTCGTCAGGGAAGATTTCAGGTACCGGGTTTGCACATGCAAAGATGATAGGATCTTTTGCCATTGTGCGGACCATATCCTGTGTCAGTGTTCCAGGTGCGGATACACCGATGAAGATGTCTGCGCCTTTGATCACTTCTGCAAGAGTACCTTTCTCTTTGTTGAAGTTTGTGATCTTAGCCATCTCTTCTTTGATCGGGTTTAATCCTTCTCTGCCTTCGTAAATCGCACCCTTTCTGTCTGTCATGATTACATTCTTAAGTCCCATGGACATTAACAGTTTGATGATAGCGATACCTGCTGCACCGGCTCCGGAAGTAACGATCTTCACTTCATCAAGCTTCTTGCCAACCAGTTTCAATGCGTTGATAACACCTGCAAGTGTGATAACTGCTGTTCCGTGCTGGTCATCGTGGAAGATCGGAATATCACAGCATTCTTTCAGTTTCTTTTCGATTTCAAAACATCTCGGTGCGGAAATATCCTCAAGGTTGATTCCTCCAAAGGATCCGGCCAGAAGGCTTACTGTCTTAACGATCTCATCAACATCTTTACTGCGGACGCAGAGCGGAATCGCATCTACACCGCCGAATTCTTTAAAGAGTACACATTTGCCTTCCATAACAGGCATACCTGCTTCCGGTCCGATATCTCCCAGTCCAAGTACCGCGGTTCCGTCTGTTACAACAGCAACTGTATTCCAGCGTCTTGTCAGATCATAACTCTTGTTTACATCCTTCTGGATCTCCAGACAAGGCTGAGCAACACCCGGTGTGTAAGCAAGGCTTAAAGCATCTTTGGAATCTACTTTGGCTCTTGATACAACCTCAATTTTACCTTTTAAGTCATAATGCATTTTTAAAGATTCTTTTGCGTAGTCCATTTTGTTTTGGCTCCCTTCTGCACTCTTTTTTTGAGACGCCTACATTGTAACATTAACTTGGCTCAGATTCTACTGTTTTTCTGACCTTTTTTCTCAAAATAATTAAAACAGCATCTTTCTGTAGAAAATTGGAAAGATGCTGTCTCAGTTATGATACTTTATTTTTTGATATCAGGTTAGGGGCAAAATACCTTTTGACCCTAACATCATTATTTATCTGTATCAAAATGCACTTCTGCGCTGGCAACTGCACGCTCATCCAGGAGTTGTTTGAAAGTCTTGGTCTTTGCTTTTTCTTCGTAGTCATCGGACCAGTAGTAGCCTTTCAGCTCGTCCATATACTCATAGTAATCGCAAAGATAGATATATACTGTGGAAACATCTCTGTCCTGTATTGCATATGTGTCCGCATTACTGTTTGCCACTCCGCCATATGGCATGATATCTCCATTGGCATCCAGCATAACAGCAAAATATTTTGTTTCCGGATCCTGCATTTTCATAGTGATCTCAAATGGTGTTTTCGTAATGGAGAGAACACCATCTCCATTTTCATCTACCACATTTACATCCTTTTTAACCGTATCGGAAGTATTTTTCTCTACATCTACGCTGAACTTCCAGTCACCTTTTAGTGTCCATGAGTTATATCTGTTATTACCTTCATTTGCCTCAGGATACCGTTCAAAATACTCATTCCACATCTCAGTGAAAAACTGATGTTCCAGATTCTTCTGCTCTTCTGTCAGACTCTCATAATCTGCATCGTCTGTGCTGATTCCATGCTCTGCCATTTTCTGATTATATTCATCCCGCAGATCCTGAGGGATATCCGGGGTGGTATCCTGATCATCCGGAAGAGTACCCACAATGTCTTTCAGATCCAGCTCCATGGTAAACCGGTCAGGTACTTTTATGTCTTTGACATAATCACTGATTGCCGGACCTCCCACCTGAGGAAGCTTCGCATCACTGTATTCATCCATTCCCAGTGTCTGGGCTAACTTGTCAAAACTAAAATCCTCAGAATCTACATCAATCCCTTTTTCTTTGAAAAATGCATTACGCACTTCATAAAATTTTGTCCATCCTGCATCATCCACTGTCATATCTTCCACAGGAATACGCAAAACTCCTGCATAGGTGTTATCATCCAGCATTTTTCCATCCAGATAAGCATTGAACAGATTACTTTTTCCATCCATATAATCATATTTCACTGTAGAATTTTCGCTGAGCTTAACATTGGGTTTTCCATCAGATGTAATGAAAGTATCCGGGAATTTGTCCTCTGTATGGATTGTCATGGACAGGTACAGAGCCATTTCATTACAGTATACTTCTGAAAGCGTGACAGTTGTTCCATCTACTGTTTTACTGTATGATTCATTGTCTTTCGTTTTATCTGCATTGTTATTTTCTGTTGTATTCTGATCCTCAGCCTGAGCACTTTGAGGATTACCTCCGTCCTCCTGACTTTCATTAGTATCTGCCAACTCTGCATCTTCTGCAGAATCTGTCAACTGCTTTGCATATTTCGAATAATCACCATAAAATCCCATGGAATTACCGAGCTGCTTAAATACATTTCCAACCAGAGGGATGTTCTCTGCAAATGCCGGATTTGTGATACATACTGTTGAAAATACAGCTGCAGCTGCAGTCAGTCCCAAAGCTGTTTTGTATACTGTTTTGAATTTCTTGTGCGATTTTGCTGTTCCTGTGGATTTCTTTCCGGAACTTCCTGTTGATTTCTCCTGTAATCTTTGCACCATATTCTCTGTATTTTCCGTATGTCCAGAAGCTGCTGCCATTTCTCTGATTCTGGAAAATGCTTCGTTTTTTGCATCTTCTGCCTGCTTTGGCAATGGAAACTCTGCCTGCATGATTTCCTCTATCGCATTGTCATTTCTGTTATTCTTTTCTTTATCAAAATCCAACTTCTTCGCCATGATCACTTCATTCCTTTCTTGAACTTACTGTTATGTTTCCTGCTGTTACTGATCCTGTTCTCAGATTTTCATTCTGATATTCTGCAAACCTTCTGCTATACCTGTGAATTCTCTGTTTTTCTTCTGCTGCAGTCTCTTCTTCTGAATATTATCTTCTGCTGAAGTATATTCCTGCTTTAGCTGCATACGGGCTCTGACCAGTCTGGTTTTTACTGTGTTTTCATTCATATTTAATATAGAAGCAATGTCTGCGATCCGAAATCCCTCTACATAATACAGAACCAGTATGATCCTGTAGGATTCGTCCAACATTCCAAGCATTTCCTTGAACTCAAATTCCTCAATGGACATATCCTGTCCGGGGACTTCCGGAAGTTCTTCAGCTCTGCTGAAATTTTTGTAGTGTCTGTGGATTTTATTGCATTCATTGATCAGAATACGGATCATCCAGGTTTTGAAATATTCCGGATTTTTCAGTGTATGTATTTTTTCAAAGCAGGTAAGTATGGTATCCTGCATGGCATCTGCGGCATCCTCATCATTATCCAGGATTCCCCGCGCCACCTTGTACATTGCCAGAGAATTCTTTTCCATCAGTTCCAGAAATGCATCCGCATCTCCTGAGATGGAGCGTTTTACCAACTGTATCAAATGCTGATCCTCCTTGCTTATATGTTTCTGTAAATGGTTTTCATTCGAATGAAGTTTTATTGTTTTTGTTTTACACTTATTAGATGGGGAAATGCAATGAAAAGTTTCAAAAAGCTGCCACTTTTTTTGTGACAGCTTTCTCAGTAATTGTCATATAAAATTTTATAACTACTGCTATTTCTCTTCTGCAGAATCCAGCCTTTTCTGATACATAGACTTCAGTAAAAATTTTCCTGTCTCTGTTTTGAATACTTTTTCCAGCATATTTCTTACATTATTGCCGGAGAAATTGCTTTCGTCTGCATTAACCAGATAATCAGCTTCTATCATGATCTGATAGTCAATGCCATCTATTCCGTCTATCGTATGGTGATGACTTACAATATAAGAAACTCTGTCTGTAAATTCTTTTGGCAGGTCTGAATCCTTGAAGAATTCTTCTAACAGTGCCGCACTTTCTTCTTCCTGGTGCTTGCCGTTGGTGTTTCCGTATTTCACTCTACAGAGAGGACAGGCAATATCATGCACAACTGCTGTCACCTCCACCAGCTTCTGCAGCTCCGGATTCAGATTTTCGCCCTCTGCGATTGTTTTTGCGTAGGCATATACCTTCATGAAGTGATTGATATCGTGGAGATTCCCTTCTGAATATGCTACCATTTTCTTTATAACTTCTGATACTGTCATGTTTCATTCCTGCCTTTCTTCATTGTATTTTTATTTTCCGTACCTCTGTATTTTTGCTCCACAAATCCTCGCCGATTGCAACACTTTTTTCTTTTATCGTAATCATATACTCGGAATCCACCTGAATATCATAACCATACACACTTTCTTTTCCTATTTCTACATCTTTCTGATTTGCATAATAAGTGAAACCTACACGATAGACATCCGGATGTAAATCAATCTGAACATAATTATATCCACGTATCCAGTCTTCTTCGACATCTTTTTCATTAAGCAACAGTTGCGTCGCAAACTGCTCTGCTACAACACCCTTACTGGTTCCATCAGCATTTTCTATTGATCTGGCAGCAAAGCTCTGCAAAATCCACATCACTAACACAAGCTCCAATACTACAACAACCATAATAATTGCCGGATTCTTTTTCTCCCTGTTTATTTTCTTTATCACCAATCCAAACATATATACTACAATTGCTAGATTCACAACGCACGTGATAAGGGTGGCTTCCTGCTTATGATGTTCCCAGAATCCATCAGGAATCATAGAAGAACAAAGTATAAGAAATATACCTGTCATAACAATTGTAAAAAATCCATAAACTTTTCTGCTTTCCTTATCTTCTCGATTCTCCCAAAGATAATATACGCAGACAATGGCGCCAGCCCCCAGAAGCCCTGCAAACACCGCACCGCCAAAATTTGCATGACCTGAGAGTTTAAAAATAGCAGCAACTATCAGCATTACCGGTATCGCCAGATAACCTGCTATTTTATCCTGCCGTTGCTGCTGTTTTCGTATTTCTTCCATTGAGTACATCATCTCTGTCACTTCTGCAGATGTATATTTTTTCTCTGCTGACTCATCTTTTTTCATCTGAACCTCTTCTGATATTATCTCTGATTTCATCAGTTCCAAAAGTGATACCCCCAACGCAGTTGCCAACGGCTCCATAGTATTAATATCCGGAAAACCAAGTCCCCTCTCCCAACGGCTGACTGCCTTATCTGTCACTCCGATTTTTCCGGCAAGGCCAGCCTGTGTCATGTGCTGTTCTTTTCTTCTCTCTGAAATAAATGCTCCAAACTTTTTTGCATCCACTACTCCATATCCTCCAAAGCCATTTTCTGTCTTTGGTATACACTGAAATGTATGTTTTTGTCAATCTACGATTCATTTACCTTAAAATTCTCTGTAATTCCGTTTCTTCTAGAATTTTCCCGTGTAAAATTTTTTCTAAATAGTATATAAATATAAGTCTATGACTCAAGCTTTTTTCATATCTTTTTCATTCTCTTTCACTTTTAACACTTCTTGTAACAAAATATCAAACATTTCTGCTACTTCCTCAGGCGTTTTTCCACATAAAAGTGCTCCCTGAATTTTTCCACGCTTGTACCCATCATCAACTAACATCTGACCTAATTTAGTCATCTTACCGCCTCCCTGAGTTTTAACTAAAACTAGTATAGCATATTATAGAACAAACTGGAGAAATATTTTAAGTCTTGGTCACCCATATGCCGATTATATAATCCAGATACTCTATTTCATTTTACCAATATCCATACTTTTTACGTTTAACCACAAGAAATATCAAAGTTACCACCACTGCCATGAACTCTGCTACAACAATCGAGCACCAGATTCCATTAAGCCCAAGAATCAGCGGCAGGATCATTACGGAAGCGCATTCAAACAAAAGTGTTCTGAGGAATGAAATGACTGCCGATGTAAGTCCATCATTGAGGGCTGTAAAGAAAGCGGAGCCAAATATGGCAATCCCTGCGAAGATAAAGGAAACTGCATAGATTGAAAAACCATGCGCAGTCATATCCAGCAATGCTGCGTCATATCCTACAAAAATACCTGCCAGTGGCTTTGCCATAAGTTCTGATACTCCAAACATCAACGCAGATGAAATCAAAATCAATGCAGAACTTTTTTTCAGCAAACTTTTCAGTTCTTTTGTATTCCCGGCACCATAATGATAACTGATCACCGGCGCAACACCTGTTGCATAGCCAATGAAAATTGCAATAAAAATAAAATTCACATACATGATCGTACCGTAGGCTGTCACCCCGTCTTCTCCTGCATATTTCATAAGCTGTGTATTATAAAGCATGCCGACGACGGACATAGAGATATTGCTCATAAGTTCCGAGCAGCCATTGGTGCAGATTCTAAGCAGTGCTCTGCCGTCCCATTCCGGTCTGACAATCCTTAAGCGGCTGGTATTTTTCCGGGCAAAATAAATCAGCGGAATAATACCTCCTACAATCTGTCCCAGTGCGGAAGCCATTGCCGCTCCGGCGATTCCCCACTGAAAAACAGCCATAAAAAGCGCATCACCAACCATATTTATCACACCTGCAGTAACTGTCACAATCAATCCCAGTTTCGGCTTTTCTGCGGTAACAGCCAGGCTTGAAAATGCGTACTGTAACATAAGGAATGGCAATGCTACGAGAATAATTCTTCCATATATAATACATTCTTCCAGCATCTCTCCTCTTGCTCCAAGAAATACGGCTACTGGTCTGAGAAAAATTATGCTGATTGCTCCAATTACAATTCCACAGATAATCGTAGCCATAATAAGGAGCGAAAAAATTTTCTGTGCTTTCTCTTTCTTTCCTTCACCCATGATTTTAGCAATCAACGCACTTCCACCAGTTCCAAACATAAATCCCATAACTCCGGTGATCATCAGAAATGGCATGATAAAATTTACCGCTGCAAATGATGTCTTTCCAACGAAATTTGATACAAAAAATCCATCAACTACACCATAGATGGATGTAAAGATCATCATAAGAATTGACGGTATTGTAAAACGGATCAGTCGTCTGTAACCGAAATGATCCGAAAGCTGTATTGTCTGTTCCATTTTCCTATTTTCCTTTCTGTTGTTAAGTCCCATAATCTTATAGATGATTTTATAACAATTTTCTTTAAATCTTTCCTCTGCTTATTTGACAGATTCCAGTAGTTCTTCCACTTTCTATAAAGATTCGATTTCATTCTTTAAATCTGCATGATATCTTTCAGTCAGCTTAAGATACAGGTTAATTTCTTCCTCCGTCCAATTGCTTAGCGCTTTACATTCAGCCTCAAATAGTCGTGCAGCTGTCTTGGAAGTATATGTTTTTCCTTTTTCAGTAAGATATACCATCTTCGATTTTCCATTACATTTTTCCAGATATACCGTTTCTTCATTTTCCAGTTTTCGAATTGCTGAATTGACTGTTTGTTTGCTGATTCCCGATAATTTGTAAATATCATAGAGCAGACATTTCCCGTCATTCGTGTGAAGCATATAAAGAACAAACAGAACGCAGTCCGATACTCCCAGCTTTAATGCCGCCTGATGATACAAGGAATCAATTTCTTCGTTCAGGCAGTTTATTTGATTAACTTTATCTTGAATTATCTCTGACATTTTTATTTTCCTTTCATAGTATGATTTCATACCAAAGTATAATAGTATGAAATCATACTATTGTCAATAGAGTGGCAGGCAAATATTCTGGTAAAAAATTTCAGGGAGTGTACAACTTACTTAAAGTTGTACACTCCCTGTTTTTTAATATTAGTATAGTTGCAGATTCTCTGCATTTAATAATTTTCTATATATACTTCAGAATTTGATACCTTATCGTAGCCAAAATTTATTTGCAAAGCTCCTCAGCCATAGCCTCAATCTCTGCCTCATTTGCTTCGCTGAGTGAGGACATGATCTTTACATTGTTCTCGAGCCATGTAATGTTTTTGCTCTTTTCGAACATCCCCTGCATGATTCTTGCTGCTGCAGGTGCCCAGCTTCCGTTTTCAATGAGACCGATGGTGCGGTTCTGGTAGCTGCGTTCTGTAAGATTCTCAATGTAAGTACGCATAAATGGGAAAATATCTCCATTGTATGTAATTGTGGCAAGTACCAGTTTGCCGTAACGGAAAGGTCAAATACAGTTACTTTCGGACAACCTTTTTCTTCCAGTTTCTGTGCCAGAAGTTCTACTGCTTTCTTTGTGTTTCCGTAAACAGATGTATAGGCGATCACAACACCTTCGCTCTCCACTTTGTAGGAGGACCAGATATCGTATTTCTCAAGGTAATGTCCCAAGTTCTCTGTGAGGATTGGACCATGAAGAGGACAGATTGTCTGGATATCCAGAGTTGCGGCAGCTTTCAGAAGCTTCTGAACCTGTGCACCGTATTTTCCAACGATTCCGATATAGTAACGGCGAGCTTCGCAGTCCCAGTCTTCTTCTACGTCAAGTGCTCCGAATTTACCGAAACCGTCTGCTGAGAACAGAACCTTATCAGTACTGTCATATGTAACCATAACCTCCGGCCAGTGAACCATTGGTGCAAATACGAAAGTCAGCACATGTTTTCCAAGTGTCAGGCTGTCACCATTTGCAACTACCAGCTTCTTTCCGTCCAGATTCAGGTTTCTGAAGAAATTTCCCATCATAGTGAAGGTCTTGGTATTTGCAACTACAGTTGTGTCAGGATATGCTTTCATGAAGTTCTCGATATTTGCGGCATGATCCGGCTCCATATGCTGTACTACCAGATAATCCGGTTTTGCACCGTCCAGGACTTTGGCTACATTTTCAAGCCATTCGTCTTTGAAATTAGCATCTACGGTATCCATAACTGCAATCTTTTCATCCATGATCACATATGAGTTATAGGACATACCGTTTGGCACTACATACTGACCTTCAAACAGATCTATCTGATGATCATTTACACCTACATAATAAATATCATTTCCGATTTTCATGATAACATGTTCCTCCTTAGCGATATCAGGGCCGGTCAAATCCGGTTAAAAATTCCAATTTTTTTATTTCTGAACCTATTATATCCACATTCATATCGTTCGTCAAGTTTCATTTTATCCTAAAATTTCACCCCTTAACTCATATATAAAAAGTAATACTGTCGTTTTATTTAATACTTATTCTGGTAAAATTCCATATTCCTTATATAACCGTTTTCGAGTCTCTGCATTTGTCACAACAGACTGTATTTCTGCACTTCTTCCATCCATAATCAGACGATTAAGTAAAGTGCTTAATCGTTCTTCGCCGATTGCTTCTCCAATCGCTATGCCCTTTGCTTCTCCAATTGCTTTTGCCTCTGCTTCCGCCTCTTTTTGAAGCCGTTCGAGCCTTTCAGATTCCAGTTCAAGAACTTTTCCACCCATAATCTCACCTATTCCTTTCCGGACTGTTTTTTCATTCTGACATATATAGTCCGCTATTTTTATAATCAGTTTATTTAAATTCATGTATAAAGCCGTCTTATCTGCTCCTGAAAGTTCTCTTTCCAGATTTATCTCCAGAAAATCCGGCGTATTCTTTCCGCTTCTCAAATATAATACGCAGGACTTTGGAAAATCCATCCTGTATTTGCGTCCCTGTTTCTGTGCATTTTCAATTGCTATGGAGAAATCATATTCTATCATACGAATTGCCATAGTTGTATCGTCTACACTTTGACATTCAATATGATACAATTTACCAGCAATCTTTAAACAGGAATCCGTGATAATCTCTCCGTTTTCCTGCTGATGTTCATTGCGCAACTGCACAATCGGTACATTCTCCGGATAAGAAGTATGGAATACTTCATTAATCAAAGGTACTGCCAGATATGGCATTTTCTCAATCATTGTACGAAATACATCATCAAATATCGTATTATTCATTAGATACCTCACTTCTATTCTAACATACGGTAACAATGTTTGAATATCCAATTTGCACAAATATCATAAATCGGATACTCTTTATCTTTCGTACATGCTTTCATAAAGGGAAATAGATGACCGGCTGGTCTGGAATTTGAATATATAATTTCAGTGTAACAAATACATACAGTTCCGTCAATCAATAGTTTTCGACACATCAACACTGCTTTTGGAAATTTATTCCTTACGTTTCAGTAACAAATTCTCAGTTCACAATACACAAGGCTGTCACACTACATAAGCAATTAGTGTAACAGCCTCTTTTCTATTCTCTGAGATCAGGCTCATGAGATCTTGCCGTCTTTCATTTCAAATACAGTATCAACGATATTCATAGTAGATTTTCTGTGTTACGTAACGTAATTTCTGTTTATACCTCACACTTTTTTAATTCTCGTTCTAACCCTAAAACTTCTTTTCTGCACAATTCTATCGCATCATTACAGGTTTCCACATCATCACCATCTATCTCTATGCTATCGTCACCAGGATATCTGGTTGAAAAATAGAAACCATCTATCATTCTCATATGTGTCTGCGTATTTTTTGAAAACTCTGCTCCCATATTTGCTTTTAGAAATTTCATCAATCTGTTCAGACTATGTGTACGCAAAATATTTTCAAAATCTTTCTGTTGTATAGCATCATCCGGTTTATAGTATTCTGAGATCAGATGCTTCATATATTTTTCGCATATTCCCTGCGCCATGGCACCCATCATATTTGCAACTATCCCCGCATCATAAGAGGCTTTAAAATATTGAAAATCATTTTCTGCAAAATCAAAATAACTGTTCAAGGCCATATCTGAATTCCTTCCTTTCGCACATTTGTATAATACAGCATTTTGTTCCTTTTCCAGTCATCGCCAACTACAATTTTCAGATCCGTTTCTGCATCATCCAATTCCTCAGAGGATACTTCTGATTTTAGAAGATAAAGATATTTTTTAAGTTCCGGCCGGGAGCGGAATGACTCTGACAGTTCCAGAAACAGATCAACATCACTGCTATATTTCTCTTCTCCCCGTGCACAACTGCCATACAGATATATTGTCTTAATATAAGGCCTTATGCATGATGACTGAATAGTTCGTAAAGCATACTCCGCTGCATCTCTCTGCCGTTTTGATCTGATACATGTCAGCATTTTCTATTCCTCCGTTTTCTCTGTATATTATTTCCAGATTATGCTTACATTTTCTGCTTCAGGATTTCTTTGTAAAAAAATTATAACATTCCTTATCTTCTATGTCTATCTTCCATTTATCTGGTGAAAAATTAGAGTGTATTATTGTTACTTTCTTTTATTTTCCTTCAAAGATCTGAGCGATCGGTGAATCTGCAGACAGTATCACTGTTTTGTCCTCACCTTTCATAGATGTCTTCAGCGCATCCAGGCTTCTCACAAATGAATAAAACTCACTTCTGTCCTCTTCTCCATAAGCCTGCGCAAGAATTTTCATATATTCCTGCTCCCCTTCCGCCCCCAGGATCTCTGCCTGTTTTTTAGCATCAGAAATCTGGATTGCTACTTCTTTGTCGGTTTTATTTCGAATCACCTTTGCTTCAGAGTTTCCCTCTGCCTTGTAAGTCGCTGCAATATTATCTCGTTCAGAAATCATTCGTTCATATACAGCTTCCTTATTATCATCCGGCAGGTCCAGCTGCTTGGTTTCGAATTTGAGAAGTTCGATTCCATACTGATCCATGTTTGTTCCTATTGCCTCCATGACCATATCAGACAGTTCTCCGTCACGACTTGTGATCACCTGATCCTGTGACATACTGCTGATCGCATTTTTAGTGGCATTATACACGGCAGTATTAATTCGGCTTTCACCACTTTCCACAGAAGAGTTTAATGTCTGTGCAAATTTAAGCGGGTCGCTGATTTTCCAGAGAACATAGCTGTCGCTGATCATTGTTTTCTTATCTTTTGTAATTACATCAGATGCTGCCAGATCATACAGCAGTGTTTCCTTTGGCAATGACTGTGTACTCTCTATAAACGGAATCTTAAAACTGATTCCCGATGAGCTGATCACCCTGTCAACCTTACCAAACTGACGGATCAGCTTGTATTCATTTTGCTGAGTTACTGTTACCGACACTCCGACAGCTATAACCACTGCAGACACACCAATTAATATTCCAATTTTCTTACCTTTCATAAATTAGTCCTCTCCAAAATTATATCTCTATCCTTCGTATTTCATTTACCAAAACACTTTTTATATGAAATATTTTCTGTCATTTCTTTATTCGTTCTCAGAATCATTTAAATCTTGTGTGTCCTGAGCAGGATCCGTGTTCAGTGTCTCTGCCGGATTCTCTGAACTGTTCCCTGTAAAAGAATCTAGCGGCAGAACCTTCTGCACTCCATCTCCATTATCAATCACAATCTTCATTCCCGGCAGCACATCTTCCATTGCCTCATAGAACATACGCTTCTTTGTGATCTCCGGATTCTTAACATACTCCTCATACATGGCATTAAAACGTGCAACCTCAGCTTCTGCTTCATTAATCCTTACCTGTTTCTGCGCCTCAGCATCCTGAATGATCTGGTCTGCTTCTGCCTCAGCCTCCGGAAGCTTTTCGTTTCTGTATTTGTTGGCATTATTCAGAGCGGTTTCTTTTCCCTGCTTGGCAGTTTCTACTGCTTTAAATGCTTTCATAACCTCCTGTGTGGGCGGTTCTGAATCCTGGATTGTAATATTCACAAGCTGAATCCCCAGATCCTGTTCCTCCATCTGCTTCAGGATCATTTCTTTAATCTTACTCTGGATCTCACCTTTTCCGGTAGTAAGCACTTCATCCACATCATAACTTGCGATTACTGTACGGATACAGCTTTGAGAAATATTTTTTAGAATATCTTCCGGTTCCTCTGAATTATAAAGATATTTTACAGGTTCTAAAATTCTGTACTCAACAAAGAAATCTACATCAATAAAGTTATAATCCGAGGTAATCATAATGCCCTCATTCTCAACCACCGAATTATCTCCCATACTATACCCAATAGGAAATCCCTGGATCGTTGTATTTACTTTCTGTACTTTCTGTATAAAAGGAATCTTAAAATGCAGTCCTGTTTCTGCCACTGCCTTCGGCACTCCGAAAGTTGTCAATACTGCCTGTTCCTGCTCCTGGATCTGATAGGTAGCATCTCCTGCAAGCCCTGCAATAATCACCAACCCTGCTGCTCCTATTACAATACGTTTCACATGTTTTCCCGGCTTCTGTAATTTTTTAAATGGATTTACTCTTTCGTTCACTTTTCTCCTCCGTTTCACCATTTGGCATAATTAAATTTTTTGCTTCTAAAAATTTCTGAAGAAAAGAAAAAGACTTTCATTTCAGACATAACATGAGCTCTTCTCTTAATGTCTAAAACAAAAGTCTTGCCGATTATATCATAATGCGGGCATTCTTAATCTGCCGTTCTGACGCATTTATGTACCATTTATAGGAAAAACAAGTCCAGTTCTTCATAACGATGGCCGCTACTCCCTTTTCTTTGAGCAGCATCATATCATAACTATTTACAAAATGCAAGAAATATTTTTCTCAAACGCCCCATACAGTCCTCAGCGTTTCCAAATCCTTATTTATAATTTGCATCTGATTCTGCTCATTAAATTTTCTCAACGGAAGCAGGTTATAATAATTCTCAATGATGATCCATCCTTCATAGCCATGTTTTTTCAGGATTTCCATCTGAGGGAAGAAATCTGTGTTTCCCTCTCCCAGCAGGCAGCCGCCTGGTTCATTGATACCATCTTTTACATGAAGCTGACTATCCATATACGGATAAAGACCTTCAAGCTGTTCACACTGGTTCATATTAAAATTAAATTTGAAGTTCTGTGTATCAAAGTGTACTGTCAGATTCGGCATACGGATTTCTTTCAGCAGCTGAATTTGTTCTTTATAATCCAGCGCATTTTCTGTCATAACAGTAATATCTTTCCTAATAGCTTTTTCACAGATAAATCTCAGTGCATCCTTTGTTGCTTCTACATGAGATTCTTCTGTAATCAGATTTCCAAGGAAGTTTGGAACCATGATCTTGGATATTCCCATTTCTGCCGCTACCTGAACTGCCAGTTCCATCTGGTCATACGCGATCTTTCCATTCTCTGTATCTTTTCCATGGATAAATTCATGATCCATCACATCATTAAGAACAATAGACGGATATTCGATTCCTAACCTGTTTCCCTCTTCAAGATACGCTTCCTGAACCTGTTTCTGAGCTAACGGATAACCCCATTCATAACTTCCAAGTTCAAGTTGAATTCCATCCAGTCCAGCTTCCTTTGCAATCTGTGGTCCAAAATATCCACCACCAGGAAGTCCCCATGCCACACAGCCAAATTTAATCTTTTTCTCCATATATGCCACCTACTCTAAATTTGCATGATTCTTAAACATTTCTTCTTCTGTTTTTCCAAGTTTCTTCATAAGAATCATAATAACTGCATCATAAACGATCCAACTCATCTGTTCAAACGCATTTCCCATAGGCTGAGCAGATTCACTTGTATCTTCCAGGTTACTCTTTGGAGTTGCACCCGGAATTACGATACAGCTTTCACATACCTTGCCAATGGAAGCTTCCGGATGAATTGTTACTGTCACAACAGATGCTCCTGCTTTTTTTGCTTTATTTGCCATAACAATCAAACTGTCAGTTTCTCCTGAACCTGAACTGATAATAAGAAGATCTTTTTTTTCAATTGCCGGTGTTGTCGGTTCTCCCACAAAGAATACTTCCAACCCCAAATGCATCAGGCGATTTGCAAACCCTCTTGCTACAAACCCAGAACGTCCAGCTCCTGCTACAAAAATATGCCTAGCTTTAATAATCTCATTAGCAAACTTTTCAAGTGAAGAAGAAGAAATATGTTTTGCATTTTCTGTCAATTCTTCAAGAATTTCCTCCAGTATAATTGAATTTTCCATTTCTATCATCTCCTTTTCCATTGCCTTTTTTATTCAGGCTTTTATTTTTCTGGAAAATTTGAATCCGGTCTGTTTAAACCAGTCAATATAAACTGCAATCAGAATTACAATACCCTGTACAATATACTGCCAGGAAGAGTCAATACCAAGAAGGTTCATACCATTTTTCAGAACACCGATTACAATTGCACCGATAACAGTTCCTGCGATGGTACCACGACCTCCGTTCATACTTGTTCCACCAAGAACAACTGCAGAAATCGCATCCATTTCAGCTCCGTCTCCCAGTGTCATCATTGCAGTAAAAGTACGTCCTACTGTAAGGATTCCTGCTAAAGATGCAAGTAACGCACTATATACAAATACGAAAAATGTAACCTTTTTTACATTAATACCAGAATATTCAGCAGCCTGTTTATTACCACCAACTGCATAAATATGACGGCCTAATTTTGTTTTATTAAGGATAAAAGAAGAAACTGCAATTACTGCAACAATACAATATAACTGAATCGGAATTCCAAAGATAGTACCCATTCCCCAAAAAGTATAGCTGTCATCAAGAACAGAAATTGTCTGAGCCTTTGTATAAACACGGGCAATACCACGACCGATATTCATCATTGCAAGAGTAACGATAAATGCCGGAATATTTGTAGAAGAAACAATGTAACCGTTAATAAGACCAATTACAACTCCAGCAAGGATTCCTCCAAGGATACCAACATAAACAGGAAGTCCATTCCATGAAATGAGTCCTGCACTGATACATCCTGAAACCGCAATTACTGATCCTACAGAAAGATCAATTCCTGCAAGCAGAATTACGAAAGTCATTCCACATGCCAGAAACAAATTGATTGTAATCTGTCTGACTACATTAAATAGGTTTGTAACTGTTGCAAAACTGCTGGTTGTAAAACTTAATACAACGCAAAGAATAACCAGTCCCGCAAGAATACCCATATTAGATTTAATTGTCTGTATTACAGATAAATTTTTCCAGTTTTTATTTTCCATAATCGTCACCCTATTTCCTTTGTCGCAAACGCCATAATTTTTTCCTGATTAAATTCATTTCTGTTCAATATTCCTGTGGTGTGTCCCTGATTCATTACCACAATACGATCGCACATGTTGATCAGCTCCGGCATCTCCGAAGATATGAAAATAATTGATAAACCTGTTGCTGTCAGATCATCAATCAGATGATAAATATCTGATTTTGTTTTTACATCAATGCCTCTTGTCGGCTCGTCCAGAATAAGAATTTTTTCTGTGACCAGAAGCCATCTGCTGATAATAACTTTCTGCTGATTACCTCCTGAAAGCTTTCCTATTTCCTGCTCTATAGAGGAATATTTTGTCTGCATAACTTCATCAACATATTTTCTGGCAAGTTCAATTTCTTTCTTCCTGTTATATCGGCCTTTTTTCAAAAATTTGTCCAATATTTCAATCGTTGCATTAAAACGTATTCCCTGGATCGGATAAATTCCTGACTGCTTTCTGTCTTCCGGAACAAGTCCGATTCCTGCATTTATTGCAGTTTTTACATTTTTAATATCAACTTCTTTATTTTCAATATAAATATG
>OKST01000504.1_pt1 | contig 28493 bp, 11 predicted proteins | sample 1606341 | NCBI WGS metagenome assembly OKST01 (sample SAMEA3879563, study PRJEB24766) | human gut metagenome | biome: human-associated habitat; feature: feces | place: USA | collected 1985/1987 | reverse complement strand
GTGACGGACGTGTTATTTTGTATTTTGAAGAGCCAAAAGAGATGGGACCTGTACAGTTTTATCATGATATGACTGCATCAGTAGGATTAGTTAAGCTGGTGCCGTCTATGCCTGCTGATATTCTTGATTATGTGGCAGGACGATGTGATGCTGTAATCATCGAGGCATATGGTGTCGGTGGTCTTCCTGTTTACGAGCATGGAAGCTTTTTCGATGTGGTACATAAGTGGACACGTGAGGGAAAGGTGTTTGTCATGGCTACACAGGTTGCCAGAGAAGGCAGCAATCTTGCTGTATATGAGGTTGGAAAGAAGGTAAAGGAAGAGGCAGGTGTCATGGAGGCATATGATATGACACTAGAAGCTGTTCTGACAAAGCTTATGTGGATTTTGCCGCAGACAAAGGACGCAGGACAGGTGAAGAGATTGCTAGGACAATGCATTAACAGAGATATTCTTTGGACGCGCAAATAAAAATGATCTGGCATGATATTACCTTATGTTTCATAGGATAGCATAGGCGGTCCGGGAGACAGCCGGAAAGGCGTAGGTAATTCTATGAATGATTGGGGAATGTCGGTACTTAGTCAGTATCCTGTGACAGTTCGTACAACGCGAAAGGTACGGGGCGCACTTTTATGTGATACAAAAGAAGGACTGTATCTGCTTTCAGAATACCGTGGAAAACAAGCACGGTTAGAGGCAGAGGCGGCCCTTCTTTTATATCTGGCGGAAAATGGAATGGTGCACACAGACCAGATCATAAAAAATGAGAAGGAAGAACTGCTCTCTAAAAATGAAGAAGGCACAGGTTATGTGTTAAAAATGTGGTATCCATGGCCAGAATGCAGTGTAAGCAGTATTGGTGATCTCGTACAGGCTGTGAATAGTCTTGCGCGGCTGCATGTTTCTATGAGGCGCATGCCAAAGCATCTGCTTATAAAACAGGAGAAAGTGCAGTCTGAAGAAAGCAAACAGGATATGACAGAAGGCAATGCTGTCACAAATACACATAAAGAAAGGCAGAGTCTGGCCTGTCAATATGAAAAGCACAATCGTGAGCTTCGCCGTGTGCGTGCCTATCTGCATCGTAAAAAGAAAAAATCAGTGCTTGAGCAGTTCATCCAAAAAAGCCTTGATGAAATGTATAATCAGGCAGACATTGCAGTGCGTGCAATGATGGACGGCGGACTTTATGAGGTGGAGAAACAGGCGAAAAAAGAAGGCCATCTGATACATGGCGCGTATCATCAGCACAATGTACTTATTGGTCAGGGGCAGACGGCAGCAGTAAATTTTGAGCAGTTTCGTGTTGGCTGCCAGATTTGTGATCTGTATCAGTTTATTAGAAAAATCATGGAAAAGCATAACTGGAATCAGGAGCTCGGAATGAGGCTGATTCGCGAATATAACAGAGTCCAAAACATGTCACAAAAAGAAATAAGCCTATTAGGATTTATGATTGCATACCCGGAAAAATATTGGAAACAGGTAAATTTCTATTTTAATAACAGCAAATCGTGGATTTCTGAGAAGAATATCGAGAAAATAAAAAAGGCAGTGGAACAAAATAGTGTACGCACTGCCTTTGCTGATTGTCTGCTGCAGAAGCAGCTGTAAAAGTTAATTATTGGTCAAACATGCGGTAATACTGAAGAATTTCATAATTATCAAGCCATGTTTTTTCTTCGCCAGTGGCTTCCTTTAAATAGTGACATGTACCGTCGGTGTCTACATAGCCAACTGCATTGACGACAGGAAGCACTTCTGACATCTGTGAGAGGAAGCTTTGATATTTTGTAAGGCCAAGACCGGCAACCTTGGCAACTTTTGTAGAAAGATAATTGGCACTAAGTGCAAGATTACTTTCCTCCTCGATATCATAATTTGCCCAGATAAAGAAAGGAACCTGCTGACGCTTTTGCTGTTCTTCAAGCGTCTGGTTATTGATATCGAGGCCATTCTCTTCGTAGATTGGTTCGACAACATAATCGTTTGGCTGATGATCACCGAAGAAGACAACAATTGTTTTCTTGTCAGAAGCAGAAAGCTCAGTAAGCAGATAGTTAATTGCGTCATCAGTGTATTTCATCAGGGAAAGATAGTTGTTTAAATATTTGGTACTCTTTGTATTTTTAAACTTAGCTTCAATAGACGGAGTGAAGTTATCATACGGTGTGCCATAACTGCTGTGATTTTGCATTGTTACATTAAAGATAAAGGCAGGATCGGTGCTTTGATTTAAGACATCGAGAACCTCTTCAAAGTCGGCCTGATCGCTGACATATTTTCGAAGCTGTTCGCCGTGATGGAAATTTTTCAAGGAAAGAAACTGTCCAAATCCCATCTTTTCATAAACAGAGCTTCGATTCCAGCCAGAGGCATTGTACGGATGCATAGCAGTTGTGCTGTAGCCTAATTCCTCCATGCGTGAAACAATTGACAGAGCATACTTATTTAAATACTGCTGATAAGGAATGCTTCCGCTTGGAAGAAATGCCATCGAATCACCTGTCAGATATTCAAACTCTGAATTTGCCGTGTTGCCGCCAAGAACAGATACATAAAGATGACCGCTTATGGTGTTTGGAGCGCCGTCAAGCAGACTTCGAATATATGGCATAAAGTCTTCGTTGCAGGAAAAGTCACCAAGTACAGTAGGATCAGAGAAACATTCATCCATAATGACAACGATATTTGGAAGCTCATCGGCAGTAGAAGAAGTTTCAGTCTGCTCATCAAGAAGCGATTTAGCATATTCTTTGCTGTAGCCGTTTGGCTCATCAATTCTAAGATAGCGGCTGTCCATCAAAAAGGCAACGAAAAAGCCATTTGTCTTAAACATATATTTTGGAGTAAAGAGCGTGTTGTCAAGGCTTGTATAATCCGCAATGTCAGGCTGATATAAAAAGTGGACATAGCAAGCAGACGGAATGATTAAAACGCAGCAAAGTGCCAGACGAATCAGTCCGCGAATTGTCTTTTTAGCGCTTAGAGCCGGGAAATGAAGATTACATTTTCCGGCAAGTATTATACATCCTAAAAAGCCAGATGCCAGCTGAGCAACAAGATATGTGATGCTGAAGGTATAATTGTTTGCAACAGTGGCTGCAGTTCCAACTGAGAGCAGATCCCATGGCAGAATCGGTGAGGAGCGAAACAAAATGACAAAATAGTTTGCCAGACCGACAATCATGGTAAAGATAAGCAGAATATCAAGTGAGATTTTTGTTGATCCGCTTACGAAGAAGAAAAACAAAAAGAACAAATAGTAAAAGACAAGGTTTAATAAAACAGCGTCAATCTCCATCGTTTCCCAGACAACATGTGTCATAGACTCCAGTAAAAAGAATGCGGCTGTCGGAAGAATAATAGTGATGACAGTCTTTACAACTGGATGCAGAGAAATTGGAAGCACGTAGATGACCATAGAGACAATGGCAATGGCAATCAGAATTAATAGATTAGGCAGGGAGAAACCATTAAAAAAGCAGGCCATTCCAATGCATATGGAGTTTCGCTTATTCAGCCGCTGGTGGTTACGGATACCCTGCGTACGGAAGCAACTTTGGATTACGGCTACCAAAATTCGCAAACAGACTTTTTGGGCATACACTGGGTTGATGATACTGTAAAATCTTACACCGCAGGCTTCAGCATGACTAACTACGGTGCAAGCAGCATCATTTACCAAAAGCATAACTTCCGTATCGGCGACAGCGAAGATCTCGCCGGTGAAAACGAAAACTTTTCAAAGTATTTTTTTAACGGCTTCTGGCAAAAGGCTTACAGGGCCGGGCAGATGTTAAGCGCAAGGCTTGATGCCCAGTGGAGCCCGGACGATTACCTTACAAGTGCCGAACAGTTTTATATCGGCGGCATGTACAGCGTACGCGGATATGAAGAAAGCTATCTCGGCAGCGTACCGCTTGACAAAGCCAAAACAACATCGGCCTTTTGCTTTTTTGATTATGGTGCAGTTTACGGCGACAGCGCTTTTGACGACCATGTGCTGGCAGGCACAGGCATAGGCATTAAAAGCACAATCGACCGCAAAATATATACAAGTTTAACGCTCGGCATACCGCTGATGCGTGATATTAACGGTGATGAAGTTGATAAAACCCGCATACATTTTATGCTTAACGGTCAGTTTTAACAGGGGGACGGGCTTATGAGTATCTCGAGAAAGTTTCAGCGCAGCAAAAGTAAATATACGTTAAGCCAGAAAATTATTTCAGCCGTAACGGCGGCAGGGTTTATTATGCAGCCAATAGTGGGCTTTGCACAGAGTATAAATAAAGTTAATAATAACGGCAGTATTGAAGTGAATAGCAATGTTACCAATATTTGGGCAGATAAAGTTGTCAGCAATTCGGCTGTGAATGTTTTTAAGGATTTTCAGTTGGATGCTAACAATATTGCTAATATGTACTTTAATACTAAGGGAGCAAGCGGAGCAGATGCAGCTAACCTTGTTAACTTTGTTAACAGCCGTATTGATATTAACGGTACTGTTAACGCGATTCAAAACAGCCAAATCGGCGGCAATCTGTTCTTCCTGAGCAAAGACGGTATGGCAGTAGGCAAATCCGGCGTTATTAATACAGGTTCGTTGTACGTTATGACGCCGACGCAGGATTTTATGGAAAATATGCAGCGTGTTGTAAGTGATGCTGATGTTAATACTGCGGCAGAAAATATTGCCCACATTACTAATATTACAACAGACGCTGCTTCATGGCAGGCAATACCTCTCAACAGCAGCGGCACCATTACCGTACTGGGTAAAGTAAACGCTGTTAATGAAGTGAGAATGCGTGCGGCTAAAATTGGCGTAGGCAAAAACGTTGATGATTCTGCTGTCGATAATGTTGCTGCCGGTGAAATAGCAGCAGAAAACGCATACATTAAAACTGGCATTACTGAATTCGGCAATATTGTAAATATTAATTACAAAGATGAATCAGGAAATGATGTTGCAGTTAATTCAGGCATTACAAATTTAACCGCAACCAAAACCGGCAGCGGCGATATTGTACTTGAGGCGTATGTTGATGCTTCTAATGATAAAAATGAAATAGAAAAATTGCCGGTTATTGGTGGAACAACACTTGGAACTACAGCTGAATCGGTAGAAAATACTTTTACAGAACAGGAATTTGCTGCTTCTGTAGATATTTATGGTGAAGTTAATGCAACAGGCAAAGCTGATATTAATGCAACTGCAATTAACAGCAATGCAGATTTTGATGAAACGTTAAATGACTACAAAGCTAATAATAATGATGTTGCACAGCTGGCAACCGTAAAAGCAGATGTTAATATCGGTGGTACGGTAAAAGCTGTTGACGATGTAAATATTAAGGCAGAAGCTGTTAACCGTTATGTTGATAATACTGGCGGTTTTGCGAAAGCTTTAAGTGTTGGTATAAGCTCTGGAACTCCGCTTACTGGCGATGTGGCATATTCTGTTTTAGATACTGAAGCCAATGTTAATGTAGCTTCCGGCGCAAATGTTGAAAGTGAAAATGGCAGCGTTGATATTGATGCTAAGGCAGAAACTCTTGTTGCTTCTGCTGCTTCCACTACAGGCTTAAAATTTAAAGCTGCCGGTGGATTAACGGGTGCTAATGTTCCGGCAACAGCGGTTGTATATACAGGTGTTGACAATAAGGCCAATGTTACTGTTGAAGGCAACATTAAAGCAGGCGAAGATATTAGCATTGATGCCGATGCCGATATGAAGGTTGAAGCCGATAACAAAATGAGTTTGAAGGGTAAGATGGCCAACCAGTTTGTTGTTGGTGTAACTGTTGCAGGTGCTGAAAACAGTGCATCTGTAGATATTAAAGGTACCGGTAATGAAGTAAGCGCAGGTAATGATTTAAGCGTAAACGCCAAAGCAGACAGCGATTTTACCTCCAGTACATCTATTAAAGCACCGGAGGCTTCGGCTATAACTGTTGCTGTTAACGTAACGGATTTTAACAGTAATGCAAATATAAATATAAATACTGATTTAACGGCAGGCAGCAACTTAAATGTTGCGGCCGATAATACCATTGTTTCTGATAATGTTAATGCCGAAACAAAATTAGGCAGCAATAAATATATTTCTGCTGCAACGCAGGTTGTTACAACTAATGCCGAAGGCAAAATTACAGAAGTTAAAAATTTTATTAACGGCCTTAAAACTAAACTGGGTTTTGAAGCAGGTGGAAGTGACGATATTAAAACTCAGCTTCAGCTTAGTGAAATTTTAAAAGCCGGTGCAACCGTAACTTACAGCGGGCAAGAACATAAAAGCGGTGTAAATATTGGCAAAAACGGCAGCCTTACTGCTCAAAACGGTATGCTCGGCGTTAATGCGGAAACTTTGATTGAAGATGCGCATATTGCTGCAACGGGAACAACGTATTCTTATAACGATGCTTATCCGGCAGGGGCAACTCTTAATGCAGCCGTGCTTGTAAATAATATGGATAACAGCTCCTCTGTTGTAGTGGCAGACCGCGATGCAGCAAGTACTGAGCCTGCGTTAAGCGGTAAAACTGGTGTTGATGTTAACGCTTCCGTGAGTTTTGAATATAACCGTATTCAAAATATGATTCAGGATGTTAAAGATGCGTATAATCAGATAGAAACAGCTACTGCAAGCCTTGATGGTGCAATTAAAACAGATTTTGATAAATTTTTAAATGACCTTCAAACACAAATTTCAACTTGGGAAAGCGCTTTTGCAACTGCTAATGAAACGCTTGCTACCAGCGATAGTGGTGTGTTGTCCATTGGTGAAGCGGCAACAGCCGGTTATAGCATTTTAAATGCGTTAAATAATTTAAATACTATGCTTGACAGCACCAACGGCAGCGAAGTAGCAGATGCAACTAAGGCCTCCATTCAGGGCGCCAGCGATTTGCTTTCGAGTGCGCTTGCTTTTATTGACCCTAACAGTTATGGTAATTTTGCAGCTTCCAGTGCTTCCAAGGGCAGCAGTGGAAACCAAAGCACAGTTGGTGGGCATATTCCTTCGGCAATTAATGGTGCCGGTACTGTTATTGTTAATAATGTTGACACTGTAAGCAAAGTAGAAATAGGCAGTAATACAGGCATTGCAAGTGACCGTGATGTAAATATTAATGCCGAAAGCTTTATGAAGGATGTAACTCTTGGCGGGCTTAATGCTGTGCCTATAACAAATTCCGGCGGTGGTACAACTGCCAGCATTGGTGCAACTGTAAATTATTCCGATTTTAATACTGATACGGTTGTTGCTGTAAATAACGGCGCAAGCATTACAGGCGGCAATATTAATATAGCCGGCAGCAACGTAATTGACCATGTGTCCGTAGCAGGCAGTGCAGGTGTTGGCCCGAGCGGAGAAACGCAGAGCGGCGGCATTGTTTTAAACGGTATGCTTAGCTTTGTTAACGGCAGCAGCGATATTTTAACCGTTGTTGATGACGGAGCAAGATTAACGGCAAAGCAAAATGAATATACTGAAACAGTTAAAGATGAAGAAACCGGTACTGATAAAGAAACTAAAAAATATACCGAAGGCAATATCAGCATTACCGGGCATAATAACAGCAATATTGTTAATGTAGCGGCAGGGCTTAACTTTGGCACCGGCAGCGGCGCTGTGGGCGTAGGGCTTGCTTATACCGATTTTGCTGTTAAAAATATTGCCGGTGTTGCCGATGTGGCCGGACAGATTAAAAATCTGTATTCATCCAAAGATGATAATGGAAATATTGCAGTTGATAATAGTAAAGTGGCTGAATTGGATGGTGAATTAAATAATACATATACTGCTACTGCTTCTACTGATACTACAGGCAGCATCAGTACTTATGGCTTTAACGTAGATGCTGCAACTGATGGCAGTATTCAAAGCGTAAGCGCAGCAGCTTCAGCTAATAAAAATGATGATACCGGAAAAGAAAGTTTCTTTGGAAAATTAAAAGGTAAATTTTCCAATGTAGAAAATAAGGTTTTCAACAAACTTGATGAAAAAACCGGTCAAATTTTCGGTTCAGACTCCGGCAAAGCTAATGAAATGTTTAATAAGGGTTCTTCAAGCCATGGTACAGGCGGTGGTATTAAGCTTGTAGGCAGTACCAGCGGTAAAGGCGGCTTTATGCCTTCGTTCAGCATTGCTGGCAGCGGCAGCGTATCTTTAAATTCGCTTAATAATGCAACTGAAGCCGTTGTTGATAATGTTAATATTACTATGCAGCCTACAAGCAATGTAAATGGCGATATCAGCGTAACGGCACGCGATACCCTTTATGCCGGTGCATACAGTGGCGCGGCAGCATTGCAGTGGAAAAAAGGCGGTTCAGCCGATAATACATCTGTTGGTTTTTCCGGAGCAGCTGGCGTTAATGATATTGATAACGCTGTTAAAGCAACTATTAAAAACAGCACTATCAGTAATGCAGGCAAGATAGACACTATGGCTTTAAGCGGCGGCGAGCAGCTGGCACTTGGCCTTGGGCTGGCAGTTGTTAAAGCTGATGGTACCAGTGGTGTCAGCGGTAATGCGGCGGTTTCAGTTAACTTGATAGACCATGATGTAGAAGCTCTGTTGGAAAATAATACTGTAACTAAAGCAGATGATATTAATGTTGCTGCTTATGCACGCGATATTGAAAATACCGGCGGCGGTACTTTAAGTGCCGGCCAGCAAAAGGTTGGCGTAGGAGCGACAGTTGCCGTAGCTCAGCTTAATAATAACATTAGTGCAGGCATTAAAGGCGGCAACTATACCGATGTTGGCAATGTTGATGTAGACGCAATGAACGCGCTTAAAAATATTACCGTTGGCATTGCGGCAGGCGCAACTGTTCCTTCCGGTGGTGACGGTGCTAGCGCAGTAGCTGAAGGCGCTGGAGTTTACAATGAAGTGCATAATACTACTAATGCTTTTATTGAAGGCAACGGTAGTGATGATAAAGTTGAAATTACTACAGTTGATGGCGGAAGCGTTGATGTAATTGCACAGGATGTAGCCATTGCGGAAAACAGCATTTATGAACAGGCTCTTGATCGGCTTGCTGACGGTAAGGAAGAAATTGCCAAACGTATGGGCAGCGATTTTGATATTACCGGTGAGAGTGAGTTAAATGGCATTGAAACGGACGATATTAAGGCGCAGTTAAACAATAAGGATGCTGAAGGTGCTGGTACTCAGAGTAATGAAAATAGCACTGAAGAAGTTAATTTAAATAAAGATAGCGGCAGCAGTATTATTACCGTTGCGGGCGGCCTTGCAGCTACAACCGGCAAAGGCGCCGGTGGGGCGGCTGTTGCTATTACGGATATTGAAAATAATTATACGGCAAATGTTGAATATGCTCAAATTACTGCGGAAGAACTTAACGCCGAAGCTGGCAGCGACAGCAATATTGTTACCGTTTCTGGCGGTATTGCAGCGGCAAGTAAAGGCAGCGGCGTTGGCAGCGTAACATGGAATGATGTAGAAAACACAGCAAAAGCTAATATTAAAGATTCTGTTGTTAACGCACAGGCTGCGTCAGCTAATGCCTCCAACACCGCTCAGATTATTTCTGTTGCCGGGCAGATTTCCGGTGCAGGCAAAGCTGGTGTTGGTGCAACGCTGAGCTACATCGGGCTTGATAACAGTACCGAAGCAAATATTACCAGTACAACATTTGATAAACGTAATAAGGCAGAAACCGAAGGTATTACCGTAACTGCCGATACAGAAAACCGCAGCGACAGCTATAATATTGCGGCTGGCGTAAGCGCGGCCGGTACGGCTGCTGTAAGCGGCAATGTTGCCGTAACACAAACTCATGGAACAAGTGGTGCTGTTATTGATGGCGCAATCATTAATAACGCTAAAGCTGTAAGTGCCTATGCTTTGGATGATACGGACATCCTTTCCGTTATCGGCACGGTAAGCGCAGCCGGTACAGCGTCTGTGGGCGCTGGAGTAGCCTATACGGAAATCGGCAGTACTTCTACAGACGAAGATGATGCGCAGCAGACGGTAGCAGAAGTTAAAAATACTAATATTACCACTGTTGACAATAGTGAAATCAATGCTAAAGCAGAAGACGATTCCCGGGTTATCAATGTAGCAGTTGGTATTGGCGGTGCAGGTACTGCTGCGGTACAGGGGGCATCGGCAACTTCGCTTATCAATAAAACAACCGGTGCGGAACTTACGAATACCAATATTTATAAAGATTCGGCAAATAGCCAAAATGCCAATGTAACTGTTGATGCGCAAAATAACAGCGAAATTACCAGTTCAGCAGATGTTGCATCAGTTGCTGGTACTGCTGGCGTTGGTGCAGGTGTTGCCGTTAACCGTATTGTTCAAAATACTAATGCAGCCGTAAACGGCGGCACAATGCATATTAATAATCTTACTGTTAATGCTAATGGTACACCGCGTATCGAAAATATTGGTATAGGTGTAGGTGCAGGTGGCACAGCAGGCGTAACCGGCAGCGTTGCAGTTAATATGATTGCAAATAACGTAACTGCGCATATCGGCAATGGTGCTAATATTGTTGCTGATAATAATGTAGGTGTTATTGCAACAAGCGACGAGCAGATTGCAAATTACGCAGGCAGTGCGTCTGTTGCTGTCAGCGGTGCTGCGGTAGGCCTTTCTGTAAGTTATAACGAACTTACAGGCAGTACCACAGCAACAATTGATGGCGATGCTACTTCTATAAGTGCTTCCGGCAACGGTGAAGAACTTGCTGTTAAAGATACTGTTAGCGATAGCGCAATTTTAGATAATTTTGTGGATGAAGAAACTTTTGAAGCACAGGATACACTTGGAAATGACCGTATAGAAAATAAATATAATGGTGTAGTTGTTTCGGCTTCTTCTACGCATGCCATAAAATCATTTTTGGTAAACGGCGGTGTTGCAGGAGAAGGTGCTGCCGTTACCGGTACAGTCAATGTAAATATGATAGATGGTTCGACCAAAGCCGCTATTAACGGTGCAGATATTAACAAAAACATAGTAAATGCAGGCGATGTAAATGTTATTGCGCACGATTACACTAACAGTGCAGGGCTTGTAGGCAGTGCCAGCGTTGCAGGTATAGGTGCAGGCGTTGGCCTTGGCAGCGATACCAATACCGTAAGCCGTGAAGTAACGGCGGAAGTTGTTGGCAAAACTGATAGTGATGGTAATGCGGCTTCTGTTATTAATGCCGGTGCATTTAATGTTGAAGCAGATGCACAGCAGGGCATTTCTTCACTTACTATTGGCTTGGGCGCAGCTGGTATTGCAGGAGTTTCAAATGCAACCAGCGTTACGCTTTTAGATGGCAAAACAACGGCCAAAGTTGCCGGTGTTAATATTACAGCTGATTCCGTTGATGTATTGGCAAAACATGGCAGCAGGCTTAACATACTTGGCGCTGTTTTAGGCGCAGGTGGCGCTGCTGGCGTTGGCATTGGTGTAAGCGTACTTAACGAAAATAGTGAAACTGCGGCAGAAATTACAAACAGCAATATTACCATAAACGATGGTACGCAGGAAAACGGCGATGTAAATATTAATGCTGATAATGATACAAAGGTTAATTACCAGCTTTACAGTACTGGCGGCGGTTTAGCGGGTGTTGCAGGCGCTATCGGCGTATCGAACGTAAACAGCAAAGTTAATACCACTGTTACCGGTACTGCAATTGGCAGCGAAACAACAGGCCAAGCCAATGATATTAATATTGGTGCCGAAAATAATATTAACTTCACTAATAATTCCGGCAGTGCCGCCGGCGGCGGTGTTGGTGTAGGCGTAGGCGTAGCCGTTAATACAATCGACAGCCAGGTAAATACTTCCGTTAATTATTCTGAACTTAATGCCGTTAAAGATATTAATGTAACTGCAAAAGAAAATCGTACTGTAAATCAAATGGCTGTTAATGCAGGTGTTGGTGCAGTTAGCGGCGGTGCTAACGTAATGATTACCAATATTGGCAGTGCAATTGAAAGTACATACGGTTCCGGATTGCAAACTGATGATGACGGCAATGTTGTAGAAGACAGCAGTGTAAACGTAGATAGTATTTTAATAGAAGCTAATGACGCTGTTGAAGACAACAAATTGCAGGACGGCTATACTATGGGTGTTGACGTTAACGCTGTACCTGAAATAAAAGCCGGAAAAGGTACTGATAATGCTTCTAAAATTGAAGTTGACATTAATGGTACAGAGCTTAATGCCGGTAATAAAGTAACGGCAGAAGCTGTTGCCGATACTAATGTAAGCATGGATGCAATTCAGGCCGGAGGCGGGGCATTTGCAAACGTTAGCGGCACGGTAGGTATTTTGGATGTTAACCGTAATAGTATTATAAATATCAGCGATACCATTATTGCTGCCAAAGATTTGGCTGTAAATACAAGCCAGAAAGGTAATTCCGGCCTTGATATTTATCAGGGTGGCTTGGGCGGAGCGGCTTCCATTGGTGCGGCGTATGGTTCTGCTGCTTCTTCCGGTGTAAATAATATTAATGTAAGTGATAGTGATTTTACTGTTACAAATGATATTGATATTAAAGCTAAAGACGAAAGCAGTACTGAAGTTAATGCTATCGGCGTAACATTATCTGCCGGCGGAGCGGCAAGTATTGTTGTGGCTCAGGGTACCAACGATAGTTCGACTACTGTTAACATAAGTGATACAGATATTACGGCAGATGGAAATATCGATATTAATGCGGAACGCCAGGCAAAAGATGAAAACGGCAATAAAACTGACAGCCTTAGTGTAAGCGCTATTGCAGGCAGCGGTGGATTGCTGTTTGCCGGTGCTGGCGTAGGCGCAACTGCTAACGAATATGGCACGGTCGGCGTTGAAGTTAACGGCAGCGATTTTACTGCGGGCAATGATATTAGCATTACCGCGCTTAACGCGCCTTCCGTAAAAGCGGTTACGGGCGCTGTTGCCGGAAGCATGGTTGCCTCCGGTGCAATTACGGTGGCAGAAGCCAATATCGGCGGTGCAGGTGAGGACGAACACCTTGAAACTTATGTTAGATTAAATGATGAAAGCAGCGATGAAAGCGGCGAAGAATCGGGCAAAGAAAGCAGCGAAGCAGAGAACAGGAAAAACAGCTTTACCGCTGACAGTTTAACGGCGGAGGCAAAAGCTGATGCGGTACAAAGCGTTGATATGAATGGTATAAGCGTTTCGGCGGCACTCTGGCCTACCGGTTCTGTACAGGCAAATACCGGTGGCGCGGATATTTACAGTGATGTAGATGTCACCGTTGGCGAAAACGTATTTAAGGGGAATCAGGATGATCCTGCTATTGGCCTCGACATTAATGGTATCAATAATGTAACTCAAAAAGTTTCGGCAAAAGGCATAAGTGTATCCACTTTTGTTGCTACCGGCACCAATATTGCAGAAACAAACTCTGTTCTTAATACGCATGTTACGGCAAATGGTTCGCAAGCAGGCAGCAATATTGAGACGGTTGATATTAACGCGGACAGCAAAGTAACTGTAGATAGCAGCTCCCGCGGAGACGGCGGTGCTATTGCCGATATCAGCCCGTATGCTGCTATGGTTAAAAACAATATTGTTACAACAACGGCAGCTTATGTAAGCGGTGATTGGACTGTTGCAGGTGATATGAATGTTAACGCCCTGCACGAAAATGCCATTGATATTAATGCTGACGCTCTTAAAGCATCGGTTGTAGGTTTAAGCGGCGTACATTCTGATAATGATATTAAAAATGATACTTCCGTTAACTTTAATAATGCAAATGTAACTACATCTGGCAGTCAGAATATCAGTGCACGTAATGATATTGCTTATAATGCTGTTGTTACCGGCAGCGGCTACGGCGTTGCACAAGGCGCGGCAGTATGGGCTGAGGATGATATTACATCCGATGCAGAAGTGAATGTAAATAGTTCTAAACTTGATGCCAAGGGCTCAATAGATATTAATGCTTTAACCGGAGATGCAGCTTATAATGGCATTGACAAGCCGGAAGCGGCCGTTAACAAAGAAGTTACCATTAAATCTGCAGGTGTTGTGGCAGGTACTTATGCTGAAAGTACAGATACAATTAACTTTACCAACAATATTAATATCGGTAATGGTTCAAGTATAAAAACTACAGGTACGGATATTGACAATGCTGATATTACCATTACAGCGGCAGACCGCACCAACTTTAACGATATTGTAACTGCCGATACACAGGGCGGTGTAATCGGTGCGGCAGGTACCAAACTTACCAATAATATTACAAGAACTAACAATATTAATGTCGGCGGTACGATAGACAGCATTAATGTCGGCGGCACGGTAGACAGCATTAATGTCAGCGATACGATAGACAGCAACTATGACGCTAACTTTGATGCGGGCGACAGCAGCGTGCTTAACCTTACACTTAAGAGCAATGCCTATAACAAAACGGCAGCTCCGCTGGCAACTAATCCGTCCATTAGCGGTGTAGTAACGCAAAACAGCACTATTGATTTTGCAAGCGGCAGTTCGGTAAAATCGTTCCGCAATATTAACGCGGCGGCAGGCGTGGGTGATACCACGGTGGCTAAGGAATCTAAAACCTGGCGTTGGGTTGACGGCGGCGAAACCGGCACCGGTTCTATCTCCTCTACCAGCGACGGTACTATCAGCAGCAGCGACGCTGTTGCAAACACTTCGGTTACCGTTAACGGGACGCTTGAGGCAGGCAAAAACCACGAGCTGGATATAACGATTGACTATGCTGAAAATGGTAAGGATAATCTTGAAGAAGCTATCAACGATTATGGCGAAACTTTGGCTACCGGCAGCCTTAAAACCTTTGAAGACGCTGTAACTGATGCTGAAAATGCGTATAACACATATCTTGAAGAAACCGGATTAGAAGATAAAATCAATGATCTGAGCGAACTTGAAGATACATATAATAACAACAGCAGCGTTTACAGAGATTTAAACAACGAGTATACAATCCTTACAGAAAAACTTGCAGATGCGCAAACCAGCCTTAAACAGGCGGAAGCTGATTTAACACAGGCGGAAGCAGATAAAGCGGCATGGATTACGGAAAACTGCGCTAAATATAATGAAGAGCATTTCTTTGACCTTTCTGAAACTGATTTCGAAAAGAGATTAGCAGATGGGTATTTAGACGAGTATCAAGCCGGTTACCAGGAACAGGTTACCAATATTAATAATTGCACTACAATACGCGATACAGCACAAACAACGGTAAATACTCTTACGGCTACAACTGAAAGCAAACTTGCTCAAAGAAATCAGTATGATACTTCTCAAATCTCGCAGAACATTGCTAAATTAGAAGCAGAAATTGAAACAATTACAAGTTCTTATGAGTATACGCAAAAATTGTCGGCGTTGCAGAAGGCACAGAATTCTTACAATGAGGCTTTAGCTGAAGGCGTAAGCGCAGATAAAGTTAATGAAGCTGTATTTGTCAACGGGGAAGGTCATTACATCAAAGTAAGCGTTTCCGATTGGCTTAAAGAAGACCCGATTGAAAATATTGGTATGGCTGATTACGCCGCGGCACTTTTAACAAGGTACAACGAAATTGCCGATATGATGCAGGATTACACCGGTACGGACGTTAGTGATGCTTATTCGGCAGAATTGTCGCGTATCCAAGGCGAACTTCAGGCATTGGGCGTTGGCTATTTTGAAGAGGGAACCTTTATCGTTGCTGACGGTGCAAGCACCGTGCCTACTATTGAACTTAACGATTTAGCGGTATCCGGCGGCAACGTTAACATTAGCGGCGGCACGCTGGAGGGCAGCGGAACAGTTACTGCTAACGGAACTCCTTCCGTAACGGTTATCAACAATACGGATTTCTTCCTGCGTGTTAACGATGTTACCGTTGAGAGCGACGGCGGCAGCGTGCTTTACAATAACGCTTCTGTAAACGTAGGTGAGGATAAGAAATATAATGAAACCCTTACTGTTAATGCTATAAAAAATAACATTACAAATAATGAAGGTAATACTGATAGCTTTAGCAGCAATAATGCGCAGATTACAATTACCAATACTGCTGCTAAACACACTTCTGATGATGACGCTAATATTTACACACCGGATATCGGCATTTACGGCACAATTTACAACCCGTATGGCAATATAACCATTATTAATACGAACAACAGTATTTATGTTGCCGGTGAAGTAACCGATGAATACGGCAATATCACGCAGCAGGCGGGCAGTATTAAAGGGCGCACCATTAACCTTACTGCGGGCGGTTCCATTACGCAGGGTTACAGCGATGAAATAAGAAATGTAGCAGGCAGCCCGGAAAACGCCATCAGGGACACTGTACTTGAAAAGATACAGGCTGCGTTAATTGCCAAACTTGGCGATCAGACTGAAAACGGCCAATATTATACTGCGTTTGAAACTTGGCAAGATTTGGCGAATTTCTTAGTTACTGTAGAAATTGATGATAATGGCACTAAAATTTCGGAAGCTGACGCGGCAAAATATGCCAAAGCTTTAACCGGTTACGTTGATAGCTATACTGACGGCGAAAGCACCGAAAATGCTATTGTTGCAGCCGGCGCGGTTTACATCAACGCGGCAAGCATTAACGTTAACGGCACAATTCAAAGCGGTTACGAAAGCTATAAACTGGAACTGAATCAGGAAAAAGTTGCCGAACTTATGAGCCAAACTTATACCGGAACCGGCAGCAGCGATGCTGATTTTATGACGCATGAATACCTTGTTACCGATGGTACAACCGGCGCGTATTATGATAAAACTACCGGGCAGTTTGTTTACGGTGTGCAGGCGTGGTATAACCCTGTTACCAATCAAATCTTTACCGAAGATATTGAGCAGGCTGGCGGCGGCCGCATTTACCTGACGGGTGCTATTGCCAACACCAACGCTAAAGGCGGCAAGCTGGTTGTGCTGGACGGCGGCTCAAATTATGATCTTGATGGTACGGTAACTGATACTAACGACTTTACCTTTAAGCTGGGTAGCATTAATGCCGATACGGTTGAAGGTATGATTGAGATTAATGACACCAATACAGGCAACAGAGTTGTTTATACCCGTGATAGTATTACAACTTATGATGCAAACAATAATGTAATTAGTAATGGCGATAACACGACAACTACTTACAATCCTGAAGAAGGTTTGTATTATAACTGGAGCAACGGCACATCAAGCCGCGTAATTACTACTTACAAACATGTCAGCGACAGCAGTTGGTGGGGCTTGGACAGCGACGATTGGGAAACGATGATAAGCCAGATGGACCAGGCTGACAAAGATAGTATGCGTGAAGACCAAATTGCTATCGACGGTTTAATGGATTCCCAGTCCTCCATGATAACTGACGGAGAAATTGACAGCGATTATGATTATATCGCGGTTGACGGCAGCTCGGAAAAAACTGACGGCAAGAATATTTATCAAATCAGTTTCCAGCGTGAGGGCAAGCCGAAACAGGGTGTTGCAGATGACGGAAAAACCTTATTGTATCTGACAAAAGATGATGCTGGTAATGATGTTATTACAACAACTGTAACTGACAGGCCTTATTATTTAACTAATGCCGATGGCAGTTATATCTATGAAACAGAAATTTCGGACAAAGTTACCAAAACCGAAAAGAAAGGCCTGCTGGGATTGTGGGGCAAGACCGTTACTACCACATGGAAAGAAACCAGCGGTATGATTACGGCGTACGACTTTGGCGTAAAAGCGGATAACTCTATCGGCATTGAATTTACAGGCAATGCAAGCGGCAGTACCGGCACAATTACCAGTAACGGCAATATTCTGCTTGGCGGCGATATTCGTATGGGTGAAGTTGATATTACCAGCACGGCGGGTAATATCTCCCACCTTGGCGACGCAACTGTAATTTCGGACGACGCGAGCTTCAGCGCGGCAACTGGCATAGATGTTATCCAGAAGAACGCTAATAATGCATTACACCTTAATGCTGTAACGAAAAGCGGTGATATTAACATTCAGGCTATTGCTGCTAATGCAAACAATATGGTTTATATTGATAACGTAAGCACCGATAATGGCAGTGTAAACATTACCGCCGAGGGTGATTTGCTGAACGGTAATACTGGTACGAATGGTTATGCTGTAAAAGGCGATGGCATTACCTTGCAATCGTATACAGGTACTATCGGCGCTGCGGATAGCAGGCTGCTGATTGACGGCGACGTTCATTATGGTGTTAATGAAGATACAACTCACAACGCAACTAACGCTTATGCTAACGGCGGCATTTACCTTAGTGAAGCAACCGGTAATATGTACCTTGGCGAAATTAACAGTGAAAACGGCGACGTTGTGCTGGAAGTTAAGGATAGCAATAGCAATGCAGGCTTTGTAGACGCTATTGTTAATAACGATGTTATGAGCGAATCTGATCAAGACCGTATCGCTGCTTGGAAAGAAATGGGATTGCTTGATGATGGCACTGCTGATGCAAAGCTCAAGCTTAACAGTAATGTTAACCAGTTGAAGAACCTTGAAGATGCGGCTGGTAATGGTTCCTTCTTTATGGACGGTAAAAGAACTCTTACAGAAGCGCAGGAAAAAGGCAAAGCACTTGTTACCAAAGGCCAAGAATTTGTAAAACTGATGCAAGGCGGCAGCGAAGCCGTGCAGGCTGCAAGAAAAGACCTTAACGCTAAACAGGGCGCGCTGAACGAAGCGATTGCAGCGCTTAGCAACGATGCAGAAAGCAAAGATGCTTACAAAAACGCGCTTGAAGCTTACAACGCAGCCTACGATGCTTATACAAAAGCTGGTGCTGCATATGAGCAAGATAAAGCAAACTTTATTGAAAACAGCGGCTTTAAAGATAATGCGCAGGCTGTGGAATGGCTGTATAACTACGAAGCAATTGGCAATGCCGAAGCCGACAACTACGGCTGGACGCAGCAGCAATTGCTGTATGCAGTACAGGATACGGTTATTAACCCTGAAGCAGGCAGCGTAAGCGATGTTAAAACTGCTAACGTAACCGGCAACAATATTACGTTTATCTCTAACACCGGCAACCTTGGCGTTGTAGATACCGGTGAAACAGTTATTAAAACTGATGATTTAAGCGCAATGTTTGCCAAAGATACTTTAACTAATGCCGAAAAAGAACAGCTTGAAAAACTTGCTTCGGCAAGGGCCGGCGATGTAACCTGGGGCAACGAAAATATTACCATTAAACGCACTACGCCGGTAAGCGTTAAACTTAACAGCGACGGTGGTACGGTTACTGTGAAAACCAGCGACAATAAGACTCCGACGGCTGAGCATATCTACCTGCTGGCGAAAGATTCCGTGCTTAACGCCGATAAATTTGCGGCTAACGACCTGCGCCTGAGCGGCCAGGAAGGTATTAATGTTGGCAGCGTAACCGGCGACAAGATTATCCTTGAAGGTGGCAGCGGCGACATTGGATATATTGATAAAAATGATGTTGATAAAACCTTGCAGGCAATGCAGGTAACGCTTAACAGTAACAATAGTTACATCAGCGCTAACGCAGCAGGCAACATTAAATTGCAGCAGGTTCTTGAAAATCCTGATGAAATTGTTGACTTTACGCTGGGCAGCGTAGCGGGCACTAATGTTGATGTTACCGCTAACGGCAATATTGTAAGCAAGGCGGACGATATCGGCTACATCAACGCCAGCGGTACAATTAACCTTACTTCTGAAGATGGCGGCATTGGTACAATTAACCTTACTTCTGAAGACGGCGGTATTGGTACAATTAACCTTACTTCTGAAGACGGCGGTATTGGCACAACTACTAAAGGGCTGCGCATTAAAAACAGCGGCGCGGTTGTTAATACCGATGTTCAAGACGCTATCAGCATTGAAGCTGTACAGGACGGCACGCTTATTCTTGGCGAAATGAAGCAGGAAAGCGGCGGCGTAACGGTTGAAAGCGAAGGCACAATTATGCTTGGGCGTGAAGATGATGGCAGCACGGAAGATACTGACGAAAGCGTAACAGGCTCTATCGATGCTAAGGGCGATGTAACTCTGCATGCAGAAGACGATATCATCATCAGCGGCAAGCTGCACGTTAATGCAACAGATGATGACGCGGCAAGTAATGACGGAACGCTGCAGCTGCACTCCAATACTGGTGATATAGTTCAGACTACAGATGAAGAGGACAAGAATATTGTTGCGGCTAATGTGGGTATTGCAGCAGTTGGCGGCGATGTTGAGCTTGATAACCAGTACAATATAATTAAAAATGTTGATTTGCAGGCAGTTGGCGGCAGCCTTGGGCTTACGGTAAGCAACCCCGCTGGTTTTAACGTTGATATGGGCGGCTTTACTAATAAACAGGGCGGCGATATTAAGCTTACTAACAGCGATGGCAGTGTTAACATTACTACAGAAGACATTGTTGACCCGACACAGAAAAAAGACCCTGCAAATATTAACGGCAGCCTTACTGTAACTGCTGATAGAGGAGATAAGGCAGCCGAAGCCAATGTTAATAACCATGGCATTCTTAATGCTACCGGTAATATCAGTTTTAATGCAGAAGATAATGTTAACAATAAAGGAGCTTTGGATGCAGGCACAGATGTTAATTTCGATGCAGGCAATGATGTAAGTAACGAAAATACTGTAAACGCAGGCACGGATGTTAACTTCGGCGCAGGCAATGATGTAAATAACGAAAGCAGTGTAAACGCAGGTACGGATGTTAGCTTCGGTGCAGGCAATGATGTAAACAACGAAAGTGCTGTAAACGCAGGTACGGATGTTATCTTCGGCGCAGGCAATGATATCATTAATAATGATATTGTTGATGCAGGCAGGAACGTTAACTTTAATGCGGCTGAAGATATTTACAATAACAATACTGTAAATGCTGATGAAACTATTGAGTTTACTGCAGTTGACGGTGTAATTAACAGCGATACTGTTAACGGTAAAGATGTTATCATGCAGGCAATTGAACAAGAGCTTGAAAACATCCTTGCCAAAGACAGCGTAACGCTTAACGGCGACAGAATCCACGGACAGAATATTACCCAGAATACGGATGCAGACGGCGATTTAATTATCAACACCGATTCCGATAGCGGCAGCGGACCGATTGAATCGCTGGTAATTGATAAGATTGATGCTAACGATAAATCCGTATTTACGGAATTATGGGCAGTAGAAGCTGATATTACAACTGTTGATGACAAGATGGACTTTAATGACATCATGATTGAAGAAAATGCATGGCTTGAAAATAGCGGCACTTTGGCAACCATTTACGGTAATGTACCTGTAAAAGATGACGATGCCAATGTTCATATTTACCAGTCTTATCCTTCCATGTATGTTAACTTCATAGATGCAGATACCGTTGAAACTGACGGCAGGCTGCTGAGCCTTGATGATTACTGGTACGCTTACGACCAGCGCTTCACGGCAGAGAACCATCTGCGCTGGCAGCATGGGCGTTACCTTGACGAAGACTGGAAACAGGCATACGGCTACGGATTATCGCTGCATAACCGTTACGGTCTGATTGATTATCAGGAATTTACCGAAACAAACGCCGGTGCTGATGAAGTTGCTGTAGAAGCTTAACAAAAATTAATATCCGGGGGCTGCTGTATGCCTCCGGGTATTACAAATAATTTTGGAGGTCAGGCATGAATAAAAAAGCGGAATCTTTTAAAAAGTATCTTGATGACAAAAAAATTACCTGTTTTACTGTTGACGAAATTGCCGGCGATAATTTAAACAGCGTTGTTTTCCGTTCTAACATTGAAATTAACGGGCAGCAGCTGCCGACAATTGTAATTTTAGACAGCAGTATTTACGGCATGGTGCGTGTGCTTGTTGCACCGCGTGTTTTAAACGATGCCAACGAAGCAGGGCTTTTAAAGGAACTTAACCGCCTTAACAAAGGGTTTAAATCGTTTAAATATTATTTTGATGATAACGGCTCACTTGTTTTGGACTGCTGCGTTTTGCTGCCAGGCAGTGAAGCGGACGGCGATTTGATTTACACCATGTTTGATGTTATCATCCGCCATTTAAATGGGGAATACAAAAAACTTATGCAGCTTATCTGGCAGTGATGGTTTTGGAAAGCCTTAAAAATAAAAATACTAAAAAACGCCGTTTAACCCGGCGTTTTTTACCGTTTTAAATAAGTGTACAAACACTGATTAAGTTCACTGTTTTTATTATATTCTTTACATTTTGAAGATTAATTTGCAAAAATTCACAAAAATTTACGGTTTTTGTTGACAGAAAAGGGTTTTGGTGATAAATTTCAAGCTATATTATTATTTTATTTTAAGGGAAAGAGGTAAGTATCATGACAGGATTAATGTTGTTAGGTATCGCATTAGTCGTGTGTGCATGCGGCTATTTTATCTATGGCCGCTGGCTTGTAAGACTGTGGGGCGTAGATCCCAATGCAAGAACACCGGCTTATGTGCATGAGGATGGCAACGACTACGTTCCCTCCTCCAAATTTACGGTTTTTGCGCATCAGTTTTCATCCATTACGGGCGCAGGCCCTGTAACCGGCCCGATTATTGCCGCTATGTTCGGCTGGGCGCCGGTAATGCTGTGGCTGATGGTTGGCGGCATCTTCTTTGGTGCCGTGCAGGATTTCACCGCGCTGTACGCTTCCGTTAAAAACGAAGGCAAATCCATGGGTATGCTTATTGAACAGTACATCGGCAAAACCGGCAAAAAAATGTTCCTTTTGTTCTCGTGGCTGTTTACCCTGCTTGTAACCGCCGCTTTTGCGGATATTGTTGCCAGCACCTTTAACGGCTTTAAGGCAGACGGCGCTCTTGCAACGCCTAATGCCGCTGCGGCCTCCATTTCGATGCTGTATATTGTTGTTGCTATTGCCTTCGGCTACTTTTTAAAGAAATGCCCTCTGGCAGAAGGCCCGAAACTGGCAGTTGCCATTGTGTTAATGATTGCTATGCTGTGGGCAGGCATTGAATACCCGCTGTATTATGATAAAACAACCTGGCTTTATGTAGTTTTTGCTTATATGTTTATGGCGGCAGTAATGCCGATGTGGCTTTTAATGGAGCCGCGCGATTATTTAAGCGTATTTTTGCTTTTAGGTATGATTGCCAGCGGTGTTATCGGTGTTATCTTCACCAACCCGTCTATCGAACTGCCGGCGTTTAACGGCTTTGTTGTAAACGGACAGCCGCTGTTCCCGATACTTTTCATCACCATCGCCTGCGGCGCTGTGTCGGGCTTCCACAGCCTGGTATCTTCCGGCACTTCTTCCAAAACCGTTTCCAACGAAAAAGACATGCTCTTTATCGGTTACGGTTCAATGCTTATTGAATCAATCCTTGCAGTTGTTTCGCTTATCGTTGTAGGCGCTGCGGCAACCGGCGGCGTAATGCCCAAAGGCACGCCGTTCCAGATTTTTGCCGGTGCCGTTGGCGGCTTTATGGGCATGTTCGGCCTTTCGGCTCACGTTGCCACCTGCGTAATTACCATGTGCGTATCCGCACTTGCGCTTACCACGCTCGATTCCGTTGGGCGTATCGGCCGTATGTGCTTCCAGGAACTTTTCACTTCCGGCAAACCGGAAGAAATGAGCGGCCTGCAGAAAGTTTTAACCAACAAATATTTTGCAACCGTTATTACTCTGTTCTTCGGTTATCTGCTCTGCCTGGGCGGATATATGAACGTATGGCCGCTGTTCGGTGCAGCCAACCAGCTGTGCGCAGCGCTGGTATTCATTTCGCTTTCGGTATTCCTTAAAGTTACCGGCCGCCAGGGCTGGATGCTTTATGTGCCGATGGGCTTTATGTTTGCCGCAACCATGAGCGCGCTTGCCATGAGCATTTACGGCATTGTCAATAAACTCGTTACCGGCGCACCGTTTGGCATGCTTACCGACGGTTTGCAGCTTGTTGTTGCCATTGCCCTTATTATTCTGGCACTTTTAATTGCCACCAACGGGCTTAAAACTTTGTGCGGCAGCAAAGCCGGAAGCAAAAATGAAACCGCAAACGCATAATTAAATGTAAAAATTTTGTGGCGCAGCCTGTAATACGCACGGGCTGTGCCTTTTTATGCGATTATTTTTTTACTGCATACTGTTTTTTTAATCTGAATTGTGTTAAAATTATTTCATAGCCATTTTATCTTGGGAGGTAAGAGAATGAAAAAATTATTTAATCTGTTAATGGTAGCCCTGATGGCTGTATGTTTTGCTGTTCCCGCTATGGGCAAAGCCGAAGCTGCTAAAGTTGTAGTGCTTCCTCTGGTTAACAACTCCGGTTCCGAAACCGCAGGCCAGATTTACATCAGCGGTGCTATTCAGCTGTTCGATTATCCTGAATACGAACTGCTTGAAAATGACGCTACCAACGATGCTATTGCAGCTGAAAACATTGGTAAAGACGGCGCTTCCAAAGACGCTATGGTACGCATTGCCAAAGCATCCGGTGCAGACCTTGTTGTCGGCATGGTTCTTGATACCTGCGAAGACAACCCGGTATTCCCGAGCGCAGAACGCATTCTGAAACTTGACATCACCGGCAAAACCTATGCTTATAGCGCAGTAAACGGCAAGTTCTATGAACACCGCATTTATGAGGACAAAGAAATCGACGAAACCCTTACCAGCCGCTGGGATTGGGTAAGCGAAGAATTTGGCCGCTGCGTAACCCGCGAAATGAAACGCGTTGACAAAGCATTCATGGAAAACGACTTTTAATTAACGGCTGATATTCGGGCTCCTGCTTTTGGGCAGGGGCCTTTTTATTTTGCAGGTGGAAAAAATTATGTCTATATGGTAAAATTAAATGATAGAGTCAGCTTTATCTTAACGGAATTATTATATAGACAGGAGGATGGCACTTTGAATAATGACATCCATATAGTTTTGGACAGCATTGCTTCCGCCGCGGAAACGCCGCTGGCGCATGACGCACGCTGCCATATTTTGCAGCTTATTTTCCGCCATAAAGCGGTTGAGTGGCGCGACGGCGAAAAAACGCCGGAAGAAATGTTTAAAATGGTGAAGGAAAGCGGCGAACTGCCGAAAACTTCCCAGCCGCCTGTGGGCGAGTTTTTGGATTTGTTTACGAGCCTTGCTGAAGAAGGAAAGAAAGTTATAGGTATTTTTGTAGACAGCGTTTTAAGCGGAACTTACCATACCGCCTGCATGGCAGCGCGGCAGGTAATGCAGGAAATTCCCGGTGCCGATATCCGCATTTTCGACAGCCTTACGGCGGCAACGCCCATCAGCGCACTGGCGCTTGATATTTTGAAAAAGGCCGATGAAGGCGCCGGTATGGATGAACTGGAAGCGTTTATTAACGGCGCCATTGCACGCACGGAAACCTGTTTTTCGGTAAATACGCTGGAATATTTGCAGAAGGGCGGGCGCATAGGTGCTGTTGGCGCACTGCTCGGAAGCCTTTTGGGCATACGCCCGGTAATAACATTGGACAAGGAAGGCAAACTTGTTGTAGCCGCCAAATGCCGCACCCGCAGCAAGGTGCTTAACACAATGCTTGAAATTTCTTCTTCGCACGGAGAGCTTGAAAGAATCTGCATTGCCCATGAAGGCGCGGAAAAAGATGCTGAATATCTTTACGGAGAAATGACTAAGCGTTATCCCGGTGTGCCGGTACTGATGACAGGCATCGGCGCGGTTTTGGCCACCCATTTGGGACCCGGCTGCATTGGGCTTTTTGTACGTACCAAAGAATAAATCCGGCGCGGCCGGAAATAAAAAAGGCAGGGTTATCTGCCATAATCAAGGAGTGAAGATGAACTTAACACAGACGGCTGTAATTAACGGCCACGATATAAAAAATATGCTGCTGGGCGCTTATGCGGCTTTTGCCGCCGGTTACCGGCAGATTGACGAATTAAACGTGTTCCCGGTGCCAGACGGCGATACCGGGACGAATATGATGCGCACCATGGAAGCGGTGCACCGTGCGCTTTTGCCGCTTGATACGGATTCTGCGGCGGAGGTTGGCGCTGCGGCTGCCAAAAGTGCCATTATGGGCGCACGCGGCAACAGCGGCGTAATACTTTCGCAGCTTTTGCGCGGCATTGGGCGCGGGCTGGCAGGCAAAGCGCGTGTTACAGGCAATGAGCTTGGCAAGGCCTTTCAGTTTGGCATTTTATATGCCTACCGCAGCGTTGCCAAACCGGTGGAAGGAACCATTTTAACGGTGGCGCGCGGCATAGCCAAAGAGGCTTACCACGCGGTGCGCCGCGGTGAGGATTTTACCGAAATTTTAACCGAAGCCATTGCCGGCGGCAAAAAAGAACTGGCACGCACGCCGGAGCTTTTGCCCGCTTTAAAAGCAGCCGGTGTTGTTGATGCCGGCGGCCAGGGCCTGATTGTATTTTTGCAGGGCTGCTTAAACGGCCTTCTGGGCAAAAACTTGCCGGAGGAAGATGAGCAGCACATATCCGTTAGTAAAATTGCCGCCCTGCCGGCAGAAGAAGTTGACTTAACAAATCCGTACTGCACGGAATTTATTGTAAAAAATACGGCAGTGGATGATAAAACCGTGCGCGCGGCGTTATCGCCATTAGGCAATTCGCTTATTGTAGCGGCAATGGATGACGTGGTAAAAGTGCATATCCATACCGCTAACCCGGGCGCTGTTTTGCAGCAGGCACTTGAATGGGGCACGCTGCACGATATTAAAATTGACAACATGGCAGAGCAGCACGAACACCGCGTATTCAGCGCGGCGGCAGTGCAGCAGCCGGCACCCAAAAAAGAAGGCACGGGCCTTGTAAGCGTGGCGGCAGGCAGCGGCATTGCGCAAATTATGCTGGCGCAGGGCGTTGATGAAATCATCAGCGGCGGGCAGAGCATGAACCCTCCTGTGGAAGAATTTGTACACGCCATTGAAAACGGTGCTTACAGCAAATATATTATTCTGCCCAACAATAAAAACATTGTGCTTGCGGCGCAGCAGGCGCAAAAACTGCTTGGCGCAGACCGTGTAAGCTATGTGCCGACCATTAATCTGGCGCAGGGCATTGCCGCCGTTCTGGCGTTTGATTCTTCGCAGACGATGGAAGAAAATACTGCCGCCATGACGGAAGCGGCGCAGAGCGCACATTGCGCGGCAGTAAGCATTGCCGTGCGCGACAGCGTTGTGGGCGGGCTGCCCATTATTAAGGGCGATTATATCGGCCTGTTGGAAAATAAAATTGTCTGCACCGGTTCGGGCTTAAACGAAGCGGCCGTAGGCGCGGTGCAGAAAGCCGGTACGGACTGGGAACTTTTAACCCTGTACTACGGCAGCGATATTACCGAAAACGAAGCGCAAAGCGCAGCGGCAGAACTTGAAAAGCTGTGCCCCGGCGCGGAAGTAGAGGTGCTTGAAGGCGCGCAGCCGTTATACCCGCTGATTATAACTTTGGAATAGCATAAAATTAAGGCATGCAGGCCGAATGCCTTTTGTTTTGGAGGGGACTTATGCAGGAAATCATGCTGGCGATTGTCCTTGGCATTGCCGTGGGGCTAGCCAATTTGCTGAGTTATAAAATAAAATTTTATTTGAGTAAACTTTCTACGCTGTGCCTGTGTACAATGCTGTTTTGCCTTGGCGCAAAAATCGGCTGCGATGATGCGCTGCTGGCAAAACTGGGTACACTCGGCGTTCAGGCCGGAGCCATTGCCTTTGGCGCGGTGTGCGGCAGCATACTTTTTTTATCTGCCGCCATTAAAATGCTGGCGCGCCCGGCAGATACAGAGGAGGGCGAGTAATGCTTGGTGTTGCCGTTTCTCTCGTTGGCGGGCTGCTTTTTGGCTATTTGTTTTTAGATACTGGCGTTAAAGACACGCTGGATTTAATTTTAATGTCGGCACTGGACGTAATGATTTTTATTGCCGGTATCGAAATCGGCAGCAACAGCGGCATCTTAAAACGCATCTGCAACGTGCACAGCGCGCTGCTGGCGCTTGCCATACCTTTGGCGGTAGCCTGCGGCAGCATTTGCGGCGCACTGCTTTTGGGGCATATCGCCGGGCTGAGCGCGTATGATTCGCTGCTTGTCGGCGGCGGGCTTGGATGGTACAGTTTTTCTTCGGTTGTTATCAGTGCTATGTACAGTACAGAAATTGGTACAGTAGCGTTTTTGGCAAATATGATGCGCGAAATTTCCGGCTTCTTTTTAATACCGCTTTTGGTGCGCGTGCATAAATTTCTGGCGCTTGCCCCCAGCGGTGCGGCTACTATGGACAGCGGGCTGCCGGTAGTAATAAGATATACCAACCTGCATGTCGGTATGTACTCCTTCATTAACGGGCTGGTGCTTACGCTCATCGTGCCCGTGCTCATTTCGTGGCTGTTGAGTTTAAGATGAAGAATATCGTCAATTTATAAAACAAAACCTGCCTTGCGCAAAAACGCCCGGCAGGTTATTTTTATGTTTGTAACTGATTATGCAGTTGTAATTTGTACTGC
>OKST01000442.1_pt1 | contig 31582 bp, 27 predicted proteins | sample 1606341 | NCBI WGS metagenome assembly OKST01 (sample SAMEA3879563, study PRJEB24766) | human gut metagenome | biome: human-associated habitat; feature: feces | place: USA | collected 1985/1987 | reverse complement strand
ACTGCGCCGCGCCGCCGTGGGCGATGAGCAGATTGTAGATGGCGTGGAGGGTGATGGCCGCGCCCAGCAGCCCACAGGTCCCTGCGATCTTCAGCCACGTCCGCTGCCATGTGTATGCAAGCCCGCCGCCCACGATCAGGCCGCAGAGGACGTGCATGGCCCCCGTACCGAAGCCCCGGAAGAAAATGAAGGAGAAGCGGTCTGCGCCGTTCTGGATCAGATAGCAGACGTTTTCAAAGGTGGCGAAGGCAAGGGCAACCGTGATGGCGGCAGTCTTGATCTTATCCCCCTCTGGCTCAAACACCAGAAGATAGAACACCAGCGGCAGCAGCTTCATCATTTCCTCCACCACCGGCGCGATCTCCGCCGTGGCGGCAAGGGCATCCGCCCGGCATACCGCCGCGAGGAAGGTGTTGATATAGGCCGAAAGCAGACACACGCCCATCCCCGCAATGCAGAACAGGAAAAAGCGGAGCTGCCGCCTGCCCATGCACAGGGCAGCCACCAGCAGCGGGGATACCATGCAGAGGAAGATATTTTCAATATAGGTCACGCCTCCACCGCCTTTCTCGTGGCGGGCAGCAGCCCCAGAATCGCAAGCGTCAGCAGCATATCGCACCAGAAGGTGGGGTTTGCCGGAGAGGTATCCGGCCAGAAGCAGCCCACCGTCCAGAGCAGATACTCCGCGAACGCAAAGCACAGCACGCCGATGTGAAACCACCGCATATTCCGCGCCGCGCCCGTCTGCCCATTGGCGTAGACCAGCCCACGAATGGCACAGAAGGAGAGCCATATCATCATGCCGCACCAGATCAGGTTGGAGAGAATATCCCCGAAGATGCAGTAGAACGCCAGCAGCGGCACGCCGAACGCAGGCGCGAGCCATGCCCTGCGGCAGCGGAAGCTGCGTTCCTCCGGTGTGGAGAGCGTCGCCTGCAAAATGCGCAGGAAAATTACGCTCGCCACCCAGCCGAACTCCGACACATAAAAGACGCGCGGCGTGGTATCGAACAGCAGCAGATACAGCGTCCAGTAGAGCGCGCCGAGGGCAAAGCAGCCGTAGAAGCACAGCAGCAGGAAGTACGCCTGTCGTCCGCTTTTTCGATAGGCGATACCCGAAAGCACCGTGCCGACGAACGTGGTCAGCAGTTGCAGCAGGTTCTCAATCAGCTCCATGCGCATCCTCGCTTTCCCTGTCCTGTCCGTCCTCGCGGTTCATCTGCCGCAGCCGGAAGCACAGAACGGTCACGCACACGCCAAGTAAAAACGCCAGCAGCCCAATGACGATGTATCCCAAGGCCGCGCCGCTGTGAAAGATGCTTGCCGCCGTTTCAAAGCCGGAATAATCGCCTGTCTGGATGCTTGCGGCAATACCGGGCATGGCGAGGGACGCGCCGATGAGCAGTACAAGGCACGCCGCCACAGCGGAAGCCATGGTGATCGTATTGCGCCGCAGCCGTTTTTCCCGCTCAATTTGGGCGATGCGCCGCTTCGTCTCCGCGACGCGCTCCTCATGACTCCGCATTTGTGATTCCCTCCCGTTCCAGCAGCCTTCGCAGGCTCTCTTTTCCGCGATACACCATGTTGGTGATCTGTTTTACCGTTTTTCCCGTGACCTCCGCCGCCTGCGCGTAGCTCATATCCTCAAAATAGGTGAGATAGAGGACTTCCCGATAGTCCGGGTTCATTTCATCCATGCAGAAATGCAGGATGCGGTTTCGCTCCTCCGTCCGGATGACCTCCTCCGCCAGCAGCCGTCCGTCCGGCTCGTCTGCAAGCGCATCAAGGCTGAACAGGGGCTTTCGCTTGCTCTTATGGCGCAGCGCCATATTCCGCGCGGCCTTATAGAGATACGCCTTGAAGCCGCCGTCCCGGATCTTCGGCTTTTTGGTGAACAGATAGGCAAAGACGTCGAGCATCAGCTCCTCCGCCTCGTGAACGTCATGCAGATAGCCGTCAATATACAGGGTCAGGGGGTCACCGTATTTTTTCATCAGGGCATTAAGCCCTTCGTCATCACCGCTCAGATATTGGCGGTACAAGCTCTCATCGCAGGTCATAGCGTTCACTTCCTTTTTGCGGATGCTAAAATGCAGAGGGGTATCCGTCAGGTGCTTGTCCTGTCGGGATCGCGGTGCTGTTCCTGAAAGCGCGGGTCGGACGGCTTTTCCGCATTTTCCGGGATCGCCCATGAGCGCCCGAACCGGGACGCGCCGGGGATCCGCCCCTCGGCGCAATATTGGTTGACCCGCCGCTCTGACACGCCCCAACGGTAGGACGCCTCCCGAATGGAGATATAGCCCTTGATCCCGTTCATACCGCACCTCCGCATGGATAATACTCAACACGATACATTATATACGAATATCCGAAGAAACACAAGGCATCCGGCGAAGTGTTCAGAGAAATGTTACGGATAAAAGCGGTATTTTTTGAAAAAATACTCCGAAATCTGGCCAAAACGCCCTGTTCGGATTGTAGTATGGGTAGAGGGGGAAATACGGGGGTGCGAACGGGGGCAAGAAAGCGGCAAGCAATGCAAAGCGGTACCCACTTTGCGAAAACAGGCGGATTCCGTCCACACGGAGCCCGCCTGTTTCATGCTTGTTGGGGCGCTGCCCCAATCCCCGCAGAACACAAAAACTGTGTTCTGGAACGATGGATAAATCCATCGGCTGCGCGATTTTTCAAATCGCTTGTGGGCGGGCAGCTCAGCGCTGCTCCGCCTCTTTTTCCCGTCGTTCATTCGCTTCCTCCTGCTCCTTATCCAACTCCAGAATACGGTCGATATTGGCTTTGGCCGTCAGCAGCTCTTTCATTTCCTCACGGGCTTTTCGGTAGTCGGCATAGGCGGCTTTCTTTTCCGCCAGCAGCTCGGCGTACTCGGTATTCAGCGCCTTGATGGTGGGCAGCTTCTTGAGGCCAAGCCCATCAAAATAGTTCTTTGCGGCCTTGTGGATCGTGACCTCACTTTCATGCTCTGCAAGAAATTTCTTGGAGTACCCGGCCTTACGATAGGCAACGTAGGTATCGCGGGTCTTGGCATAACCCACGATATGCTCCCGCAGCACGGCAATCTCGGCCATGCGTGTTTCCGAAGCCTTGATCCTTGCGGAAAGCTCGTTGAAGTGAGCGGACGCTGCCGCCGCTTTCTCCGAGAGAACGGCGTAATCTAAAAGCTCATGGTCTTGCAGATAGGCCACCGTCTGTGCCATCTGTTTCAGGTTGAACAACGTCGCCCAACGCGCATAACCGGCACCCTTGCCAGCGCGTAATTTGGCCTGAATGTCCACCAGCAGATTCCCGCTGCGCTTTTCCGGTTTGACCGGTGCGGCGGCGTTCTTTCGTGGCGTATGCGCCTTTTCACCTGCAATCACCGCGCGGAGATCTGCGGGAGTATAGCCGTCACCGAGGGTATCCATGCGAATGGACTTTTTCTGTTCGTCGCCCAACAGGGACGGGACTTTCTTGCCCTTGACCTCATACCCAGCCTGCCGCAGCAGCTCCAGCAGCGTTTCAAAGCTATCGGGCTTTTGTGTCAGCGCATCGTCAATGGCCGCGCAGATTCGCTCCCGGTGGGAGGGTTTCTTTTTGTCGCCCAGCCACTTGTTGTAGCTCTTGCCGTGGCGCTTCGGATTCTCCACGATGGAGTATCCGTTCTCGATGCAGATGGTATCGTTGAGCCGCCGCACAGCTCGGCTGCTGCCCCAAAAGTTTCTGAATTTCCGGGTCTGGCTGAGTGCGGTGGAGTTCCAGATCACATGATTGTGAATATGGACTTTGTCGATATGGGTGCAGACGATATAGGCGTGATTGCCCTTGGTGAAGCGCTTGGCCAGCTCACAGCCCAAACGGTTCGCGTCCTCCGGTGTGATCTCTCCGGGAACAAAGGATTGCCGCAGATGGTAGGCGATCACATCATCCTCGCCGCGCACTCTGCCGGTCTTTTGGATGTACTGATTTTTGGTGAAAAGAAACTCGGCGTCGGCGATCCTGCTATCGCATTGCCAGCTCGTAATTAACCTGCCGCCGTCCGTCTTTTGTGGATTTTCGGTGTAGTCGATGATGTCGCTGATGGCCTGTCCCACCGTGCGGCCTTTGCCGGTGTGCAGGGGCATCAGGCGCGTGGTTGCCATGTTGAACACCTCCTTGAAAAGTAAAACGGCCTGCCGAAGCAGACCGTTTGAAATGTGTTGATTTGCAAAAGGTAGAAGCAAACTGATAGTTCGGCAAACTGGAATTTATAGTCCTCTCAAAACCAATTTGCTTTTTCTTCTCGAAATACGGGAATATCACTATCTCGATATGGATTGTAATTATGAAGATTGCAACCAAACTCTTTTAATGATTTTATTTTGTTATCCTGTGTCCATACAATTAAAGATATTCCGTCAAATTCTTCAACATTTCCATTATTCATTTTGCTTTTAAAATACCACTCCACGATTGTTTGATTGCCTTGATGAAAAAATTGCTTAATCTCCCAGACAAGAACACTTCCGCGTGTATTCCATTCGTCAAACCAGTGCTTTACCGTTTTGCGGTTTTCATATTTAGGACTCCAACTCTCAGTATATACAACATCATCTGTAAAAATATTGTCAATTCCTAAATCTGCTTTCTTAATCCACATATCAAACCATAATCGGATAATTTTTTCTCTCTCGTTCATAAAGCACCTCCACAACTTCCGATTTGCAGTTCTATTACTCCCGTGCCAGTTCATATAGGCTGCGGATGGATTCCATGACCGTATGCCACGACAGGTCGGCAGCATAGAAGAACTTCTTCTGATAAGCCCGCCACAGCTTTTCCATGTTTGGGTCGGCCTCAACTTCATCAAAGGCCGCAGGCGCGTCGGCAAGACACTTCTCTGTACCGCGTTTCCTGGCCGTTGCAATGAGCGCCGCACGGAGATCGGCTGGGATGATGCTCTGGTCGTGGAGCTGGCTCAGAATGTGCAGATCATAGAAATCTCTCATACGGGTGTTGGCGGTGGCGCGGGACACGACGGTTTCCAGCTTTTCGGCCAGAACGGTTTCCAGATTGTACGCCCAAATTTCGATGGAGCGATCCTCCAACATCAGCTTAAAGCTGTAACGCACCTCGTGGGGCGTGATGGCGTCGCCGGTGGAAATGTCGATCTTGAGCGGCGTTATCACACCGTCAAACTCCGTTTCCATGCTGACACGGATGCCCGGATACTCGGCCTCGTCCATGATCTCGGAAATGCGCTTCAACCGGAACTCCACGCCATCGTCCACCGGTACGGAGATGATGGAGGCAATCATGTTCTCCACTTCCTCGATGCCGACCGTCGCACCCTTTACGGTCGCGTCAATGTCCATCGTGGAGCGGGCGTCAAGGCCGACCATTGCAGCCACCAGCATCCCACCTTTGAGGATGAACTTGTCCCGATATTCCGAAAGAGAAATGCGCTCCAGAAAGCGCTCCATCATGTAATTGCGCATCAGGATTTGCGCATCTGCGGATTTGTCCTTGGAGAGATTGCGTATCAGGTCTTTGAGCTGCCGTGCAGTCTTAATCATAAGAGTACCTCCAAATACTGCCGAAGCAGTTTTTCAACACGGAACATCTGCGCATAGCGCATCAGCTTCCGCAAGTCCTTGTCTTTTCGTTTTGCGTATTGCTTGAGTGCATCCTGAAAGGTCTGCATCTCGATTCCACTGCGGCTGCGGATCAGATCGCAGATGGTACGCTCCATATCATAGACGGGAACCGGGTTGCCAAAGGGCGTGTTCATCGTGACGATCCCCACATCATGCAATTCTTTCTTGATGGTGTAGACCTTGATGCCGTCTGCTTGCAGGCTGGCAGGATTGTAGCCGGTCTTGACCGTGATGGAATACGGATTCGGCTCCCGGTCGGTCAGGTCATGGAAAAACAGCGCGCTCTCATGGGAGAATACAGCCTGCGCACAACGAAGGTGTAGCAGGTACATGGCGTCCGTCCATGCATCTGGCGAAACATAAACGCCATGCGCGGCCTGCTCTATGCCGCGCTGCTTGGCGTAGGCGTAAAACGTGGACTTGGCAATACCGATTTCCAAAACCTGCGCGGTTTTGACGATCCCATTGTTTTGCTGAAAAAGCAGATCAAGCCGGTCGTAGGCGGTCATGTTATCACTTCCTTCTTGCTAATATTATATCCGAGATTAGCAAGAAAGTAAACAACGATTTTAGAAAAGCAAGCCGAGGCATCGCCCCGGCTTGCGCTTTAACTATGGATGAAGTTTTTCATGGCAGCGTTCACGTCTTGCAGCTTGCCAAGTCCCTGCACCGCCAGCAGCGGAAGTCCCATCGGGCTGATTAGAAACGCCAGCACAAGGAGGATAATGCCATTTTTTACAGAGTAGGTAATCATCACGGCGATGGCCAACAGGGAGAGCAGGCCGCTTGCCAGCTTGAACGCGAAGCCGGAGCAAGACAGCAGCCCCGCGCACAGCCAGACGAACAGGGACAGGATAAGCGATAGCGGCACAAGGATAATTTTCAGAATGGACATTTGACGGCCTCCTTTTCAAAGACGTTATGCTTTTCTAATATCAGAATACCATGACAGCGCGCGCTTTGCAACAATGCGGGGCTTTTGCTTTGTGTGAACAGGGGCGGCGGAGTGACCGCCGCCCCTGCGACTTATTTCAGCGCCGCCAGCGAGGAAACAATTTTCTCTGCCGCCGTCCATATCCGTTCCTGACTTTGCTGAATGTCCTCTAAATCGGCCTCATAGATGCGGCCTGTTTCGTGAGCGCGGCGGGTAAGCTGGTTGAGGTTGTTGCTGGAATACCGAAGCAGGGACACCAGCTCCCGCAGCTCCGGAAGATCGAGCTTTACCACATATCCGTCAATCGCCATCTTGCGGAGATACGCGGCCATGTTGGTGGTGCCGAACTGAGCCATCTTCGTTTCAATCATTTCCCGTTCCTGCGGCGTGACGCGGAATTTGAGCTGAATGTCCCGTTTGCGCTTTGCCATCGCTCAGCGCTCCGGGGCTTTGGACTTCGCCGAAATTTTCGGCGAAGTTGTTTCGGGCGGCTTTTTCAGCTTATCCCGGACAGAGGTTTTCTGCCGCTCCTGCGCGTAGGCTTTGCGGGTCTGGCTGAGAAACAGATTGACAAGGCCGGGATGACTGTTGACGGCCAGATAGCAGTTGCGGTCAGTACCCCATGCGTCAGGATTGGCGGGGATGGACATGGCGTTGGCCCAAGCCCTGTTGTCGGGAGAATACCGTCTGTCCCAATCTGCTTGACAGACGGTAATGGCAAGGACATGGAACGTGCGGTCATAGCCGAACTGCTGCACCACCTGATTGACTGCCGCTGTATCCAGCCGGTTATCCCGGTAGTGGTCGCGGATGGCGGCTTCGATAGCTTCCTTGCAGGCTGCATTCGCCTGATTGGAAGCGCGGTAGGCGGCAAGCTCATCATGCTCTCTGGCATAGGATGCCGGGTGCTTATAAACGGGGATTTTTTTCATCATCGTGCCTCCATTTCTTTCTTGTGGGGCTTTTCCGGTGCGCCATGAACAGGCGGCGCTTTCAGCCTGTCCAGAACGGAAGGCCGCGTCGATTTTGCAATCGCCTGCTCAGGCTGCGGCTGTCCCTTGCCGTCCAGATTCAGCTCCATATCCAACTCAATCAGCCGCGCAGTTTTCGCGGCCAGCTCCTGCTCCTGTGGGAATGGCTTACCGACCTCAGCCTTTGCCGCTGCCTGCTGGTTATAGAGGTTTTCAAGCTGCTCCTGAACGCTGCGCAAACGCTCCGGCATTTTATCCAGCGCGTTCTCAATGCGGACAAGGTTGCCTCTGGCATCCGAACCGAGTTCAACGCGATGGGTCATTTGGCCTTTCAGCGTCAGCGTGTACGTTTTCCACATGGAATCAAAAGCAACGGACATGGTAAAGCCGCGATAGCTGCCGATCTGTACCGGGTCTTTGCCCTTGACCTCCTTGCAGGTATCCAGCAACGCGGCACCGGCGTTTTCCTTATCGGTGAGCCGGTCGCCGCGAATCTCCATGCCGACAAAGCCCTCTGCCGGGAGCGGATGCGCCGCGAGGGTCTGCATATCCGCCTCCAGCCCACGAACAAAGCCCTTGTGTTCCTCTATCTTTTCCGGGAAGTATTTCAGCAGACTGTCCTCCAAGCGAAATTGCTTGCTGTTGTGGTCTGCTTTCATAATTTTGAGCTTGGACACCTCGATGTCCAAATCCATGCGCTCTTTGATGCGGGGATCACCGGCGCATAGCGCTTTGATCTCCGCAAAGGACAGCGCCGTAGCGTCCACGTCCTCACAGGAGCGAACCGGGGATTTTGAGGTCATGATCTGAGAGATGAATTTCTGCTTGTTCTCAACGGTCTGCCAGAGGTAGGCGTCAAATGTCCCCTCGGTTACATAGCGGCATACATGAACGAGCTTGTTCTGATTGCCCTGACGCTCGATGCGGCCTTTTCGCTGCGTGAGATCACGGGGACGCCACGGACAATCCAAATCGTGAAGTGCGACCAAACGATCCTGCACGTTGGTGCCCGCGCCCATCTTGGCCGTGCTGCCCATCAGGACGCGCACTTGACCGCTGCGTACCTTTGCGAACAGTTCCCGCTTTTTGACCTCCGTATTGGCATCGTGGATGAACGCGATCTGTTCCGGGGGCATACCGGCGTCAATGAGCTTTTGGCGCACATCCTCATAGACCGTGAACGGCGTTTCCGCGCTTTCCTCCAATGAAATCGCGCTCTCCAGCGCATGGATTTCCGGGCTGTCCAGCGTACCGGGGGAAGCCTTTGCCGCCCGCTGCGAGGGCGTGGCCTTTGGCGTAGAAATGTCGCAAAACACAAGCTGCGTCAGTTTTTCCTCCTCGCCGTCGCGCCAGTATTGGAGAATGTTCGCCACGCACTGATTGACCTTGGTGGTTTCCTCGTCGGGGAGCATGGGATTGATGATGCGCTGGTCAAGCCCCAGCTTGCGTCCGTCCGAGGTGATTTTGAGCATATTGTCCACATCCGGGCTGACCGCACCGCTGTGTACCTTGGACGCTCGTTCCGAGAGGGCTTTCACCATGTCCTGCTGGATCTGTGTGGGTTTGGTGGCGATGGTGTGATACGCAACCTCCGGCGTGGGCAAGTGGAGCTGATCCGCCGTTTTGATGTCGGCGACCTCTTTGAACAGATTCATCAATTCGGGCAAGTTGAAAAACTTTGCAAAGCGCGTCCTTGCCCGGTAGCCTGTCCCCTCCGGGGCAAGCTCCAGCGCGGTGGTGGTTTCACCAAAGCGGCTTGCCCAGCAATCGAAGTGGCCCATACCCATCTCTTGCAGCCGGTCATGCTGCAAATAGCGCTGGATGGTGTAAAGCTCTGTCATGGAGTTGGAAACCGGGGTGCCGGTGGCAAACACCACGCCGCGCCCGCCGGTCAGCTCATCCATGTAGCGGCACTTGGAGAACATATCCGAGGATTTCTGCGCATCGGTGGTGGAAAGCCCTGCCACATTGCGCATCTTCGTATAGAGGAAAAGATTTTTATAATTGTCCGACTCGTCCACAAACATCCTGTCTACGCCGAGCTGTTCAAAGTAAATCACATCATCCTTGCGGTCGCTGGCTTGCAGCTTTTTCAGCCGCGCCTCCAGCCCCTTTTTCGTGCGCTCCAAGCTCTTGATGGTAAAGCTGTTGCCGCCTGCGAGCTTGGTATCCTGAATACCATCGGTGATTTCCTCAATCTGCTGGTGAAGGAGCTGTTCCTGCCGCTCCGGACTGATGGGGATACGCTCAAACTGGCTGTGGCCGATGATAACGGCGTCATAGTCGCCGGTGGCGATACGGGCGCAGAATTTCTTGCGGTTGTGGGTTTCAAAGTCTTTCTTGGTAGTGACAAGGATGTTGGCCGAAGGGTAGAGCCGCAGAAACTCAGACGCCCACTGTTCCGTCAGATGGTTCGGCACGACAAAAATGGATTTCTGGCACAGGCCCAATCTCTTGGATTCCATCGCAGAGGCTACCATTTCAAAGGTTTTTCCCGCGCCAACTTCGTGTGCCAGCAGCGTATTCCCGCCGTACAGCACATGGGCGATGGCGTTTTTCTGATGCTCCCGGAGGGTGATTTCCGGGTTCATCCCAGAGAAAACGATGTGGCTGCCGTCATACTCGCGGGGACGAGTGCTGTTCATTTCCTCGTTGTATTGCCGTACCAGCGTTTCGCGCCGCTCCGGGTCTTTCCAAATCCAGTCCTTGAACGCATCCCGGATAAGCTGCTGTTTCTGCGCGGCAAGGGTGGTTTCCTTGGCGTTGAGGACACGGCGCTCCCGTCCGTCTGCATCCTCAATGGTATCGTAGATGCGAATGTCGCGGAGATTCAGCGCATCCTCCAGCAGCCGGTAGGCGCTGGCGCGGTCTGTGCCGTAGGTGGTGAACGCCGCCACATCGTTGTAGCGCACCATGCTCTTGCGGGAAACCTGCCATTCTGCGGTGTACGGGACATAGCTGATCTCGATCTGTCCGCGCAGATAGCGGGGCGTTTCAAAGGTTTCGTACATGAATTGCTCGATGTACTTCTTATCAAACCATGTCGCACCCAGCCGCACCTCAATCTCACTGGCTTCAAGGTCTTTCGGCTGTGCGGCGATCAGGGCGTCCACATTCCCAGCGAAGAATGGGTCGCGCGCTGCCACGCGCTGCGCGGTACGGAGCTTCTGCCGGACGTTGCCGGAGAGATATTCGTCCGCCGTCTGCCAGCCCTTCGCCCAATGCTCGCCGCCGTCCTCCAAGTCAAACGGGCCACTGTTTGGTTCCTTGTAAATGACGCCCTTCAAATCCTCAACGATCTGCGGGATTTTCTCGCTGCCGCCCATGAGGGTGGCCATAAAGCTGAGATCGACGCAGGCTTTTTCTCCGATGCAGACAGCAAGGGCTTCACTGGCGGTATCCACAGAATCTACGCTGCGCTGCTGCTTGATGGTGCGCTTATGGAACATATCCGCCTTGCGCTCCAGCTTTCCGTCGTCATCCAGCACTTCCAGCGAACACAGGAGGTAGTAAGAGGAATCGTCAGAGAAAGCAAGACGGTTCGCACGCTCATTGATTAGGCCGTGTTTTGCGGAGAACGCATCATAGAGGCGGTTTAGCTCGGCCTGCGCTTCCTGAATCCGGCTTTCTGCGCTGTACTCGTCCATTTGCAGGGCAATCAGCTCATTCACACAATCCCGCAGCGCGACCATGCCTTTAATGCGCTCGGCGGCGGTGGCGTTCAGCTCCGGTTTGACCATGCGGCTGTTTTCCCGGTAGTACACCTCGCCGTCCACCACGGTGTAGGAGTAGTTTTTCACATTGGGGTCTGCGGGGATGGACGTGTCGATCTGTTCGCCCTCGCCCAGCTCTGGCAGCTCCGCTTCCTGATAGGCGCCGCGAATGTTTTTCACGGCATCATGGAGCTGATCTGCAAGCTCCAGCCCCTCGATGGGGACAACGGTGAAATCCTGCTTGCCGTATTGGGTGCTTTCGGAGGTCTGCCTGCCTAAAATCATCTCCGGGTGGTCAACAAAATAGCGGTTGATGGCAAAGCCATCCTCGTTCTGGCCGAGGTGTACCCAATCCGGTTCGATCTCAATGGGACGGTCACGCTTTTGGAGAAAGAGAATGTCCGAAACCACATCCGTACCGGCGTTGGCGCGGAACGCATTGTTGGGAAGCCGAATGGCACCCAGCAGCTCCGCCCGCTGCGCGATGTACCTGCGGACTTCGGGCGATTGCTTGTCCATCGTGTAGCGGGAGGTCACAAACGCGATCACGCCGCCCGGACGCACTTGGTCGAGGGTTTTGGCAAAGAAGTAGTCGTGAATGGAAAAACCGAGCTTGTTATAAGCCCGGTCATCTACCTGATATTGTCCGAACGGGACGTTGCCCACGGCAAGGTCGTAAAAGTCTTTCCTGTCCGTTGTTTCAAAGCCCGCGATGGTAATGTCCGCCTTGGGATAAAGCTGCTTGGCAATACGTCCGGTGATGCTGTCCAGCTCCACGCCGTAGAGCTTGCTGCCCTGCATCTGCTCCGGCAGCAGGCCAAAAAAGTTGCCAACGCCCATAGACGGCTCCAGAATGTTACCGCTCTGGAAGCCCATATTGCCGACCGCTTCATAGATTGCCTTGATGACGGTGGGGCTGGTGTAGTGGGCGTTCAGCGTGGACGCTCTGGCCGCAGCGTATTCCTCCGGGGAGAGTGTGGCGTACAGCTCTGCAAACTCGTCCGACCAGTTTGGCTTATTCTCGTCGAAGGCATCCGCAAGACCGCCCCAGCCCACATAGCGGGAGAGGATTTCCTGCTGCTCCGGGCTGGCCTGTAAGCCCTCAAACTCCAGCTCTTGCAGGAGGCGGATCGCCGCCATATTTGCCCGAAACTTTGCTTTTGCGCCGCCGACGCCGAGGGCATCATCGGTGATGTGGAAATTCTGCGCGTCGCGGTGGCTTGCCGCCTTGAAGTCAGCGTAAGCGGCCTGCTCCGCAGCGGCAACGCTGGGAAAGCCCTGCCACTCGCCGTCAATGGGGATGGATACCGCAGGACGGTGTGCGGGAGGCTCGTCGATCTCAGCCTGTGAGATTGCATCATCAAAATCAGGCACAAACTCGCCCATTTCCGAGAGTGCCGCGCGCCCTTCCTGCTCCAGAATCAGCCTTTCTTCATCGCTCATGGCGGGCGGTTCAGGCTCGGCGGGTTCCGCAGAGGGCGGGTCATGCTCCGGTTCCGGGATGTGCAGCGTTTGGATTTCTATGTCGTGGGGCAAGTGCGTTTTCTCGGCAGGATAGAACGCGACGGGTTTGGTGACAGGCTGCGGCTGCTCCTGTTCCTGTTCTTCAACAAACGAGCGTACAAACGCAATGTGTTCAGCGCGGAAGATGGGAAAGCTCTGCCTGTTTTGAAAAGTCACATCGCGCAGAGACACTTCATCTGCGCCGAAATTCACGCTGTCAATGACAAACTTCCGTCCGTCAATCTCCAGCTCCATGCCAATGGGGATATACTCCTTGGCATCGGCCTCGTTGATAACATCATAGCCGTCGGTTTCATTTAGCTGCGCAAACACGAAGCTGTGTCCATGCTCCAGCAGCCGCTTTGCGGCGCTTGCCCATTGTCCAAAATCATAGCCGGTCACAGCGGTTTCGCCCATACCGGGAATATCGCGTTGCAGCAGGCGGCGATTCAAAGCGCTGGCGGCTCGTTTTGCATCCGCGCCATAAAAAAGCAGCCGTTCTCCGACACGGACACCGATGAGCTTTTCGGGATGCTCTGCACGAAGCGCCTGATATGCCGAAATATTCGGCGCAAGCTCACGACCCTGATCTGCAATTCGTGTGAGGACAGCAGAAACCGGTTCGGTTCTGTGTTCCGGATCGTGATTGCTCTCGCTGGAGGATGAAACGACGCTGAGATGCGCGACAGTTTCATCTGCGGAATCAACATTATAGAGCTTACCATCAATTTCCACGCGCTGCCCCATAAGGTTTTGAACCGCTTGCGGCGTCTCCGGGGTTGGCTGTTCTGTGTGCTGCGCCGCAATGACGCGCTGCGGCTCCGGTTCAGAAACCTCGAAATATCTGGTGTCGAGGTAGCGTTCAAAGGAATTGCGGTCGATGCTGACAGGTTCCTGTCCGGGTACGTTCGGTAACGTGTGCCAGACGTGATCTTCATCTACACGCGCGATAACGCCGACTGCTGCTATGTGGTCTAACTCTATGGATGAAATGCGATCTCCAATATGATAGGTATAGCCAAGCGGTGTTGTAAACGCCGGAGGGGATAGCTCAATTCCCATATCCCGTTTGATGCCATCCAAGTAAGCAATGGCGTTATTCTGTTCTGCAAAGCGGAGCGTTTGTTCCCCATCTCCGCAGAACCGTTCCAACACCTCATCCCAAATGCCGGTAATTCCGCCCTCGCCGGGATGCAGACGAATGGAGTATCGGTCAGGTGAAAATAACCGCAGCCGCTCATTCTCATCGTAAAATTTATTCTCGCGGATGAGCTGTGCCAACCGCCGCTGTACCTGCGCCCATGTGAGCGTCACCGGCTCGGCGTTTCCTACATGGATATACATGGGAGTTTTGCTATCTTCCCAGCCGTATTTTGCAGCCAGCCATGCGGCGGTGCTGCGTTCCCGCCCATGCGCCTGCATATATAGTGCGACTTCCTGCTTGCCCTTTAGGTTGTTGTGCCAATCCAGAAGCGCGTTGTCAATGTCCTCCTGTGTGATCTGATAGGGAGAGGGTGCGACCGTTGTGGCCAGCGTGGGATACAGTTCCTCCAAAAGCTCCTGATGCAGCCGGTTATGGAACGCGGGCATATCGAAGTACAGACGGACAAGCTGGAGATCATCAGATGCCGTGACAATACGGCGGATAGCGTCCGCACCCTCCAGATAGGCGTTCTGGCGGTCTGAATTGCGGCAGGCATTGACAAAAGCTGTATCTTTGGAAAGTGCGTTGCCAACGGTCAGTTTGTACCCGTCAAACAGCTCCCGTACCGTGGGCTGCGGCGCGTCGGCGGCGGGGTCGCGGAACACCCTCGTGCCGTCCGCGCCGAACTCTGCTTCATAAGCATTGATGGCGGCTTCTGCTTCATGGTCGATAGAGCGCAGCGTGTAAATGTGGCGCTCACCTCTAAAGTCTGGCGCTTCGGCAATCGTCACATCATACTTATCGCGCAATTTCTCTACATACATCTCTAAATTGTGCGACGGTACGCCGCACATCTCCACGCGGCCAGCGCCGGGGATATTGCGGGTGGTCGGGTTCACGTCCAGCAGCTCCGCCGCCTGTTTTGCGTCCTCACCGTACATTTCAAAGAAATCCCCCACCTGAAACAGCACGATGTTGTCCGGGTGGGATTCCTTGATGGCGTTATAGCTGTCGTAGGCGGTGTTTCGCACCACATCCTGTGCCTGCGCCTTATCATAAAGCGCCTGTTCGTCTGGTGTAAAATAGCGGTTCATCCGAATCAGCTCAGAGATACGCGAAGCGACCTTGTTCCAATTCATCTGAACATCCGCGCAGCCCGCTTTTTTCAGCGTGATGCCTTTGCTGCCGTGATCTTCATAGCTGCCGCCTTCTCTGGATACGGCATGGGTATGCCCGCCGATGCCGTACTCCTTTTTCAGAAAATCGGCATTCTCCTTGGGGGTGTGCGAAGTCTGGAAAAACGCATAGATGCGGGTCTTTCCACCCTCAAAACTGCTCCCGTTTGCAAGAGAAACCGCAATTTCATCTTCGGTGATAAACCTGCCGGTTGCTGGAATAGCCGCCATATCGGAACGGAATTCCTTTCGTGGAAGGGACAGATCTTCCAAACGTGTGAGAAGTGTCTGCGACTTGTGGTAATGGAAGCGCAGCAGCGCACGGTTTTCGCGGTAGGCGTCCATGAATACCTTGTATTCCGACAGGAGCCTTTCCCGGAACGCCGGATTCAGCAGATCGTCCGTCAGACGCTCCGTTTCCTCTGGAAAGCTGGTGCTATGGATATTACCCAAGCAAGACAGATACCCAAGCGACTTTGCTTCATCCGAGAAATCGTGATAAAGGTTCCAGACATCCACAGCAATACCCAGCCGCTCATAGCGCGGGGCTTCCGTGACCTCAAGATTGGTGGCAAATGCGCCGCCGTCCAGAAGTTCCTCAATACGCTCCGCCGCATCTTCCCAGCCTATCACTTGGGCAGAACGAAGATAGCGAGAGGTATCTCCGGTTGCAATATGGATACCATCGTCCCCGTACCATGCGGAAAGCCTGCCGTTATCCGTAATCAGGCCGTTGCCGCCGTAGTAAAGAGCTTTCAGAAATGCCGCGCGATCCTCTAAAGGCTTTTGCTTGGAGAATTCCGCAGCAATTTTCATCCGCGCTGCATCCGCATTACCGCCCGTGCGCAGGATGTGGTCAATATCATCCTGAGAAATGAACATGGAAAAAGCGGAGGGTGTTACACTCTCCGCTTCTGCGATGGATTGAATTTGTTCTGCCTCTGAGGGGAAGAAGGACATCTGCGCCCCAGCAGGGGCATCGAACATATTTAGCTGAACACCAGTTCCGTGAGGATCGTTTCCTCGGCCTGCGCTTTCAGCATGTTCATCAGCCCTACCCACTTCATCGGGTCGCTGGCTTTCAGCGCTTCCGTCACGCCCGCTGACTTCATCAGCTCCGGCATCATCTGTTCCAGTCGGTTGTTCGCTGCCTCGTCGATCTCCCGCAGATGGGGGTACAGCCTCTCGGACAGCAGCAGGCTGTTCCACAGCACCGGACGATGCTCCTTCAGGTAATCCTTCCGCATCCTGCCGTACTTGCCCAGCGGGGCTTGCGGCTGCTCTGTCAGGCTCAGGTCGGGAATCAGATAATCCCCGCTGCGGGTGTAGGTCAGTTCGCTCATGGCTTTCGCTCCTTTCCGCGATTTTCTCGCGCTCATAATTCTTGATGGTGACTTCGATCTGCCGCAGCACCAGCTCGCTGGACTGGCTGATGGCCGTTCCAAGAGCGGCGACGGTCTGCGGGGTGTTGAAATCAAAGACGTTCAGAAAATCCTCATGCTCGAAGTAATCTCTCGGCTGCATCCCACAGCGGGACAGCAACGCATAGGTGGTACTGACAACGGCGGCGTTCCGAAAAGCGGCTCCGATGTTGAACTCATCATAGTCCTCCAAAAAGGAACCGTCAACGATGCCGACAATATCGCGCCGGTTGTCGTGCCAGTATTCATCTACAAGCTGCGCCGCCACACGCTCCATCTGATCTGCAAGTCCGTTTTCACCGGAAACGTCAAAGCGCTGCTCCAGTGCCGCAGATACCACCTCACGATGCTCCTGCCGGTATTCCCAAAGATAAGGGCGGCGAGAGTTCTCGCCGCCGCTGGTATCGGAAACATCGAATACATATCGGAGTTTGGGTTGGTCGCTGCTGGTATCCACAAGGGCGATGCCCTTGCTGCCTCGCCGCACATAGCGGCGCATCTGCTTATTCCAGAGGTCGTATTCCGCGCAGGCCGTGGCTTCCGGGCGCTGGGCGAAAATCATGAGCTGCTCGTTGTAGGGGTACTTATACAGCCTTGCGGCGGTGGTCAGAAATGCCGTCCACTTCTGGTAGCTTCCCGTGATCTGCTCCGCCGTGCGGTCTGCCATCTGCGCATAGAGCTGTACTTTACTCGGCATCCATATCCTCCTTTTCAAAATCGGGGAACAGGTCAAGCGCATCATATTCCGCGTCGCTCATCCTACGCAGCTTTGCGATGGCGCTGTCCGTCAGCTCCCGCAGCTCCGTTTCATCCGCAGCGAGGTAGCCGCGCATTTCCTCCAGCGCCGCGATCAAGCCCGTGCGGGTGCCGGTGTTGTAGAGGCTCATAAGCTGGCGTTCTTCAAAGGTGATGTTCATATCAAAGCTCCTTTTCCGCGCTCTTTTTGGGCGCTGTTTTGTGTGGACGTTCTTGGGCCGGTTGGCTTTTGAGCTGCTCCAGCACAGATTTCTTCTTTTCCCGGTGTGCCGCCTCTGCCAAATCCATCAGGGAGATGGACATACCGGCCTTGACCTGTGCTTCAAGGTCGGCGACGGTGGGCTGTTTGGGGCCGTTGTTGATAATGCCGTCGATCATGCCGTAATCGTCCTCCATCGACATCTCGGCGGCCTTCAGATAATTCTCCGGTTTCTGAAAGGCGGGCAGCTCCTGAAACCCCATGCTGTCACAGTAGTGATAGGATACCTTGCCGTCCTGTTTCAGCGCAACGATGTCGCTGACGGAGAGGCTGTGTCCCACAAAATCGCCGGGGCGCTCGTCGTTGAAAATGTAGTAGAAGTTTTCAAGGATTCTGCCGGTATCATCGTCCGGGTACACCTCACGGGTATAGACGGCTTCATAGTTGGCCGGGTCAGGCGGCGCGGCCAGACTGCCGAGGTTGGCAAAACGCAGCTCCACCGGCGCATCCCGGCGCAGTTGGTAGATCGCCATAGAATCGGTGGGACTGTTCAAAAAACGCTGCTCCACATCGCGGGGAGGAATATGGCCTTTGACCGCATCCCAATCCGGTCTTGTGACGCCGAACATTCCGTCGTGCTTGATGATGTCCTCGGCTTCAAAGACCATTTCCTCGGCTTTGTCGGGATAGAGCATATAAACCGTGATGTCATGCTCCAGCAGCTCCACCGCCCGATCCTTGGAAAGTGGGAGCATATCGCTATCCAGATACCCATAGCTGCGCATATCGTCCACCGTCAGCGTGGGGTCAGGCATCGGGACGGCCTGTTCCAGCTCCGGGAGCATATTATCTGCCGCATCGGTGGGAACAGCGACTGCGCCGGTGATCTGTTCGCTGTCCAAGGGCGGCGTAATCTGCGCCTCCTGCAAGTCCTCCAGAATTCTCATATCTGCAAATGTCACCTTGGTTGGTGTCATGCCCTGAATGGCAAATACCTCCGTTCGGACAGCCCCGGCAACAGATGCAACCGGCGAATCTTCAATGGCGCTGCTGTCAATAACACCGCCATCCAGCAGCTTTTTGCTTTCCTTGTCGTAGAGCGAATAGTCCCAACCGCCGTCTGTATGCTGCACATGGAGATATACCGAGCCATCCACAAGATAAAGCGCTTCGTCTGTTTGTGTGGCGCTCACTTCTTCACGATTGACGCCGCGCTCCTTGCAAATCTCCGCAAAGTGCCGGTCAATGTCCGTAATCAGCTCGGATGCCGTCTTATTGATGGTTTCCAGACTGGCGCGAAGCTCTTTCAACTCCTTGCCCTTTGACCATGTGGCGATATAGCCGAAGCTGTTTTCGCCCGTTTCAATGCCGTAATACTGGCAGACCGCATAGGAGATGCTTTCGGCCTCGACCTCCTCGGTGTTGCGGCTCTTTTCACCGGGGACAAGGATCGTCTCACCATCGTCCGCAAGCTCCGTCATGTGTTCGTAGTCGTGGAGCTTGGCGTGGGCAATCTCATGGACGGCGGCGCATACCGTCTGCACCTCACTCATACCGGCGCGGATGGTGATGCTCTGCGCCTTAATGCTGAAAAAGCCGTCCGTATCCCGCGCAACGGGCTTTATCTCCATCGGAACGGGAGAAGCACGGCGCAGCGCCTCCATGAAAACCTCATACTGCTGCACATTGCCGCTCAGATCGGCGGCGAGCTGGGGCAAGGGCTTTCCAGAAGTCTGCGACACGTCAAAGACGGATACCACCTTGAACATAGGGATACGGATTTCCTTTTCCTCAATGATGGCCTTGCCGTCCGCATCCAGCACCGGCGCATTGGTTTCCGGGTCGGTCTTGATTTCCTCGACCTTTTTCTTATAGGGAGTAGGAGCGATGATGCGGATACCTTTTTCGCCTTTCAGGACGTTCCTGCCGAACTGATCGCGCCACTTGTTGAAGCCCGCCACATGGGTGGCGTCGGGGCGCTGCATATAGATGAGCATGGTATTATTGACCGAGTAGCGGTGAAAGCGGCTCATGGTGGAGAGATACTGCTGGTACTTATCGCTCTCGAACAGCTCCTTGATGCCATTTTCGATGCTGTCAACAATCTCCCGCATCCGGTCTTTGCTGGTTTGTTTTTCAGCCATGATGATCTCCTTTCAGAAAAAATAGCGCCCCTGCGCAGAAGAAAACACATCCTGCACAGGGGCGATTCTCCGCAGATAGACGTTGTTTTTGAGCTTGCGGATAGAATGACGCAGCCCCTTGTGATTCCGCATGGAAAAAGCCTTGCGGCACGGGGCTTTTACGCCCTCTATTTGCGGAGGTTCCAGTATTGTTCACGCTTTCGTTTGGCGTCCTGCTTTCGGCGCTCCTGCTTGGCGCAGGCGGGGCAATATTTGGCGCGATTGGAGGAAGAATAGACCGGCTTACCGCAGACGGCGCAGCGCTTCCCCGGCCTTTCCCGCATCACGTCGGCCAGCAGCTCATGGTCGGCGGGAAGCACCGCATTTCGGAACCAGTTGCACAGCAGCGAGTAGGAAATACCCTGTACGCAGGCGCAAGGCTCTCCATCATCCAGAGCAAGGCAGTTGCCGTGATCGTAATTACAGCAGAGCTTCCGAATGAGCTTCTTGGCGCGGCGGAGCTGCTTGTGATCCATACGCGGCGCATCAGCCATTGTCGAACACCATCTTATAGCCCGTGCGCTGTCCATCGTCCTCCAGAAGAACGCTGGCATCATAGGTTTTCCCGGTCTTTTCGGAGTAGCAGCCTTTCAGCGGGGCGCGGCCATTTTCCAAAAGCGCAGCGGCAAGGGATTTTGTCAGCACCTTTTTCTTGGCGGTGAAAAAGCGGCTGTTTTTCCAGAGAACAAAGGAACAGGCACGGTTCTCGCAGAAAAAACCTTTCGGTGATTCCGTCACCTCGGCTCCGCAGCGGGGACACTTGCCGACCATCTCGCGCCCGGAGGGGAACAGGACTTCCGTACCGGGGATGGGTTTGTAGGTCTGCACCAGCTCATGTAGCATGGCGGCGATCCCATCCATGAAGCTGTCCGGGGCGATTTCACCGCGCTCGATCTCTTTCAGGCGGTGCTCCCATTCAGCGGTGAGCTGCGGAGACTGGAGCTGTTCAGGCAGAACGGTGATAAGCGCCGTGCCGGTGGAGGTGGGCAGCAGATTTGTGATCTTTTTGGACTTCCTGCGCTCCACAAAACCGGAGGACACCAGCTTTTCAATGATACCGGAGCGGGTCGCCGGGGTTCCGATGCCCTTGCGCTCGGCATCATCTGGCATATCCTCCTTGCCCGCGTTTTCCATCGCGGCCAGCAGCGTATCCTCGGTGAAATGCTTGGGCGGCGTGGTTTTTCCGGTCTTGACCGATGCGGCAGATACGGAAAGCGTCTGATTATCCGTTACCACCGGCAGCGCGGGCGCTGCCTCCGTCTGCTCCTGCTCATAGCGCTTCCAGCCGGGAGCAAGGACGGTTTTGCCCTTGGCGGTGAAGCTCTGACCGGCACAGTCCACCGTAATGACCGTTTCTGCGTAGCGATGTGGTTCATCCACCGCACGAAGCAAGCCCCTTGCCGCCAGCTTCAGCACCTCGCGTTCGCCCAGCGGCAGAGAGGCCATATCTACCTTTTCCGCGCTGATGGTGGGAACAATGGCGTGGTGATCGGTGACTTTTTTACTGCTGCATACCTGCTTGGCGCAGATGGTCGGCGGCTTCTCCATGCCGCAGACAGCGGCAGCGGCGGCGACAAGGCCGGGGACGCTGCCCTCCATATCGTCGGTCAGATAGCGGCTGTCGGTGCGCGGGTAGGTACAGAGCTTCTTTTCATAGAGCGCTTGGAGATAGTCGAGGGTCTGCTGGGAGGTGTAGCCGAGAACACGGTTGGCGTCGCGCTGGAGGGAGGTCAAATCGTAGAGCGCGGGCGCTTTCTCGGCCTTTTCCTTGCGCCCCACGCTTTTGACGATTACTGTCTTGCCCTTGCAGGCGTTGGCGATGGCATCGGCATCCTTTCTGTCCTTCATTCGGTCTGTCGTGGCGGGAAAGCCGCAATCGAGCTGGACGGTGCAGAACGGTTCTGCCACAAATGCGGAGATCTCCGCCTCGCGCTGTACCAGCAGCGCCAGCGTGGGCGACATGACGCGCCCAATGTTCAATGTGCGGCCATACGTCAGGGAGAAATACCGCGTGGCGTTGATACCAACCAGCCAATCAGCCTTGGCGCGGCACAGGGCAGATTGATGCAGGCCGTCATAGTCGCGCCCAGACTTAAGCTGCTGGAAGCCGCTGCGGATGGCATCATCCTCCATTGAAGAAATCCAAAGCCGCAGAATCGGCTTGGAGCATCCCGCAAGGCAGTAAACCGTGCGGAAGATCAGCTCACCCTCGCGCCCAGCGTCGCAGGCGTTGACCACCTCTGCCACATCCTCCCGGCGCATCAGCTCCCGCAGAATGTCAAACTGCTTCTGCTTTTCAGAGCGGACGATGAAGCGGAACGAGGTAGGAATAATGGGCAGCGCCGCCAGCGTCCATTTGGCATCATCGGCATTGTAAACGGCGGCGTTGGCCAGCTCTGCCAGATGCCCGAAGCACCACGACACGATGTACCCGCCGCCCTCCAGATACCCGTCATGCCGTGACTTTGCGCCCAGCACGGCGGCGATGCTCTGCGCCACGGAGGGTTTTTCGGCAATCACAAGGCGCATGGTGCAGCCTCCATTCTCTTTACGTCACGGTAGCAGGGGCGAACGCAGCTCTGTCCGAAGCGTTTGCAGCCGTAGCAGAAGTGTTCCTTGGCAGCGTCGGGAGGGCTGTCCTCCCGCGCTGCTTTCGGCTTCTGCATCATCAGGCGTTCCAGCGGATTATTGGTGAAATATCTCATGCGTCCGTATCCTCCGTAGTATCCTGTTCCGGTTCGCCCTCATACGGCTCAAACTCGTATTCGTCCTCGTCCTCGCCGTAGTCATAATCGTCCAGATCGGCGCTGCCCTTGGTCTGAGGCTTGGCCTTTTTCTGCTTGAAGATGTAGAACGCTGCACCGCCGCCCAGCGCGACGATCAGCAGAACGACAAGGATGCCGCCCACGCCGCTCTTTTTCTCCGGTTCCTCGGCGGCGGGTTCTGTCGGCTCGGTGGGGGCTTCGGGCTTTGCCTCCTTGCCCACGCACTCGGTCATGTTGACCGCGCAGACGGGGCAGGATGTATTGACCGTACCGGCCACGCATTTTGTGGTGCAGGAGCAAGTGGCGGGCGTTTCTTCCTCGCCAGTCAGCGCCATCAGGTCGGCCTCATCCACCTGATTCAAGAAGTGGACGGTTTCTTCGCCCTCATCGTCACGGTCAATAATCAGGTAAAATGTATTGCCGTTCTTGCTTTCCAACGTAATGAACTGTTTTCCTGCCTTGGTGCTGGAGCCAATATCGTCGATCAGCGTCAGATTGCCGTCCGGTGTCAGCGCGTCGCTGCCGCCCGTCATGCTGCCAACAAGGAGCTGCCAGAGGTCGGTCAGCTCTTTTTCATCAAGCGGAAGCGTAATGCCGCCGATGCTCACGGTACTGTCGGCGGCGTCGGTGACGGTCAGATAGCTGCCGTACACATAGCCCACACGGGCAGGTAGCAGGATTTTTACCCAATCGCCGTCCCTGCCAATCACATCGACCACCGTGCCGTTGGGGAGCTGCGTAAACGCGGTGTTGTCCAGTCCCGCGCCGGTGCGGACGTTCAGGTTGCCGCCGTTGGTCGTGACCGTGCCGATCTGTTTTGTTTCCTGCGTGTCTGCGGCGCTGCTTTCGACGGCAGGCAGCGTATCATCGGGATAGTCGCCACTGCTGGCAAAAGCGGAAACGGGGAGAATCCCGATACACAGGAGCATCAGCAGCAGACTGATAAAAATGCGCGGTGTGTTCTTAGTCATGGTTCAACGCCTCCTTTTCCGAAGTGGCCGGTGCAGGCGCGGCCTGCATACGGCGGAACAGCTCGGCAAACTGCTCCATCGTCATGCCGTTCTCACGCACCATGCCGATGATGTCAGTGTCCTCCAGCTCACGAATCTGCTTTTCCAGCTCGCGGTTGCGGCCTTGCAGATCGGAAATTTTGCCTTTGTTCTTCTCCAGCTCTCCACGGAGCTTCATAATTTTCGGGTTCATATCGTTCACTCTCCTTTACGGCAAGCGCCCATAACGGTAGAAATGGGACTGCCAATAGCTTGAATTTAAGTTTGCATAAGAGATCGGATCTCCGCAGTGGATCATCATATTGTTGCCGACGTAGATACCCACATGGCTGACACCGGGGGTATCATACGTTCCGGTGAAAAACACCAGATCGCCCGGTTTGACGTTGGCAGAGGATACGGGCGTACAGATATTGCAAAGTCCCTGCGCGCCCAGCCTGCCCACATCCCAACCGGAATGATTGATGACCCAACTGACGAAGCCCGAACAGTCAAACGAGGTGGAGGGACTGCTGCCGCCCCAAACGTAGGGGTAGCCGAGATACTTTTCCGCTTCCTTGATGATGGCGTCAAATACCTCATCGTCCAGCGCCTCCGGGGGAATGTCGTAGTCGGTATAGCTGCCCTCCACATACTTGCCGATGTAGCCTGAACCGGGGAACAGGTCGGGACGGTTGCCGAGGGTGGCCATATAGGTGGCGTACATTCCGAGCTGTTCTTCGCTCATAATGTAAACGGGAACATGGGAGAGATTGAAGTTTTCCAGCGTGACCGTGCAGATGTAGTAGTCATACGGAACCTGATAGGTGTCCGTATGGGTGTTGCCGTCCGCGTCCGTCCATGTGTCGGTTTCTGTGCGGTAGCGGGTTTCCACCACCACATCCTCGGTCAAAATGTACTGGCGGTCAAAGAGCATTTGGAGCGTACCCTGCACCTCATCCAGCGTCCATTCCCCTTGATGCAGCGCCGTAATTATGGAAATGAGTACATAGGGGTCATGCTCGATGGTGTCCAGATCAAAGTGGTACTCATCGTAGTCATGGGTGCTTTCGTAGGTGTCGAGGTAGCGCTGAAGCTCTGCCTCCATTTCGCAATACTGCGCTTCCGCACCCAGCATATCGGCGTCCTGCGATGGATAAGTGCTGGCCGCGATCCCGGAGCCGACGCCATCCATTATCACCGAGCAGGAGGACAGGCCGTTGAGCAGAAACGCCAGCATCAGCAGAATCGCGGCGGCAATGGCAAAGCCGCGCCGGTGTTCCCACACATATTTGCCCGCTTTCTCAGCCTTTTCAGCGGCTTTTTTCGCGGCCTTGGCGGTATTCTCTGCCGCCTTTGCCGTAGTCTGCGCCGCCTGATTGTGCTTGGCAGCGGCATACTGCTTCTTAATTGCCTGCTTCTGCTGCCACTTGGAAACGGGATTGCTGGTGGGGCTGTCGATCTCTGCTTTCTTCTGGAGCGCGTCAAGATTGGCTCGTTCCAGCTTTTTCTCTGCACGGATGGCAGCACGATAAGGCTTGAGCTGATGGGCGCGGTGGGCAGACTGCACCAGCCGCCCGCCGCTCTCCACGGCTTGCTCTACCTTGTGCGCGGCCTCTACGCCTACATTGTCATCCTCGCTCTGCCGCACCTCCCGGTGAACCTGAGAGAGAACAAAGTTGGCGGGGGCATCCTGCACGGCATGGGTCAGCTTTGAGGGCGGCTTTTTCTTATCCACTTCCTCAAAACGGAGCTGCGTTTTGACCTTGCCGGTGGCAGGATCAAAGCCGCGTTCCTTTTTGACCACGGTTTTCTTGGGGATTTTCGCCTGCGCCTTATCCGCCTTGGCCTCTGCTTTTTTCACCCGCTTGATGGGCTTTTCCAGCTTCGGCTCGGCAAGATCGGCGTCGGAAAACTGCAAACGCGGTTCTCTTTTCATGCCGACGCCACCTCTTGCGGTTTGGTGGTCATGACGCGGTACAGCTCGGTGTCCTTCGGGAAGTGGTCAATGAAGGGCAGGATCGTGTTGCCGTAGAACAGCAGCCCCTCGCCCTCGCCGGAGTGGGTCACATAAGAAAGCTGATGCGGCGAAATGTTGAGCTGCTTTGCGAGAATCTGCCGGTCGCCAGCGGCCTGATTGAGCATATAGATGAAATCGCTGTTCTCAAAAATGTTCTCAACCTCGCGGCTGGATAACAGGTCTTTGACATTTTGCGTGATCCCGGTGGGGATGCCGCCCCATTTGCGATAGCGCTTCCAGATTTCGACACTGTACGAAGCCGTCTGTTCCTCCTTCAAAAGAAGATGGAACTCGTCAAGATAGTAGCGGGTCGTTTTATGGGCGGCGCGGTTGATGGTCACACGGTTCCAGACCTGATCCTGCACCACCAGCATCCCGATTTTTTTGAGCTGCTTGCCCAGTTCCTTGATGTCGTAGCAGACGATGCGGCTATTCACATCCACGTTCGTGTGATGGTTGAACACATTCAGCGAGCCGGTGACGTAGATTTCCAAAGCAGTGGCGATGTACTGCGCTTCCTTTTCATCCTGCGCACGGAGGGCGTTATACAAGTCCTCCAGCAGCGGCATATTCTCCGGTTTCGGGTCATTGAGGTAGTCCCGGTAGACGATGCGAACGCAGCGGTCGATGATGGTCTTTTCCACAGGGGCAAGCCCATCCTTGCCGCCGACGATCAGCTCGCACAGCGACAGAATGAAGTCGGATTTCAGGCTCAGCGGGTTATCATCGTCGCTGTAATCCAGATTCAAGTCCATTGGATTGATATAGCAGGGCGAACCGTCGTAGCCCTTGCCGGTGGGCGACAGCTTAATGACCTGACCGTGCAAACGCTCCACCAGCGGTGTATATTCGCCCTCCGGGTCACAGATGATGATGTCATCCTTGGGGCAGATGAGAAACGCATTGGTGATCTCACGTTTTGCCGAAAACGACTTGCCGCTGCCGGGAGTGCCTAAAATCAGACCGTTGGGATTTTTCAGCAGCTTCCGGTCTACCATGATGAGGTTGTTGGAAAGGGCGTTGATGCCGTAGTACAGCGCCTCCGAACCGTTCTGGAACAGCTCCTGCGTGGTGAAGGGGACGAAGATCGCTACGCTGGAGGTGGTCAAGCCCCGCTGAATCTCGATCTGATTCAGCCCCAGCGGGAGACTGCTCATCAGTCCTTCCTCCTGCTGAAAGTCCAGCCGGGTCAGCGCGCAGTTATATTTCTGCGCGATGCTGGAGGTCTGGAAGATGTTGTTGTCAAGCTGCCGGGGCGTGTCTGCCGTATTGAGAATGAGGAAGGTCAGCAGGAACATTCGCTCATTGCGGGACTGCAAATCCTGCAACAGCTTCTTGGCCTCCGCGCCGTAGGTGGCTAGGTCGCTTGGAATGATGTCCATGTCGTACCCTGCACGGACGGCCTTCTTCTGTTCCTCGATTTTGGACTTGTCGAGATCGGTGATCTTGCGCTTGACGGTCTTGATGGCGTTGACCTGATCCACAGACTGCACATGGAGATTGACGAGGACGCTGCTCTCCATATCCAGAAAATCCGCCAGCATCCGGTCATTCAGCTCCGGTGCCAGAATCTGCACGAAGCTGATTGCACCCAGCTTTTTGCCCATGCGGAACATCCTGCCGGTCTTGAACTCAAAGGAGCTGGGCGCGATAAAGTCCTTGGTGGACAGCCCGGAGGGAGCCAGCCAGTCCCACGAAAAGCGGAACGGCTCCTGCTCGTCCATCCGCAGAATGTCGTGCATGACGTGCAGGCGCTCAAAGCCGTTCAGCGGCGCAGCCACAACGCCCAGCCGCTTGAAGTTGTTCAGAAGATCGGTTTCGATGCGCTCCAAACGGGGCTTGGCAGCGCGGAGGTTGTCGGCCTCAACGCCGAACGTGAGATATTTGGTCTTAATGAGGCCGTTGTTGCCGCGGGCAAGCTGATTTTGCAGCATACCGGCGTACTCGGCGCGGATGCCGTCAAACTCGTCCCCGCAGGGCGGAATAGAAATGCTCCGTGCAAAGGTTTCCTGTGAAGCCGAGAGGTTCACAAAGGAAAGCTGGAATTGCACGGAGCTGTCAAAGTAGTTCAGAAAATCGCACCACGCTTCAAAGATGGCGGTCTTGTCCTCGTTCTGCGAGAGCTGGTAGTTGATGTCCTGATACTGGATCGTTTTGGTATAGCGCGTGTCGGTCACACGGCAAATACCGTCCGGCCACATACGCTGATACGGGATGCTGTCCTGCGCCGATTTTTCTTTCTTATCCGTTCGATTCGCTCTTGCGATGGCGGCTTCGATCTGTTTTCGTTCGGCGCGGGTCAGCTTTTTCTTTTCGGACAATTTGATACACCTCCCGGTCTAACTGGTTTTGCCGCTCCAGAACGGCATAGAAATTGTTGGTCTTATACGGGCGCTGCTTTGGCCTCTGGAAACACACGCGGTAGATGTTGCGGATGACGACCTCCAACGGCTGACCGTTCTTTTCATACATGGCGAACAGCATAGCCGGGATCATCACCACCATCATCACCATTGCGGCGGGGCTGGTACCGATGCTGCCCTTGAGCAAAAAGAAAAGTGGTACGCCGATGAGTGCGCCGCTTCCGAAACAAATGAGCTGCCGTTTCGTGAGGTTGAACAGCACCTTGGTTTTTACTTTGGTTAAGTCCTTTGGGACATTGACATAGGCCATAGAAATCCCCCTTTACAAGAGCTTTTCATATCGAAGTTTCATCTGCGCTGGGTACAAGGCAGAGGTGGGCTTGCGGCTGCCTGTCCAGCATTTGCCGCCTGCCAAACCTGCGCAGCTCCAGCCAGCGGCGCGGAGACTGCTGCCGCTCTCGCTATCCAGCGTATAGGTGATGATCTTGCGGTATCCCATTGCCTTTGCCGCCCGCGCGGATGCGGCATAAAGGATGCTGCAAGCGTTCTTCTCACCGGTGGTGCAAAGGCGATTGACCTCCAATGTCCAGCCATTATCCAGATACCGGCTCACAGGACGGCCTACGATTGCAACACCGACAAGCTCTCCATCCTTGGCACAGCCGATGGAAAACTTATGCCCAGCAGTTGCCTTATGGTGCCGGTGATGCGCATTGACAAATGCGTTCGCTGTTGCAAGGGTAACAGGCGTGAGTGTCAGCATGGTATCACCCCCGTTAATGTGCATTGAACACAGACTTGGCAAGGCTGCTCGTTTTGAACAGGCAGAAGCACAGCAGCACCGTGTAGCCCATGCAAGTCCAGATGGCGTAGATGATGTCATCCACAAGCGCGATGTTCTGCACCAGAACGGCGTAGATGGCAACGCAGACGATGATGAGAAATGCTTGGAAGCCCAGCGCCAGCAGGGAACGGATGTAGTTCTGTCCCATGCCGCCCCATTCCTTGCCCATCATGGTCGCCATCGGAATGGGAGCAACAGAGGTGACGAGATATATTTCAATCATTCTTCCGAATGTGATAATGAAAATGCAGATGGTCAGCGCCCACATGGTAATGCCAACGAACAGTGACTGGAACCACAGGCCGAACAGCGGCCCCAGCTCCATTTCCATCAGCCGATCCTCAATGCCCACCATGACACTTGAAATGTTGATGCTGGTGTCGCCGATAATCAGCCCGGAGGCGCTGGCAACGACGCTTTGGGCGGCATCGAACACGCCCATCACAATCGTCCATGTGTTTGTCACGATCAGGACAGCGGCAGCGGACTTGAACGCCCACTTGAAGAATATCCATGTGTCCATGTCGTTGAGGTTATTTTTGTCGGTAATGAGCTGGATCAGCTCCAGCGTCATCACAAAGGCGAGAATTGCGCCTGCGATGGGGACGATCACGGTTTCCGACAGGTTTTGTATCATGCTGAAAATGCTGCCGTTCCATGCCTGCGGCGATAAGCCCACCTGACCAGAGATCTCGGCAACCTTTTGATTGGTCGCATCGAACATCCCGGACAGATTGCTCACGATACCGCCGATGAGCATTTCTTTCAGCCATTCCGTGATCTTATCCCATAAGAAATCCATAGGGTTGCCCTCCTTTCGGGAGGATGCCGCCAGAAAGCGGCACCCTCCGTGGATTTATGGGACGCAAACGAGCTGCCTGATTAGCCGAACAGCCCGGACAGCAGCGGTACGAGGGTAATGCCAATCAAGGCCACCCCGCCCCCGGCCATCAGCTGTTTTATCCCCAATTAGGTGTAAAACTCTGCTCGATGGCGGGCGGCGGCGTACAAAAAATCTATATGGTGTTTTTAAGAGAACCGTCCCGGCGGGACAGGTCAGGCAGTGACCTGTTCCACCTCCGGGATGGGTTTGAGATTAAAATGAATTTCGATAGAAATGTGTCTTGTTTTATCTTCGTCAATGCGCTCATGCACGACGATTTCTTTGATTAAGCGGTTGAGGGTGGCTGCGTCCAGCTCTGTGATGTTGGCGTATTCCTGAATGGCTTCCACCCATTGTTTTGCGTCATTGGCAAGCTGGACTTCATCGGACAGCCGCTTTCTGCCCTCGGACACTTTTGTTTTAAGCTCCGTCTGCTCGGTCTGTGTCTTTTCCAGCATGGTGTTGAAATTCTGCTCACTGATACGCCCTGCAATCATATCCTCATAAAGCCGCATGACCATTTTGTCCAGAACCTCAATCCGTTCCTCGTCCCTTGTAAGGGAGCGTTCCATTGCTTCCCGCTGTTCCCGCTGCTCGGCTTCACAGGTATTGGTCAGGCGGTCGGCAACCGCTTCCCCGTCCATCAGGGCAGCTCTGGCACATTCCCGGATTTTCCGCAGCACATGGCTGTAAAGGGTGTCATAGTCAATCCGGTGCTGGGTGCAGTGGTTCTTTCCAAAGGCATTGTAGGTCTTGCAGGAATAAATCTGCTGGGGATGTTTTGCGTTTGTGTAGCGTATCGTCAGCGACTTCCCACACTCGCCGCATTTTATCAGTCCGGCAAACAGGCTGATTTCATTGGTCTGCCCCGGACGCTGGCGGGATTTCAGCTTGTTCTGCACAATATCAAAGCTCATGCGGTCAATCAGCGGTTCATGCTGTCCCTCCACCACAATCCAGTCCTCCGGCTTCTTTTCCCCAATCGTGCCGATTTTGAAACGGTAGTCTTTTTTCTGGGAAGCAATCGCCCCGGTGTAGACGGGATTCATCAAAAGGTCTTTGATAACGGAGAAGTCCCACATATACCGCCCGTTTTCCGGGTCTTTCTTTTCCCATTTGGTGCGGGTATTGCGAAGCCCCCGTTCCCGGTTCCACCATGTGGGGCAGGGGATTTTTTCTTCCTCCAGCCGTCTGCGGATATAGTTCGGACCATGACCGTTCAGGGCATATCCGAAAATCAGCCGCACAATCGGGGCGGTTTCCTCGTCAATGAGCAGATGGTTTTTGTCCTCCGGGTCTTTCCGATACCCAAACGGGGCAAGACACCCGGTAAACTGTCCTTTCTGCGCTTTCAGAAGATAAGAGGAATGGACTTTCTTGGAAATATCCTTGCTGTACATCTCGTTCAGGATATTCTTGAACGGGGCAATATCGTTGTTATCCCGCAGGGTGTCGATACCGTCATTCATGGCGATATAGCGGACACCGTTTCTTGGGAAAAAGTCCTCAATCAAATGCCCGGTTTGCAGATAGTTACGCCCCAGTCGGCTGAGGTCTTTCGTGATAACAAGGTTGATTTGCCTGCGCTCAATGGCTCTCAACATTCTCTGTAAATCAGGACGCTCCATATTAAGACCTGTGAAGCCATCGTCCTGATAGACTGCCACAACCTCCCATCCCTGCTTTTCGCAGTATTTTTCCAGCATATCACGCTGGTTTGCGATACTGGCACTTTCGCCTTGCAGGTCATCGTCCTTTGACAGCCTGCAATAGACCGCTGCACGATAGCCTCCGGCAAGTGCCGAACCGATTGTTCTGTATTCCATTTCGTTCATCATAGCCATTTACCCACACAATCCAGACGGTATCTGGCTCTTTTGAACCTCATCTTCATTATACTTCAAATCTTTCTTTTTAGCAAGATATTCTTTCGCATTTGTCTTTCCGTATTTCTGGGAAATCAGGCTGACGAACACATCGGTGGCGTCCAGCTCCCCGTCAAACACCGTTGTAACATGAATCTCTGTTTTGTTTTTTGCCATAGGCAGTTATCCTCCATACATGAAAATAGCCAGACAGAGGGTGTCGG
>OKST01000331.1_pt1 | contig 39035 bp, 27 predicted proteins | sample 1606341 | NCBI WGS metagenome assembly OKST01 (sample SAMEA3879563, study PRJEB24766) | human gut metagenome | biome: human-associated habitat; feature: feces | place: USA | collected 1985/1987 | reverse complement strand
GAGGAAAATAAAGAATTTCCCCCCTCAGCTCCCCCAAAAGGGGAGGGAGAAGAGCGGAAGGGGGATTCTGCTTATCTCCCGATACCGGGATACGCCTTCAATACAATGACGCACAATTACTCGGGACTGATGGACACGCTAAAGAGATTGAGCATTACCGACACCGGGGAAGTAAACTCCATACTCAGGCTGTCGGACTATGGGAGGAAGGGAACGACGGTATGGAAACTGATTGCCAACACTTGCTGGAGCGACATCGGAGCCAAAGGAAGATACCTGATAGCGGCGCTAAACAAGACGAAAAGAAGGTAGCAGAGAGTGTCAGTCCCCTATTTGTAGTTGACAAAAAAGCAAATATACAGGCTTTTGACCAGAAAGGGATTCAGCGAAACAAAGAAGTAAAAAGTGTGCTTAACGAACTAAAACACAGTGTTTTTAAAGCACAAGATTTCTCTCGTCCAAAGCTTTGTTTTAACGCTACGTTAAAGCTTGTTCTTTAAATGCAAATAGCAAGTGTTTTCAATGCAAAAGGCTTGTTATTTGCACACAAGAATAAAATAACGGAGAAATGGCGTTAACAATGTTAATTGAGAAACACTCTACAAACAAAAAGAAATCTCTGTCATTCTAAAATCAAAAGTACAAATAGCCGTAATCAAATTCACAATATATTGGGAATTTCATGATGAAGGTACATAACTCAAGCCACAAAAAGCTCAAATTCACAATATATTGGGAATTTCCTTGCTTATCAAACAAATACTTAGTATTTTTGTTTCAAATTCACAATATATTGGGAATATGAAACAAATTGGAATACAGATTCGCCAACGAAGAAAAATGTTGGGTATAAATCAGCAAACACTTGCCGATTTAGCACAAATCAGTATCAATACTATAACAAAAATTGAAAATGGAGAAATAAATATTAATTTTCAAAAGCTCTATGCCATATTGGAGGTATTAGGATTAGAACTTTCTCTGAAAATTAAAAATAAGGAGGGATATCTATGAGACAAGGAGTCGTATACTTGAATAAAGAACGGGTAGGCATTATTACGGAATTATCTTCTAACGAATATAAATTTCGCTATGATGACGAATATTTCAATGATCCATCAAAGCCCTCCATAAGCCTGACATTGACAAAACAACAACAGGAATATACTTCCCATTATCTATTTCCTTTTTTTGCCAACATGCTGTCAGAAGGGCACAACCGCATCGTTCAGGCAAGATTATTGCAGATTGATGAAAAAGATGATTTTGGTATTTTATTAGCTACAGCACATACCGACACGGCTGGGGCTGTAACCATAAAACCTCTCGACTATGATTGAATTAACTTGCTGTCCTTCTACTTTACAAAAGGGATTCTCAACCTATTCGCCTGTTGCATTGAAAGAGCTGTTCAATAGCCAAAAGGTAAACCATATACTGCCATACAATGGCATGGACAATAATGAAACGGAGCAAAAAGAATTTCAGGATAACAACAAACACATGTCTATATCCGGAGCTCAACAAAAATACTCTCTTGTAGTAGATAATGGGCAAATGAGACTATCACTGGAACAGGAGCAAGCCACATTGTTACTTAAAACCAAACTTTCTGAATATGCCAACAAAGAGATAAGTCCAGCCAATGAACACTTAACCATGCAAATAGCCTCGCAAGTTTACAATATTCCTACAGCAGCCAATGGGCTCTGTTTTTTTCAAAATGATGAACCTGCCTATATCACACGACGTTTTGACATTGCACCCAATGGAAGAAAATTCAGAAAAGAAGATTTTGCTTCTTTAGCCGGAATATCAAAGGGTAATAAAGGTCCCAACTACAAATATGATGTATTAAGTTATGAAGAGATGGCGGATATTATCAAACAGTACGTCTCAGCATCATCTGTAGAGGTTCTAAAATTCTTTCGATTAGTTATTTTCAACTTCCTTTTTTCAAATGGAGATGCTCATGCTAAAAATTTCTCTTTGTTAGAAACTCCTTCTGGAGATTTTATACTTGCTCCGGCATATGATTTGCTAAATACCAGACTGCATATTTTTGATGATCATGTATTTGCTTTACAACGTGGCTTGTTTAAAGAGAATACGTTAAACGGAAATGACGGTGCGGTTACAGGAAAAGAATTCATAGAATTTGGTATCCGCATCGGCATTCCCCCCAAAAGAGTTCATAAAGAGCTAATAAGCTTTTGCCAAAAGGCAGAACAAGTACAAGATTTAGTCGAAAAATCATTTTTACCGAATCAATTAAAGAAACAATATTTACTCCATTACCAAATGAGAAAAGATTCCTATCTTTCGGTAGGCATTCTCACATAAAATTATACCAGTTTCTTTTTCTTCCTGTAGTTTTCACGAAACTCTTTGGGCGAACATTCTTTCTTTTTCTTGAAGATCCGATTGAAATTAGAAAGATTATTAAACCCGCATTCATAACAGATTTCAGCAATAGACATAGTAGAATCAACCAGCAGGCGGGCAGCAAACCCCAAACGAATGTCAATGATATAGTCCGAAAGATTCTTACCGGTACGCAATTTAAAGAAGCGACTGAAAGATACCGGAGTCATTCCTACCATATCAGCCAGCTGATTCAGGCGGATCTCTTCCTGATAATGGGCATTAATATATTCCTGCACTTTCTGCACACGGCGGCTATCCGAATGAATGCCGATTTTCGCGAAGGAAGAACTTGACAACGTACGGGCCTCTTCATTGAAAAGTGACAGTTCATAAAGTATGGTCAAGAACTTGATGACAGCATAAAACCCCTGTTTCTCGGATGCCAGCGTATCGAGAAGGGGATAAATTTTCAGGATGGCGGACATCGGAAAACAAAGACCTTTCTGAGCTTTCTCAAGCATATCACGAATAGAATCGAACTGATTCTTATTGATAAAACTTTTGAAGAAAAGATCGGAAGAGAACTGAATCGTTATTTCACGGATCTCTTTTGAATGACAATCATGTTGTTCCCATACATGTTCCAAATCCTTTCCGGTAATCAGAACCAAATCATAATCACTGATCACTTCTGCCGAATCACCGACGATCCGTCGCACACCGGCTGCTTTCTCCGTAAAGTTCAGCTCAAATTCGGCATGATTGTGAATGGGATAAGTAAACTCCGTTTTATACCGTTCGGCAATGTAGAAACAATCCTTATCGGACAGCGGAGTGATCTCCCGAATAATATTGCTTTGTAGTGCATTCATAGCTAATATAGTATTATTAGCCACAAATATAACACACTTTTTTAATTTCTTCTATTCCACTCCCGAAAATCTTCTCCCGTAGGATTCTGGAATACGCGCAAACCAAATTCCGGAACAATGGCAAGCAGATGATCGAATACATCGGCCTGAATTCCTTCGTAAGGTACCCACTCTTTCACAGCAGAAAAAAAGTAAAGTTCGACCGGAATACCTTGTTCGGTGGGCTGAAGATACCGTACCATACAAGTGAGGTTCTTATTGACATCGGGAAGACTTTTCAAGTAGTTGGTCAGATAGGCACGGAATACTCCGAGATTGGTCTGACGTCGCCCATTGACCAAAATAGAGTTGTCTATGTGATGTTCTTTATTATACTCTTTCACCACCTGCTCGGTCTGCTCCACATAATCGGTCAACAATTGGATTTTCTTATATTTAGCCAACATTTCGGGGGTACAGAATCTTACACTGTTCATATCGATATTGATAGAACGCTTCACACGCCGTCCACCGGACTCTTGCATACCCCGCCAATTCTGAAAAGAATCGCTGACCAGCAGATAGGGAGGGATGGTAGTGATGGTATTGTCCCAATTGCGCACCTTCACCGTATTGAGCGTCACTTCAATCACCGTACCGTCGGCTCCGTATTTGGGCATAGCAATCCAGTCACCTACTTTCAGCATATTATTTGCAGAAAGTTGAATGCCGGACACAAATCCCATGATACTGTCTTTAAACACCAACATCAGGATGGCAGCCGAAGCACCAAGCCCGGTGAGCAATACCATCGGAGATTTATCTATCAATACACTGATAACAACAATTCCTCCAATGAAAAATAGTATCACTTGTGCCGTTTGCAACAAACCTTTCAATGGTCGATCACGAAACTGTTCTCGCTCACTGTATACATGATAAACAGCCGACAGAAATGCACTGATAAAACGCAGAAAAACCGCAATGATATAAATCATGCAGATACGACGGATAAAATCGAGGGCACTTACATTCGGAATTGCCAAAGGAATCAACACATAAATAATGATGGGGGGGACAAGGTGACTGAGGTAAATCAAAACTTTACGGTCGAACACAATATCATCCCAGGTTGCTTTGGTCTTTTTCACTAGTTTAGCAACTACTCTTAAAAGAATGTTACGACAAATAAGATCGGCTAAAAAGGCAATGCCAATAATCAGTACCAGTGTCATAATGGGACCTACTTCACTGGAGTCAAATCCCCAGGAAACGAATAAGTCATTTATTTTTTCGGTTATCTGTTCCATATAAAAACTCTTTTATGTCTTCTTTCAACCATTGATAAAGGTATAAATCTTTGTAAGCACTATTTTTGCGAAGCATTACCTCCACATTGACCTGACTGTTTTGATAACAAGTCAGTTCATTATGAAATTGTTCGTCATGTTCCGCCAATTTTTTGATTTCTTGTTCCCGTTCGCGTCGCAGGGCTGTACAAACGGGAGTCAATACTTTCATCACGACATTGTCCATGATGTGATGCCCCTGAATAAACAGATATGTTGTATCAGGAAGCACTCCAAGTTCTTTTAATTCGACCGATAACTTATCGACCTCTTCGATACCTTGTGGAAAACGCGTGGATAACTCAGAAAGTTTAGACGTTACCGAACGCCTCACTGCCTCCAAAGAACGTTCCGGATGCCTCAAGCTGACATCGTGCAAACGAACACAGGCATTAAATTCACTCATAGTAAACGTATAAGTATCATGACGACGATAAAACCAGACAGACCACAGGAAAAGCGGATAAGCAATCTGAGAGTATCGTTTCATAAACTCATTGAAGTCAATCAGGTGTCTGTCGTTCAAAGTGGCTTGCACACAGACCTCATGCAAGCTATCGGCATAACAATGATAGTTTTCAATAGCATAAGCATAGGTCTGAAAAATATATCTATTACGATTAATTTTACGTGAAGTAGCAGTAGCTCCTTGCAACAAAAAGTCATAATCGCTATCCACACAGGCAATCAGACTTTTGCCTAACTCGGCCGTATTAAGGGTATTCATCAGTACCATTTTCTTGCCTTTAGCCAAAGATGTAGCCGAAGGAAGCATCACCTGAAAATAATGTTCTTCGTCCTCAAACTCCTCAAGCAGTGTACGCCAGAAAGCTACATCGTCATAACTCTCAACATAAGCTACAATCCGGCGGCGCGCCTTTTTAGAGTATAACTTATGAGCAGCATTGAAATAGGAAGAAGTCAGATTGTCTTTGAGACTGATTGCCATAGGTCGTGTTTTAGTTAAATGCTACTTATAGCTGGTTGCAATATCACTTACTTCGGTCACAGCATCGAGCCATCCTTCCATAATCACTGCAGGAGAATGTGTCGTTAGTATAATCTGCACATTCGGATTCAGTTCACGGATCATCGATATCAGCTTTTGCTGCCATTCGATATGCAAAGAAGCTTCGGGCTCGTCCATGAACAATACGCAATGGGCATTATCCTGTACAAGTACAGTAAGCAGAATAACTAACATCTGCTTTTCACCGGAAGAAAGTTTATAAGGAAACAGAAGTTCACCATCCTGATAGAAAGCAATATCATTGCGTCTACGGTCTATTTTTTTACGGGTATAGCTGAATAGTTCGTCAACCATGTCTTGAAAACGACGTTTAGCAATGGAAAGCGTGGCTGCTTTACTACGTTCTTCCTCGTTATTGCTGCTCAACAGCTCGATCATCTTATTGCCTATATTGACTTGATAATCCAGATAACGGCGCTGCAACAGATAGAGTTGCCAGTCGAGTTCGGACTTTACATTCTTATCTGCCATACGGGCTGTGAAATCCCCCATAATAAGCGGACGATCGTAACTACGGATAACATCATAAGGAATGTAAGTAGCTTCGGGATTGTCGAAAAAGATATGTACTCCGTTTTTTTCATCACTCTTCACTTCACCCGACAGTTGCTCGAGATACCCGACCGATCGATTCAGGATAGTGGTTTTTCCAACTCCATTGATTCCGGATAGTATATTGACATCCGGACGAAGGTCCCAGACTATATTGAAACGGTCCCATAATCCGTCTATTTCAATTCGTTTGATATAATTGGCTGATAGTTCCATAAATGGTTGCATTTAAATTAAACAAATATAGAAAATTCAAACGATAAATTGGTTACTTTTGCATCAGTTTTCAATAAAGGTAACATTTTCGGTATGGAGATTGATAAGAATCTGAAAGGACACGCATTGGCATTTACAGCCAACGTGATGTGGGGGCTGATGTCCCCCATCGGTAAATCGGCATTGGCAGAGTTCTCAGCGCTTTCGGTAACCACCTTCCGCATGGTAGGTGCCGCAGCAGCTTTCTGGATACTTTCCGCTTTCTGCAAACAAGAGCAGGTAGGACACCGTGACATGGTGAAGATTTTTTTTGCTTCTCTGTTTGCCCTTGTTTTCAATCAGGGGATATTTATATTCGGATTGTCTCTCACTTCTCCGATAGACGCATCTATCGTAACAACAACTTCACCTATCATCACTATGATTGTAGCGGCCATCTATCTGAAAGAACCGGTTACCAACAAAAAGGTTTTGGGAATCTTTATCGGAGCAATGGGAGCGTTAATCTTAATTCTAAGCAGTCAGGCAGTAAGTGCAGGAGGAGGAAGCATTTGGGGAGATTTACTTTGCATGATTGCGCAACTTAGCTTCTCCATCTATCTAACCGTATTCAAAGGGTTATCCCAACGCTATTCGGCCATCACGATTAATAAGTGGATGTTTATCTATGCATCCATCTGTTATATTCCTTTCTCATACCAGGATATAGCAAGCATTAAGTGGGACAGCATTTCGACAGCCGCCATCTATCAAGTACTTTATGTGGTACTATGTGGAAGTTTCATTGCTTACATCTGCATCATGACCGCGCAAAAACTGATGCGCCCTACAGTAGTAAGCATGTATAATTATGTACAGCCTATTGTTGCTTCTATTGCTGCTATTTTAATGGGAATCGGAAGCTTCGGCTGGGAAAAAGGAGTTGCGATCGCATTGGTATTTCTTGGAGTCTACTTTGTGACTCAAAGTAAATCGAAAGCAGATTTGGAAGGTGTGTCATAACTCACCACAGAATTTTGACACACCTTTATCATTATTTCAGATCTTCAAAATAGGTATCGAGTAGGCTCTTGGCAGCAACAAAAGAGGTCAGATTTCCCCTGAGCACTTGTTGCTCCTTTTCTTGTAACATCGATTCGATCTTGGCATTATGATAGAAACTGTCACGTAACTGTTCATTGATGCTTTCATACATCCAGTATTTACTTTGTTCGTTACGGCGATATTCAAAATAGCCATTACCTTTCACAAAATCGATATACTCATACACCATATCCCATATTTCCTTTACCCCAAGATTGTAGAATCCGGAATATGTGAGTACACGCGGTGTCCATCCGGAATCGGGAGCGGGAAAAAGATGCAAAGCATTACGGAACTGAGCAGCGGCCAATTTGGCTTTATCGATATTGCTACCATCAGCCTTATTAATCACAATACCATCTGCCATTTCCATGATACCGCGTTTAATACCTTGAAGTTCGTCTCCCGTACCGGCCAACTGAATCAACAGAAAGAAATCGACCATCGAATGAACAGCCGTTTCACTCTGTCCCACTCCCACTGTCTCTACAAATATCTTATCGAAGCCGGCCGCTTCACACAGAATGATTGTTTCACGGGTTTTACGGGCTACTCCCCCCAAAGAACCGGCGGAAGGGCTAGGACGTATAAATGATTTAGGATGCACTGAAAGCTGCTCCATACGGGTTTTATCACCCAAAATACTTCCTTTGCTGCGTTCACTGCTCGGGTCGATGGCTAAAACAGCTAACTTACCTCCCTTTTCGAGAACGTGCAATCCAAAGACATCAATCGAGGTGCTTTTACCGGCTCCCGGTACACCACTGATACCTACACGGATTGAATTTCCGGAATAAGGCAGACATTTTTCAATAACTTCCTGGGCAGTAGCCTGATGTTCAGGACGCACACTTTCTACCAAAGTCACAGCCTGACTCAAGATCGTCACATCTCCCTTGACAATTCCCTCCACAAACTCACTAACCGACAATTGACGCTTCTTTACCTTCCGTTTCAGATAAGGATTTACAGATGACGGTTGTTCAATGCCTGCATTCACAACCAAACCTTTATACGCTTCGTTATTCTCAGGATGTTCCATGGCAGATATTAATTATGTGATTCGTTATTCGTAGCTTTTACATCGATCTCCACTTTCGGTTGCACCGGATCATTGGTGATCATCAGGATACGTAAATGTCTCTTTTTCTTTCCAAGGTTCTTTTTCAGAACAGTCACCCTCAGCCGAGTACTTTCACCCGGTTGCAGTACAGTTTTTTTCAAAGCAACCCCCACTGCCGGATTAAACACTTGCAGTTTGCTAATTTGCAGAGGAGATTTACCTGTATTAGTGATAACAATGTCTCGTCTGGCTTTGTTTTTCTTGGCCAGCACCTGACTTAAATCAATCTTAGATTCGGACAGGCGAATAACAGGAGCGACCGCCTTATCCTGTTCGGTCATTCCTGAAAAGTCCGGAAGAAGGACTGCTGACACAGGTATTTCGTTCTCTTCACCCACTTTATCACCGGCAAAACGAGCCAGATAAACAGAAGACTGGGTCAAGCCCAAATCCATTAGTTGTTTGGTGTCGAGTGTGAGAGTAATGGTTCCTTTCTTACCCTTTAAAAGGACGGTCGGATTAGTTTCCATTTTCAGATAAGGCGGAAGGTGCATCAATACAGGTTCGTATGGACGATCGGAAAGATTGACTACTCCTAATGTGATTACCGGTTTCTCTCCACTGTGTGCATCCGGAAAATCAATATCTGTACGATCAATCCGGATTTGCCCGATTGCATAAGGATGTGTTTTAGTAAAGTCCTTGATTTCCTGAACCACCTCCCCGTCAAAATTCAGATAAACCAAACTGGGCTGTGCATTGCTGTAAATGCCGATTGACTTATTGAAATGCCCTAGCGCTTTAGCATCAAACGTAGCACTAACTGTTCCTTTTTCTCCGGGAGCAATCGGAGTTTTCGTCCAGTTAGCAACCGAACAGGCACAAGAAGTGGTAACATTAGTCAGTACCAAAGGTTTATCACCTGTATTGGTAATAGTATATTCTACAGAAACCGGACGTTTCCATTCGATTTGTCCGAAATGATGGGTCTCCTTATTAGAAGAGATACGAGGTTGAGCTACAGCCGATAAAGTAATAGTAAGTAAAGTAAATATGAAGAGTAAACTACGTTTCATTCGTCTCTGTTTTATAATTATTAGTTGTTTAGAGTACAAAAATAGGGGTTTTCAGTGAGATTCTGCCATTGATTACATATTTTTAAGCACAAGACATGATAGCATACTTCTTTTGTAAATACTCTTAAAGCAACTATTTACCACTATCCATTAACATAGATATGGCTTTCTCGTATTGCTGCCATGACTGCTTATTACGTAAAGGGTTTCCCAACCATACTACCTTATTTGAGCGGTCTATAACGAAATCTTGATATAAAGGATTATCAAAAATACCATTTTCTTTTTTAAAACATCCCAATGAATCAAAAAATATCGGATAACTGACATGCATTTGTCTAAACACCTCATTAACAGTAAAAGTATCTTTTTCATGCACAATCATAAGAACTCCTGTATGCGTATCCAGCAACCGACGCTTATTTGTTTTCATATATTGCATCTTCTCCAAACTACAAGGTGTACAATTACCCGAATCGACATAAGATATCAGTAAAAATTGGTCTTTAAAAGCCTTATTACCAACCGTATTAAAGTTTTTATCGGAAAAGATAATTTCTTTTCCGATAAAAGCTTCTAGTTCCGGATATACGTTTTTCTTTTTACCACAGGATAATAGAACAATGGTGCAGAACATCAGACTAAGAATTCCAAGCTTTCCCATCAATACTTCATTTACTAAGCCAGGAAACGTCATAAGCCCAAATCGAATCATCTTCACCCTGAGCGTACAATCTATTATTTTGAGGATCTAAAGTGATCCAAGAGATCTCCTTATCCAACTGTATCTTATATACGGGCCGCCCTTCCCAATCGAAGACATGGACAATCTTTGATTTAAAAGGATACTTACCTCCCATTTCTGCCTGATCAATATAAAGGGCAAATATATATCGTGAATTCACAGCCGCACTTGTATAATAATAGCGTATGCACTCAAGATTTTGTTCTATATCACTGAAGTCAAGCGTATCATCCATCCTGTACCCTACTTGTTTTCCTGACTTTACATCTAATATGGTGATCTGGGCAACCCGCTGCATGGCAATGGCCACTTTAGTCTGATCTGGATGTATATAACTATGATTAGCGTAAAACATGCCACTCAGAACATCATATTTATCATCCTTCAAAATAACCGGTCGGTTGAACAACTTATATTCCTTCACTTTATTCCCCAAAGAATCTTTATATAAATAAAATTTGCGCGGAATATATTCTTTACCTTTGGAATACTGTTCCTCACACTGATTTTGCCCTAATATATATCCATCTTTCAAAAAGAACAGGGTAGTAGCCGGGTAAACGAAATATTTATTCCAATCCATGGGAATAATAGCATCGCAAACAGTAGCTCCTGTCTCTATAGACTTTGTAATATTCAATAATCTAGCTGATTTGGCATTATCTCTGACCCATAACTTCAATTCGCCATTCTCCCTTATAAACTGCTGAGAGTTTTTACAGGATAAATAGTCCTTTGGCCCTTGCCCTTTGGGACATAAAGAAGCGATATGCTTGCCACTATTCACACTAAATACATACATCCAGCAATCACTATATTTATGCGAAGTAAAAAACAATAATGAGTCATACGCTAATACTGAACCGTCATAAATATCTTCAAGCTCTACTTTTACCGGAGACAACAAAGTATCGTTATCAAACGATTTGATAACTGTTATATCACCATTAAAGTAAAGATCCGTCTCTTCTTTACAAGCAAAAAAAACAAATCCGACCATGAAAAGGATTAAAATAAACCTATTCTTCCATTTATTTTTTAAAACCATCATTCTAACATGTATTAGTTAACTATCTCGTACAATAAAGAAAACTATATATCCAATCTTTGTGACCTTCGGTAGTACCAGATGGACAACGGTAAATAACGCTTTCGGTAGTTCCTGAATTACACACCAAATAATACTCTCCCGTAGAATCATCTTTTGTAAATTCACTGGAGCTTACACACTTTTTTATCGTAGTTGATGGATTATCCTCATTCCCTATACCATCGCCTTCAGCATTAGCAAGAGATTCAACATTTGCCAATGCAATATCTCTGGCGTTCTTTTTATTATCTACGAATTTAAGAAACACAACTCCTGCTAAAGCAGAGAAACAAAGCACTGTTAGAATAGTAAATAATTTTTTTATTTTCATAAAAATAGATTTAAGGTTTAACAATCATATCCTACAAAGATAAGTTTTATTTGCAACAAAAACCATTTTAATAAAAATATTATAATATAATTCAAAGATTATAAACTAAAAATAAAAAAGAGATGCAGATACTTACATAATCCAAGTATCTGCATCTTAAAAAAGACAGAGTTCTATTTACTGAGAAACTTCGTAACGGGCAGAAGCTGAATGGGCAGCATATTCGGGTGCATAGGCACTTTGAATAGTAGCAATTCCTGCTTCATAACTTCCCGCACGATCTACACGATAACTGTATTCTAAAACATAAGTCCCCTTATTCAAAGTATCGAAGAAGAAATCGGTAGAAGCATCTTTTACTGCAACATAACAACCGACATCACCGACATTACGATATCCGGACAGGATCTCTACCGGTTCAAGACAAGCAGCACGTTGATCTTTCAATTGTACAAAGTCCATTATACGATCGAGACGAACGGTCAGACGAACAACTACTTTATCACCAACCTTTAATTGAGTTTTACCGATAACCGGCTGTAATCGGCGATTATTATTAACAATCGTCTCTACATACAATTTCTTATCAACATTCAACCCACTTCCCTGGCGGACCACTTTATCAAGATTCTCTTCGAACTGTGCATAAACTGCTCCCCAGGCAATACCCGGATCTCTCTTTTCAACGATAATCTCATCGGTATTCACGGTCTTCTTATCGGTAAAAGTCTTTTTGATATAGCCTAATCCCGGAACAGTCGTCTTGGCAGGACTTATCGTTTCTAAAACTTCATTGCCAAGGACAATACGCACGTCTCCCTGATTATCCAATAAATTAGTACCCCGGTAAAGCAAAGCATAAACAGCATTGGCTGTAGCTACCGGAGAGTCCCACTGTTGAGTTTGCTTCTGTTTTAAAAGCCACATTTTCATTTCTTCAACAATCGTGGCATTGCTGCCTACCATCTCAAAAGCCTCCATTACATCAACATGGGCAGGCACTTTTAAGTTATTCCAAGCATACGGACTATCAGTCCTATCAAAGAACATGCCTTGCTCGTCTGTTTGAGTAAGATATTCTTTGAGAGATTCCATAAACTCCTGAGCTTCTTTTACCTTACCTGCCTTCTGTAATACAATAGCCGACCAGGCCTTCTCGGTGACGGATTGTTGAGACAATGATGGAGCAACTTTGGATAGGAAGTAATCATAACCTTCTTTCACCGATGCCGGAACTTTCTCGCCAGAGATAGCAATCAAATAGAGATACTTCAATGCACTTCGTGAAATTCCCTCTGATTTATTGCCAACCTTTTCTGCCTCACGGATAGAACGATATTCCTGCAAGGCTTCTTTATGGAGATAACCGAAAGCTGCTTGTTGCATATCCAGCGCTCCTCCCTCCAGCGACTTCCCTGTAAGCAGGGCTATACGTGCATTCTGTTCTACAATGAAGTCGGTGACAAAAAGACTTCCGTCCATTCCTTTATACCAGCTCCACGAACCATCAGGTAACTGGAGTTCCTTTAATTTCAACAAAGCTGCTGTATTACTGTTACGGATATTATTCAAATCGAATAAAGTGGCAATACGCTCTTTTTGTTCGCTTTCCGAAGTCGCTTCCATCACCCAAGGAGATTCAGAAAGAAGGATATTCTTCACTTCCTGATTTTTTTGCAAATTACTCAAGAAACTTTCTTTAGTGCCTCCCTGGAGTTTCCAACTATCAAATATTGCCTGAATACGTGGCTGAGCATTCATGATATAAGAAGCCATTGTATTGGCATACCAGGAAGTAGCCCACGAAATAGCATCATCATTCCGAGGTTGTGATAGTGCCGGTAATGCTTGCACTGCATACCAAGCCGGATTGGAAGTAAACTCTACAGTTAAACGGCGGTTGGTCGCAGTCTTACTATGGTGATTGAACAGATCGGCCAAAGAAAAAGTACGTGTTTGCTCGCCACGAACAGGCATGGGCAAAGTCTCTGTCAAGTTCTCCTTATCACTGAGAACCGGAAGCAAATGCTGCTCTCCATCACTGAAATTTCCTCCTTCGGCAATCATCCGGCATCCCAAAATTTCATATTTATCAGTTACTGTGAACAAGAAACTTACACCGACACTCTGTCCGGCTCCGGCATTAAATTTCTTCTGTTGGGTCGATATTACCTGATCTGTCATTGGATCGAAAAGTACCAGTTTCACAGTACCAGACAGATTTTTACCGGTCAGATTACTAACAGAAGCAGCCATGGAAGTGTGATCTCCTACCCGGACAAACCGAGGTAGATTCGGAGTAAGCATAAACTCTTTACTGGTAACAGCAGTAGCATCCATCTGCCCTGTCATCATATCTTGTGTATGAGCATATCCTCGGAAATTCCAGGTCGTGAGACTTTGAGGCATACGGAAAGAGAAACTGACCTCACCCTGAACGTTCGTGTGAAGCTGCGGATAAAAGAAGGCAGTTTCCGCAAAGTCGGTACGTAACTCTATATCTGTTGTCCTACCCATATCGGCATTGTCCATTGACATTGCCATTCCGCTCTCTTCCGTAACAGGAACCATTTCAGATTCGAAAACGACATCGGCTACGGCAGCGCTCTTCATTTGTGGTTTTGCAGCACCCATTCCGCGCAGACGTGCATATCGGGTAGTCGGGGCAGCATCATTGGTGACCGACAACATTTCGGCAACCGCATATAAAACCGGAGGCAAGTCAAAATGATCATAGCTAAACGGAGGCACCTTAAAATCAGTCCGGCGGAAACCAAAATAAAAATAGTTTGAGCCAACATAATCTCTCCTCCAACGAGCAATGGGGACAGAAAGTTGATAATGTAATTGCAATGACTGGTTGGTCTTCCAAATTTTATCCAAAGAGGCATCATACATAGTAGCCAGCATTTCGGCCAAAACAGGTGATTTCTGTGGATTACGGATAGTCAGTTTCCATTCCTCTTCCTGCCCGGGACGTAATTTATCACGGAATACATCCCAACGCATATTCAAGTTATGATCGGGCAAACGTTTTATCAGGCTTACCTCCTGTTCGTAAACAACACCTTTACGAACAAATACAAAGGTAATACCCAAACCATTCCCGTAGGCTTCCCGATACGGATATTCAAAACGAACAAGAGAATCGGACAAATGAAGAAGCTTACTCTCCAGATGCTTATTACCACAGAACACATCCATTAAGACATAAGTATCTTTTTCGGAAGTACCAAAATAGAACAGGGCAGGATGTGCTGCATCAAACCGGGTATTCACTTCATAACACCACAAAGGCATAGATACCGGAGGACGCTTATCATCGGAAGCAAAAAGAATCACTACCTTTTCCGCATCTACCTTACGGCCTTGATCATCTTTCACCGAAGCTACAAGTTTGTAAGCACCTGAAGGAAGTTTTTTCCAATCGGACAACAAGATCTCTTCATTGGACCTAAACGAACCGGAAAGAGCCGGTTGATCGGAAACGTCCTGTTCTTTCAAGGGTTTTGATTTCTGATAATCGGAAATCAAAAACAACCGGTAACTGCCTTCGACACTGACCGGTTTACGATCCAGATTATTTACCCGAAAAGTCGCTTTCACAGAATCATCCTTGCAAATCAGTCCGGATATATCAGCAAACAATAACAAAGAGGTCTTTCCTGCCCGCAGACTTGTTTCTGAGGTTTGCGTTTCACCTGCGACATTGGTTACTGAAAGCTGCACTTTATAGTCATAATATAAAGAGGTATTGTCACCGTCTCCCAAATCGGGATTCGAAGTGTCTGGTTTCAGATCCACAGGAATTTCGAAGTTTCCATCTACTCCCAAACGGACAGTGTCAGAGGCCAAAATAACCGGATTCATCCCCCACATCCGCCAAGTATACAATGAGCGGGTAATGGTATAAGTAGCAGGAATATCCTGTAACGGCACACCACTGAAAGTTTTTACACTCCCTTTCAACTCGACACGATCTCCCAATCGATAACTTTCAGTCACCGACTCAAAAGTAATATCAAATGTAGGACGTTTGTAATCCTCTACACGAATGGAGCGAAATCCGTTTTGAGTATTCAAACTGAAAGTACCGTTCAAACAAACAGACGGTAAAACAAATTCTGCGGTGAAAGATCCAAAATCATTGGTACGCAGCTTCTTTGCACTGATTTCTTGCCCATTGGCATCCGAAAGAGTCAGCGTATATTCCTGTCCCGCAATCACATGGGCAGAGTCAGGATACTGTTCATAGGCAATGCCTTCTACATAGACAGTCTGCCCCGGACGATAAACAGAACGGTCGGTAAGCAAAGTTACCACAGAAACAGGTTTTGAATGGTCTGCAAAATTATAATCTCCTCCCCATAAATACATCTGCGGCATAGCTGTATCATTCCCTTTGGCAGCAGTCAGATACCTATATTTTTCCGACGAAGCAAACTGTACTTTCCCTTCGGTATTGGTAGTAGCTGTCAGAAGTTGTTTGTTCTGTCGATCGAAGAATGAAAGAACAACACCCTGCAAAGGTTTGCCACTCATAGCATCGAGAATAGCTACCTCACTCAGATTAGAAGGTAGAGATCGGGTAAGAACTTTAAAGCAAGTAGAATAGAGAAATTTTGAAACATTGGAACGAACCTTAACACCCGGAATAACACGGAGGGCGTACAGTCCTGTTTCAGGTGCCTTTATGTGGTAGATGGAATCTTTCACTTTATAGTCATCCGACGGGAAGAGAACATAATGTTCCGATGAAAGTAAACGTCCATGTTTTTTTAGAAATGCGTCATTGGGTGCTTCCACCGTATTCGGACGTGCCGGTAAATTAATTGCATACAACTCTACCGTAAAGTCTTTCAAATTTTTAAAGCTGACTTTTAAATCAAACTCCTCACCCGGATAAACTGTTGACGGGGATTGTACTGTCAGATCGGGACACAGAATTTCTTGCTTCAGTTCTTTCAGAGCATTGATGCGGCGATAGTCCGGATAGCGAGAGATAGCCTCTTCGCACAATTGTAACGCAGAAGCGGGAACTCCTGCATCCATTGCCGTCTGTGCCTTGAGCAAATAAACTTCTGCACAGACATCATGTGACTTATTTTCGGCAATCAGTTTGTCCAGTGCAGCCAAATAAGGATCCTGTGTCAAGCCAAGTTTCCCCTCCGGAGCACGATAAGGCCGAAAATCGATATCAGTACGCCTCTTCCACTGCAAATAATCCAAAGTAGTAAGCAACAGAGCATCGTGATTATCAGTCCGACGATATGAATTCATCATGTGCTGATAAATTTCTTCAATGCGTACATTTATTAAAGAATCACGGCCAAATCCGGACAGATTCTCCAATGAAGTAATGGCACGGGAAGCCAACAAATGATACATATCATGATGATAGTAATCACTGGTTACTCCAAGTTCCACAAAAGGAATGTAGCTTCGGGAGGAAGTATCGAGCAGTAGCAAAGAGTCTTGAAATGTTACGGCTATTTCTGTCATTACTTTAGTTACAAACTGATTCTTACTCCACTCCCGGATATCAACAGAGGGAGCTTCTTCTTCCAAATCCGTACGTTGATTCAGTTTCCAACGGTTTTGGGAAGCATAATCAGCATACATACTACCGATAAGCGAATGCAGGATTGCACGGTCCAATGGCTTGTCCGTAGTCACCGCCCACTGCTCTAAGCCATTCAACGACACGTAAAAGCTATCCGGAGTAATCTCTTCCCTAAATTTCATCTGCCAAATATAAGCTTTCAGCATTTGAGGAGAATTCTTCTCTGCTTTAGCTTTTTGATAAATTTCACCGGTTAATCGGACAACTGTTTGGGGCAAACTTTTCTGCTGGGCCTGCTCCACTTGCTTCCATAATCTATCGTATGATTGAGCATGTGTCCATGACATCATCCCCATAGAAAGTAACACGATAATACAAATCAGTTTAATTCTCATATATTAAAAGTTTAAGTATCAATACATAATTAACAAAGAAACAAATTAAAGTTTAAAGATTTGTTCTTTTTAGCTTAAAAAAAGAGAACAGGGCAAACGTGATACGATTATTAATGGTTCTAATTAATCTCTTTTAACACAAAAATCAAAATAGCAAAACTTTTTCGGGTATCTTTGTAACAAGAACCATTTATCTAATCACAAACTAAGGCGCAACATTTTATGAAAAACCGACATTACTTAAGGCACATACTGGCCATTACTGCGTTATTATTCAATGGAGAAACCATTTACTCGCAAACTTATCCAATAGAAAACTACTTAAAAGCAGCAGGAGACTATGTTACTATTTACAATGGTGAAATCGAATTAACATACAGTCTTGCCCAATACGACAATCTTCCCTATTTTCAAGGTGATGAATTTACCACAGGAGAGATTATCTTCAAAGGAAACCGATACCCGGGACTGGATCTTCATTTGGATTTACACAAAGACCAACTTTGTGCACTGACTCCTGACAGCCATTACAGCATGATTATCAATAATGAAGGAATCGAACAAGTCAACCTGCACAATACTACATTTATCTATTTCCGTCCGACAAAGAAGACAGATCTCAATAAGGGATTTTACGAATTACTACAAGACGGAAAGCGACTGAGACTGCTGGCACGAAAAACATACTCCGTTGCTCAGATCAACGTAGAAAAAATAGCCAAAACCCGCAAACATCAAACTGAATACTTCATATACGGAGTAAAATATTATCTGGAATACAATGGGATATATTATCCCGTCAGTAACAACAAGTCGTTTGCCAAGATCTTTCCGGAGCAACATAAACTGATAAAACGTTACGCACGAAAACATAAACTTAATTTTCGCCATGACGCCGATGCCTCATTAATCGCTCTTACTAACTTTTGTGAAGAATTGATAGACCAAAAACAAACACGATGAAAAAAAGTACATACTTATGGATGTTGCCCCTACTATTTGCATGGCCGCAACAAATGACGGCTCAACACCCCCTCTCACTTCCTGCTGACAGTATAACTATTGACTCCTTATTGGAGACTGTAGAAAAAAATACACCCTATAGGGTTTTCAGCACTATTAGTGCTCCTTTCAAGGTTTTGGTGAAAGGAAAAGCTTCACCCCTGCAACAATTAAAAGAAGCACTTGAGCCGACTCCCTATAAATTGTCAGTATCCGGAAACAATTTATTCGTACTGAAAGAGCAGGAACTCATCACGCTATTACCTGCTAAACTGACCGGAGAACCGGAAAAAGGCGAAAGTTATTATGGTGACGTATATACTTACCTAAGCGGAGAACCTGAAAAGGCATCTTCAGAAAACAAAGTGTATAATGTGGGAGATGTACGAATCAAGCAACCACCACGAAAAGCGGTACTCAAAGGGCAAGTTACTAACTTTAAAACCGGTGAGCCCATGATAGGCATCAATCTGATTTTAAAAGACCCATGGATTGCGACGACAACAGATGTTAAGGGAAACTTTACTCTTGAACTTCCTACCGGACACAAACAAATTGATATCAAAGGACTTAACATTAAAGATACCCGTCGACAAATTATGCTTTACAGTGATGGTACACTGGACATCGAACTTGAAGAAACTACGCATATGCTGGACGAAGTAACCATTACTTCCGGACGTATACAAAATGTGAAAAGTACGCAATTAGGAGCAGAAACACTGCGTCCAACCCAATTGAAGAATATCCCGATGGCTTTGGGAGAAGTAGACATTTTAAAGATGGTACAGGCTTTACCCGGTGTAAAAACAGTAGGTGAAGCTTCAAGCGGCTTCAATGTACGTGGTGGAGCTACCGACCAGAATCTAATTCTGCTAAATGACGGAACCATCTACAACCCGAACCATTTATTCGGCTTTTTTGCAGCCTTCAATTCAGATATGGTAAAAGAAGCCGAGATATATAAAAGCAGCATCCCGGCACAATATGGTGGACGTATTTCATCCATTCTGGATATCACCGGTAAAGAAGCCAATAAAGAAAAATTCACCGGTTCGGCCGGTATCGGTCTGGTAACGAGTAAACTGAATCTGGAGATTCCGATTATCAAAGACAGAACGTCTGTATTACTAAGTGGGCGTACTACGTATTCTGACTGGATCATGAAGCAGCTTCCGGAGAAAAGCGGATACAAAAACGGTACCGCCGGCTTTTATGATTTGGCTGCTATTGTGGCACATAAATTCAATGACAAACATAGTCTTAATGTCTACGGATACTATAGTCATGACCGTTTCGCTTTCAATTCAAACGAAAAATACGGCTACAATAATCTCAATGCTTCCGCACGATGGAGAGCTGTATTTAACGAAAAACTGATAGGATACTTCTCCGCCGGATACGATCATTACGATTACAATAACCGCGAGACCGTCAATGCATCAGCTGCTTATAAACTTTCATTTGATATTAATCAGTATTTTGTCAAAGCAGACTTCACAAACATACTGGCCGATAAGCACACGCTCAACTTTGGTTTCAAGTCCATGCTCTATCATATCAATTCGGGCACTTATGAACCTGAAGGAAGTGAATCATTTGTAAAAAAGGACGTTTTACAAAAGGATAAAGCCTTGGAAACGGCATTTTATTTAGGTGATGAATGGGAAATCACTCCCAAACTATCGGTCAACGCAGGTATCCGTTACTCACTGTTCAGTGCACTCGGTCCACGTTCGTACTATCAATATGCATCAGGCATGCTCCCACACGAATCGACCATAACGGACACCATCACTGCAGGAGCAGGAAAATTCATGAAGACTTATCATGGGCCGGAATTCCGGTTATCCGCCCGGTATGCCTTCACAGATAATTTCTCGGTCAAAGCCGGATTTAACTCGATGCGGCAATATATCCATAAGTTGTCGAACACTGTCATTATGTCGCCAACGGATACATGGAAGTTGAGCGATGTGAACATCAAACCCCAAAGAGGCTGGCAAGCCGCAGCCGGACTTTATCTAAATTCTCCGAGTGGCATCTGGGAATATTCTGTGGAAGGATATTACAAACGAATGTCCGATTACCTGGATTATCGTGGAGGAGCAAAGCTACTTATGAACCACCATATTGAAACTGACGTCATCAACACGCAGGGACATGCTTATGGCGTAGAATTGCAGGTAAAAAAACAAGTCGGTAAGCTCAACGGATGGATGAGTTACACGTATTCACGTACCTTCTTGAGACAGAATGATAAACGAATTGAGAAACCGGTGAATAACGGTGACTGGTATCCTACAGAATACGATAAGCCTCACGACTTTAAGTTTGTAGGTAATTACAAATTTACGCATCGATACAGTATGTCAATCAACGTGGATTATAGCACAGGACGCCCCACTACCATACCTGCCGGACAGTATTATGATGAATCAACGCAATCGATGCGAGTTTACTATACGGAAAGAAACTCATACCGCATACCGGATTACTTTCGTACAGACATCTCTTTTAATATAGAACCCAGCCATCATCTGACCCTGTTGACACATAGTTCTATTTCGATTGGGGTATACAATGTCACCGGAAGAAAGAATGTGTATTCTATTTATTATATGCCGGAAGAAGGACAAATAAAAGGATACCAGATGTCTATTTTCGGAGTTCCGATTCCTTTCATTACGTATAACATAAAATTCTAACACCATGCTGAAATCAAAATATAAAATCTATCTGTTACTACTCTGCCTGACAGGTTGTGTTTCAGAATACAACGCACAACTACCTTCTTCCGATGAAGAATTGCTGGTAGTAACCGGCGACATTATCGCTAATACAGAAGCCATATTCTCATTAAGCAAAAGTATTCCACTATCCGAAGACATGCCGGAAGATTATCGAAACATTTATGCCAGAATTGCTGTAGTAGGCAGCGACGGCCATCGAAGTGATTTCGGAACGGCTCTTGGTGATGGTAAATACCAGGTCAGTATCGGTGAATTGCAGGATGATGTATCCTACGGAATAGAGATAGAATACGACGGAGAGATTTATACCTCGTCTCCTTCCACACCGATGGTATCTTCTGAAATAGACAGTGTTTCGTGGATACAACCAGAACCTGAACAAGCACTTTCTATACGGGTATCGACCCATGGTGATCCCGGAAAAACTCAATACTACATGTGGAACTATCGGGAAGACTGGGAGATAAGAGCCAGCTACATTACAACTTGCTACTTTGATCCGGATATGAACCGCATCTATGAAGACAGCAATTATCCAACTTTCTATTGTTGGAAAAAGGAAATATCAAGAAATATACTGATTGGCTCTACGGAAAAGTTGAAAGAACATCTGATCATAAATAATAAGCTACTCGATGTGCCGGTCAATGAAGACAGATTCACTGTACTATACAGCATACAGGTACAGCAACGGGCATTGAGTAAAGAGGGATATGAATATTACTTGAATGTACAGCAACAGAATGAAGAAATGGGAGGAATCTTTACTCCACAACCCTCTGAAATCCAAGGAAACATTAGTTGTATCAGTCAGCCCGAACGAAGGACGATCGGTTATGTAGGCGTCTATAAAAACATCTCTGAAAAGAGAATATACATTCATCCCAACGAAATTAAACATCCTCCTCTATACAGTGGCTGTGAAGAAGTGTCGGATAGCGAAATGGATGAACAGGGCTATAGCACATATCTGATAAGATACCTTGCCGGTTATCGTCCAGTCGGTACAGGCACTCACATTGACCACTGGGCCCTACGGAGATGTACAGAATGTGAAGCCAACGGAGGAAGTAAAAACAAGCCTTCATTCTGGCCCAACGATCATCAATAACTTAAACAAAAGGAGGCAATTATGAAACGGATTTTCACACTATATCTCTTTATCTTATTCTGTCTGATTTTGCAAGCACAAGAAGAATTATATGAACGGGTATACGTACATACGGATAAAACGTGTTATTTGGCCGGTGAAGAAGTATGGCTCAAATTTTATACTATTGACACACATTTTCGCCCATCTTCTTTCAGCAAAGTGGGATACGTAGAAATATCGAATACTGAACGGCCTAAAGCACAACTTAAACTGGCACTTGACAATGGGAGCGGTTCGGGCAAAGTCAAGATTCCTACAGACGCTCCTTCGGGAATTTATGAATTGACCGGATACACACGATATATGAGGAATGAAGGAGAAAAAGTGTTCTTCAGAAAATCCATTGCTGTAATTAACACTTTCCGAGTATCAGACTCCGATCCTATTGAACTAGCGGATTCTGCCGAGATATATCCGAAAGGGAAACCGGCTACCACCGAAAATATTCATATAAAAACTTCCCGGTCGAACTACAACACACGCCAACTCGTAGAATTGACCATTAATAGACTACCGGATGAAGTATCCGATCTTACTGTCTCGGTAAGCCGTAATGATTCACTGGTAACCCTCCCGCCTCTTGAAGAATCCACCTGGAGAAAACAAGTGACCGCTACTCCCGGAACATTTTCCGGAAAATGGATACCGGAATATGAAGGGCATATCATCTGCGGACAGATAGAAAGCCCTACAGGAGAAACATTGAAGCAAGTACAAAATGAACCTATATCAGCCGACATCGCTTTCGTAGGAAAAGATATACGATATGTGCAAGGACAAGTGGAATCGGGAGGAAATACACTGTTCTACACAAGCCATGTATATGGAACAAACGATGTAGTAGCCGCTGCATGGAACATTAACGGGGAACCGTTCAGAATGAACATCTTATCACCCTTCAGTGAAAAGTTACCCCAAAACCTGCCATCATTAAAACTCTATCGGAATAAAAAACGACTGTTGGAAAGGAGCATAGGTATACAGCTGCAGCAAGTCACAGTGCTCGATTCATTGGATCATGCTATTCCTCTGCAATCTTGTTATGGACTTCAACCTTATCTGAATTACAATTTGGATGAATACACACGATTCAATACAATGACAGAAACTTTCGTGGAATTCGTACGCAGTGTGATAATACGTAAAGTTAATGGAAAACGTAGATTAAGAGTACTCAAAGAAGGAGAAAAAAGATTCAATATCGGAAATACATTGGTACTGCTGGACGGTGTTCCCATTCATGACCATGAGGATATTTTAAAATATAATCCCAGATTGGTGAAGAAAATCGAAATATATAACGGCCGTTATGGATTTGGTGGTGAAGTATTCGAATGCATGATTTCACTTACTACCCAAAGAGGAGACTTACCTTCCATACAGCTTAGTGACGATTCACGACTAACGGTTTACGAGTGTCCGCAACTGCCTGTTACATTTAAGATGCCTGAATATAAAGACGCTACTGACAAAAAATCACGTAGACCGGATTTCCGCCATACGCTATACTGGAATCCCTCAGTAGAGACAGAAGCAGGAATAGATACCACACTTTCATTCTATACTTCTGACCTTGAAGGAGAATTTAAGGTGGTAGTGGAAGGCTTCACATTAAAAGGAGAGCTGATCAGAGGCGAGGTAAACTTCCATGTGAAAAAATGACCCGGCCTCAAAACTTAACGACACGAAACAAACTTGAGTCAAAATAAAAAAAGTGGGGAACACTTTTATTTAGTGTATCCCCACTTCATCATTTCATTTCTGCCGGCTTCTCTCAAACATCTTTCCAGCAGATGCATTACTACTTTTTTCATTGCTTTAAATACTAATAATAATTACCTTAATTAATACACACTGAAAACCTGAAAGGAAAAACGCTTAGAGCGTCACATATCCCCAAATGTTAGGATTGGCATTAGCCAAATTCTTTAATAAACTTCTTACAATCTTCATAATCTTTTTACCTTAAAAACTGTTACCTAAAAACTTTGTTATCCTAATTTTTATGTTTTACAACACAAAAGTAAAGCCAAAACAGATACGTTGTACTCAAAAGCAAGATAAAAACATGTTTTAAAACACATTTCTTGATGTATATCAAGAAAAAGAGTCCCGGATGGTAATCAAAAGACAAAACAGGACAATAAGGGAGTCAAAAAGACAGGCTGCAACTGACAATATCTCACATCCGAATGACAGGCCGTCATAAAGTAGACAGGAAGAAAGATAGTTTTCAAAAGTAGAAAAGACACTAAAAAGAAAAGAGGAAAGCGTTTACACCACGCTTACCTCTTTTCACTATCAATGGAATTTATTTATTTCATTGGAGTCTGCTCCAAAGTAGCAATTAAAAAGTCATAGAATTTTTGAACTGTCGGAATCAAAGCTCTTTCATCGGGAGAATGCGGAGAGCGTAATGTTGGCCCAAATGAAATCATATCCAACCCAGGAATAATAGCTCCGATGATGCCACATTCCAATCCGGCATGAATTACTTTCACTGCCGGTTCTGTACCAAACTGCTTCTTGTAAGATTCCTTCATAGCATGTAAAATCGGAGAATTAATATCGGGTTGCCATCCGGAATAGCCTCCGGTCATCTCTACCTTCATACCTGCCATAGAAAAACAACATTCCAAACTGGTAGTCAGACATTCCTTCATACTGTCACTGGAACTGCGCGCAAGGATTTTGAAAGAGGCTTTACCTTCACCAATATTGATGATAGCTAAATTTGAAGAGGTTTCCACGGTATCGGGAATAGTAGGAATCATACGCATCACACCATTCTGGCAAGCAAAAATAGCATCGATCAGATTATCCTGGATTTCTTCAGGAACTTCTCCAGCAGGTAATTCTACCCGTTCTGCAGTAAAGCTGATAGGAGTTTCGATCTCTTTGAACTCTTCATTGAAAAGATCTTCACAATATTTCACCAAAGCCAACAATTCTTCTTCATTTTCAGCAGGAATAGTCACTACAGCATGTGCCTCGCGAGGTATGGCATTCCGCATATTTCCGCCTTCCCAGCTTGCCAGGCGGGCTTCATAAGTTGCTACTGCCTCACGTATAAAACGTACCAACAATTTGTTGGCATTGGCACGTCCCTGATTAATCTCCAATCCGGAATGTCCTCCACGAAGACCTTTCAGATTCACTCTAATAGCGATATCACCTTCTTCCGGAGCAACTTCCTTATATTCAAGAGAAGCAGTTACATCCATACCACCGGCACAGCCAATATAAAGTTCACCTTCATCTTCAGAATCAAGATTAAGCAATATTTCGCCATTCACCGTACCCGGTTTTAAGCCAAAAGCACCATACATGCCCGTTTCTTCATCTTTCGTAATCAAAGCCTCCAATGGCCCGTGTTTTAGATTCTGATCTTCAAGAACAGCCATGATAGCAGCTACACCCAAACCATTATCGGCCCCCAATGTAGTACCTTTCGCTTTTACCCATTCACCATCTATATAAGTTTCGATCGGATTTTTCTCAAAATCGTGAACTGTATCGTTATTTTTCTGCGGAACCATATCCATATGTGCCTGAAGGATAACTCCTTTACGATTCTCCATCCCCGGAGTGGCGGGTTTACGGATAATCACATTACCGGCATCATCCACAAAAGTTTTCAATCCAAGACTATTACCGAAGTTTACCAGAAATTCGGTAATTTTTTCCATATGTCCCGATGGGCGGGGAATCTGTGTCAAAGAATAAAAGTGCTTCCATACATTTTGTGGAGCTAAATCAAGAATTGTGCTCATAAATGAATTATTTATAGGTTTTAAATCAATTTCTACAGGTCAAAGCTACTAAAAAGAATGGAAAAGAAAGAATTACCGGAAGAAATTCAAATAAAAAAGGTTCAAAAAGCGGATTCAGAGATTAAATATATATCTTTCGGTACATACAATATTTAATCCGCCCCCGTCACTTCCGGTGTAGAAAAGAAATAGTCACCAATCCATAAACACCCAATAAAATAACCAGCAGAGTCTGGATGCCATGAACAATTAGTGCAAAAATCCCTGCATCCGTCGCATTTACCCCGTAAAGCATCATCATGGTAATAACGGCAAAATGCCATGGACCGGCTCCATTCGGAGTAGGCACAATTACAGCAAAGGTACCTCCAACAAACATAACCAATGCAGCAAGTAAGCCCAAATGTGCCGTAAAAGCAAAACAATAAAAAGTGAAATAAAAATGCAGGAAATAGCTAAGCCATATCAAAAAACTATAGAGTAGAAAAAGCGGAAGATTCTTCACATTACGCAGTGACATAATTCCTTCACAAACATTAAGCACAACTCCTTTCACTTTCTCAAAGAAAGAAAGCGTACGAATCAAATAGTAGAGAAGTACAATAACTCCGATTGTACAAAATAAAATAATGTAAAACCAGACAGAAGTAAGTAAATGCATGAATGAGGGGATTTTCGTTCCGGTTTGCTCAAGGAAGGTAACAAACACAGGCATTTGCAATAGAACCGTAACGCCGGTAATCAAAAGAATAGTCACAGTATCTACCAGACGTTCGGTAACCACAGTCCCTAAAGATTTAGCAAAAGAAACGTTGTCATACTTAGCAAGTACCCCGCAACGACTCACCTCACCTACCCTCGGTACAACCAAACTAGCTGCATACGAAATGAAAATGGCATCAACACAATCCCTTCTTCGGGGAAATGCTCCCAAAGGCTCCAGCGTCTGGCGCCAACGCCAACCACGAAATACCTGTGCAAATATGCCGAAAAGAAGCGAGAAAGCCATCCACCACCAGTTTGTGCCATGTTGCAAAACTTCCATAGCCTTCACAAAATCGAAGTCACGATAGACCCAATATAAGATAAAGCCTCCCAAAACCAATGGTAAGATAAGTTTCAGCGCCTTTTTTATTAGTTTCTTCATCCCTAATTCTTTATTCTTCATTTAAAAGAATTACCTTTGTCTGCTGCAAAAGTAGTTATTTAGTTGATAAATGAAATTAGTAAAGCCTAAAAAGTTTCTCGGACAACATTTCCTGAAAGACCTGAAAGTGGCACAGGACATTGCCGATACAGTAGATACATTCCCCGATTTGCCAATTTTGGAAGTCGGACCGGGAATGGGTGTGCTCACTCAGTTTCTTGTTAAGAAAGAACGGTTGGTAAAAGTTGTAGAGGTAGACTACGAATCAGTAGCCTATTTGCGAGAGGCCTATCCGTCATTGGAAGATAACATCATTGAGGATGACTTCCTGAAAATGAACTTACAACGTTTGTTCGACGGACATCCTTTCGTCTTAACTGGAAACTACCCTTACAACATATCCAGCCAAATTTTCTTCAAAATGCTGGATAACAAGGATCTGATCCCCTGCTGTACTGGAATGATTCAAAAAGAAGTAGCCGAACGCATCGCCGCCGGACCGGGTAGTAAAACGTATGGTATACTCAGCGTTCTGATACAGGCCTGGTATCGGGTAGAATATCTGTTTACAGTAAATGAACAGGTGTTCAATCCACCTCCCAAAGTGAAAAGCGCAGTCATACGAATGACACGCAACGAGACACAAGAGCTCGGTTGTGACCCCAAGCTATTTAAACAAATTGTAAAAACAACTTTCAACCAGCGTCGAAAGACATTACGAAATTCAATCAAACCGATTTTAGGTAAAGATTGCCCGTTGACAGAAGACGCCCTGTTTAATAAACGACCGGAACAACTGTCGGTGCAAGAGTTTATCCACCTGACAAATCAGGTGGAACAAGCACTGAAAGTTCCGATAGAACCAGTTTCTCAGATAGAAAATCCATAAAGAACCAACCGGATTATCGGACTGAACTAACAAAGTAGGAAATGTAATATACAAAACTTGTCTTCCTTATTATTACAGGAAGTTAAGTAAGGCTGTAATTATGAACGAAGAATACATTGACAACGTAAAAGAACTTATCGAAGAAAAAGATGCCGATAAGGTAAAAGAGCTTCTTATCGACCTACACCCTGCTGACATAGCGGAATTGTGTAACGAGTTGAACCCGGAAGAAGCCCGCTTCGTCTACCGATTACTTGATAATGAAACAGCTGCGGATGTACTTGTCGAAATGGATGAAGACGTTCGTAAAGAGTTTCTCGACATCCTGCCATCAGAAACTATTGCCAAACGCTTCGTTGACTATATGGATACGGACGACGCAGTAGACCTGATGCGTGAACTGGATGAGGATAAACAGGAAGAAATACTTTCGCACATTGAAGACATCGAGCAGGCAGGAGACATTGTCGACCTGCTGAAGTATGATGAAAATACTGCCGGTGGTTTGATGGGTACGGAAATGGTAACCGTCAACGAAAACTGGAGTATGCCCGAATGTCTGAAAGAGATGCGCCAACAAGCCGAAGAACTCGACGATATCTACTATGTATATGTAATAGATGATGATGAACGCCTTCGAGGAATATTTCCACTGAAAAAGATGATCACATCTCCCTCTGTATCTAAAGTAAAACATGTAATGCAGAAGGATCCTATCTCAGTACACGTAGACACCCCTATCGATGAAGTGGCACAAATTATTGAGAAATATGACTTGGTTGCCATTCCTGTTCTTGACAGTATAGGCCGCCTGGTAGGACAAATCACCGTAGATGACGTCATGGACGAAGTTCGTGAACAATCAGAACGTGACTACCAGTTAGCATCCGGTCTTTCTCAAGATGTAGAAACAGACGATAATGTACTCCGCCAGACTACTGCCCGCTTACCTTGGTTGTTAATCGGTATGATTGGAGGTATTGGCAACTCTATGATATTGGGGAACTTTGATTCCACTTTTGCCGCGCATCCCGAAATGGCCCTTTACATTCCATTGATTGGTGGTACAGGCGGAAACGTAGGAACTCAATCGTCAGCTCTCGTCGTACAAGGCTTGGCCAACAGTTCCCTTGACGCCAAAAATACTTTCAAGCAAGTCAGCAAAGAAGCCGTAGTTGCCTTGATCAATGCTACGATCATCTCTTTATTGGTATATACCTATAATTTTATCCGCTTCGGAGCAACCGCCACAGTCACTTATTCGGTATCCATCAGTCTGTTCTCAGTAGTGATGTTTGCCTCCATCTTCGGTACTTTGGTTCCAATGACACTCGAAAAGATGAAAATAGATCCGGCCATAGCTACAGGACCGTTTATTGCCATTACGAACGATATCATCGGCATGATGATGTATATGGGGATTACGGTGTTATTATCGTAAAAAATGGCTCAATTAAAAAAAAATAAAGGAAAATAGTATGAAGTAATCATTTTATTTCATTAATTTGTGATCTAATGGATTTAAAGACAAATCCTGTTTTCCTAAAAACGAATATACAATGATGGACTCTCATGACACTAACCAACCTTTGAAACAAGGGGAATTAGAAGAAGAAAAAAAAGCAGTTGAGGTTTCTGAAGAAATTACAGAAACTCCGGCTGAAGAAACTATTGTGGAAAAACCGACAGAAAATGCTTCGAAACTAAGCACGAAAGAAGAGGTACTGCTCCGGTTAAAAGAAGTTGCCCAAGATGCTGAAAATGCAAACAAGCAAGAACTGGATGGTTTAAAGCAAACTTTCTATAAAATTCATAATGCCGAAATCGAGGCTGCGAAAAAAACGTTCGTAGAGAATGGTGGTGCCGAAGAAGAATTTATTGCTCAGCCCAGTGGCGTGGAAGAAGAATTCAAAAGTTTGATGGCAGCTATTAAAGAAAAAAGAAGTGCCTTGGCAGCTGAGATTGAAAAGCAAAAGGAAGAAAATCTACAAGTTAAACTATCGATTATCGAAGAGTTGAAAGAGTTAGTGGAATCACCCGATGACGCCAACAAATCCTACAACGAATTTAAAAAGCTACAGCAGCAGTGGAACGAAGTGAAATTGGTGCCACAAGCTAAAGTGAACGAGTTATGGAAGAACTACCAGTTGTATGTTGAAAAATTCTATGATATATTAAAACTGAATAATGAATTCAGAGAATACGACTTCAAAAAAAACCTGGAGATTAAAACACATCTCTGTGAAGCTGCCGAAAAGTTGGCCGATGAACAAGATGTAGTCTCCGCTTTCCATCAATTACAGAAACTACATCAGGAGTTCCGTGACACCGGTCCTGTCGCCAAAGAATTACGTGACGAAATATGGAATCGCTTTAAAGCCGCTTCTACAGCCGTCAACCGTCGCCATCAGCAGCATTTCGAAGCTCTAAAAGAGACTGAACAACATAATTTGGATCAGAAAACAGTTATCTGTGAAATAGTAGAAGCTATTGAGTTTGACCAATTGAAAACATTTGCGGCATGGGAAACCAAGACACAAGAGGTGATCGCCCTGCAAAACAAATGGAAAACAATTGGTTTTGCTCCGCAGAAAATGAACGTGAAAATCTTTGAGCGTTTCCGTAAAGCTTGTGACGAATTCTTTAAAAAGAAAGGAGAATTCTTCAAGTTGCTGAAAGAGGGTATGAATGCTAATCTGGAAAAGAAAAAGGCATTGTGCGAAAAAGCAGAATCTCTGAAAGATAGTACAGAATGGAAAGAAACGGCTGAAATCTTAACCAAGCTCCAAAAAGAATGGAAAACAATTGGCCCTGTTTCTAAAAAATACTCGGACGCTGTTTGGAAACGTTTCATTACTGCATGTGATTACTTCTTTGAGCAAAAAGGCAAGGCCACTTCTTCTCAACGTTCTGTAGAACAAGAGAATCTAGAAAAGAAAAAGGCAATTATTGCCCGCTTAACTGCTATTGACGAAACGACGGATGCCGATGAAGCAAGCAAAGAGGTTCGTGAATTGATGAAAGAATGGAATGGTATCGGACATGTACCGTTTAAAGAGAAAGACAGGCTTTATAAACAATATCACGGTTTGATTGACCAACTTTTCGATCGATTTAATATCAGTGCATCGAACAAAAAACTGAGTAATTTCAAGTCTTCTATCGGCAATATTCAAAGTGGAGGCTCCCAGTCACTCTACCGTGAACGTGAGAAATTAGTCCGTACATACGAAAACATGAAAAATGAACTCCAAACTTATGAAAATAATTTGGGCTTCCTGACTACCTCTTCTAAGAAAGGAAATAGTCTTTTGACAGAAATCAACCGCAAGGTGGAAAAATTAAAATCCGACTTAGAATTAGTATTGCAGAAAATAAAAGTAATCGATGAATCAATCAAAGAAGAATAAAGGAAAATAATTTTAGTTCTATGTAAAAGGCGTATCAAAGGGATTTTGAATCTCTTTGATACGCCTTTTCTAAATTCAAGTGTTACACATTAAAAACAGGCATAAACATTCCCCATTTACCTACATAATATCAACAGATTATATTATTTCGTTTGCAATCCTACCACCGGATCGGACAGAAAAAAAGTCTAAAACTACAGTTTGAAAGAACGACAAGAAACGGTTCTCTGCCACCGGAGATATTACCGAACAACCGTTTTATCGAAAAGACTTGAAAGGATAAAAAATCCCTCTAAAACTGCGGTTTTAGAGGGATTTTACTTATTTATAATGTGAATTTGTTGGGCTATCTGGACTCGAACCAGAAATGACAGGACCAGAATCTGTAGTGTTACCATTACACCATAGCCCAATGTGACTTACGATCAACATCTCTTGTTTCTCGTTTGCGGTTGCAAAGGTACAAAGTTTTTTTTAATCACAAATACTTTTCGCTCTTTTTTTCTAAAAAAATATCTAATATGCCGGATTCCAAAGAGATGCATCCCTAAAAAAAAACAAAAAATGAAATAGATTTAGCACATTACTTTCATTGATACAATAAATCAGCGTATATTTGTAAAAAATATCACGTTTATGACAAGAAAACAAAGAATCCCCTTTCCTTGTTATAAACAGAAACTGAACATTGATTATTTAATTTCAACCTATAAATGAACGAAACGAAAGTATTAATAGAAAAGATAACCGAAGGTATACAAGAAAAAAAAGGTAAAAACATTGTCATAGCAGACCTGACAAACATAGACGACACGATATGCAAATACTTTGTAATCTGTCAGGGGAACTCTCCCAGCCAGGTCATTGCCATTGTAGATTCCATAAAAGAATTTACCCGCAAAGGTGCCGGCACCAAACCCTCTGCCATCGACGGACAGCGAAATGCAGAATGGGTAGCTATGGACTTTTCAGATGTATTAGTACATGTATTCCTACCGGAAGCCAGAAACTTTTATAATTTGGAGCACCTGTGGGCAGATGCCAAGTTAACTACAATTCCCGACATTGATTAATCTATCAGTATGGACAATAACAGCAAGAAACCCAACAATAAAGTAAATATGCCCAAGTTCAATCTGAACTGGATGTATATGATTATCGCCCTAATGCTTTTAGGGCTGTATTTCGCTAACGGAAGCAGTTCTATCAGTAAGAACATCTCTTACGATGAGTTCCAGCAGTACGTACGTGACGGCTATGTAAGTAAAGTGATCGGTTATGATGATAATTCGGTCGAGATTTATATCAAACCCCAGTATGTAGGAACCGTATTCAAACAAGATTCCACCCGTGTAGGCCGGAATCCGATGATCACTACGGAAGCCCCTTCACGCGAGAACCTGGATAACTTTCTACAAAAAGAAAAAGAGGAGACGCACTTTGACGGTTCTGTCAGCTATGATAAGAAAAAAGACTATTTCAGTGCAATACTTTGGAATGTACTGCCGATTGTTTTCCTGATTGCTTTATGGATATTCTTCATGCGACGCATGGGCAGTGGTGCCAGCGGAGGTGCAGGCGGAGTATTCAATGTAGGAAAGTCGAAAGCCCAGCTTTTTGAAAAAGGCGGTTCCATCAAAGTAACTTTCAAAGATGTAGCCGGACTGGCAGAAGCCAAACAAGAAGTAGAAGAAATTGTGGAATTCCTGAAAGAGCCCCAGAAATATACTGACCTGGGAGGTAAAATTCCTAAAGGCGCTCTATTGGTGGGCCCTCCGGGAACAGGTAAAACTCTTCTCGCGAAGGCAGTTGCAGGAGAGGCCGGAGTTCCGTTTTTCTCCATTTCCGGTTCTGACTTTGTGGAAATGTTTGTCGGTGTAGGTGCATCACGTGTGCGTGATCTTTTTGAAGAAGGCAAACGTCATGCACCATGTATTATTTTCATTGATGAGATCGATGCGGTTGCAAGACAGCGTGGAACCGGTATGGGCGGTGGACATGATGAGAGAGAGCAGACGCTGAACCAGCTTCTGGTAGAGATGGATGGCTTTGGTGTGAATGAAGGGATCATTGTGATGGCAGCGACGAACCGCGTGGATATCCTGGATCCTGCAATCCTTCGTCCGGGACGTTTTGACCGTAAGGTTGCAGTGGGACGTCCGGATGTGAAGGGAAGAGAAGAGATCCTCCGCGTTCATGCCAAGGATAAACCTCTTGGTGAGGATGTAGATCTGACTCAGATTGCCAGAACAACAGCAGGATTTACAGGTGCAGATCTGGAGAATCTTCTGAATGAAGCTGCCATTGAAGCAGCGAGAAAGGGAAGAGGATTTATCCTTCAGTCTGATATCAAAGGTGCTTTTATCAAAGTAGGTATCGGTGCAGAGAAGAAGAGTAAGGTGATTTCTGAGAAAGAGAAAAAGATCACTGCGTATCATGAATCCGGACATGCGATCCTGTTTCATGTACTTCCGGATATGGATCCTGTCTACACGATTTCCATTATCCCGACAGGAATGGGAGCAGCAGGTTACACCATGCCTCTTCCGGATAATGATGAGATGTTTAATACCAAAGGAAAAATGCTTCAGGATATTATGACACTGTTAGGCGGGCGCATAGCAGAGGAAATTATCTTCGGGGATATTACGACTGGTGCATCCAATGACATCAAACGTGCAACTGCGACAGCCAGAAGTATGGTTATGAAATACGGAATGTCTGATAAACTTGGTCTTATCTGTTATGGTGATGACGATGACGAGGTATTTATCGGCAGAGACCTGGCTCATACCAGAAGCTACAGCGAGGATGTTGCCAAGTCCATTGATGAAGAAATCCGCCGTATTATCAGTGAATGTCATGACCAGGCAAAGAAGATCATTCTGGAACATGAGGATGTTCTGCACAAGTGTGCAAGTCTTCTTCTCGAGAAGGAAAAGGTGCACAGAGACGAATTTGAAGCACTTTTTATAACAGAAAATCCGGAAACAGAAAACAACAGTATATAATGTATACAAAAAAGTGTGCCAAATTTTGTGAAGTTTGTGCACACTTTTCTCTTGCCTCATGGTATTATATAAACCGTAAAAACCCCCCAATACATTATATAGTTTTTGCTACACCCCATAAGAAGAAATACCTTCTCCAAAAAAGCCAGCTTATCCCGCTGGCTTTTTTACTGTCTTAAAATATCATTATTGTTCATGTTATTTTCAGCAATGAAATATCTGCTTCGCCGGAATCCGGCAGTCCGAAATACTGTGACAGAATGAATGGTTGTGTAGAATCACTGAATATCTAAATATTTTTGGGAAAAACAGATGGTTGTCAGATGGTTTATTTTAGGATAAAATAATAAAATGATAAATGACAGAGAGGACTGGACGGAAATGGAACATGAAAAAGCAGATATAAAAAAAAGAATGCAGTACATCCTGAATATGCGTCCTGTGTTTAATAAAGAGGCGCTTTTCAGTGACGGAACAGAATATTACAGAATACCTGCAGAACCAAAGGCAGGAGATACAGTAACGATCAAATTCCGTACCCAGAGAAATAATGTAGATTCTGTATATCTGGTAAGCCAGGAGCAGCGTGTGCAGATGGAGATTTGCGGGACAGAGAACGGATTTGATTATTATTCTGCCCAGGTGACGATTGGAGCGGATATCTTTCGTTATTATTTTGAGATACAGTATGGATGGGTAACCTGTTATTACAATAATCAGGGAGTCTGTATGAAACATGAGGGCAGGATGGATTTTGAGATTTATCCGGGCTTTGATACTCCAAAGTGGGCCAAAGGTGCGGTAATGTACCAGATTTATGTAGACCGTTTTCTTAACGGAGATCCTACCAATGATGTTGTGACCGGAGAATATCATTATATTGGAGATAAGAGTGTACAGGTAGAACAGTGGAATAAGATTCCGGCAGTGATGGGTGTGCGTGAATTTTACGGCGGTGACCTGCAGGGAATTATGAACAAACTGGATTATCTGCAGGATCTGGGAGTTGAGGTTATTTATCTGAATCCGATTTTTGTTTCTCCAAGTAATCATAAGTATGACTGTCAGGATTATGATTATGTAGATCCACATTACGGCAGGATTGTAGAAGATTGTAATGAGGGAATCCTTCTTGGAGATGACGATGATAATTCCCATGCATGGAAATATATCAAACGTGTGACAGATAAGAAGAATCTGGAAGCAAGTAATGAGCTTTTTGCGAAACTGACAGCAGAGATCCACAGAAGAGGAATGAAGATCATTCTGGATGGTGTGTTCAATCACTGCGGTTCTTTTAATAAGTGGATGGACAGAGAACGTATTTATGAGAATCAGGAAGGATATCCGAAAGGAGCTTATGTTTCTGCGGACAGTCCCTATCGTAATTTCTTTTCCTTTAATGATCCTAATGCATGGCCATATAACACCTCCTATGATGGATGGTGGGCACACGATACACTGCCTAAATTAAATTATGAGGGTTCCAGAGAACTTTATGATTATATTCTTCGTGTTGGACAGAAATGGGTATCTGCTCCTTATAATGTAGACGGTTGGAGACTGGATGTGGCGGCGGATCTGGGACACAGCAATGATTTTAACCATCAGTTCTGGAAAGATTTCCGGAAGGCAGTGAAAGCTGCCAATCCAAATGCCATTATCCTGGCAGAGCATTACGGTAATCCGGAAGGCTGGCTGAAAGGTGATGAATGGGATACAGTCATGAACTATGACGCATTTATGGAGCCGCTGACCTGGTTCCTGACAGGTATGGAGAAGCACAGTGACGAGTATCGTGAAGACCTGTTAGGAAACAGTGAGGCTTTTATCGGAGCTATGAAAACGCACATGAGAGCGCTTCATATGTCTGCACTTCAGACAGCCATGAATGAATTGTCAAATCATGACCATTCCAGATTCCTGACCAGAACCAATCACAGGGTAGGACGAATTTCCTATGCAGGTCCGGAGGCGGCATCTGAGGGAGTAAATCCGGCAGTTATGCGTGAGGCGGTTACCATCCAGATGACCTGGCCGGGCGCACCGACTGTATATTACGGAGATGAGGCAGGACTCTGTGGATTCACAGATCCGGATAACAGACGTACTTATCCCTGGGGACGTGAGGATTATCAGATGATCGACTTCCACAGGGTAATGATCCGTATCCATAAGAAATATGAAGTGTTAAAAACGGGATCACTGGGATTTCTCTGGAATGATTATCAGGGACTTTGTTATGCGAGATTTTCTCATGATGAACAGATAATTGTGATCGTAAATAATCAGGAAGAAGGCAGGGAAGTGGAGATACGGTTAGAACAGGCAGGAATCAGCCGTCTGGAAGATACAAAGCTGAAACGTGTTGTCATGACATCTGCAGTGGGATTTACGGAAGAATGTAAAGAATACACAGCAGCAGCCGGAATTCTGAAGATCACAATGCCGGCATTTGGCGCAGTGGTCTTACATCATAAAAATTAACAAAATGCGAAGCGGATGATCTTATCCGCCTGACCCGGACGGCAGCCTCTTGCGGAAGAAGGGGCTGCCGCTTTATAATATAACAAAAAAAGATCCAGACAAATGTCTGAACCTTTTGATGGATGGAGAAGGATTCGAACCTTCGAAAGCGTTGCTAACAGATTTACAGTCTGCCCCCTTTGGCCACTCGGGAATCCATCCTTAAACCGAAACTTATTATATATGAAATATTTAAATAATGCAAGCACTTTTTTATAAATTGCAGAAAATTATTATATATTGTGTATTGCCGGACTTTTTTGCATATCTTCCGGGGAATTTTGTTTGTTATTTTTTTGGCAAAAGAGTAGACGAAAAAGCAGAAATCTGGTAATATAACCATATCTGGATATAGATGTAATTCCATATCGGAGATTGATTAGGGTAACTGAGAATGAACACAGTTACTACAGATTAGGAGGAATTTATCATGTTAGTAAATGCAACAGAAATGCTGAAAAAAGCAAAAGCAGGTCATTATGCAGTTGGACAGTTCAACATCAACAACCTTGAGTGGACAAAGGCTATTCTTTTAACAGCTCAGGAACTGAACTCTCCTGTAATCCTTGGTGTATCCGAAGGTGCTGGTAAATATATGACAGGTTATAAAACAGTTGTTGGTATGGTTAACGGAATGATGGAAGAACTGAACATCACTGTTCCTGTAGCTCTTCACCTTGACCACGGCAGCTATGAAGGATGCTTAAAATGCGTTGAAGCAGGATTCTCATCCATCATGTTCGACGGATCTCATTACCCGATCGAAGAAAACGTTGCAAAAACTAAAGAACTGGTTAAGATCGTTGCTGAACACGGAATGTCTCTGGAAGCAGAAGTTGGCTCCATCGGTGGTGAAGAAGACGGTGTTGTAGGAATGGGCGAATGCGCAGATCCTAAGGAATGCAAGATGATCGCAGACCTTGGTATTGATTTCCTTGCAGCAGGTATCGGTAACATCCATGGAAAATATCCGGCTAACTGGAAAGGCTTAAGCTTTGAGACTCTGGATGCTATCCAGAAACTGACAGGAGAGATGCCTCTGGTACTTCACGGTGGCACAGGTATCCCGGCAGATATGATCAAGAAAGCTATCGACCTTGGCGTATCCAAAATCAATGTAAACACAGAATGCCAGCTTTCTTTCGCAGCAGCTACACGTAAATACATCGAAGAAGGAAAAGATCAGCAGGGTAAAGGATACGATCCTCGTAAACTTCTTGCACCTGGCTTCGAAGCAATCAAAGCTACTGTTAAGGAAAAAATGGAATTATTCGGATCAGTTAACAAAGCCTGATGATAACCTCATAAGTAAAAAATCCCGCATCCTTGTGATGTGGGATTTTTTTATGGACTCAAAAACCTGATGGGCTACGACAATCGAATTCGGACAAAATATACCGCAAAGTGAGGCGTGCAGATTGCAGGAATGATTTTTCAGACACGCTCTAAAGTAACAGGCGGTTGCTATCTGGAATGAATTTTGGCTACGTTACTGAGAACGGAGTGAACAGTAACAACAGGCGAACTGCATTTTACAAATTGATTTTTATCTCTCTATATAATAAAATAATTGCAGATATCTAAAATAAGGTGAAAGGAAGTAGCAGAACAAAGGATGGAACAGAAAAAAGCCTTAAATAGAAAGAAGCTGAAAGTGATT
>OKST01000301.1_pt1 | contig 41827 bp, 39 predicted proteins | sample 1606341 | NCBI WGS metagenome assembly OKST01 (sample SAMEA3879563, study PRJEB24766) | human gut metagenome | biome: human-associated habitat; feature: feces | place: USA | collected 1985/1987 | reverse complement strand
CGCAAGACATTTTTTCGCAGGAATACTGACGTATTTCAAGGAAAAATGACGCGGCACACCGCAAAAAGGCCCGCTGTCCGGGTGCATTGGGAGTTTTCAGATACACCCTAAGCCGATTTCTCTGTCACCGGGCGCCGAAGCGCTCCGCATAGCCGCAGCGGCGGCAGAGCGGGGCGGCGCGCTCGCCGCGTGCAAAGCCCTCGCGTATCGCGCAGGCCGGCAGCGAGGCAAGAATGTCGGAAAGCGCCTGCCGGAACAGGTTCCCCAGCGCAAGCGCGCCCTCGTTGTCAAGGCAGCACGGCACGACCGTGCCGTCGGAAAGCACGGCGATCTGGTCGCTGAGCGCGCGGCAGCGGCCCTGGCTCCCACGCTCTGCCGCCTGCTCGTCCGGCCAGTCAAAGCGCTCTCCGAAGCTGACGAACACACCGTCCTCCAGCCGCCAGCCCCACGTATTTTTCTGCCACACGCCGGGAAAGGCCGCGTGCAGATGCGCCAGAATCTCCGCGTTCCGGTCGTGCAGACCCTTCGTCTGCGCGCCGTCGAGATTCCAGAGGCGGAAATCTGTCAGAATGCCCGATTTTTTTGCCGCATGGGCAAAGTCCGTGCAGCCCGTCAGATAGGCGGAAAAATCCCCGGCCTCGTTCGCCTCGAAGCTGTGCAGGCTGATAGAGACCTTGCGCAGCGCGGGCGCGTCGAGCAGCGCCGCCTGCTTCTTCGGCAGCAGCGTCCCGTTTGTCGTGAGCGTCGCGCGGAAGCCGAGCGCCCGGCAGATCTCCAGCAGCTCCGGCAGCTGCGGGTGCAGCAGTGGCTCGCCCATGACGTGCAGGTACAGGTATTGCCCATATGGCCGGAGCTTCGCAGCCAGCGTGCGAAAGTCCTCCGGCGATAAAAACGCGGCAGGCCGCTTCGTGCCGGGACAGAAGCTGCACGAAAGATTGCAGCAGGTCGTGATCTCAAGATACATCCGTGAAAACATAGGAAAAACCGCCTTTTTCATTCTGATATCCAGTATACCGGCTTTTGCGCCAAAAGGAAAGATGGAAAAACCGCGCCCGCTGTGCTATCATGGATGCAGAAACGGAGGCGATGCGGATGTGGACGCTTGCACAGGTGCAGGCGGAGTACCGGCGGCTGGACAGGCTGCTCGGGATCGACACGAGCCGCGTGGCCGTGTCCTTTTCCCGGCGCATGACGCGGCAGTACGGCGTATGCACGTTCGTCAAAAACAGGCCGCAGGAGATCCGCCTTGCGGACTTTCTGCGGCAGGAGGATCAGGTCTTCTGGGATACGACGCGGCACGAATATGCCCACGCCGCCGCGGCGATTCTCACCGGCAAACGCCATGGACACGACGAGGCATGGAAGGCTGTCTGCCGCAGAATCGGCTGCCCGCCGGAGCGGCTTGCGCCCAGCTGCGAGGCAGCGGCTGAAAACCGGAGGCGCATTGAGGCCGTGCGCGGCGTGTACGTCGTGACGTGCCTCGGCTGCGGAGCGGAATCCCGGTATCTGCGGCGCGGGACGGTCGTACAGGCATTGGAGGAAAAGCGCGGCGGCATCCGCTGCCGCCGGTGCGGCGGAAAAAAATTCAGTCTTGAAAAGCGGTATGAACCGCAGGAGGAGCACACATGACAAAAGCAGAACGCGCACGAGAACTGTTTCTGGAGGGCTGCAACTGCGCACAGGCCGTCTTTCTGGCCTTTGCGGAGGAAAAGCTGGATAGAGAGGCTGCGTTGAAGATCGCCTCCGGCTTTGGAGGCGGGATGGCAGGTATGCGCGATGTATGCGGCACGGTCAGCGGGATGTTCATGGCCTACGGCCTGCTCCGCGGCCCGGCAGACCCGACCGACCGGGCAGCGAAAACGAACAATTACGCGGCGCTGCGGCAGCTCGCGGGAGAATTTGAGGCACGCAATGGCTCGATCATCTGCCGCCAGCTGCTGGGCCTCGACCCAAATTTCAAGCCCCAGCCGCCCGAACCGCGCACCGACAGCTATTACAAAAAGCGCCCGTGCCCGGAAATGGTCTTCTGCGCAGCCGACATTCTGGAAACCTATCTGGCCGGAGAGGCAGAAACGCCGACCGCTTAAAATTGAAGGGATCGTTATGGCTGCTGCAAACTGGCAAACGCTGAAAAAGCTTGACGCGCACATCCATATCCTGCCGGACGCGGTGCATACCGCCAATCCCGACGCTGACGATGTGTGGATATATGCAGATCTGCGGCAATATGTGCAGATCATGCGTGAAAACCATATCGAACGGGCCGTCATCATGCCCTTTAACGATCCGTTTCTGATGTCGATGGAGTTCACCGCCGACGCGGTGCACCGAAATCTGGCCGAGATGAAGCGGCGGTATCCCGGCAGATTTTATGCCTTTGCGGATATCGACGTCCGGAATTCGCGGGCCGAAACGGTCGACGCGCTCTGCCGCGCCATTGACGATCATGCGCTGGACGGCATCAAGCTTCACCCGAACAATTCCGGGCTGGCACTCGACTCCGACTATAATTGTGCGATCTTCGCATTTGCGCAGGAGCGGCGCATTCCCGTCGCCGTTCATTCCTATCCGAATGCGGAGGATGATCTGTCGGCGGCGAAGCGCATCGTGAAAACGGCGGAGCGCTATCCGGATCTAAAGCTGATCGTCTCGCACATGGGAGCGTTTCAGTGGGAACGCCTGCTTTCGCTTGCCTGTTATGTGGATCTGTCCGCGATCCTGCCCGATTATGCCCGCAGATATGGCGTTGAAGGGACGAACGCGCTTCTGCGGAAATTCGGCCCGAGGCGGCTCCTCTTTGCAACCGATTTTCCCGCCAGTCGCAGTCTGCGGCCCGAAGAGATCTACACCGTTTATTGCGGGATTCTTGACCAAATGGATTTCACGCCGGAGGAAGCGGCAGAAATCGCGTATGAAAACGCAGTAGCTTTGCTTGGCTAGGGTGTATCTGAAAACTCCCAACGCACCCGGACAGCGGGCCTTTTTGCGGTGCGCCGCGTCATTTTTCCTTGAAATACGTCAGTATTCCTGCGAAAAAATGTCTTGCGCAACGCAAAAATCCCTCGCTGCCGGTCACATCATGAGTTTTCAGATACACCCTAGGACGAAACAGATATGCCCGCCGGTTTCCCGGCGGGCCTGCTTTATGAAAAACCGCTCTGCCGGCATGGGGACAGAGCGGTTTTCCGCAATAGGGGAATTACTTCTTGAAAAGGGAGAACTTCTTTTTTTCGTAGGGCTCGCTGGACGCGTCCGTGACCTCGTAGCCGGTCGCGTGGACGGCAGCCTTGACGGCCTCGATGTCCAGCGGCTCGTCGGTCAGGACAACGGCCTCACCCTTTGCGTGCGACGACGTGACCTTCTTGACGGGCGCAGCCTTGCGGATGGTGTCGTTGATGTGCGATTCGCACATACCGCACATCATGCCGTCGATTTTAAGCGTTGTTTGATACATGATGCAGACCCTCTGTTATTGCTGATGGTGGCAGCAGCCCGCATTTGCGCAGTGCGCGCAGCCCGCGCCGCAGGAACTTTTTCCCTGTTTCTTCTGCCGGATCAGATAGCGCACGATTGCGATAACAACGACAAGCAGAACGGCTGAAATAAGGATCGTTCCAAGATTTTGTGCGATCCATGCAAACATGAGAATCACTCCTTTACTCGCTGTTTGCCGGAAGCAAGACCGCATATCCCATGCGGTCTTGCTCCGTGAAAAAATGATTACTTGATCTTCGTGGTCAGCTTGGTAGCTTCCTTATAGGGCTTGACAAGCATATAAACGATGACTGCGAGCAGGGCTGCGCCGACGATCACGCCGAGGACATTGCCGCTGCCGGTGAGCAGAGCGCCGAACTGGTTGACCATGAGGGCAATTGCATACGCGAAGCCGCACTGATAGCCGATTGCGAACCAGGTCCACTTCTGGCTGTTCATCTCGCGCTTGATGGCGCCGATGGCCGCGAAGCACGGAGCGCACAGAAGGTTGAAGACCAGGAAAGAGTAGCCGGTGATGCCGTTGAAGGCGCTTGCAAGGTTCTGATAGACCGTGCCGTCGCCGCCGCCATAGAGGATGCCGAGCGTGCCGACGATGTTCTCCTTGGCGACAAGGCCGGTGATGGAGGCAACAACTGCCTGCCAGTTGCCCCAGCCGAGCGGAGCAAAGATCCAGGCGATGGCGCCGCCGATCTTGGCGAGGATGGAGTAGTTGATCTCTTCGTCAGAGAGCATCCGGAAGCCGTCCTCGGCCCAGCCGAAGTAGGTGGTGAACCAGACGAAGATGGTGGACAGAAGGATGATCGTACCGGCCTTCTTGATGAAGGACCAGCCACGCTCCCACATACTGCGCAGCACGTTGCCGAGGGTCGGCCAGTGATACGCGGGCAGCTCCATAACGAACGGAGCAGGATCGCCGGAGAACATCTTGGTCTTCTTCAGCATGATGCCGGAAATGATGATGGCGGCCATGCCGATGAAGTATGCGGAGGTGGAGACCCATGCGCTGCCGCCGAACAGAGCGCCGGCGATCATGCCGATGAACGGCACCTTTGCGCCGCAGGGAATGAAGGTGGTGGTCATGATCGTCATACGGCGGTCACGTTCATTTTCTATGGTACGCGAAGCCATAACGCCCGGAATGCCGCAGCCGGTACCGATAAGCATCGGGATGAAGGACTTGCCGGACAGGCCGAACTTACGGAAGATACGGTCCAGAACGAAGGCGATACGGGCCATGTAGCCGCACGCTTCGAGGAAGGCCAGCATGAGGAACAGAACGAGCATCTGCGGCACGAAGCCGAGAACTGCGCCGACACCGGCGACGATGCCGTCGAGGATCAGGCCGTGCAGCCAGCCGTCTTCGGGAACGTTGCCCGCGTCGAGCAGATTGCCGATCAGAACCGGAACACCGGGGACCCAAACGCCGTAGTCAGCGGGATCGGGCTCGTCAAAACCGTTCTCCTCAAAGTAGCTGACAGCATCAACATAGGTCATGCCGATCGTAGTCTCTTCGTCTGCGTTGTCGGGGATGGAATCATAATAGACTGTCATATCATTGAGGGCAAGGGTTTCTTCGTCCTCGACCTCGATGGTCGTGCTTTCAGAATCGGCGGTCACGGCCTTCATCTCAGCCAGAGCCGCGTCAGCATCGAAGTCTTCGGCTTCGGTGTCAAGCTCATAGTAGCCGCTGATCGCGTCGCTTGCGGCAGCGTATTCGTCAGCTGCGTCGTTATAAGCGGAGGAGCCAATGCCGAGCAGGTGCCAGCCGTCGCCGAACAGGCCGTCGTTCGCCCAGTCCGTTGCCGGTGCGCCGACGCCGACCATGGCGACCCAGTACACGATGAACATGACAACTGCGAAGATCGGCAGGCCCAGCCAGCGGTTGGTGACGATCTTATCGATCTTGTCGGACGTGGACATCTTACCTGCGTTCTTCTTTTTATAGCACCCTTTGAGGATCGATGCAATATAAACATAACGCTCGTTGGTGATGATGGACTCTGCATCGTCGTCCAGCTCCGTCTCAGCGGCCTTGATGTCCGCCTCGATGTGCTTCATGACGTCTGCGGGGATGCTCAGCTGTTCGAGTACCTTATCGTCACGCTCGAAGATCTTGATGGCATACCAGCGCTGCTGCGCAGCGGGCTTGTCATGCAAAACAGCCTCTTCGATGTGCGCGATGGCGTGCTCGACCGGGCCGGAGAAGGTGTGCTGTGGCTCGGTGTGGGGGCCTGCAGCGGCCTTGACGGCTGCTTCCGCGGCTTCCATAATGCCTGTGCCCTTCAGAGCGGAGATCTCCAGAACAGGGCAGCCCAGCTGACGGGACAGCTCCTTGATGTTGATCTGGTCTCCGTTCTTCTTGACGACGTCCATCATGTTGATCGCCACGACGACCGGGATGCCAAGCTCGGTCAGCTGTGTGGTGAGGTAGAGGTTACGCTCAAGGTTCGTGCCGTCGACGATGTTCAGAATCGCGTCGGGGCGCTCGGTGATCAGATAGTTACGGGAGACGACCTCTTCGAGCGTGTAGGGGGACAGAGAATAAATACCGGGAAGGTCCATGATCACGACGTCGTCATGCTTTTTCAGCTTGCCTTCCTTCTTTTCGACCGTGACGCCCGGCCAGTTGCCGACAAACTGGTTCGAACCGGTCAGCGCGTTGAACAGCGTGGTTTTACCGCTGTTCGGGTTGCCCGCAAGGGCAATTTTGATCTGTTTTTCCATCTTTCTGCTCCTTTTGACCAGATTCTTTATGCAATTTCGATCATTTCGGTGTCAGCCTTCCGCAGGCTCAGCTCATAGCCGCGGACCGTGACCTCCATCGGATCGCCAAGCGGTGCAACCTTGCGGATATAAACCTCGGTGCCCTTGGTGATACCCATGTCCATGATCCGGCGCTTGATAGGGCCTTCGCCGTGGAGCTTGACGACCTTGACGGTATCGCCGATTTTTGCGTCCTTCAACGTTTTCATGTTCTTCTCTCCTTAAACCATGATTTTACGGGCCATCTCTTCACTGATCGCCACGCGTGATTCCTTGACTTTTACAATCACGTTTCCATTCAGGCTGGAAACGATCGTAACGGTATCGCCTGCAACGAAGCCCAGATCCTCCAGATGCTTTTTGACCTCCGGGTTTCCGCCGACCTTTCGGATAATGTTTTCTTCACCGGCTGCTGCGAGTGTAAGCGGCATCAAATCCTGCGCCCCCTGTCTGTCTGTAATTCAAGATGCTTAATTGCAATTAAGGCAGGCTAACCAATAGGGAAAAGCAAAGGTTAGACCTCCCTAACCAGCCCACAGTTTAACATGTCTAACCTCGCTTGTCAATAGGTTTCAGCGAAAAAAATGTTTACTTGCTTTTTTTGGTCAAGTGTGTTAGTGTAGAAGATAATTTCAAGGAAAGGTTGGTGCAATTTGCTGTGAGTGTACACAGAGCGGCAGAGGATTACCTGGAAGCCATGCTGATGATGAAGGAGCAGCACGGATACGTCCGCTCCATCGATGTTGCGGAGCATCTCGGCGTGACGAAGCCCAGCGTCACCTACGCGACCAAACAGTTAAAACAGAACGGCTTTATCACCATGGATCGCGACGGGCTGATTACACTGACCGAAAGCGGCATGGAGATCGCGGACCGGATCTATACCCGGCACAAGACGCTGACGGAGTTTTTTATGCGGATCGGCGTCGATGAAAAGACCGCGCGGGAGGACGCCTGCAAGGTCGAGCATGACCTGAGCGAAAAGACCTTTGCAGCCATCTGCAGCCACGTTGCAAGGCAGAAGGAGCTGCAATAAAGCGAAAAGACTGCGCGCCGCAAAATGCGGCGCGCGGTTCCTTTATTTCCCCGGCTTGAAGCTGTCTTTCAGCAGGACGCTGCGGTTGAAGACCAGATGGTCCGCGCGGCAGTCGCGGGAGTCCATGCAGAAATAGCCTACGCGCATGAACTGGAAGCCCGGCGCGGTCTTTGCCGTGCGGCCTTCACCCTCGGCGTCGTACTTCTTTGCCTCTTCGACGAGCGCGGATTCGACCTTGCAGCCGGTCAGGACCGTCAGGGAGTCCGGGTTCAGGCAGTCGAGGAAGTTCTTGTCCGGGCCGTCGGGCTGGGTGTCGGAGAAAAGGTTTTCGTACAGACGGACCTCCGCGTCAACGGCAGTCTGGCAGTCGACCCAGTGGATCGTCGCGCCCTTGACCTTGCGGCCGTCGGCGGGGTCGCCGCCGCGGGAATCGGGGTCATACGTCGCGTAAATTTCCTCGATGCTGCCGTCGACGGCCTGCTTGCAGCCGGTGCAGGTGATGAGATACGCGCCCTTCAGACGGCACTCCGGGCCGTTGGGGTACAGGCGCTTGTACTTGGGGATGGGTTCGGGGAGGAAATCGTCCGCCTCGATCCAGACCTCGCGGGAGAACGTGACGGTGTGCGTGCCCTGTTCGGGATGGACGGGGTTGTTTTCGACCTCGAACGTCTCCGTCTGGCCCTCCGGATAGTTCGTGATGACGAGCTTCACCGGACGCAGAACGGCCATGGTGCGCTCTGCCGTGTCGTTGAGATCTTCGCGCAGGCAGTGCTCCAGAAGCGCGTATTCCACAGTGTTGGCGGACTTCGCCACGCCGATGCGCTCGCAGAAATCGCGGATGGAATGGCTGGTGTAGCCTCTTCTTCTCAGACCGCAGAGCGTCGGCATACGCGGATCGTCCCAGCCGGAGACATAATTCTGCTCGACCAGCTGGCGCAGCTTGCGCTTGGACATGACGGTGTGGTCGATGCCGAGACGCGCGAACTCGATCTGCCGGGGCTTGGCGGGAACGGAGACGTTGTTTACCACCCAGTCGTACAGCGGGCGGTGCGCCTCGAATTCCAGCGAGCACAGAGAGTGTGTGATGCCCTCCAGCGCGTCCTGAATGGGGTGGGCAAAGTCATACATCGGATAGATGCACCACTTGTCGCCCTGCCGGTGATGGTGCATATAGCGGATGCGGTAAATGACCGGGTCGCGCATATTGAAGTTGCCGGAGGCGAGGTCGATCTTCGCGCGCAGCGTGCGGCTGCCCTCGGGGAACTCGCCGTTTTTCATGCGCTCGAACAGGTCGAGGTTTTCCTCGACGGAGCGGTCGCGGTACGGGCTTACGGCGGGCTTGCCGATATCGCCGCGGAACTCGCGGAACTGCTCGGGCGTCAGGTCGCAGACGTAGGCAAGGCCCTTCTTGATCAGTTCGACGGCAAACTCGTAGTCCTTTTCAAAGTAATCCGAGCCGTAGAAGAAGCGGTCGCCCCAGTCGAAGCCCAGCCAGTGAATGTCCTGCTGGATCGCGTCGACGTACTCGGTGTCCTCCTTCGTCGGGTTGGTGTCGTCCATGCGCAGGTTGCACAGGCCGCCGAACTTTTCCGCCGTGCCGAAATCGATCGTCAGCGCCTTGCAGTGGCCGATGTGCAGGTACCCGTTCGGCTCCGGCGGGAAGCGGGTGTGCACGCGCTTTCCCTCGAACCGCCCGCCGGGGGCAAGGTCCTCTTCAATGAACGCGTCGATGAAATTTCGGTTCTCCAACGGCTTTCTTTCTTCTTCCATAGTAAAAATCCTCCCGGATGAAATGTCCTGTAATTTATACATTATAGCCGATTGCCGTCCATAACGCAATGCAAAAATGCGCGGAGGCTTCCAGAATGTGAAAAAAGTGAAAACAATGCGGGAAATTTGCATTTTCCTCTTTTCAACTCGCCGAATCTATTATAAAATAGACGCGAATCGAAAAGGAGAGATCACTGACTATGCGTGAACCGAAATATAAACGAGTGTTACTCAAGATCAGCGGCGAAGCCCTTGCGGGCGACGCGCACCGGGGACTGGACTTCGCGGTCATCGGCGGAGTGTGCGACGTGATCCGGCAGTGCGTCGAAGCAGGCGTACAGGTCGGCGTCGTGGTCGGCGGCGGCAACTTCTGGCGCGGCGTCAAAGATGGCGGCGGCAAGATGGAGCGCACGCGTGCAGACCACATGGGCATGCTTGCGACCGTCATCAACGCGCTGGCCGTGGCCGACTGCCTGGAGCAGCGCGGCGTGGAGGTGCGCGTGCAGACCGCCATCGCCATGAATCAGATCGCGGAGCCCTATATCCGCTCCAAGGCCATCCGGCATCTGGAAAAGGGCCGCGTCGTCATCTTCGGCTGCGGCACAGGCAACCCGTTCTTCTCAACGGACACCGGCGCGGTGCTGCGCGCGGCGGAAATTAACGCCGACGCGATCCTGCTGGCAAAGAATATCGACGGCGTTTACTCCGCCGACCCCGCCAAGGACCCCAGCGCCGTCAAATACGACGCCATCACCTACGACGAGGTGCTGGCCCGCCATCTGGCCGTCATGGACACGACGGCGACTTCGCTTTCCATGGATAACCATATTCCCGTTCAGGTCTTTGCCCTCAAGGATCCGCAGAATATTCTGCGCGTCGTGATGGGCGAGCCGATCGGCACGATTGTAAAGGAGGAACTATAACATGGCAGATCTCAAGGAATTCCAGCGCAAAATGGAAAAAACGCTCGACGTTCTCGCGTCCGACTTTGCCGCTGTGCGCGCAGGCCGCGCCAACGCGCAGGTGCTCGACCGCATCACGGTCGAGTATTACGGCCAGCCGAGCCCCATCAACCAGGTCGGCACCGTCTCTTCCCCCGACCCCCGCACGCTCGTCATCCAGCCGTGGGACGGGTCGCTGCTCAAGGCGATTGAAAAGGCCATCCAGACCTCGGATCTCGGCATCAACCCGCAGAATGACGGCCGCGTTATCCGCCTCGTCTTCCCGCAGCTGACCGAGGAGCGCCGCAAGGATCTCACGAAGCAGGTCCGCAAATACGCCGAGGATTCCAAGGTCGCCGTCCGCAACATCCGCCGCGACGCAGTCGACTACGTCAAGAAGGCCCAGAAGAAGGGCGAACTGACCGAGGACGACCAGAAGAAGGCCGAAAAGGACATTCAGGATCTCACCGACAAGCACGTCAAGAAGATCGACGAGATGTGCGCCAAGAAGGAAAAGGAACTGATGGAGATCTGAGTGCGTGTTTCCAACGCGTACCCTCTGTAGGGGCGGACGCCTCTGTCCGCCCATGCAAACTGCACTGGTTTTACAGAAATTTGCGGCGAATCCCCTCCGTCATTTTCTTCGGAAATACCACCTCCCCTTACCGCGCGGGGCGCGGCAAGAGGAGGCTTTGGCGTCGTGTCGTATCAATAAATGCAATCTCCCCAGAACCTCTTAAAAGCCGCCGGACGGCGGCTTTTGTCGTGAAAGGCTTTTCATATGGAATACAACAACACGCTCCCGCGGCATATTGCCATCATCATGGACGGCAACGGCCGCTGGGCAAAAAAGCGCGGGCTGCCGCGCAAAATGGGCCACGCGGCAGGCGCGGAGACGTTCCGCCGCATTGCGACCTACTGCAAGAACCTCGGTGTTGAATACCTGACGGTCTACGCGTTCTCCACGGAAAACTGGAAGCGCTCGGCGGACGAGGTGCAGGCCATCATGGCCCTGTTTGAAAAATATCTGCACGAGGCCATCGACGAGATGGAGCGCGACCATATCCGCCTGAAAATTCTCGGTGAGCTTGGCCCTATCAGCCCGGAGCTGCGCGCGCTCATTGAGCGCACGGACGAAATTTCCACGCACTATCAGGGCTTTCAGGCCAACGTCTGCATCAACTACGGCGGGCGTGACGAGATCATCCACGCCGCGCGGCGCTTTGCCGCCGACTGCGTGAATGGCGTAAAAAAGCCGGAGGAATTAACAGAGGCGGATTTCGCGCACTATCTCTACACCGACGGCATCCCCGACCCGGAGCTCATCATCCGGCCCTCGGGCGAGCTGCGCACGTCGAACTTCCTGCTCTGGCAGTCGGCGTATGCGGAGTATTATTTCACGGATGTGCTCTGGCCCGATTTTGACGAACCTGAACTCGACAAGGCAATCGCGTCGTATCAGAAGCGCGAGCGCCGGTTTGGAGGCCGCAAATGAAACAAAGACTTCTCGTCGCCGCCGTCGGCGTGCCGCTTCTCATTGTCGTTCTCGTGCTCCTGCCGCCGGTCGCGGCGGCAATTCTGACGGCGGCCATCGCGGGCGCAGCCGCGTGGGAGCTGCTGCATACGGCGTGCAGGCAGCCGAAGCTGCTTTATGTGCCGACGGTTTTATGCGCAGCGCTCGTTGTGCTGGCCATCGTGTTCGGAACGGCGATCACGGCGACGCTCATCTACGCGTTTTTCTATGTGATGTTCCTGTTTTACATGGCGGTCAGCACGCATGGGAAGGAAACTGCCATTCCGTTTGCGGACGTGGCGGTCTGCATCGTGGCTAGCTTCCTGTTCCCGGCGATGTACAGCTGCATCGGCCTGCTGCGCAATGTCTCCCCTGCGTTCGTGCTCATGCCGTTTGTCATCGCGTTTATTGGCGACAGCTTTTCCATGCTCGGCGGCATGGCCTTCGGCCATAAGAAATTCGCCCCGCACGTGAGCCCGAACAAGACGTGGGCGGGCTTTCTCGCCGGGCCGGTGGGCAGTGCGCTCGGCATGGTGCTGCTGGGGCTTGTCTCCAAATGGATCTGGCAGATGGAGCTGCCGCTGTGGTATCTGGCCGTGATCGGCATCGCCGCCAATCTCTTCGGCCAGCTGGGCGATCTGTCCATGAGCCTCATCAAGCGTGAGGCCGGGATCAAGGACTACAGCCACATTTTCCTGACCCACGGCGGCGTGCTTGACCGGTTCGATTCGACGCTGTTCCTTGCGCCCGTCGTGTACGCGATGCTGTTTTTGCTGGAGAAGCTGGTATGACGAAGACGATCACGATTTTAGGCTCCACGGGCTCCATCGGGCGGCAGACGCTGTCCGTCGCGGATGAGCTGGGACTGCGCGTCGCCGCGCTGACGGCGGAACGCAATGTGGAGTTATTGGAAGCGCAGTGCCGCCAATACCGGCCGGAACTGGCCGTTCTGACGGACGAAGCCGCCGCGGAGGAATTAAAAGTCCGTCTGGCGGATATGAATATAAGGGTGCTTGCGGGCGCGGAGGCGCTGTGCGAGGCGGCGGCTCTGCCGGAGGCCGATACGGTCGTTGTGGCCGTGTGCGGCTTTGCCGCGCTGCGGCCCACGCTGACGGCGATTCACGAAAAAAAGCGCATTGCCCTTGCCAATAAAGAGACGATGGTCTGCGCGGGCGAGATCATGCAATCTGCTGCGCGGGAATCCGGCGCTGAAATTATTCCCGTCGATTCCGAGCATTCGGCCATTTTCCAGTGCCTCATGGGCTGCCTGGACAGAGCCGAGGTCAAACGCCTGATTCTGACCTGCTCTGGCGGGCCGTTCTTCGGAAAGACGCGGGAAGAGTTGGTCTGTATGACCAAATCAGACGCGCTGCGCCACCCGAACTGGAAAATGGGCGCGAAAATCACGGTTGACTGTGCAACGCTCATGAACAAGGGGCTGGAGATCATCGAGGCCATGCGGCTGTATGATCTGCCGCTTTCGAAGGTCACTGCCGTCATCCACCGGCAGTCCGTTGTGCATTCGCTTGTGGAGTTTGTCGACGGAGCCGTGCTGGCGCAGCTGGGCGTGCCCGATATGCGCATCCCCATCGGTCTTGCCATGACGTATCCGAACCGGGCGCACAATCCGGCTCCCGCGCTCGATCTTCTGTCCTGCGGCCCGCTGACGTTTGACGCGATCGACGAGACGGCCTTCCCGTGCTTCGCGCTTGCACAGCAGGCAGCGCAGACCGGCGGCACGGCCTGCACGGCCATGAACGCCGCCAATGAAGAGGCCGTCGGCCTGTTTTTGCAGGACAAAATCAGATTTTACGACATTGCGGACGCGGTCGAGGCCGCGCTGCGCCTGCCGGTCGTACAGGAGCCGTCGCTTGCCGATATTTTTGAGGCCGACCGCCTCGCCCGCATCCATACCCGGGAGCGGTTTTTGAAATAAAGGTGATTTCATGTATATTCTCTTTGCAATCCTCATTTTTGGCTTTCTGATCTTCATCCACGAGCTGGGCCATTTTCTGACGGCCAAAGCGCTGGACGTGCAGGTGAACGAATTTTCCATCTGCATGGGCCCGGCGATCCTCAAAAAGCAGAAGGGCGAGACGCTCTATTCTCTGCGCTGCATCCCCGTGGGCGGCTACTGCGCGATGGAGGGCGAGGATGAAGAATCCGACAATCCCAGAGCGTTCACGTCCAAGGTCTGGTGGAAACGGCTGATCATTCTGGCGGCAGGCTCATTTATGAACTTCCTGACGGGTCTTGTCGTGCTGGCTATGATCTATTCCTGCGTCGCGGGTTTCTCAACGGCCAAAATCTCCGGCTTCTTTGACGGCTGCCCGCTGGAATCTTCTCAGGGACTTCAGGTCGGCGATGAGCTTTATAAGATCGACGGACGGCGCGTGTATATCTACTCCGACGTGGGCACGCTTCTGGCCCGGAACAAGACGGGAACATTCGATCTCATTGTCAAGCGGGACGGAAAACTCATCAAGCTGGACGACTTTGAAATGAAGCAGCAGCTCTATGAAGTCGACGGCGAGCAGCAGTATAAATACGGCCTGTACTTTGGCTATGAGGAAAAGACCGTCGGGACGGTGCTCAAAAACACGTGGTACACGGCGCTGGATTTTGCGCGGCTCGTGTGGATGAGTCTCGGCGATCTGGTGTCGGGCCTTGTGTCGGTCAACGATATGTCCGGGCCGGTCGGCGTTGTGTCGGCCATCGCGCAGACGGGACAGAGCGCCGCGACGACGGCAGACGGCATTCTGAACGTTCTCTACCTTGGCGCGTTCATCGCGATCAATCTGGCCGTTATGAATATGCTGCCGCTCCCGGCGCTCGACGGCGGACGCGCGTTTTTGCTGCTGGTGAACACGGTGTTTACGGCCATTACGAAGAAAAAGATCCCCTCGAAATTTGAAGGCTATATCCATGCCGCAGGCATGATCCTGCTGTTGGGCTTCATGGCGTTTATCACATTTAAGGATATCTGGAAGCTGGTGCGATAAAAATGGAGCGAAAACTCACAAGAAAAATTATGGTCGGCGGCGTTCCGGTCGGCGGAGGCGCGCCGGTATCCATCCAGTCGATGCTGAACACGAGAACGACCGACGTGGACGGCTGCCTTGCGCAGATCCGCGCGCTGGCTGCCGCCGGGTGCGAGATCGCGCGGCTGGCCGTGCCGGATATGGAGGCCGCGGAGGCCTTCGGAGCCATCTGCGCTGCGTCCCCGCTGCCGCTGGTGGCGGATATCCACTTTGATTACCGTCTTGCCATCCGCGCGGCGGAAAACGGCGCGGCCAAGATCCGCATCAACCCCGGCAACATCGGCGGGGAAGAGCGGGTGCGGGCCGTGGTCGAGGCCTGCGGCGCGCGGAACATCCCCATTCGTATCGGCGTGAACGGCGGCAGTCTGGAGCCGCGTCTTCTGGAAAAATACGGTCATCCCACGCCGGAGGCGCTGGTAGAAAGCGCGTTCGGACATATTGCGCTGCTGGAAAAGTATGATTTCCATGATATCTGCGTGTCGATGAAATCCAGCTCCGTCCCGCTGATGATCGAGGCGTACCGGCTGTTTTCCGAGCGTTCGGACTACCCTCTGCACGTCGGCGTGACCGAAACGGGCACCGAGCGCATGGGCACCATCAAATCCGCTATGGGCATCGGGGCTCTTTTGTGCCAGGGCATCGGCGATACGATGCGCGTATCGCTGACCGCCGACCCGGTGCAGGAGGTGCTGACGGCGAAGGACATTCTGAAGGCCGCCGGGCTGCGCAGGGACGGTGTCAACATCATCGCCTGCCCCACCTGCGGCCGGACGCGCATTGATCTCATCCGGCTGGCAAACGAGGTCGAGCAGGCGCTGTCCGACTGCCAAAAGCCCATCACGGTCGCCGTCATGGGCTGCGTGGTCAACGGCCCGGGCGAAGCGCGGGAGGCCGACGTCGGCATCGCCGGCGGAGACGGCTGCGGCATTCTGTTCGTCAAGGGAAGACAGCTCAAAAAGCTCCCCTACGACGAGCTTCTGCCCGCCCTGCTTGCGTACATCGGAACGCTGTAAAAAATCAAAGCGGCATTCCCTGAGCCGGGAATGCCGCTTTTCGTATCACGGTTTTTGACAGGCGGCTATCAGGAATTCCGTCGTGACGCGAAGCGAGGGCACGGCGGCAAGCTTTTGCTGGTCCTCCGCGCCGGTCTTGTAATAATAGGGCGTCATGAGAAACAGCGCCTGCACATCCTCGTTTGACGAAAGCGTGATGGTCTTTCGGAGCGTCTGCGTCCGCAGCAGGCGGAAGCCCTCGACCGCAGGCTCGGCGGGCGGATTTTCGTATGGCCGTTCATAGACGGCGGCCTTCAGCTCGAACAGGTGCCGTTCCATCGGCACAACACGCAGCAGATATCCGCCGGGCTTCAGGACCCGCAGGAACTCCTCCGCCATGAGCGGCGAAAAAATATTGACGATCAGATCGAGGCTTTCCGCCGCCAGCGGAAGATGCGCGGTGCTCGCCGCGCAGAAGATCCCCTCCGGCACCTGCCGTGCCGCCCGTCTGACGGCCTCTGCGGAAATATCCGCGCCGAGCAGCTGCGGGCAGCCGCCCTTTGCCGCAAGCGCGTCATAGATCGCGCGCGTATACGTCCCCTCGCCGCAGCCCGCGTCGAGCACGCAGGCGTCCGGCCCGGTCAGCTGTGCGCAGCTCCCGGCCACGGCTCCGATCAGATGGTCATAATAGCCGCGCGATAAAAACGCCGTGCGCGCCGCGACCATGCGCTTGTCGTCGCCATGGCGTTTTCCGGACGCCGAGGGCGGCAGGAGATTGACATAGCCGCTGCGCGCAACGTCAAAGCTGTGGCGGCTTTCGCAGCGCCAGACGGTTTTCTCCCGCGCAAGCCTTCCGCCGCACACGGGACAGAGCAGATCAAGCATAACAAGCCCTCCGATCGCGATAGTTTCTTTATTATACCGCGCCGGGACGCGCAGCGCAAAGAAAAATCTGGAATCGTGCGCGAAACGTGTTGAATTTATGGCGGAATCTGTTATAATTTCAGCAGAAGAGAACGCGCGGGACAAAACGCCGCGCTGGAGCGGAGGAAAAGCATGAAAAAGCATCGCGCCCTTTGGGTGATTTTAATTGTGATCGTCGTGCTTGCGGCGGCTGCCGCAGGCGGTTGGTACTGGCTTTCGACCAAAGCAGCGGAGGCGGAGCAGGCGCACAGCACTGTTTACGCACAGTATGCGTCCATGACTGCCGCCGTTGACAATGTCACGCTTACGGTAACGGAGGACGGTTCGCCGGTCGGCGAGTATGATTTACAGAAACTCGGTCTGCGCGACGATCTGATGAATAAGGTCACAGCGCAGTTTTCTGAGACGGATCGTATGACAGCTGAGCAGTTTGCCGCGCTCGGCATCCGCGAAAAGCTGAACTGGGCGAAGAATGCGCATCCCGCGCCTTATCCCTGCACCGTCAGCATGGAGCAATTTGACGCGGCAGCAGTTTTGGCCGACCTGCAGAGCATGAAGCGCACGGCGGCAGAAAACGCCTATACTGTGCTGGAGGACGGCGTCTATACCGTCCACGCCGAGGTTCCCGGCAACGAACTGAATGAGCCGGCCGTTCTGGACGGTCTGCGCGCGTCGGCCGCATCGCTCGGCGTCACGGCGGACGGGCCGCAGGACACGGCGTTTGAACTGACCTCGGTTGACTGCTACAAGCAGCCCGAGATTACGACTGCGACGCTGCGAGACACGCCGGACAGCCTGTTCCGCAAGGCGCTGGCAGAGCTTGAAATCAAGGTGACATTCAACGCAGATACCGCGCAGTATCTGCCGCACGGCGAGGAAACGCTCACAAGCCATGATCTGGCTTCCATCGTAGACCTGGACCCGGACGGAACAGTCACGGTTGACGAAAAGGTTCTGAGCGAAAAGGTTTCCAAGCTGGCCGAGGGCTACAGCAAGCAGGACGCGCCGTTCCTGTTCGATTCGTGGGTCAAGGGCCTGACGGAGATCAGGTTTATCACCTGCGACTATCGGATCGACGTGCAGAGCCTGACGGAGCAGATCCGCACGCAGCTGCTGACGATGCAGCCCGGCTCCGTATCTGCCGAGGCCGTCTGCTATGACAAGGACGGCAAGCCCTTCTCGCTGGGCGACAGCTATATCGAGGTCGACTTCGACAACCAACAGATGACCTTTATCAAGGACGGCCGTCTGGTCGTCAACACCAATATCGTGACCGGCGCGCTCAACGGCCACCAGACCCCGACCGGCCTGTACGAGACGCACGGCAAGGAGCACGACGTCTGGCTCAAGGGTGACGATTATCTCGTCTTCGTCAAATACTGGGTCAGCGTGGTCGGCGACATCATCGGCCTGCACGACGCATCGTGGCGGTCGAACTTCGGCGCAAGCTTCTATGTCTACGGCGGCTCCCACGGCTGCGTCAACACGCCGGAGGAGGCCATGGCCCTGATCTGGAACCTGGCCGAGGACGGAACGCCCGTTCTCATGCACGGCGCGAACGAGTGGTACGAGCCGGCCAACGGCAACCCGCGCGAGACAAAGGAGCCCGTGCGCGGCACGACCAGCAAGGTCACCGTCCCGAACGGCACGCGCGTGCTCGAACCCGGCAGCAGCCGCATCGAGATCCAGCCGGACGACGTCGTCCCCTTCGCGCTTCCGAAGGAAGCCGGACAGGACGAGGATCCCCCGACAAACACCACGGACACCGCAAAGCCGGTATCCTGAACCAAACTGCCCCCGGCGAGGCTCGCCGGGGGCAGTTTGCGTACCTGTCAGATATCGAATATGCCGATCATGACGATGCCGATCACGACCAGCGCGATCATGACGTAATGCTTCCAGGAGAGCTTTTCCTTCAGGAAAATGCGGCTCCAGAGGACGGACGCGGCGCAGTAGGCCGAGATGATAGGAGCCGAGAGCGCAACGTGCGCCTCGTCGGCCAGCGCGTAGATATACGCGAACTGCCCCGCCGTCTCGAACAGCGCACCCGCATACTTGGGCGCTTCGGCCTTGAAGACGAGCTTGTCCTTTTTGATCACAACAACATAAATAAAGCAGATCACGGCGGCGGCGAGGAACGTCAGCTCATACGCGCAGTTGGCCGAATCCTCGTCCAGCGTGCGGAGCACGAGCGAGTCCGCAAACGTACCCGCCGCATCGAGCAGGCAGTACGCCAGCGGCAGGCACAGCGCCAGCCACGACTTGGCGTATTTATAGTTGGAGCCCTCCTGCCGCTTTCTGCGCAGCTCGTCGTCCTCCGTCGACTCGACAATGCCGAGGCCGACCGCGCCGATGCACACCAGCGCCACCGCGCCGATGACCAGATAGCGCATGGAGCCGGTAATGGACTCGTCCAGCGTCCCGGTGATCAGGCACAGGACCGCGACCAGCGCGCCGGAGGAATTGCAGATGGGGGACGAAATGGAAAGCTCAATGTACCGCAGGCCGACATAGCCCAGCGTCATGGAGCCGATGTACAGAAGCGATACGGGCAGATAGGTCCAGATCACGTGCCACGTGACGACAGCCCCGCCGACGAAGATCTCATACGCCGCGTGAAGGCCCATCACAACGCCGACGGCAATGACCATCTTGAGCGGATTATATTTGTCCCGCCCGTCACGGCAGCCGATTTTCGAAAATAGATCCGAGCCGCTCCAGCAGAGCAGCGCAATAATTGCAAGCCAAAACCACATAATTGTTATCTCCGGCAGCGTCACCGCCGGTTCCTTTCTCTGAATAAATATCCTTCACCGCGTGTAGGGGCCGATGCCCACATCGGCCCGGCAGATTGCACCGTTTTTACGGGAATCTACGGCGAATTCGCAACTTTCCAGTGGGCCGATGTGGGCATCGGCCCCTACATTGAGGTATGCAAGTGCATACGGCTTTGCCTTCCTTTTATCCCGGCAGCTTCGCAAGGCCCGCGTCCACGAGCTTCTGCAGGCTCATCAGAATGCCGAGCTTTGCGTGGTGCCACGTCAGGCCGCCCTGGAAATAGACCGCGTAGGGTTCGCGGATGGGGCCGTCGGCGGACAGCTCAATGGACGAGCCCTGCACGAACGCGCCCGCCGCCATCACGACCTCCGCGTCGTAGCCCGGCATGGCCCACGGGACGGGGGTCACATAGCTGTCGACCGGGGCCGCCGCCTGAATGCCGCGGCAGAAGGCCAGCATGCCCTCCGCCGAGCCAAGCTCGACGGCCTGAATGATATCGTGCCGGGATTCCGTCCCGTTCGGCACGACGCGGAAGCCCAGCCGCTCGTACACATTCGCAGCAAAAATCGCGCCCTTGAGCGCCCCGGAAACGACGTTCGGGGCCAGGAAGAAGCCCTCGTACAGACTGGGAAGCAAGCCGAGATTCGCGCCGACCTCCTGTCCGAGGCCGGGGGCCGAGAGACGGTAGGCGCAGCGCTCGACGCATTCCGCCGTGCCGCAGATATAGCCGCCGATGGGGGCCAATCCGCCGCCGGGGTTTTTGATCAGGCTGCCGACGATCATGTCCGCGCCCACGTCCGACGGCTCGGCCCGCTCGACAAATTCGCCGTAGCAGTTGTCGACCATGCACAGAACGTCCGGTTTGCACTGCTTGCAGAACGCGATCAGCTCCCCGATCTGCGCGACGGAGAACGACGGCCTTGTCGCGTAGCCCTTCGAGCGCTGGATGGTGATGAGCTTTGTTTTGGGGCCGATCGCGGCGCGGATGCCGTCAAAATCGAACGTGCCGTCCGGCAGCAGGTCGACCTGCCGGTACTGCACGCCGTATTCCATCAGCGAACACTTGGACGGACGGATGCCGATGACCTCCTCCAACGTGTCATACGGCGCGCCGTTCGGGCTTAAAAGCTCGTCGCCCGGCAGCAGATTCGCGCTCAGCGCGACGGCCAGCGCGTGCGTGCCGCAGGTGATCTGCGGGCGGACAAGCGCAGCTTCGGTATGGAAGCAGTCGGCATAGACCTTTTCTAGCACCTCGCGGCCCATATCGTCGTAGCCATAGCCCGTCGTAGCGGCGAAGCAGCCTGCCGAAAGCTTGTTTTTCTGCATGGCGGCAAGCACCTTTGTCTGGTTGTATTCCGCCGTCCGGTCAATGGCCTCAAAGCGGGGCCTCAGGCCGTCTAAAATCATTTCTCCGTATTCATATACCGCGCGGCTCACGCCGAGCGATTCATACATTGTCGTAAGTTCCATCCTCTATTTCTCCATTTTCCCGAAAATGTCATCTGCCGCGTCGCGCAGCACGTCCGGCTTGGTGACGATGATGCCCGTTTCCTCGTCTCCGAGAATGAGCAGCGTATCGCCGGGCTTTACGCCGAAGATCTGCCGCGCGTCCTTGGGGATGACGATCTGGCCCTTTTCGCCGACCTTGGCCGTGCCGAAAATATGCCGCTTCGCCTTGCCCAGAATATGCTTTCCGCCTGCCACGCACGAGCCTCCTTTGCAGGGTAATTTTCATACTTGTATAACTTACAGCGCGTCTGTCCGTTTGTCAAGCATGAGACGGCGAAAGGCTCGAATATATCACGATTCATATATGCAATATGCGTTTTTATATCGATATATTTATATTGTTTTTTCCTGTTCAGAATCCGTCATTTTTCACATAAAATTCGAAAAAACTTGATTTTTTCAAAAAGCCTGATATCGTATATGTCAGATGTGCCATGCGGATTTTATATGGCTGCGCAGAAAGGATACGGTATGAAGCGAAGCTGGTTTTTGATCGTCCTGTGCCTGCCGCTTCTGCTGTGCGGCTGTGCGCAAAAAAGCGCGGAGCGCGAATTTTTTGCCATGGACACCGTCATGCAGCTGCGCGCCTATGGCCCGGCGGCAGAGGATGCGCTGGCGCAGGCGGAAGCTGAAATTTACCGGCTGGAGGGCGTGCTTTCCTGCCGGGACAAACAAGCGGCGCTGGCCCGGCTGAACGAAACGGGCGGCGGAACAGCCGGTGAGGAGACGGCGGCGCTTTTACAGACGGCGCTGACGCTCTGCGAACAGACCGGCGGCGCCTATGACCCGGCGCTCGGCGCACTTTCGGAAGCGTGGGGCTTTTCGACCGGCGCGTACCGCGTGCCGGAGCCGGATGCGCTGTCCGAGGCCATGCAGAGCTCCGGAGCCGGGCTTGTGCAGCTGGACGGTATCTCCGTGACGCTGACAAACGGCGCGCAGCTCGACCTCGGCGGCATCGCCAAGGGCTATGCGGCAGGACGCGTCCGGACAATTTTAAGGGAAGCGGGCGTCACGTCCGCGATCATTTCCCTTGGCGGCAATGTTGCCGCTGTGGGGAAGAAGCCGGACGGCAGCGCGTGGACGGTCGGCCTGCAGGACCCGGACAGGCCGGAGGCATATTTCGGCACGGTTTCCATTGAAGACGCCTGCGTCGTCACCTCCGGCGCGTATCAGCGGTATTTTGAGGAAAACGGCGTCTGCTATCACCATATTTTAGACCCGCATACCGGCTGCCCCGCCGAAAGCGGAGTGAAATCCGTCAGCGTCGTTGCGCAGGACGATACGCTGGCCGATGCGCTGTCGACAGCGCTGTTCGTCATGGGACTGGACGCGGGCGCGGAGCTTTGGAACAGCAGCGGCCTTTCGTTTGAGGCCGTATTCGTAACGGATGACAACACAGTCTGGATCACGCCCGGCCTTGCCGGGCGCTACCGGTCCGACCGGCCCTATCAGATACTGGAATGAAGCAGAAGCACTGGATTTTGATCTTCGCGGCGGTCATCGCCGTGTGTCTCGCCTTGTGGCTGCTGCCGCGCGGAGGCGGGCAGACGGCGCTTGTCTATCAGGACGGAACGTTATTGTATACGCTTAACCTGCGGCAGGACCGGACGCTGACCGTGACCGGACCGGCGGGCGAGAATATCATCACGGTAGCAGACGGCGAGGTCTTCATATCCCGCGCGGACTGCCCCGATCAGATCTGCGTGCAGCACGGGCCGCTGCAAAAAACCGGCGGGCCGATCATATGCCTGCCGAACCGGCTGACGATCGAGTGGGCGCAGAAGGATGCTCAGGTCGACGCGCTCAGCGGAACGGGAGGGCTGCCATGAGGCTGAAAAAGCTTACGCTCACGGCTGTCCTGATGGCGGCGGCGCTCGTCATATTTGTGCTGGAGAGCCAGCTGCCGCCGCTCACGGCCATTCCCGGCATCAAGCCGGGGCTTTCCAATATTTTTACGCTCTTCACCATGGAGACGCTCGGCCCCGGCTGGGCCTTCGGGCTGTTTTTCACGCGCGTCACGCTCGGCTGCGTTATCACCGGGCAGGGTTCCGCGTTTTTGTACAGCTTCGCGGGCGGACTCTGCGCGTATGCGCTGATGCTGCTGCTCAGAAGGAAGCTTAAGGGCAGCACACTCTGGGTCAAGAGCGTGCTGTGCGCCATGGCGCACAACGCCGGACAGCTGGCCGCCGCTGCGGCCATCGCGAAGACCGGCGCGGTATGGAGCTATCTGCCGGTTTTAATACCGGCTGCGATACTGGCCGGGACGCTGACCGGCCTTTGCACCCAGCTGGTTCTGCACCGGCTGGCAAAGGCGGGGGTTCTCCCGGAAGAAACGAGTCTCAAAAAGCAAGAGGAGGAAGCAAACGGATGAAACTGCACATCCACGGCGTACACGTGCCGAACCGCAAGAATACGGCGGAGCTGGCTGCGCTGCGCCTGCCCATCCCGGAGACGGTCGAAATCCCGATGTCCATGCACATCGGCGCGCCCGCCATCCCGGTCGTAAAGCCCGGCGAAAGCGTCCGGGTCGGGCAGCTGATCGGAAAGGCGGGCGGGTTCGTCTCCGCGCCCGTCTACGCAAGCGTTTCCGGCACGGTCAAAAAGATCGGCCAGCAGGTCGGCTCCGGCGGGCGGCTCATGCAGACCGTCGTCATTACCGCCGACGGCAAACAGGAGCCTGACCCGGATTTAAAACCGCCCAAGCTCGACACCATGCAGGATTTTCTGGACGCCGTGCGCGAAAGCGGCATGGTCGGCCTCGGCGGCGCAGGCTTCCCGACGGTCGTCAAGCTGACCGTTAAGAATCTGGAGCAGGTCAAGGCCGTGATCATCAACGGCGCGGAGTGCGAGCCGTATATCACCTCGGACACGCGCACCATGCTCGACCGGTCGGAGGAGCTGATGGAGGGCGCGCGTCTCGTGCAGCACTTTTTACAGGTACGCCGTGTGATCTTCGCCATTGAGGACAACAAGCCCCGCTGCATCCAGCTGTACCGGAAGCTGACGAAGGACGAGGACGGCATGGAGGTCTGTGCGCTGAAATCTCTGTACCCGCAGGGCGGCGAAAAGGTGCTGATCTACAATACCATCGGCGAGATCGTCCCCGAGGGCAAGCTCCCGCTGGACGTGGGCGCGATCGTGCTCAACTGCACAACGCTTGCCAACATCGCCCGCTACTGCAAGACCGGTATGCCGCTGGTCGAAAAGTGCATCACGGTCGACGGCTCCGCCGTCGCGAAGCCCAAGAACGTGATCGTCCCCATCGGCATGAAGCTCGCGGACGTGTTTGAGCAGGCCGGCGGCTTCTGCGCGGAGCCGAAGAAGGTGCTCTACGGCGGCCCGATGATGGGCATCGCCGTGCCGGATCTCGACCAGCCGGTCCTGAAAAACACGAATGCAGTCCTCGCCATGACGGAAGCGGATGCCGTTCTGCCGGAGCCTACGGCCTGCATCCGCTGCGGCCGGTGCATCCGCCACTGTCCGCTGCGGCTCATGCCGTCGCATATCGTCGCGGCCTATGAGGCGGGCAATATGGAGCGACTGGCCGAGTTGAAGGTCAACCTCTGCATGGAATGCGGCTGCTGCTCGTTCGGCTGCCCGGCGCACCGGCCGCTCGTGCAGACCAATAAGCTCGCAAAGGCGAAGCTCGCCGCATGGCGCAAGGCGCAGAGCGAAAAGCTCGATGCAAAGAAGGAGGCCGTCAAATGAAGCTTGTGATCTCCGCTTCCCCGCATATCGATTCCGGCGCAACGACCCGGAAGATCATGGGCGACGTGCTCATCGCCCTGTGTCCCGCCCTGATCGCGGCCATCGTGATCTTCGGCTGGCGCGCGCTGCTGGTAACGGCGGTGTGCGCCGCGGCCTGCGTGTTTTTCGAGTGGGGCTTTGAACGGCTCTGCCATAAGGAATCCACCATCGGCGATCTGTCCGCCGTGGTGACGGGCGTCATTCTGGCGTATAACCTGCCGGTGTCCATTCCGCTGTGGCAGGCCGTGTTCGGCTGCCTCGTGGCCATCGTCGCCGTCAAGCAGCTCTTCGGCGGCATCGGCAAGAATTTTGCCAACCCCGCGCTGGTAGGCCGCATCGTCCTGTTCCTCTCGTTCTCCAAGACCATGACGGCCTGGGTCTTCCCGGACGCCGTTTCGTCAGCCACGCCGCTGGCGCAGCTGGCCGCAGGGCAGAAGCCGGAGCTTCTGACGCTCCTGCTCGGCAATCACGGCGGCTGCATCGGCGAGACGTGTGCGCTGGCGCTGCTGCTCGGCGGGGCGTATCTGCTTATCCGCGGCGTCATTACCTGGCAGACGCCGGTGTGCTTTGTAGGAGCTGTTTTTGTGCTGTCCCTCGTTCTGGGGCAGGATGCGCTGCGGCAGGTGCTCTCGGGCGGCCTGCTTCTGGGCGCGTTCTTCATGGCGACCGACTATGTGACCGCCCCGCAGACCTATTGGGGCCGGGCGCTGTTCGGCATCGGCGCGGGACTGCTCACGTGCCTCATCCGCTTCTACGGCAGCTACGCCGAGGGCGTGTCGTTCGCCATCCTCTTTATGAACATTCTCACGCCGTATCTGTCCAGATGGACGCAGAGCAAGCCGCTGGGAGGTGCGAAGGCATGAAAAACACGAAAGAGATCCGAAAATCCATCGTCGTTCTGGTCGTGATCTGCCTGCTCACGTCCGCGGCGCTGGCTGTTGTGAACCACTTTACCGCGCCCGTCTCCAAGGCGAACGCGGAGGCCAGAGCCGAGCAGGCACGGCTCGACGCCGTGCCGGACGCGGCTTCGTTTCAGCTGGTCGAGACGACTCTTCCGGAGGAGGTCGTCAGCGCCTACACCGCGCTGGATGCGTCCGGAAGCCCCATGAGCTATCTGTTTACCGTCGAGGGCAAGGGCTTCGGCGGCACGATTCAGGTCCTATGCGTGATTGGCACCGACGGTTTGATCCGCGCCTGCCGCACGATGGATGTATCGTCCGAAACAACGACGCTCGGCGGCCAGACGGCAAACGAGAGCTACACCGGCCAGTATACCGGGCAGGACGCCTCGCTTTCCGGCGTGAACGCCATCTCCGGCGCGACCATCACGTCGACGGCCTATCGCGGCTGTGTGGAAACTGCGTTTGAAGCGTATGCGATTGTAAAGGGGGCGCAGAAATGAGCAAATTACAGAATTTCCTGAAGGGCCTGATCAAGGAGAACCCGGTGCTCGTCCTCGTGCTCGGCACGTGTCCGACGCTGGCCATCTCCACGTCGGTCATTGCGGCCTTCGGCATGGGCATTGCGGCAACCGCCGTTCTGATCCTGTCCAACATGGCCATTTCCGCCATCCGCAAAATCGTCCCCGACCCGGTGCGCATCCCGTGCTATATCGTCGTGATCGCGGGCTTCGTCACGGTCGTGGAGCTGGTCATGGAGGCGTATGCCTTCAGCCTGTATCAGTCTCTGGGCGTGTATCTGTCGCTGATCGTTGTCAACTGCATCATCCTCGGCCGGGCCGAGATGTATGCCAGCAAGCACGGCGTTGTGGATTCCGCCATTGACGGCGCGGGCATGGGCCTCGGCTTCACGCTCGCCATCTGCGCCATGGCCGCCATCCGCGAAACACTCGGCTGCGGCACGTTCTGCGGCCTGCCCGTGCCGTGGTTCCACGAAAACCCCATCGGCATTCTGACCATGGCCCCCGGCGGCTTCTTCGTGTTCGGCTGCATGATCGCGCTCATCAATAAAATCTCCAAGGGCAAGGCCATCAAGAAGAAGGAATTCGGCTGCGCCGGCTGCCCGGGCTGCGGCAAGGGCGCCTGCGAAGGAAAGGAGGCGGCTGCGAAATGAAGACCATGATCCTCGTCATTCTGACCGCCGCGATCACGAACAACTATGTGCTCGTCAAGTTCCTCGGCATCTGCCCCTTCCTCGGCGTATCCAAGAAGCTCGATCAGGCGACCGGTATGTCGCTGGCCGTTATCTTCGTCGAGGTGCTGGCCACCGCCGTTACCTGGCCGATCTATCATTTCCTGCTCGCGGGCAAGGTCGACTTTACCTATATGGAGACGGTCGTCTTCATTCTGGTCATTGCGGCCCTTGTCCAGCTGGTCGAGATCGTCCTCAAGCGCTATGTGCCCGCGCTTCATAAATCCCTCGGCGTCTATCTGCCGCTCATCACGACGAACTGCGGCGTGCTGGGCGTGACGATGAACGTCATTTCCGACGGCATGAACTACGGCGAAGCGCTTCTGACCGCGCTTGGCTGCGGCCTTGGCTTCTTCCTCGCGATGGTGCTGTTCTCCGGCGTCCGGTCGCGCGTGGCCGAGGCGGAGCCGCCCAAAAGCTTTGAGGGGCTTCCCATCACGCTCGTCTCGGCGGCGATCGTATCCCTGTCATTTTTCGGACTGACCGGCATCATCGACCGGCTGTTCGGCTAAGGAGGGCGCGGCTATGATGGAAATTCTGATCCCGATCCTGGCCGTGACTGTGATCGGCCTCATCTGCGCGGTCGGCCTCGCCGTGGCGTCGAGCGTCATGGCGGTCAAGGAGGACACGCGCTTTACCGAAATTCGTGAATGCCTGCCCGGCGCAAACTGCGGCGCATGCGGCTACACCGGCTGCGACGGCTATGCAAAGGCCCTGCTGGAGCCGGGCACGAAGACAAACCTCTGCGTTCCCGGCGCGGATGCAGTCGCGGCGCAGATCGCGGCGCTGCTCGGCGTGGCGGCTGAGGACGTTGTGGAAAAGATCGCCGTTGTGCAGTGCGCGGGAACGTGCGAGGCTACAAGCGTCAAGGCTGACTACCGGGGCATCCCCTCCTGCGCGGCCGCGAAGCTGTTCTACGGCGGCAACGGCAGCTGCATCTTCGGCTGCATGGGCTTCGGCGACTGCGCCAGAGCCTGCCCGAAAAACGCCATCTCCATGCAGGACGGCATTGCCTGCGTCGATCATACGGAATGCATCGGCTGCGGCATCTGCGCGCAGACGTGTCCCCAGAAGATCATCGAGATCGTGCCGGATATCATCCGCACGGAGGTGCTCTGCTCGAGCTATCACAACGGCCCGTACACCAAAAAGGTCTGCTCCTCCGGCTGCATCGGCTGCCATAAGTGCGAAAAGACCTGTCCGCAGGGCGCGATCAAGGTCGATAACTTCCTCGCCCGCATCGACTGGGACAAGTGCACCGCCTGCGGCGCGTGCGCCAGCGTCTGCCCGACCGGCGCAATGGTCTACGGCGATTTCTCCGGCGCGTCCAGAGTCCAGCCTCTTAAGAAAAACTGCGGTGCATCGTAACCCTCTTGACAAACGTAAAGCGCCTGCGGCGAAATGCCGCAGGCGCGTCAATTTTTTATGGATGGGCTCAGCCCTTGAGCTTGTCGAAGAAGCTCTTGCGCTTGGGCTGGCCGTCGTCGCCGACGGAGGATTCGAGCTGCTTGAGCAGCTCCTTCTGCTCCCGCGTGAGCTTTGTCGGCGTTTCAACGACGACGGTGACAAACTGGTCGCCGCGCGTCTTGTAGCCGACATAGGGAATGCCCTTGCCGCGCAGGCGGAAGGTCGTGCCGGTCTGCGTGCCCTCGGGGATCTGATAGCGCACCTTGCCGTCGAGCGTGGGCACCTCGATGGACGCGCCGAGCGCGGCCTGCGTGAACGAAATGGGCATCTGGCACATGACGTTCGCGCCGTCACGCGTGAAGATCGGGTGCTTGCGCACGGAAACGGTCACGAGCAGATCGCCGTTCGGGCCGCCGTTCGAGCCGGCATTGCCCTCGTCGCGCACGCGGAAGGACTGGCCGTCGTCGATGCCGGCAGGAACCTTGACACGGATGGTCTTCGTGTGGCGCACCTTGCCCTTGCCCCGGCAGGCGGTGCAGGGGTCGGTGATGATGGTGCCGCTGCCGCCGCACTTCGGGCACGGCTGATTGGACTGCATGGTCATGCCCATGAAATTCTGCTGGGTGCGCACGGTGCCGGTGCCGTGGCAGTACGTACAGGTCTGGGGGCTCGTGCCCTCCTTTGCGCCGGTGCCGTGGCAGGTGCTGCACGTTTCGATGCGGGAGAAGGTGATCTCGCGTTCACAGCCGAAAGCCGCGTCCTCAAAGCTGATCTCGATCTCGCTGACGACGTTCTGGCCCTTCGCCGGGCCTCTTCTGCGGCCGGACGACGACGCGCCGCCGCCGAAGAAATCGCCGAAGATATCGCTGAAATCCCCGAAGCCGCTGAAGCCGCCGCCTCCAAATCCGCCGAAGCCCGCGTTCGGATTGAAATTCGGGTCGACGCCCGCGAAGCCGTACTGGTCGTACCGGGCCTTTTTATCGGCGTCGGACAGGACCTCATACGCCTCGTTGATCTCCTTGAACTTTTCCTCGGCGGTCTTGTCGCCGGGGTTCTGATCGGGGTGGTATTTCATGGCCAGCTTGCGGTAGGCCTTTTTGATCTCGGCGTCGGACGCGTTTTTCTCGACGCCCAGCACCTCGTAATAATCTCGTTTGTTCTGATCTGCCATACTATCTCACCTCAGATTCGGTGGGTAACAGCCGATAGGGGCGGTCACGCCGCCCCTGTCAAGCTGTGCTTCACGAATTAGTTGTCCTTGACCTCTTCGTAGTCCGCGTCGACGACGCCGTCGTCATTGCCGCCCGCCTGCTGGCCGGCCTGGCCGGCGTTCGGGTTGGCATTCGGCTCGCCCTGCGGGGCCGCGTTCTTATAGAGCTTCTCGGACACGGCGTAGAACGCCTTCTGGACCTCCTCGGTCGCAGCCTTGATGGCGGCGAGGTCGGTGCCCTTCTGGGCGGTCTTCAGCTTTTCAATGGCTTCCTTGACGGGGGCCTTCTCAGCCTCTGTGACCTTGTCGCCCATCTCGTTCAGGGTCTTTTCGGACTGGTAGATGATCTGGTCAGCGTTGTTGCGGGTGTCGACCTCGTCCTTGCGGGCCTTATCCTGCGCCGCATACTGCTCCGCTTCGCGGACAGCCTTGTCGATATCCTCCTTCGAGAGGTTGGAGGAAGCGGTGATGGTGATCTTCTGCTCGGCGCCGGTGCCGAGATCCTTCGCAGAGACGTTCACGATGCCGTTGGCGTCGATGTCGAACGTGACCTCGATCTGCGGAACGCCTCTGGGCGCCGGAGCGATGCCGGTCAGCTGGAACACACCGAGCGTCTTGTTGTCGGCTGCCATCTCACGCTCACCCTGCAGGACATGGACCTCAACGGAGGTCTGGCTGTCAGCGGCGGTAGAGAAGACCTGGCTCTTCTTGGTCGGGATGGTGGTGTTGCGGTCGATCAGCTTGGTGAACACGCCGCCCATCGTCTCGATGCCGAGAGACAGCGGAGTGACGTCCAGCAGCAGCAGGCCCTTGACGTCGCCGCCAAGCACGCCGCCCTGGATCGCTGCGCCGACAGCCACGCACTCGTCGGGGTTGATGCCCTTGAAGCCTTCCTTGCCGGTCAGCTTCTTGACCTCATCCTGCACGGCCGGGATACGCGTCGAGCCGCCGACCAGAAGGACCTTGGAAATATCGTTGGCGGTCAGACCGGCATCGGCCATCGCCTGCTTGACCGGGCCTGCGGTCGCTTCGACCAGATGGGCGGTCAGCTCGTTGAACTTTGCACGCGTCAGCGTGACGTCCAGATGCTTCGGGCCTGTTGCGTCAGCGGTGATATACGGCAGATTGATGTTCGTGGAGGTCACGCCGGACAGCTCGATCTTGGCCTTTTCGGCGGCTTCCTTCAGTCTCTGCATGGCGACCTTGTCGTTGGACAGATCGATGCCCTCTGCCTTCTTGAATTCGGAAACGAGGTAGTTCATGACGCACTCGTCGAAATCATCGCCGCCGAGGTGGGTGTTGCCGTTGGTGGCAAGGACTTCGATAACGCCGTCGCCGATGTCCAGAATGGAGACATCGAACGTGCCGCCGCCGAGGTCGTAGACCATGACCTTCTGCTCGGCTTCCTTGTCGACACCGTAGGCCAGAGCGGCTGCGGTCGGCTCGTTGATGATACGCTTGACGTCAAGACCCGCGATCTTGCCTGCGTCCTTGGTGGCCTGCCGCTGGGCGTCGTTGAAATATGCGGGAACGGTGATAACGGCTTCGGTGACGGTGCCGCCCAGATATGCCTCGGCGTCTGCCTTCAGCTTCTGCAGGATCATCGCGGAGATCTCCTGCGGGGTGTACTTCTTGCCGTCGATGTCGACCTTGTAATCGGAGCCCATGTGACGCTTGATGGAAGCGACGGTGCGCTCGTGGTTGGTAACGGCCTGACGCTTTGCGACCTGACCGACCATTCTTTCACCGGTCTTGGAGAACGCGACGACGGACGGGGTGGTGCGGTTGCCTTCGGCGTTCGCGATGACGACGGGTTCGCCGCCTTCCATAACGGCGACGCAGCTGTTGGTAGTACCAAGGTCAATGCCAATAATCTTACTCATAATAATTTCCTCCTATATGAATGCCTGTATTTACAAATTTAGATGCTGCCGGATCCCCGGCGTGGGTGCTTTTTAATTTGCGACCTTTACCATTGCGAAGCGGACGACCTTTTCGCCGACCTTGAAGCCCTTCTGGAAGACCTCCGCGATGACGTTTTCGCCAAGCGCTTCGTCCTCGACGTGCATGACCGCGTTATGAAGCTGCGGGTCAAAGACCTCGCCTGCCGCGCCGAAGCTCACGACGCCCAGCTTTTCCATGACGGAGACGAGCTGGTTCATCGTCATCTCGACGCCCTTTTTAAACGCGGCATCCTGCGTCTCCTGCGCCAGCGCCCGCTCGAGATTGTCGTACACGGGAAGGAACTTCTCGACCGTCTCCGAACGGATGTCGGTATAGAGGCTTTCCTTTTCCTTCTGGCTGCGCTTGCGGTAGTTGTCGTATTCGGCGGCCAGCCGCAGATAGCTGTCATGCTCCTGTGCCAACGCCTGCTGCGCCTTTTCAAACTCGCTTGCCTCCTGCTGCTTGGCTTCCTCGGGCTTTTTGTCCTCGGACTGCTTCGCGGCTTCGGCTTCGGTCTGCTGCGCAGCTTCTTCTGTCTGCTCGGCTGCGGAGGCGGCCTGTGCCTTTTCCTCCGAAGCCGGATTGCTGTTTGTTTTCTTACTCATATCTATGCCTCCGGGTCATTGTGCTTATTTTCCGGCCCTTCGATCGCCGGGGTCTGGTTTTTCTGGAACATCCGACTCAGGTTCTCGGCGAAGTAGCTCAGCCGGGCGGTGATCTGCGCGTAATCCATTCTGGTCGGGCCGACCACGCCGATCAGGCCCTGCATCCCGTCGCCGATGTCGAACTTCGTCATGACGACGCTGGTGTCGCGCAGCTCCTTCGACACGTTTTCCGGGCCGACCAGGATCTGCGTCCGGCTGTCCGGGGAAAGCGCGGCGGGAAGATTGGAAACCACATCCTCGTCAAGTGCGGAGAGCATTTTCTGCGCTTTGTCGATGTCGTGGTACTCCGGCTGGCCGAGAAGCTTGGCCTGCCCGGTCATGTAGACCTCACTGTGCTCCTGATGCAGAAGCGACGTGACGAAATCCATGATGACGGGCACGAGGCTGGCCGCATTTCCGGCGCTTCTGGTCACGCGGGACAGAAGCTCGGGGCTGAGCTGTTCGGCGGTCAGCTCCGTGACGCTTGCGTTCAGCACTGCGCCGAGAAGCTTCAGATCCGCCTCCGTCAGCTCGACCGGGAGCCGGATGAGCTTATTCTTGACGGAGCTGTCGCTCAGCATCACGACGAGAATAAAGCTGCCGCTGTCCGCGAGGATCAGGTCGAACCGCTTGACTGTCAGCCCGGCGGCACGCGCCGCCATGGCGTAGGCGGGCAGATTCGTCATCTGCGAGACAAGCTTGCCGACCTGCGAGACGACCTTGTCGACCTCCTGCATTTTCAGCTCCATCGCCTGATTGATCGACTTCGTTTCATCGGTCGACAGGCGGTAGTCCTGCATCAGCTCGTCGACGTACAGCCGGTACCCGGCAGGCGACGGGATGCGTCCGGCGGAGGTGTGCGGCTGCTCCAGATATCCGAGCGTCGTCAGCTCCGCCATCTCGTTGCGGATGGTCGCGGAGGAAAAATCCATGTCCGGCATCTGCGCAATGGTCTTGGACGCCACCGGCTCCGCCGTGCGGATGTAAAGATCCACGATCGCACGCAGGATCTTCTTTTTCCGGTCTGAAAGCTCCATGGTTCGTTCCTCCTTTCGCCTTAGCACTCTTTATCCCTGAGTGCTAAACGCAGTGTACCACCGCCTGCCAGCGTTGTCAATACCTACAGACTTAAATTATTTGTGAACAATTCATATCTTATGTATGAATGCCCCGGCGGGGCGGTTTTATCAGCCGCGGCGCCCGGATCCGCAGCATCAGCCGGCTTCCCGGACAGCGTTCCTGCCCGTCCGGCGGGGACTGCAGGGCGGGCTTTGTCTGCCGTTCAGGGATTATATAGACAAAATCCACAAAAAATTCCCGGTAAAATTTACGTAAAATCGGTAAAATCTCTGTAAAGGCACTGGATTTTAACGGGTGGAACTGCTATACTATGAAATACAGAACTCTGCGACTGCGGCTCCCTTGACCGGCAGCCGCTTTCGTTTCTGTATCAATCCGCAGAAGGAGGGTTCAAAAAGGTGCTTTGCGCAGGACGAGCCTGCGCACAACATGAACATTCAGAATTTGAACAGAAATCAGGAGGAAATGCAAGCATGAAAAAACGTATCACGCGATGTCTCGCGCTGCTGCTGGCCGTCGTCATGGTCCTTTCGGTCATGCCGGTCGCCATGGCGGAGGAGACAACGCAGACCTACACCAAGGTCACAAGTGCAGCCGAACTGACGACCGGCAAGTATGTACTTGTGACAGATACGGATTATGCGCCGGATTATTTTGACAACGGCTGGGTTCTTGCAACACAGCCCAGCGTTGTTGACGGTAAGATCGAAAATCCGACTGCAGGCGTCTGGACGCTGACCGTCGATACGGACGGCGTCGTTATGACGGACGCGAAGGGAACTTCGATTGCGCCGAAGGGCGGCAACACGAACGGCATCCAGTCTGGCAGCTATAAATGGGCAGCCAGCTTTGCCAGCGGCAAATTTACCTTTGCCGGAACGGGTGACGATACTGTCACGCTCGCCAGTAACAAGGGAAACGGAAATAAGTTCAGAGCGTATAAGAACTCAACTGTAAACGGCGGCTATCCGCATGAGTTTACGCTCTACAAGCTCACTGAAACGCAGAAGCAGCAGGTCGAAACCCCAACTGCGAACGTAGAAAACGGCGCTGAGATCGAGGTTGGCACGGAGATCAAGTTCGAGTGCAAGACCGAGGGCGCGACGATCTACTACAAGACCGCAGGCACGGAGTATCAGGAATACACCGGCCCGATCTCGGCTTCGCAGATCGAGACGTACACCGTCATGGCCAAGAAGGACGGCATGAACGACAGCGAAGAGCTGGTCGTTTCCGTCAAAGTCTATGAGCTGGTCGACAAGTACGTCAAGGCTGAGACCATTGCGACCGATGACAAGGTCGTGATCTACAACGCTGGCAACGGCTATGCTGTTGCAGGCGAAGTGAAGTCCAGCTACTATCTCACCCCCGCCGCAGCGACGGTCAATGAGAATGCCCTGACGGCGGACAGCTTTGAGAATCTGGTCTGGACGGTCACGAAGAACGAGGACAATACATACACCTTCGCGCAGGGTGAAAGCATCCTCACGATGGGTCAGAGCAACGGCAAGTTCAACCTGAACCTGACCGGGAGTGACACGGCGAAGTGGGACGTGGAAGTCTGCAATGCAGAAAATGCATCCTACTATATGTCCGGCAATGGCTTGACCGGTCAGTATGGCAAGGTCTACATGGAATACTTCGCCAGATATGACGAGTTCAGCGCCTACTGCACCAGCACGGACCGTCTGAAGGAAAAAGACTTCGGCATGACGTTCTACAAGCTGACGAAGGAAAAGAACTTCATCGGCGGCCTTGTGCCGCCTCCCACACCGACCCAGAAGGTCGCGACCCCGACGGCCTCTCCGGCTGCGGGCGAGGTAGTCAAGGGCACGGAGGTCACCTTCTCCTGCGAGACCGAGGGCGCGACGATCCTCTATGCGACGGACGGCACGACCTTCACCGAGGGCACAACGGCGACCGTGAATGAAGACGTCACCTTCACCGTCAAGGCCACGAAGGCCGGCATGGACGACAGCGACGAAGCGACGTTCACCTATACGGTCAGGAAAGAAGATGGAGAGGACAAACTTGGAAAGCTAACTTCTGCTGACCAGTTGACAGACGGCTCTTATGTCATGATTGTTTCCACCGGCTACGCACCGCTGGAACTCAGCGGGAAGTGGCTGACGGTTGTACAGCCGACTGTAGCGGAGGACAAGGTGACGAAGACGGAAGGCGCGGTTTGGACGCTGAAGGTAAGCGGACAGTCTGTTACGCTGACTGATAAAAACGGCATGGCCATTGCACCTTCCGGTGGAAACAGCAATGGCATTCAGTCTGGTAATTATAGCTGGGCGTGGTCGTTCAGCGCAGAAAATCAGACCTTCAAATTTATGGGTGCCGGTGATGATACTGTTACGCTGGCCAGCAATACCAGCACGGATTCTACATACGGTGGGTTTAACAAGTTTAAAGCCTATAAGAACAACACGGTTGCAAGTCAGCAGTATCCGTGCGAGTTCACGCTCTACCGGGTCGACCCTGCATCTGCTGACCAGCCCTCCGGCGATCTGCCCAAGCCCGGCGACAAGTTCGTGATCTACAACCAGAACGCACAGGCAGTCCTGGCGGCGGAGAACGATTCGAAGTCCATTGAAAAGGCGGCAGCCACCGTTGCGGACGGCAAGGCCACCCCGGCGAACGGCGCTGTTGTGTTCACCGTCGAGCAGAACGGCGAATACCTCCGCTTCAAGAGCGAAGCCTATGGCTACCTCTGCTCCAACGGCACCGGCAACAACGCGTTCTACAGCAAGGACTTCTCCGAAGAGGGCGTTACGACTGACGACGCCGACTGGCTCGTCCGCGAATGCTCCGGCGGCGTGGGCGGCTATGAGCTGGAGAGCCGCACGGCGAAGTTCAACAATAGGTATAGCCAGTGGTTGGAGTACTACTCCGATTCGTTCAAGACCTACAGCATGGATAAGAGCAAGGTCACGGATTACACCATCTACTCCTTCTTCTTCTATCCCGTGGCGGACGGCGTGAATGTGGACGGCGGCCTCGTCGTGCAGCCCACCATCACCTTCCCCGAAACCATGCTCCCGGCCTATGTCGGCAGCAATTACAAGTTTGACCTCGAGATCGACACGATCTATGCGATCGACAATCCGTGGATCGAGTACAGTGTTCGCGATGAAAAGGGCAATCTGGTTGACGGCGTAACGAGCAGCACAGACGTGGAAGTCCTCGGCGACTTTACGACCGGCAAGGGCACAGCACATATCACCGTCTGGGATACGCAGATTGCAAAGGCCGCTGAAAACGGCAGCACGATGACCCTGACCTTCGCGTTCAAGGATATCAAGGGCAACGAGGCCAGAGCGTCCTACACCGTCGACATCCTCGACGAGCCTGTGATCTCCAACGTAACGCCCGCGCAGGGCGCGCAGACCGGCGAGAACAAAAAGCCGACGATCTCCGCGGAGATCTCGAACGCTGGCGAGAACGCCAGCGTAACGATGACTGTCAACAGTGAAAAGGTCGATGCTGTCTACGCAGACGGCAAGGTCACCTACACCCCAGCTGCCGCTATGGCGGACGGCAAGGTCACGGTGACTGTGACGGTCAAGCGTGCGGATAAAAAGGAAACCAGCAAGACCTGGTCCTTCACCATCGGCGAGGCGACCTTCCAGCGCTACTTCGGCCAGCTGCACTCCCACACGCAGTATTCCGACGGCGCTGGCTCGCTGGAAAGCGCACTGGATTATGTCAAGAATCTGCCTGAAATCGCGAACGTCGACTTCGTCGCGTTCACCGACCATTCCAACTACTTCGACAGCAAGAATAACCCCAACGTCGAAGCGGCTCTGTATGATACGTCTCTTGTCAATGATTCCGATTCCAGCCACAGCTGGGCGACCTACAAGAACACTGTCGCAGCCTTCAACGCGGCCAACGCGGGCAAAAAGGTCGCCATTGCGGGCTTTGAAATGACGTGGTCCGGCGGTCCCGGCCATATCAACACCTTCAACACCCCCGGCATCGTCTCCCGCAACAACACGACGCTCAACAACAAGACCAAGGATGCTGGCCTGCAGGCCTACTACAAGCTCCTGTCGCAGACAGAGGGCGTCGATTCCATCAGCCAGTTCAACCATCCGGGCACGACGTTCGGCAACTTCATTGACTTCGGTTATTGGGATGCTGTCGTTGACACCCGTATGTACATGGTCGAAGTCGGCAACGGCGAAGGCCAGATCGGCGCAGGCGGCTATTATCCCAGCTACGAGCAGTACATCATGGCGCTCGACAAGGGCTGGCACGTCGCCCCGACCAACAACCAGGATAACCACAAGGGCCGCTGGGGCAACGCCAACGACGCCCGCGACGTCATCCTGACCGACGACTTTACCGAAGACGGCATCTACGAAGCGCTCAGAGCGCGCCGTATGTACGCCACCGAGGACAAGAACCTCGATCTGGACTACACGGTCAACGGCTACATGATGGGCTCCATCATCGACGTTCCCGAGAAGCTGAACTTCGAGATCTCCTTCAACGATCCCGACCGCACCGATTCCATCGCCAAGGTCGAGCTGGTCGTCAACTCCGGCAAGGTCGCCTATACCTGGGACAGTGCCGCAGATCTCGCCAAGGGCTCCGTCAGCGTGGAACTGGCGCCTGAGTACACCTATTACTTCGTCCGCGTCACCGAGGGCGACGGCGATCTGGCCGTGACCGCTCCCGTCTGGGTCGGCGAATCGCTCAAGCTTGGCATTTCCAAGGCTGAATGCGGCACGTCTACCCCTGTCACCGACGAAGAACTGACCATCACCACCACGTTCTTCAACAGTGAGGCAAAGCCCGCTACCATCAAGTCCATCACCTATGCCATCGGCGGCGAACCCATCGGCACCGTGACGGATCCCATCGCGCTGGCTGCAAGCAGCACGCAGGATGTGGAATTCAAGTATACCCCGACCAAGGCCCGCATCATGACTGTTAAGATCACGGCTGTGATCGAGCAGGACGGCAAGGAGTACACGTTCACCAAGGACGTCACGCTCGATGTGCTTGACGCAAGCAAGCTTGTCTACATCGGCATTGACGCCTCGCACTACAATGAATATGTTGCAGGCAACTATAAAGACTCCATGGGCAACTTCGGCGAACTGGCTGCGGCCTATTCCGTGCGTACAGTCACGCTGAAGACCAGCGAGGAACTCATCGCGGCCTGCGGCAATTCCAAGTACAAGGCCATCATCCTGACGGCTCCGTCCCGCCGTCTGGAAGCGGCCCAGAAGGATCCGAAGACCTATTCCACAGAAGAACTGAACGCCATCAAGACGTTCAACGACAACGGCGGCATGGTGATCCTCGCCGGTTGGTCTGACAACTACGAGAATTACCCCATCATCCAGAACAACCCGGACATCAAGCATATGGCCGCGACGCAAAACGAGGTTCTGGCCAAACTCGGCTCCAGCCTCCGTATCTCTGACGACGCAACGTATGACGATGAACGCTCCGCAGCCGACGGCGTCGACAAGTGGAGACTCTACTTCTCGTCCTACAACATGGAGAACCCGCTTCTGAAGGGCGTGGAATTCGATGCAGAGCATCCGTATGACAAACTCTACACCGAACGCTTCAGCCACTACGGCGGCGCGTCCATCTACGCAGTTGACGCAAGCGGCAATGCAACCTCCACGCTGCCCGCAACGGTCAGCCCGGCAGTCTACGGCCATGCAACGACCTACTCTGTGGACGTTGACAAGGACGGCCTCGGCGGCGCAGGTATCCCGAAGTACACCTTCGCGAAAAACGATGACCGCCTGATGGTCATGGCGTCTGAGCAGCTCGAGGGCAAGGGCCTCATCATCGTCTCCGGCGCAGCCTTCATGTCGAACTTCGAGGTGCAGTACCAGGTCTCCGACAGCGGCGCGGAGAAGAACTACTCCAACTACAAGATCTGCCAGAATCTCGTCTCCATGCTCAACCAGACCGAGATCACCAAGATCGCGGATGTGCAGGCAGAGACAGAGGAGGGCGTCAAGTTCACCGTGGAGGGCATCGTGACCTCCAACGCCTCCGGCTATGACAAGGATACCGCGTTCTTCGACTGCATCTATGTGCAGGACAACACCGCCGGTATCAACGCCTTCCCGGTTGCAGGCAACTTTAAGATCGGCGATAAGGTCCGCGTCACCGGCACGACGTCCTCCTATCAGGGCGAGCGTCAGCTGGCTGTGACGAAGATCGAAAAGATCGCCGACGCAGCGGCTCCGGCTCCCAAGGAAGTCACCGCCGCGCAGATCAACGACGGCTCCGTCCTCGGCAGCCTCGTCAAGATCAAGGGCACGATCACCAGAGTGGAAGAGGCTGAAGGCAAGATCCAGACCATCATGGTCAGGGATGCGGCCGGCAACGAAGCACGCGTCTTCATCGACGGCTACATCACGAAGGACAAGGAAGTCCAGAACGCCATCGTCGGCAATCAGGTCGAGGCGGTTGGCCTTGCCTCCTATGACAACACCTTCGTCCTCTCGGACGGCACGCAGGTCTACCCGCGTATCCGTATCCGCGACCGCGCGGACGTCGTCTGCACCGCAGGCGAGACCCCGGTCAAGACGTGGAACATCACCTATGTCACCGACGGCGGCACGATTGGCGGCCTCTACCCGGTGACCTACACCGAGGGCACCGTGACCGTTCTGCCGACCAATGTGACCAAGCCCGGCTATACCTTCCTTGGCTGGTTCACCGCCTACACCGGCGGCGTGCAGGTCAGGCAGATCGAGGCGACGGAGACCGGCGACAAGACCTTCTATGCACGTTGGCAGAAGACTGTCCTGCCGCCTCCGCCCGTCACCCCCGGTACCCCGGTCACCCCGGCCAGGCCTGCTGCCCCGGTAGGGCTCCCGTTTGCCGATGTGTCCGGCAGCGACTGGTTCTATAACGATGTCCGCTATGTCTACGAGAAGGGCATCATGGACGGCACGGGCGCCGATCGCTTCTCTCCCAACGCACCGCTGACCCGTGCCATGATCGTCACCATCCTCTACCGCATGGCGGGCAGCCCGTCCGTTTCCGGCTCGTCCGACTTTACGGATGTGGCCGCCGGCAAGTGGTTTGCCAAGGCGGTCGCATGGGCGGCGGCCAACGGCATCGTCAACGGCTATGGCTCCGGCCTCTTCGGCCCGAACGACCCCGTGACCCGTGAGCAGCTTGCGGCGATCCTGTACCGCTACGCAGTCTACGGCGGCATGACGGCTGTGACGCTCGAGGAAAATCTCGGCGGCTTTGCCGACACGGCGCAGCTCTCTGCCTACGCCATTCAGGCGATGAACTGGGCGGTCGGCCAGGGTCTGATCAACGGCTCCGGCAGCAACCTTGTGCCGAAGGCACAGGCGACCCGCGCGCAGGTCGCGGCGATCATCCACCGCTATCTCGAGCGCTGAGTTCCCCAACAGTACAAAGCTGCCCCGCCGGGTCTTCCGGCGGGGCAGTCCCCCATCATTCAAAAACTGCGCATCCTGAAGGAGAATCCATGAAAAACTTACAATGCAAGCTGACGCGCAAGCGCTGGCTGGAGATCGGCGTGAGCGCGCTGCTGTTCGTGCTGATCATCGCGTGGGCGCTGGTCCTGGAATACACGGAGCCTGACCGCGAGGCGACTGCCGCGCGCAAGCGGTTTTTCGCCGTTGCGCGCGTCACGGACATTCTGGACGACAACGCGGAGACCCAGGACTGGACCGAGGGCCGCCGCATCGGCCAGCAGTATCTTGAGGTCGAGATCCTGAACGGCCCGTGGAAGGGCGAAACGCTTGAGGCGATCAACTATCTGACCATCTATACCAACGTCGACGCGAAGATCGGCACAAAGATCGTCGTCCGCCTCGATCTGGACGACGAGGGCGCGCCGTATATCATATCCATTCCGAATTATAACCGCGCCCCGGTGCTGCTCGGCCTGCTTGCCGTGTTTGCGGCGCTGCTTCTGCTGATCGGCCGGAAAAAGGGCCTCACGGCCCTGCTGGGGCTTGTGTATACGCTTGCGTGCGTCTGGTTCATTCAGGTGCCCATGATCCTGCGCGGCGCGCAGCCGGTCGTGGTCACGGTCGTGCTTGTCGCGCTGACGACGGCGGCCTCCCTCCTGTTCCTGAACGGCTTCAGCCGCAAGACGCTCTGCGCCACGCTCGGCTGCATCGGCGGCGTGGCGGTCGCGGGTATTTTCGCTGCCCTGTGCGGGTCGATCTCGCCGCTCAACGGCTTCAACCTGCCGGAAGCGGAGGAACTGGTTTTGCGCGCGTCCGACCGGGGGCTGAAGATCAGCGGTCTGTTCGTCAGCGGCATTCTCATCGCCTCGCTCGGCGCGGTCATGGACGTGGCCATGTCCATTTCCTCCGCCTGCTGGGAGCTGCGCGAGCTGAACCCCGATCTGCCGCGCAAGGCCCTGTTCCGCTCCGGCATGAACATCGGCCAGGACGCCATGGGCACCATGGCGAATACGCTCATCCTTGCCTTCGCCGGTTCGAGCCTCAATACGCTCCTGCTGTTCCAGATCTTTGATTATCCCATGATCCAGATCTTCAACGCCGATTCCATCGCCATCGAGATCATCCGCGGCGTGGCCGGCACCATCGGCATCATCCTGACCGTCCCCCTCGTCGCCCTCCTGAGCGCCGAGATCATGGGGCCGAAGAAAAAAGCGTAATACTAATATCTTTTTAAAAAGATTGATAATTTATCGGCCGTTGTTGTATAATGAAGATGGTGATGAGAAATGAAAAGATACACTTTCACGCTTGAGGAAACGCAGGAAATCAAGGCTGCGAGGAAAAAGAATCGAGACAAGAATGTTGAAAAAAGACTGGCAGCACTTGAGATGCGAGCAGAAGGGAAGCAGAACAAAGAAATTCGTGAAAAAACCGGCTTCC
>OKST01000252.1_pt1 | contig 47851 bp, 36 predicted proteins | sample 1606341 | NCBI WGS metagenome assembly OKST01 (sample SAMEA3879563, study PRJEB24766) | human gut metagenome | biome: human-associated habitat; feature: feces | place: USA | collected 1985/1987 | reverse complement strand
TCTTGCTCTCGTCGCGCACGCCGATCTGGCGCAGCTCGATGCGGGTGTGGAAGATGCCGGCCAGATCCTTGACCAGCTCCCGGAAGTCCACCCGCCCGTCGGCGGTAAAGTAGAACATGATCTTGGAGCGGTCCAGCGTGTACTCGGCCTCCACCAGCTTCATCTCCAGCCCGTGGCGGGCGATGCACTCCTGACAGGTGTGGTAGGCGCGCTTTTCGTCCTCGCGGTTCTGGCGCATCCGGCGGATATCCACGCTGTCGGCCATGCGGGTGATGGGTTTCAGCGCCTTGGGTACGGCGGCATCCGCCAGCTCCAGCACGCCCTGCACCACCTCGCCGCACTCCACGCCGCGGGCGGTCTCCACGATTACATACTCCCCGGCATGGATGACAGCCTCACCGGGATCAAAATAATAGCTTTTGCCGTTTTCCTTGAAACGAACCGAAATGACTTTTTTCATAGTGTTCCTCGTTTTTGTATCGGATAAGCCCCGCAAGGGGCAGCTTTTTCAGTCTGCTGTTAGTATACCATAATCAAAAGCACATTTCTATGCAAAAAGAAAAGTCTTTATATCCCCTGAATTTTTCCCTCCCCTGCAATGATCCGCCCCGCTCAACCGTATGCAGTATGGAAAAGGTGTCGAAATTTTGTCCGGCGGCAGAAGGGAGGAAAGCGGACAGAATGCCGGTTTTGGGGCGGCAAAGTTGTGCGTTTCGCAGATTTTGACAAAACTTTCGCAAAAAGATTCGCCGCACCTCTATTGAAAGCGCGCGCCTTGCGTGTATAATAGGAATGTTAGGAACCCATTGCCCCCAAAGAGGGAGGAACTGTTGCGCCGGGCGGTGCGGCAGAGAAACGGTAGGATAAGATGGAAAAATTCAGTGTCAAAAAACCATTTACGGTGCTGGTTGCAGTCATCATGGTGCTGATGCTCGGCTTTGTGTCGATCACCAAGATGAAAACCAACCTGCTGCCGAATGTCAGCACACCGTATCTGATGGTGGTCACCGTGTATCCCGGTGCCAGCCCGGAGCGTGTGGAGACCGAGGTCTCGGACGTGCTGCAAAACGCGCTTACGGTGCCGGGTGTTTCAAAGATCACCGCCACCTCGGCTGAAAACTACAGCCTGCTGCTGATGCAGTTCGTGGATGACACGGATATGGACAGCGCACTGGTGCAGGTGTCCAACAAGCTGGATCAGGCCAAGAGCGACCTGCCGGAGACGGCGCTGACCCCTTCTGTGATACAGTACAGCATGAACATGAACGCCTTTATGACCGTGGCTGTCAGCCGCGAGGGCAGTTCGGTGTACGACCTTTCTGATTTTATCAAGAACACCATGACTCCCTACGTCCAGCGCAAGGGCGGCGTGTCCAGCGTATCCTCCAGCGGCCTTGTGGAGCAGCTGGTGCAGGTGCAGCTGAATCAGGAAAAGGTGGACGCCATCAACGAAAAGCTGATGGAGCTTATCGACACTCAGCTGGAAGTGGCGCACACACAGTTGGAGGAGGCCGAGGCCAAGATCAAGGCCGGCCGCGCAGAATACGATAAGCAGTTCAAAAACTTCGGCAATACCGTGTCCAACACGGTCATGGGCACCCTCAGCTCCGAGGTCGGCGAAGCCGTAGAAGTAGTGCGCAAGCAGGCGGAGGCGCTGCTGCAAAGCGTCAACAACCTGATCGCCGTGGTCAAGGAGCCTGAGGTGCAGCAGGCACTCATCGAGGTGCAGGCTGGTTTGCAGCGGGTCATGGACAAGTTCAACAACACCGGTATGCGGGATATCGACTCCCTGATCGAGATCGTGTCCGAGCTGCGGGATATCACCGATAAGCTCTCCTCTGCTTTGCAGACCCTGCAAAACCGCATCAACACCGAGACCGGTACGCAGGGCGAGGGCGCTGCGGATCTGGCAGACGAGCTGCAATTGCAGGACAGCCTGAACGTCATCTATAAGACGCTGGAAGATACCATCAAGGCCATGGACAACGTGCCCGGCATGATGAGCGAGTTCTCCAAAGCGCTGGGCAACTTTACCCAGCAGCAGATGGTCGCCTATATGCAGTTTACCGAAGCCCGCGAGCAGCTGAATGAGTACGAAAAGCAGCTCAGCGAGGCCAAGACCCAGTACGAGGCCGCCAAGGAAAAGGCGCTTGCCAGCGCCGATGTGACCAAGCAGCTGGATATCAAGACCCTTGCCACCCTCATCTACGCCCAGAACTTCTCCATGCCCGCCGGTTACGTCAAGGACGAAAGCGGCGAGTCGTGGCTGCTGAAGGTGGGCGAGGAATACGACAGCGTGGAGGATATCCGGGGCGCACTGCTGCTCCATGTGGAGGGCTACGGCGACGTGCGCCTTTCCGATGTGGCAGACGTGGAGATCATCGACAACGCCGCCGACAGCTACACCCGCCTGAACGGCGAGCAGGCTTCGGTGCTGAAAATTTACAAGGACGACAGTTCCAGCGCAGGTGACGTATCTGCCAACTGTCTGGACGCTTTCAAGGAGCTGGAAGCCCAGTACGAGGGTCTGCACGTTGTGGTGCTGTCCAATCAGGGCAACTACATCAGCATCCTCATCAAGAGCATCCTCACCAGTATGCTGGTGGGTGCCGCACTGGCCATCGTCGTGCTGGCCATCTTCCTGAAGGACGTCAAGCCCACGCTGGTGGTCGGCGTCAGTATCCCCCTGTCGGTGCTGTTTGCCGTGGTGCTGATGTACTTCACCGGGTTGGACCTGAACGTCATGACGCTGGCCGGCCTGTCGCTGGGCATCGGTATGCTGGTGGATAACTCTGTCGTTGTCATCGAGAACATCTACCGTCTGCGCGGCCGCGGCGTGCCCGCCGCCCGTGCGGCGGTGCAGGGTGCACGTCAGGTGGGTATGTCCGTTGTGGCCTCTACCCTTACCTCGGTGTGCGTGTTCCTGCCGGCAGTGTTCTCTGCCAGCCTCATCCGCAACCTGATGGGTCCCATGTCCCTGTGCATCGGCTACTGCCTGATGGCTTCCCTCATCGTGGCACTGACTGTGGTGCCCGCCGCCTCGGCTACCGTGCTGAAGAATGCCCAGCCCAAAAAGCTGGCATGGTTCGATAAAATTCAGAACGCCTACGGCCGCAGTCTGGAAAAGGCGCTGAAAAATCGCTTTGTACCGCTGGCAGCCGCAGTGCTGCTGCTGGTGTTCTGCTGCTGGAGGGTGGTCTCCATGGGCATCGTGCTGCTGCCCACCAGCACCAGCAACGAGGCCATGATCACCCTTTCCACCACCGACACCCTCTCGAAGGACGAGTCCTACGATGTGGCCGGTAAGGTGGTGCAGGCTGTGATGGCTGTGGACGGCGTGGAGGAAGTAGGCATTACCCCCGACAACACTGTGGCGGGCATGGATGTTTCCAACCTCGGCCTGCCCTCCACCATCACTGACCTGCTGAACGCCGCCAACGGCTACGGCAAGTATAAGATCAACGTCAAGCTCAACGAGGAGCTCTCCTCTTCCAAGATCGACGCCGCCTGCAAGGCCATGGAGGACGCTGTGGCCGGGGTGGCGGACTGCACCGCCACCGTCCAGCAGTACGGCATGACCGATGACCTGACCAGTCAGCTGTCCACCGGTCTGACCATCAAGATCTACGGCACCGATGCCGAGACCCTGACCGCTCTGTCCGAGAAGGTGGTAGACATCGTGAACAACACCGAGGGCTTCCAGAACGCCACCAACGGTCTGGGCGCGGGCGATTCCACCATCATCCTGCAGGTGGACCGCGATAAGGTACGCGCCAACGGCCTGACCGTTGCGCAGGTGTACCAGCAGATCGCGGCAAAGCTGACCACCACCACCACGGCACAGACCCCTGTTACCGTGGACGGTACCACCATGGATGTGCAGATCAGCAACAATCTGGACCCGCTGACCAAGGAAAACATGATGGACATGACCTTTGAGACCACCGTCATGTCCGCAGACGGCACCACCGCCACCGGAACCTGCAAGCTGTCGGATATCGCCAGCTGGACCACCGGCACCGCACCGGACTCCATCACCAGCGAGAACCGGAACCAGTTCGTCACCGTCACTGCCGAGACTGCCCCGGGCTACAACACCACGGTGCAGGCCCGTGCCGTGAAAAAGGCGCTGGATGCCTTTGCCCTCACTGATGAGATGCCGGAGGGCTGCTCCTTCTCCATGGGCGGCGAGAGCGACAGCGTCAACTATATGACCGACGAGATGATCCAGTGGATGGCACTGGCCCTGCCCTTTGTCTACCTTGTCATGGTGGCACAGTTCCAGAGCCTGCTGTCCCCCTTCATCGTGCTGTTCACCGTGCCGCTGGCCTTTACCGGCGGTCTGCTGGGCCTGCTGCTCACCGGTCAGCAGCTGACCATGATCTCCATGATGGGCTTCATCGTGCTGATGGGTACGGTCGTCAACAACGGCATCGTGTTCGTGGACTACGCCAACCAGCTGCGCATGGGCGGCATGGAGCGCCGCGCCGCGCTGGTGGCCACCGGCAAGACCCGTATGCGCCCCATTCTGATGACCACCCTGACCACCGTACTGGCAATGCTGCAAATGGTGTTCAGCAACGATATGGCAAGCCAGCTGATGAGCGGCATGGCCATCGTCATCATCTGCGGCCTGAGCTACGCCACCCTGATGACCCTGTATATCGTGCCTATCCTGTACGATATCCTGTTCAAGAAGCCGCCGCTCAACGTGGACATCGGCAGCGACGAGGACTTGGACGACATCCCGGACGATGCCGCCGAGTTCATTGCCGCCCAGTCCTCTGCGGCACAGCCTCAGCCGGAGGCATAAGGCTTACAGCCCGTATCACCAAAGCGCCCCGCATTTCCACCGGAAGTGCGGGGCGCTTTTTGCTATTGTAGGCACTTTCGATGATTCCAACAAAAAATCGCCGCAAAAATTGGATGGTAATTCTAAAAGGATTCCAACACAAAACTGTAAAACTGTGATATAATCATAAATACAGACAAGATGCAAAAGGGGGCAGTCTGCCCCTTTTGCATTTCCGAAAAAAGCTTTAGGAGGCGAGGCCCAATGGCACAGATCCGTTCCAAGCCCTTCGGTGTGACCAAAGAGGGCGCTAATGTTACCGAGTATATCCTCTCGAACCCCGGCGGTATGTCCGTCAGCGTGCTGGATTACGGCTGCGTGATCAAAAATATCATCGTCCCGGCCAAAAATGGCCCGGTGGATGTGGTGCTGGGTCACGACACCATGGCAGATTACGAGAACGACTTCACCTCGTCCGGCAGCACCTGCTGCGGTGCTTTTGTGGGGCGCTACGCCAACCGCATCGAAAACGCCGTCTTTACCTTGGGCGGCAAGACCTATCAGCTGGAAAAAAACAACGGCGAAAACCACCTGCACGGCTGTTTTTCCCGGAAAATCTATGAGGTGAAGTACTTCGGCGACACCCTGCTGATGGAGGCTGTAAGCCCCGACGGCGAGGACGGCTTTCCCGGCACCCTGAAGATCGCGGTACGCTATACCCTCACCGACGATAATACCTTCCGCATGGACTACCGTGTGTCCTCGGACGCCGACACGATCGTAAACCTGACCAACCACAGCTACTTCAATCTGGACGGCGGCGGCGATGTGCTGAACCAGAAGCTGCGCATCTACGCCTCCCGCTATCTGGAGGGCAACAACGCCACCTGCCCCACCGGCAACATCCTGCCCGTGGTGAACACCCCCATGGATTTTACTGCCGGTAAGACCATCGGCAAGGAGATCGACACCGGCTTCTCCCAGACCACCATGGTGGGCGGCGGCTACGACCACTGCTATGTCATCGACCGCGCACGCGGCTCCAGCCAAAGCATCTGCGCATGGGCTACCAGCGATAAGACCGGCATCAGCATGAAGCTGTACACCACCCAGCCGGGCATCCAGCTGTACACCGGTAACTTTTTGCAGGACTGCCCCGCCCCGGGCAAGGGCGGCGAGCCCATGCGGAAGTACGGCGGCTTTGCCTTGGAGACCCAGCACTATCCGTGCAGCCCCTCTCACCCGGAGTTCCCCTCCACGGTGCTGCGGGCAGGCAAGGTGTTCCGCGCTACCACCACCCTGCGGTTCTTCACCGGCAAGCAGTGCGGAAAGCTTTAAAAATGATACACCATGCAAAAACGTCTGCTTCGGCAGACGTTTTTGCGTGGTGGGAGGCTGCGACTGAGGGAGTTTCCCTCTCCATTTCTATGTTTTGCACAAACGGCGCATTCTCTCCATGTGAAAAGTGCGAAAAATCTCTGTCAATCAAAAGTGCAATGCGCGAAGATGCAACAAAAATATATCCGAATAAAGAAAGCGCCCCTTGCAGTCGGCGGCAAAAAGCGGTATGCTTTAAGCAGACCGGGCAGCGCCCGGCGCAAAGAGAAAAAGCAAGAAATACTATGTGAGAGAGGTACTCGGCTATGGCAATTTTGGTTTCCGGCGGTGCCGGCTACATCGGCAGCCACACCTGCATTGAGCTGTTGAACGCTGGCTACGATATCGTGGTGGCAGATAACTATTATAACGCTTCCCCTGTGGTTCTGGACCGGGTCAAGCAGATCACCGGCAAGGATTTCCGCTTCTACAAGGCAGACATGACCCGCCGCGAGGATGTGGAGAAGATCTTCTCTGAGTGCCCGGACATCACCGCCGTCATCCAGTTTGCAGCCTATAAGGCTGTGGGCGAGAGCGTGTCCAAGCCCATCGAGTACTACTACAATAACCTCAACTGCACGCTGGTCATTCTGGACGTGATGCGCCATCATGATTGCCATAACTTCGTGTTCAGCTCCTCCGCTACCGTCTACGGCGATCCCGCCAGTGTGCCCATCACCGAGGACTTCCCTGTGGGTGCTACCACCAACCCCTACGGCACCACCAAGGCCTTCACCGAGCGCATCCTGCAGGACGTCTGCAAGGCTGACCCCAGCCTGAATGTGGCGCTGCTGCGCTACTTCAACCCCATCGGCGCCCACAAGAGCGGCCTGATCGGCGAGGACCCCAACGGCATCCCCAACAACCTGATGCCCTACATTGCCAAGGTGGCTGTGGGCAAGCTGGAAAAGGTGCACGTCTTTGGCAACGACTACCCCACCCCGGACGGCACCGGTGTGCGTGACTACATCCACGTTGTGGATCTGGCCCGGGGCCATGTGTGCGCCATCCGCAAGCTGGAGACCGGCTGCGGCCTCTTCATCTGCAATCTGGGCACCGGCAAGGGTTACAGCGTGCTGGATGTCATCCATGCCTTCTCCAAGGCCTGCGGCAAGGAGATCCCCTACGTCATCGACCCGCGCCGCCCCGGTGATATCGCGGAGTGCTACGCCGACCCCACCAAGGCCAAGAACGAGCTGGGCTGGGTGGCTGAGTACGGCATCGAGGAGATGTGCGCCGACAGCTGGAACTGGCAGAAGAACAACCCCGATGGCTACCACACCGTGAAGTAACTTATAAAACCAAAGCACCGCATATTCTCGCCTGAGAGGATGCGGTGCTTTTTTTATGTCTATATTCTCTATTGACATCCGCTGTCAGTTAGCCTATACTACATTTGTTAACACAGACTAACACATAAGAACAGTACATATAAAAGAAGGCAACGGATATGACGTTAAAAGAGTTACAGATCGGCAAAAGCGCCATAGTGGATGCTGTGGGCGGTGCAGGCGCACTGCGGCAGCATTTTCTGGATATGGGTCTGATCCCCGGAGCAGAGGTCACGCTGGTAAAGCTGGCGCCCATGGGCGACCCCATGGAGCTGCGCATCCACGGCTATGAGCTGACCCTGCGTCTGGACGACGCGGCACAGATCACCGTGATCCCCACCGAAAAGACCCCGGCGGTGCACGCCCCGGTGGCGGAGAAGATGGTGGAGCACCCGGGTCTTGGTGAGGGCGGCAAGTACCACACCAAGGAGGGGGAGCATCCCCTGCCGGAGGATAAGACCCTGACCTTTGCGCTGGCGGGCAACCAGAACTGCGGCAAGACCACCCTGTTCAACCAGCTCACCGGTTCCAACCAGCACGTCGGCAACTTTCCGGGTGTGACGGTGGACCGCAAGAGCGGTGCCATCAAGGGGCACCCGGAGACTGAGGTCACCGACCTGCCGGGCATCTACTCCATGTCCCCCTATTCCAGCGAGGAGATCGTTACCCGGCAGTTCATCATCGGCGAAAAGCCCACCGGCATCATCAACATCGTGGACGCCACCAACATCGAGCGCAACCTCTACCTGACCATGCAGCTGATGGAGCTGGATATCCCCATGGTGCTGGCGCTGAACATGATGGACGAAATGCGCGGCAACGGCGGCACGGTGCGCATCAACAAGATGGAAGCGATGCTGGGCATCCCGGTCATCCCCATCTCTGCCGCCAAGAACGAGGGCGTGGACGAACTGGTAGACCACGCCGTCCATGTGGCAAAGTATCAGGAGCGCCCCGGGCGCATGGATTTTTGCAGCGAGGACGACCACGGCGGTGCGGTGCACCGCTGCATCCACGGCATCCTGCACCTCATCGAGGATCACGCCAAGGCAGCGGGCATCCCGGTGCGGTTTGCCGCCACCAAGCTGGTGGAGGGCGATCCCCGCATTGAGGAAGCGCTGAAGCTGGACCCCAACGAAAAAGAAATGATCGAACATATCATCGTGCAGATGGAGCAGGAGCGCGGGCTGGACCGCGCCGCCGCCATTGCGGATATGCGGTTCTCCTTTATTCAGGAGCTGGTGGCGCAGACGGTGGTCAAGCCCCACGAAAGCAAGGAGCAGCTGCGCTCCAACCGCATCGACAAGTTCCTTACCGGCAAGTACACCGCCATCCCGGCGTTTATCGCCATCATGGGTCTGGTGTTCTTCCTTACCTTCAACGTCATCGGCCTGTTCTTCCAGAACCTCATGGAAATGGGCATCGACGCCCTGACCGGCGTTGTGGACACCGCCCTGACCAACTGGAACGTCAACGCGGCGGTGCACTCGCTGGTCATCGACGGCATCTTTACCGGCGTGGGCAGCGTGCTGAGCTTTCTGCCCATCATCGTGGTGCTGTTCTTCTTCCTCTCCATGCTGGAGGATACCGGCTACATGGCGCGTGTCGCCTTTGTGATGGATAAGCTGCTGCGCCGCATCGGCCTGTCCGGCCGCAGCATCGTGCCCATGCTCATCGGCTTTGGCTGCACTGTGCCCGGCGTGATGGCAAGCCGCACCCTGCCCTCGGAGCGCGACCGCAAAATGACCATTCTGCTTACGCCGTTCATGAGCTGCTCCGCAAAGCTGCCTATTTACAGCCTGTTTGCGGCGGCGTTCTTCCCCAAGTACGCAGGGCTTGTGATGGTGCTGCTGTACTTCACCGGCATCTTGGTGGGCGTGCTGGCGGCGCTGCTGCTCAAGAGCACCGTGTTCAAGGGCGAAGCCGTGCCCTTTGTTATGGAGCTGCCCAACTACCGCCTGCCCGGCCTGAAGAACGTGGCGCAGCTGCTGTGGGAAAAGGCCCGGGACTTCTTGCAGAAGGCCTTTACGGTCATCTTTGCCGCTACCATCGTCATCTGGTTCCTGCAGAACTTTGACCTGCAGCTGCGGCTGACTGCTGACCCGCAGGCCAGCATTCTGGCGCGCATCGCAGGCGATATCGCCCCGCTGTTTGCCCCGCTGGGCTTTGCGGACTGGCGCATCTCCACCGCTCTTATCTCCGGCTTTATGGCCAAGGAGAGCGTGGTGTCCTCGCTGCTCATCCTCTTCGGCTCTACGGCTGCCCTGACCGCAGCCCTCACCCCGGCACAGGCCGCACCGCTGCTGGTGTTCTGCCTGCTGTACACCCCCTGCATCGCGGCGGTGGCCTCGGTCAAGCGGGAGCTTGGCGGCAAGTGGGCAACCATCATGGTGGTCAACCAGTGCGCCGTGGCATGGCTGTGCGCCCTGCTGGTGCGTCTGGTCGCCGTGGCGGTGTTCTGAAACACTGGTTCGATTTTTGGGTCCTGAAAAGCCGTAGGCTTTTCAGGACCCTTTTTTCTCTTGACATCTCTCCTTATCTGCATTATAATACTTCAAAAATGAACTATCCATAAAAAGACAAAAAGGAGCGCTGCATGAATCCTACCATAGAGATCAGCTTCAAGACCGCGCAGGCGTACAGCGCCATGTGCAAGCCGCTGTGTCAGGAACTCAAGCTGCCCCAGACCGCTTTTGACATCCTGATGTTTCTGGCAAACAACCCGGACTGCACCACCGCCCGGGATATCGTGGAGATCCGCAAAATCAAGGCGAACCTTGTGTCGGTGAACGTGGATCGTCTGGTGCAGGAGGGGTATCTGGAACGCCGCGCCGTGGCGGGCGACCGCCGCAAGACCCAGCTGCTGTGCACTGAAAAGGCGCAGCCGGTCATTGCACGGGGGCGCGAAGTGCAGGAGCGCTTTTTTGCCCGTCTGCTGCAAAACACCGATGCCGCCACCCGGGAGGCGTTTTTCCACACCATGGAGGTCATCGGGAAAAATCTGGACGAGATCTTAAAGGAGAATGGATAAAATGCACTTGCTGTTTACGGTGCTTGTCACCTTTTTTGCCGGCATGGGTGCCGGCCTTGGCACCGGCTTTGCCGGTATGAGCGCGGCGGCGGTCATCAGCCCCATGCTCATCACCTTCCTGCACATGGACCCCTACATGGCCGTGGGCATTGCCCTTTCCTCGGATGTGCTGGCCAGTGCGGTGTCTGCCTATACCTACCATAAAAACAAGAATCTGGACATCAAAAACGGCCTGATCATGATGGCAAGCGTGCTTGCCTTTACGGTGGTGGGCAGCTGGGTGGCCAGCAAGATGCCCTCCGCCACCATGGGCGGCTTCTCGGTGTTCATGACCTTTTTGCTGGGCGTCAAGTTCATTCTGCGCCCGGTCATGACCACCAAGGAAGCCATGCAGGGGGTCAGCGCACAAAAGCGTGCGGTGCAGTCGGTGGTGTGCGGCGTGCTCATCGGCTTCATCTGCGGCTTTATCGGCGCGGGCGGCGGCATGATGATGCTGCTCATCCTCACCAGCGTGCTGGGCTACGAGTTGAAAACTGCCGTGGGCACCAGCGTGTTCATCATGACCTTTACCGCCCTGACCGGTGCGGTGTCCCACTTTATGATTGGCGGCACGCCTGATTGGCTGGTATGGGGCTTGTGCGTGGTGTTCACCCTGCTGTGGGCGCGCATTGCCGCCGTGTTTGCCAACAAGGCCACTCCCAAGACCCTGAACCGCGCCACCGGCGTCGTGCTGGTGGTGCTGGGCGTGGTCATCATGGGCTTCAACCTTCTGACCTGAAAAACGATTTAAATGCGCGCCGCGCTGCTCTGCGCATAATCAGCGGAAGTATTATTCTTAAATAGATCAATGCCGGGCGGTCTGCGGACCGCCCGGCATTGCATTTTCACGGGAAAGGTCGTAAAGGAGAACTGCATTCCTTTCTGTGAAAAATGAACCGGGAAAATCCGCAGATTTTCCCGGTTCTCAAATTTAAAATTGTTTTTCCTCTATTGATGCGCAGAGCAGCGCGGCGCGCATTCCAAACCGTCAGCGCTTACTTGCTCTCTACCTTTTCCTCGATGGTGGAGTGGTCGATGACCCAATCGGCAGCCTTGCGGATGCCCTCGTTGCGGCGCAGAGCAGCGATATCGGTGCCAGCCTTGATCTCTTCCACCGTCTTTTTAGTCTTTTCAGCGCGCTCAGCCAGCTGCTTGTCGATCTCCTCATCGGTGGGCAGCAGGTTCTCCTGCTGTGCGATCTGCAGCAGTGCCATGCGGGCGCGGGTGTTCTTCTCTGCGGCGGCACGCACCTTGGCAGTAAAGCTCTCGCGGGTCTCGTGGATCTGGCTCAGATAGGTGGTCAGGCTCATGCGCTGCATCTGCAGCTGCTGCTGGATGACCTGCATCTGCTGCTGGTAGGCGTTTTCCACCAGAATGCTGGGGATCTCGCCCTCTGCGGCATCGGCCAGCTGACCAAGGATCATGTCCTTGGCATGGTTCAGCGCACCGCCGTGGCGGCCGTCGAACAACTGCTGCTTCACGAAGGCACGGTACTCCTCCATGGTCTCCTTGCCCATCTTCTTGGCAAAATCGCTGTTCAGGGCAGGCAGCTGACGCACGCACACGTCATGCAGCTTGATCTTGAACACGACAGGCTTACCGGCCAGCTCCTTGTTGGGGTAGTTCTTGGGGAAGGTGACGTTGATCTCGAACTCGTCCCCTGCCTTGTGGCCCAGAATGCCGTCCTCGAAACCGGGGATCATGCGGCCGCTGCCCAGCTGCACGGACTGGTCCTTTGCCGTGCCGCCCTTAAAGGCCACACCGTCCAGAAGACCCTCAAAGTCCATGTGCACCACGTTGCCCTTTACAGCGGGGCCCTTGTGGGGCACCAGCTCTGCGGCATAGTTGCGGCGGCGCTCCAGCACCGTGTCGATCTCCTTGTCGGTCACCTCCGGGGTGACGCACTGGGAGGTAAAGCCGGTGGTCTTGGTCAGCTTCAGCTCGGGCTGCAGTGCCACGGTGGCGGTAGCCACAAAACCCTCGTCCTTTTTCACGCTTACCAGATCGTAGCTGGGATCATCCACCGGCGCAAAGCCGTGCTCCTTCAAAGCAGCCTCGTACAAAGCAGGCACATCCTGATCCATCAGGTCGTTGATGGCATCGTACCAGAAGGTGTGCTCGCCGCGGTCAGCCTCGATCTGTGCGCGGTCGGCCTCGCCCTTCTGGAAGCCCTTGATGGTATAAGTGGCGCGGGTGCGCTCATAGACCGCATTGGAGGCGGCCTCCAGTTCCTCAGCCGTAGCGCTGAAGGTCATTTTGCAGACACTCTTTTCAGGAGTTTCCACGCTTACCAGTTTCATAGGATCTACCCTCCGTGTTGTTCCCTTGGCGGCGGGGCGGCGCTGCCAAGGCAGCAGCCGGAACGCCATTTTGGGGACATTTTCAAACATTAATAAAGTTATTATAGCACAAGTGCAGCAAAAGCGGTATAATAAACTTGATAAAAATGTGCCGTTTTGGCAATTTTAGTCCATTTAAGCAGGAAAAAAGCGCGTTTTGCGGCAGCAGCTGCCGCGCAAAAGTGGGAAAACCATCAGGAAAGGAAGGCTGTCCCCTATGCGATTATTTGATGTTCTGGGCCCGGTGATGATCGGACCCTCCTCCAGCCATACCGCCGGTGCGGCAAAGATCGGCTATACCGCACAAAAGCTTCTGGGCGAGGTGCCGGCGCAGGCAGACATTGGCCTGTACGGCAGCTTTGCCACCACCGGCAAAGGCCACGGCACCGACCGTGCACTGGTGGCGGGGCTGCTGGGTCTGCGCCCGGACGACCCCCGCCTGCCGGACAGCTTTGCGCTGGCTGCGCAGCGGGGGATGCAGTTCAGCATCCACCCGGTAGAGCTGCGCTCTGCCCACCCCAACACCGCCGTGCTCACCCTGACCAGCCGCACCGGGCGGCAGCTTTCGCTCAAGGCGGCATCGGTGGGCGGTGGACGCATCCGCGTCACGGAAATTGACGGCGTCCCGGCGGATTTCGGCGGGGACAGCAACACCCTCATCATCCACAACGAGGACACCCCCGGCTGCATTGCCGAGGTGACCATGGCGCTGGCACTGCGGCGCATCAATATCGCGTCCATGCAGGTGTTCCGCGCCGCTGCGGGCGGCTATGCGGTGATGGTGCTGGAGTGCGACTCCCACATCCCCCGCGCGCTGGAACGGCAGCTGGCGGTGATGCCGGGTCTGCTGAAGGTGACCTGCCTGAACGTGGACGAGCCGGAAGAAACGGAGGAATGAGCCATGGCATTTTTGTCCTGTGAAGAGATGCTGGCTGCTGCCCGCAGCCAGAAGATCACGCTGGCAGAAGCGGTGCTGCGCAGCGATTTGGAGGAGAGCCGCCTGACCGAGGCGCACAGCCGCGCCGCCATGCGGCACCTGTGGCAGGTGATGCAGGCCACCAGTCAGGAATACGACCCCGCGCAGCGCAGCCGCAGCGGCCTTTCCGGCGGCGATGCCGCCAAGGTGGAGCAGGCGTGGCAGCAGGGGCGCCTGCTGGGCGATGATTATCTGGCCGCTGTCACGGCAGAAGCCCTGAAGACCGCCGAGTGCAACGCCTGCATGAAGCGCATCGTGGCCGCGCCCACGGCGGGCAGTTGCGGGGTGCTGCCGGCGGTGCTGCTGCCGCTGGCGCGCGCCGGGCAGGCAGACGAGGACGCCGTCTGCGACGCACTGTATGTGGCGGCAGGCTTCGGGCAGGTCATCGCCGCCCGCGCCACGCTGGCGGGCGCAGAGGGCGGCTGTCAGGCCGAGGTAGGCGCAGCCAGCGCCATGGCCGCCGCCGCCCTGTGTAACCTGAAGGGCGGCACCCCGGAGCAGTGCGCCGCTGCCGCCGCCATGGCACTGGGCAACCTGCTGGGTCTGGTCTGCGACCCCGTGGCGGGTCTGGTAGAGGTGCCCTGCATCAAGCGCAACGTGGTGGGCGCGGTGAACGCAGTTTCCTGCGCCAACATGGCGCTGGCCGGGGTGGACTACGCCATCCCCTGTGACGAGGTCATCGACGCCATGGGCCGCGTGGGCAGCCTGCTCTCCCCCGACCTGCGCGAGACCGGTCAGGGCGGCCTTGCCGCCACCCCCACCGGTGTAAAAATCGCCCGCCAGCTGGCGCAGGAGGGCTGAGCGCCACGCCCACTCTCCCCCGCCCGGCGGGCAAAAAGCGGCCGCAGAAGCCGCTTTTCGCGCCGAAGTGGCAGAAGAATTACAGAAAAGCCGCAGTAAAATCAAAGAAAAGACGTTCTTTTTTGGAAAATATAAAAATATTTTAAAAAAGCTGTTGACAAACCCCTTCCTTCGTGATAAAATACATCATGTTCCGAACGGAACGTATGCGTTGGTAGCTCAGCTGGATAGAGTGACTGACTACGAATCAGTAGGCCGGGGGTTCGAGTCCCTTCCATCGCACCAAATAATGAAAATCCGAACCTTTTCTCAATAGGAGAAGGGTTCGGATTTTTTGTTTCTTCGGAAAGCAAAATGCCGCGGTTGCGCAGCAATGAAAGCCCCAGTGGGGCTTTTGAGCGACCGAACGGTCTTGCGTTAGCAAGATGGAGGGGCCTCCGCCCCGACAAGTGACCATAAAAGAAAAATACCGCCCACGCAGCGCAGCGATGGATTTTGTCGGGTGAAGTAAGCGGCAAAATGAATCGGGTGTGTTGCGGGAAGGTAAGTTCTTTCGTGGACTTTTCCTCACGGAAGTGGTGGGTCTCACGGTGATAACCAACCACTTTCTGTGGTTATGTTCAAAATGAACACGACCACATTTTGTGGATGGCTTCAAACCAATCCACAAGAGCAGTGGGATTTACAGAAAAAATACTACTGTATGTGAAATTCGTCAAGAGGGTTTTGGAAAACCCCTATTCTCACACTCATCCACCCTATCATGTGGGAAACCACGGGCATGATCTTGTGATCATGCGTTCTCCCAAAATGCTGACCCCAAATGAATACGATGTGTTTTTCAGCTTTCTGGAAAACACGGTGATGAAAAACGCATACTGACAGTAAAACCGCTCCGAGCGTTCTACCCGGAGCGGTTTTGCGTCAGCAGTATTTATGCAGAACGGTCATAGACGGAGGGAGAAGTCATGCGTCCTTGCACAGCTTGGTCAATTCTTCGATGGCGGCATCCTCGTCCGGGCCATCGGCGGCGATGGTCACGGTCTCGCCGCACTTCACGGCCAGACCCATTACGGCAAAGATCTTCTTCATGTCGGCGACTTTGCCGTTCTTAGTCATAGTGACTTTGCTCTCAAAGCCTTTGGCAGCTTTGCTCAGGATACCGGCGGGACGGGCGTGCAGACCTTCTTTGTCCTGAATGGTGATATCGATGCTCTTCATAAAAATCTCTCCTTTTTGGAATCGTTATTGTAAGTGCTCCAGCACATAGTTCATATCGGAAGTGGTCTTGAGCTGTTCCAGCGCATCCTCGTCTTCAAGGATCTCGCAGACATTGCCCAGCAAGTCAAGATGGTCGTTGCCGACACCGGCAATGCCGAACACGAGGTAGGCTTTTTCATCGCCGAAGTCCACGCCCTGCGGATATTGCAGCAGGACAACGCCGGACTTTTTAACGGTGCCCTTCTTCTGGCTGGTGCCGTGGGGAATGGCTACGCCCATGCCCATGTAGGTGCTCACCAGCTTTTCGCGCTCCACCATGGCATCGGCGTAACTGTCATCCACATAGCCCCGCTTTGCCAGCAGCGCACCGGCGGCACGGATGGCCTCCTCCTTGGTGACGGAGGGCAGACCCAGTTGGATGTCCTCCGCCTGGATCTTCATCACGGAACCGTTGGCTTTGGAAGCCTCGGTCACGGCAGCCGCCAGAGGGGCTACGGCTGCATTGCGCAGGTCGGATACGATCTCCTCGTTGGCGGCAGCTTCGGCCTTGGCATCCAGTGCCGGGGAAGTGGAGGTCAGTGCGTTGTACAATGCGTCCAGATGCGGATCTGCAAGGAAGTTGTCCAGCGTGATGAGCTGTGCCTGCGGGGCGCACTTGGCGGCACGGTCAGCCAGAACGCGCTGGCAGACCACCACGTCCGCGTCGGCGGGGATGGTATCCACGCTGGAGTTGGTCACGGTCAAGTCGGGGCGCTCCGCCTTAATGCGGTTGTGGAACTTGGTAGCACCCATGGCGCTGGAACCCATACCGGCATCGCAGGCAAAGACGATCTTGCGGATCTGACCGACATTTACGGCAGTAGGCTCAGGAATCTCGCCCTTAGCCTGTGCCTTCATCTCCTTCATTTCGTTCTGGGCATCGGTCAGGCTCTTGGTGTGACCGGAGGTCGCTTTCAGAATGACCGAGGATAGAACAAAGGAAACAGCACCGGCGATGACAACGCCCAGCAGAACGGTGAGAATGGAATCCCGGGGAGCCATTGCCATGTAGGCGATGATGGAACCGGGAGAAGCAGGACCGGACAGACCTGCACCGGTCATAGAGTAGAACAGGATGGCACAGAAGTTGCCCACGATGGGGGCGATGATGATCACGGGGTTCATCAGGATGTAGGGGAAGTAGATCTCGTGGATGCCGCCCAGCAGGTGGATGATCACAGCACCGGGAGCGGACTGGCGGGTGGTGTCGTCCTTGCAGAAGAAGCAGTAGGCCAGCAGGACACCAAGACCGGGACCGGGGTTGGCTTCCAGCATATACATGATGGAGCGGCCGGTCTCAGCAGCCTGGCTTGCACCGATGGGGCTGAAGATGCCGTGGTTGATAGCGTTGTTCAGGAACAATACCTTTGCAGGCTCAATAAAGATGGACACCAGCGGCAGCAGGCTGTGTGCCACAAGGAAGTCCACACCGGCGGTCAGCACAGTGAGGATGGCGGTCATGAACGGGCCGATGACGTAGTAGCCGAGGATGGCCAGCAGCATACCCAGAATGCCGATGGAGAAGTTGTTGATCAGCATCTCGAAACCGGCGGGGATATGGCCTTCCACCTTCTTATCGAATTGCTTGATGACCCAGCCGGCCAGAGGGCCCATGACCATGGCGCCCATCAGCATGGTGTAGTCCGAGCCGCAGATGCAGCCCACCACGGCGGCGCTGGCTGAAAGCATCGGGGTCAGCCGCCGCACCGTGCTGCGGGAGCTGCCCGCTGTGGAGCAGTGGATGCAGGCTGCCGGGGCGCATTTTGTGCGAAATCCCGGCAAGGGTCTGCTGCTGGATGAAGCGCCGGAGCGGCGAGACGCACTGCGCACCCAGCTGAACAGCGGCGACAGGAAAGAACTTTCCCGCGCAGAGCGGCGGCAGCAGCTTTTGACAAGGCTGCTCAGCGAGCAGGAGCCCTGCAAAACAGCGGTACTGGCACGGGCGCTTGGCGTTTCGGAAAGCACGCTGTCTGCGGACTTGGATGAACTTGAGACCAAGCTACACCCCTACCGGGTGGAGATGTTCCGCCGCCCCGGCGTGGGGGTCTGGCTGCAGGGGGATGCTTCTTCCTACCGGAGGGTGGTGTCTGCCCTGCTGCGCAGCAGTATGCCGGAAAAGGAACTGGCAGAGGTGCTCTGCGGACGGATGCCGGAAAACGAGATCTTCTCGACCCTGCTGGATACAAAAACGGCCGAAAAGGTCTGGGCGGTTTTGCAGCAGTTTGAACAGGAAGAGCAGCTCCATCTGCCGGATGCAGGCTTTCTGGCGCTGGCGATCCATTGCACCCTGACCATTCAGCAGCTGCGGCAGGGCGGCGACAAGGGCAGCGCCCCCCAGAGGGCTGCGCCCGGCGGGCAATCATGCTGCCCGGCTGGTGGCGGCGCTGAACCGCGCCTTCGGGCTGACCCTGCCGCCTGAGGAAGCGCAGTATCTGGAACTGTATCTCTCCGCCTATCTGGGCGCAGAGGATCCTTGGGGCAGTGCGCAGGAGATGGAACTGCGGAATCTGGAAGCCGCCCTTATCCGTGAAATGGAAAAGGCGCTGCACACAGACCTTTCCGGTTACACCTCCCTGCGGGATGACCTGTACTGCCACCTGCGCCCCATGCTGCTGCGGGTGGAGCAGAACATTCGTACCGAAAACCCCCAGCTGGACACCATCCGCACCGCCTACCCCGGCCTGTGGAAAGCCACCCGCGCCGCCTGTGATGCGGTGCAGCAGCAATTCGTCCTGCCCGCCATCTCGGACGCCGAAGCGGCCTACCTTGCCATGCACTTTGGCGCAGTGCTGGAACAGAATGCCATGTTCCGGCTGCGGCTGCGGGTGGTAGTGGCCTGTCCGCTGGGCATGGGTTCCAGCCGCTTTCTGGCTTCCCGGCTGGGAAACGAGTTTCCCTCTTTGCAGGTGGAGGGGTGCTGCTCGGTGCGGGAGCTGAACACTGCCGACCTGCGTCTGGATACTTTTGAACTGCCGGAGATCAAGGACGATGAGATCTTGGTCAAGGTCGTTTCCGATAGCATCTGCATGTCTACTTACAAGTGCGCCATCCTCGGCACTGCTCACAAGCGTGTGCATCCGGATGTAGCCGAGCACCCCGCCATCATGGGTCACGAGTTCGCCGGTGATATCGTCAAGGTGGGCAAGGCGCATCAGGACAAGTTCAAGCCCGGCATGAAGTTCACCCTGTAGCCCGCCCTGAACTACAAGGGCACCATGTGGAGCCCCGGCTACTCCTACGAGTTCTTCGGCGGCGACGCCACCTACTGCATCATCCCTGCCGAGGTCATGGAACTGGGCTGCCTGCTGGAGTACAAGGGTCGTGCTTACTACGAGGCTTCTCTGGCCGAGCCTATGAGCTGCTCCATCGGTGCTTTCAACGCTGCCTACCACACCAAGATAGGTGTGTACCATCACGATATGGGCATCAAGAAGGGTGGCAAGCTGGCGATTCTGGCCGGTGCAGGCCCCATGGGTCTGGGTGCTCTGACCTACGCACTGCACCGTGATGTGCGCCCCGGCATGGTGGTGGTCACCGATATCAACGAGGATCGTCTGGCCCGTGCGGAGTCCCTCTTCCCCCCGAAGGAGGTCAAGGAGAAGGACGGCATCGACCTGTACTTCGTCAACACCGCCAACATGGCAGACCCCGCTGCCGAGCTGCGGGAGCTGACCGGCGGTACCGGCTTTGATGATGTGTTCTGCTACGCCCCCATCGCGCCGGTGGTGGAGCTGTCCAGTGCTGTACTGGGTCGTGACGGCTGCCTGAACTTCTTTGCAGGCCCCACCGACAAGCAGTTCAGCGCCAAGATGAACTTCTACGATGTGCACTACAATTCTACCCATGTCATGGGCACCACCGGCGGTAATACCGCTGACATGATCGAGTCGCTGGAACTGACCGCCGCTAAGCGCATCGACCCGGCTGTGATGGTCACCCACATCGGCGGTCTGAACGCCGCTGCCGAGACCACCCTCAACCTGCCCAAGATCCCCGGCGGCAAAAAGCTGATCTACACCCACCTGACCATGCCCCTCATCGCCCTGACCGATCTGCGTGCCAAGGGCGAACAGGACAACGACCCCCGCTATACCGCACTGGCTGACATCGTGGATGCCCACAACGGCCTGTGGTGCCCGGAAGCAGAGGAATATCTGCTGGCAAACTTCAACCCGGAGGACTAAGCGGAACGTGCCATGGGACAGGACAAACGCAGACAGGAGGAATCCCCCATGGAACAACGCCGCAATCAAATCGTGGAGCTGGTGAACCGCAAAGGCAGCATTAGCTTTGCCCAGCTCAAGGAAGCTTTCCCTTCCGTTTCGGAAATGACCCTGCGCACCGACCTGAAAGCACTGGATGAAGCCCGCCGTGTGGTGCGGGTGCATGGCGGTGTCAAGTCGGTGGAGCAGGTGGTAGGCACAGACGACCTGCTGAGCCGCCGTTCCGCCCGCAATGCCGAAGCAAAGCAGATCATTGCCGAAAAAGCCACTGCCCTGCTGCGCCCCAACACCACCCTGTTTCTGGATTCCGGCAGCACCGCCACAGCAGTGGCCCGGTGCATCCCGGATCAGCCCATGCTCATCTACACCAGCGGCCTGAGCTGCGCCATGGAGCTGGCAAAGCTGGAAAAGCCCCATGTGTCCCTGCCGGGCGGCAGCCTGAACCGGTTCAGCCTGAGCGTCTGCGGTGCACAGAGCATCCAGACGATGGAGGGCATCAACTTTGATCTGCTGCTGCTGGGCGTGACCAGTTACAGCCCGGAAACCGGTTTTACCTGCGGCGTGGAGGATGAAGCACGGCTCAAGCAGACCGTGCTCCGCCGCAGTGAGCAGAAAGCCGTGCTGCTGGATTCCTCCAAGATCGGACTGAAAAGCACATTCCACATCTGCGAGCTGTCCGATATTGATATTGTGATCTCGGACGGAAAGCTGCCCGTAGAATTTTTACAGGCCTGCCGGAACGCAGGCGTAACAGTACTATAAAAGGAGCGTTATTATGAAGATCATCCGCGCAAAAGATTATCAGGATATGTCCCGCAAAGCGGCCAACATCATCTCCGCACAGGTCATCATGAAGCCGGACTGTGTACTGGGTCTTGCCACCGGCGGCACCCCGGTGGGCACTTATGCCCAACTGGTGGACTGGTACAACAAAGGCGATTTGGATTTCTCCGAGGTCACTACTGTCAATCTGGACGAGTACCGCGGCCTGCCCAAGGAGCATCCCCAGAGCTACTGGTATTTCATGAATGAGAACCTGTTCAGCAAGGTGAATATCGACCCGGCCAAGACCAACCTGCCGGACGGCACCAATCTGGACACCGCCGCCGAGTGTGCCCGCTACAACGGTATCATCCACAAGCTGGGCGGCATCGACCTGCAGCTGCTGGGCATCGGCCCCAATGGTCATATCGGCTTCAATGAGCCGGGCGAAGCCTTTGAGCTGGAGACCCACTGCATCGACCTTGCGCCCACTACCATCGAAGCCAACAAGCGCTTCTTTGACGGCAACGAGAACCTTGTCCCCAAACAGGCATACACCATGGGCATCAAGACCATCATGCAGGCACGCAAGGTGCTGGTGGTAGCCAACGGTAAAGCCAAGGCACAGGCCGTCAAGGACGCCGTGACCGGCCCTGTGACCCCTGCCTGCCCCGGCAGCATCCTGCAGCTGCATCCGGACTGCATCCTTGTGGCAGACGAGGAAGCACTGAGCCTGCTGTAAACTCCCAAAGCCAACTTCTTCATTTACCATAACTTTGCTTAAGATCCAACCAAAGCACAGAAAGGGCCGGACTCGTTGCACGGGTTCGGCTCTTTCTGTCATAAATAAGATTTATCTTGCAATCTTACGCAAAATGTGGCATATCCATTATACGAAACATTGTTTGAGATGCACGTTCCACCGTTCGATGCGGAATCGGGTATTGAAAGCAAATGAAGCTTTCTTAAAAAGTTACCCCCTACGGCAAGCTTACCGACCCGCAGGCAGGGCTGCTGCGGGATTTACGCTGAAAATACGCTGAAAAGAGGTCACCCCCGATCGGTGACCTCTTTTTTGCTGCCGCGAACTGTCCGGCTGCGGCAGCGGATAACAGCAATGTCCATTGCGCTTTGTTTTGCCCGGATGCGCACCCGCAGAAAGCTCTCCCTCGTCAAACTGCCCAAAATACGCCCTTAAAAGTTTACTTGACGCAATTCTCAAATCAATATATAATTGGGTCAGAAACCAATTATAGAAAAGGATGATTTCCAATGGCGCGCAGATACGACAGCAAAGAAGCAAAACGGCGGATACTGACCGCCTGTGTCCGGCTTTTTCTGGAAAAAGGCTACACGAACACCAAGGTGGCAGAAATTTTAAAGGAAGCAGATGTTTCTGCCGGGTCGTTCCAGAATATTTTCCGCACCAAGGACGGCGTGCTGACCGAGCTGATCGGCATGATGTTCAGCAGGCAGTTCGGCGCGGTAAGGCCGCTGGCGGCAAACGCCCCCTCGCCGGTGTACCTCTACGCGGTGGAAACGGCTTTGCAGCTGGCGCTGACCGAGCTGAGCGAGAATCTGCGGGATATCTATGTGGAAGCGTACACCTTCCCCGCCACGGCGGAGATCATCCACCGCAGTACCACGGCCGAGCTGCAGGCGGCGTTCAGCGCGTATCTGCCCGGGTGCGCCGAGTGCGATTTCTACGAGATGGAGCTGGGCACGGCTGGCATGATGCGCGGCTACATGGCACGGCAGTGCGACCCCTACTTTACGCTGGAGCGCAAAATACGGCGCTATCTGAGCATGAGCCTGAGTGCGCTGCAGGTCCCCGCGCAGGAGCGCGAGCAGGTCATCGCTTTTGTGGCGGAGATCGATATGCTTGCCCAGGCGCGGAAGGTGGTAGATGCCGTGCTTGCATCGCTGTCCGTGCAGTTTGATCTGAAAGGATAACAAGGCTTGATGACAAGGAGGGAGTAACATGAAAAAATGGCTGATCTGGTGTTTGACGGTGCTGGCAATGGTGTGCCTGATACCGGGGATCGTGTTAAAAGCGGCGGCAGAAACAGTCCCGGTGCACTGCTTACGCTGTGGGAGTAGGGAGACACGTGAGGTCCGCAGATACGAAAAATATGATTCGACCTATCATAGGGTTTATGTAACTGAATGCCAGAACTGCCACAACGATGGCAATGTTACGCTTTTACAGGTACATACCGGCGGTACCCAAGGTCCCACCTGCACCGAGGGCAAAATCTGTGAAAAATGCGGCGCGAAATACGACATCCACAGTCACGTATGGGGCGAGTGGACGCCTAACGGCAACGGCACGCACACCCGCAGATGCAAGCGCTGCAACGCAGAAGAGACTGGAAGCTGCAGCGGCGGCTACGCGACCTGCGACAGTCTGGGAATGTGCAATACTTGCGGAGGGAGTTACTACGGCGGTCACGCATGGGGCGAGTGGTCATCCGCCGGCAACGGCACGCACACCCGCAGATGCACGAACTACTGCCGCGAAGTTGATACTGCAAAGTGTACCGGTGGCAAAGCAACCTGCAGCGCCAAAGCGGTCTGTGAGGTGTGTGGTAAGGAATACGGCGAAAAAGACTCAAGCAACCATGATCGGGTGCATCACGAAGCAAAAGCCCCCACCTGCACCGACATTGGCTGGGACGCTTACGACCGCTGCGTCCGCTGCGGCTATACCACCCGCAAAGAATTGCCCGCACAGCATGATTTGAAGCAGCACGCAGCGCAAGCCCCCACCTGTACGGAAAAGGGCTGGGATGCTTACGAAGCCTGCAAAAACTGCAACTATACCACCCGCAAAGAACTGCCCGCACAGCATGATTTGGAGCAGCACGCAGCAAAAGCGCCCACCTGTACGGAAATCGGCTGGAATGCTTACAAAACCTGCTCCCGTTGTGACTATACCACCTATACAGAGCTGCCCGCGCTGAACCATGATCTGGTGCGTCACGAGGCGCAAGCCCCCACCTGTACGGAAATCGGCTGGAACGCCTACGAAACCTGTTCCCGCTGCGACCATACCACCTATGCGGAGCTGCCCGCACTGAACCATGATTATCAGGCTGTTACCGTAGCTCCTACCTGTGAGACAGACGGCTATACCATCTTTACTTGCAGCCGCTGCAAAGACAGCTACACCGCAGACCCGACGGATCAGCTGGGACACCAGTTCGGTGCATGGTCCCCGAACGGAACCGGCTCTCAAAGCGCCAGTTGTCTGCGAGATGGCTGCGCGCACACTGGCAGCACGGATTGCCGGAAGTTTACTTTCCGCACTGCGGAAGGCGAAACGCTGACCTTCTGCCCCGTGTGCGGGCAGGCAGAAAACGCCGCGCAGCTGGAAATGATCGAAGCAGCAACGGCGTGGGCTAACAGTGGCAGTCTTTCTGCGGAGGATGTGACCGCACGGACGAATGGGGAATACCTGAGTGTGGCCTTTGAAACCGCAGGCAGCCTGATGCAGCCCACCGGTCGGGTAAGGCTCGCGCTGCCCGCCGGATTGCTGGAAGGCAAAAAGCTTGTGCGCATTGCCCCGGACGGCACACAGACGGAGATGCCGTTTGAAACAGAGCGCGGAAAGCTCATCTATACGCTGGATTTTGCAAACAGCGCGCTGCCTGTGATGCTCTTCCGGCTGGTACCCCAGACCGCCGCCCTCTGAATGCTTTTACAGTGGCACGAACAATAAAACGCAAAATGCCCGCCCACCGTGGTTTTCCACAGGTGGGCGGGCATTCTTTTGTGCCTTTTTGGGCATAAAAATACCCCCGGAGGATGCAGCGTTTTTTTACGCTGTCTACTCTGGGGGCAGTATAGCAAGCGCTGCGCGGCAGCTCCCGGAAGCGGACACTGTCTTGCTGAAAAAGCACTTTCTAGCGCTGCTCCTCCGGCGGGCAGCAGCTCTCCCGGGGGATGAGCTTGTGCGGCACGATGATCTTTGTGGCCAGAAGGTTCGGGTTCTCGATGTGGTTGATGGTCTGGCTGGCAGCCTCCATGCCCAGCTGGTAGGGGTTGACGTCCACGGTGGTCAGCTGTGGGCTGCCCTGCCCTTTGTGCGGATGCCCCTTGGCAAACCGGACGGGATTGCGCTATAATAGAGCCGTAACAGTTCCACAAAGGTGTGGTAAGGGAGGTGCGGTCATGATCCGGGTGGCGATCGTAGAGGATGACGCGGAGGTGCAGGGGGTATTGCAGGAGTATGTCCGGCGGTATACCTGGCAGTACGGGACGGAGTTTGAAGTGACGGTCTTTGCGGACGGGGTGGACATTCTGGAGGATTACCGCGCGGTCTACGACATTATTTTTCTGGATGTGGAGATGAAGCATCTGGATGGCATGACCACGGCAGAGCGCATCCGGCAGATGGATGCAGACGTCATCCTGATCTTCATCACCAATATGGCGCAGTACGCCATCCGGGGCTACTCGGTGGGAGCGCTGGACTATGTGCTGAAGCCGGTGCCCTACTTTGCCTTTTCGCAGCAGCTGCTCAAGGCGGTTGCCCGGCTGGAAAAGCGGGCAAAGCACTACCTGACCGTGCCGGTGGAGGGCGGGCTGCGCCGGCTGGACACCGCAAGCATCTATTACCTGGAAAGCGAGGGGCACCGGGTGCATTTTTATACCGATGAGGGCGATTTTTCCGCCCCCGGCGCCCTCAAGACCTTTGAGGAAAAGCTGGCAGACTGCCCCTTTGCCCGCTGCAACAGCGGCTACCTTGTCAATCTGGCACAGGTGCGGGAACTGCGGCAGAGCACCGTGCAGGTGGGCCCTTGCGAGCTGCAGGTCAGCCGCCCCAAGCGTAAGGCTTTTCTTGCCGCACTGACCGACTACATCGGAGGTGAAGGCTCATGACCGCGCTGCCGGATATCCCCCGGCTGTACACCGCCCTTGCCGAGTGTCTGGCGGTGCTGCTGTTCACCCCGGCGCTTGCGCCCCGCTTTTCCAGAGCGGTCACCGGGGGTATCACCCTGCTGTGGGCGGCGGTGCTGTCGGCCTTTCTGGGGCTGACGGGCAATGTGCCCGGCGGGCTCTGGATCCCCTGCATGGTAACGGCCATCGGGCTTTCTTACTTATATTTATGGGGCGTGTGGAGCATTACTCTGCTGGAAGCCGGGTATCACTGCGCACGGGCGTTTATTCTGGCAGAGCTTGCCGCCAGCGTGGAGTGGCAGCTGCACTGCGCCCTCTGGCCCGCCCGCGGCCCATGGGAGCCGCTGTCTTTGCTGCTGCTGGCGCTGGTGTATGGGGCGCTGTTCGGCATTATGTGCTATCTGCAGCACCGCCGTCCCCAGCCCGCCGGGCACTTACAGATCGGCGGCAGCGCCGCCCTGACGGCGGTCATGCTGGCGCTGACTGCCTTTGCGGTGAGCAATCTGGGCTTTCTGCCGGGCAGCGAGATCAACATGAGCATTTTTTCCATCCGCACCTTGGTGGATTTTTCCGGCGTGCTGATCTTATCTGTGCAGCACGAGCAGCTGCAGGAGAACGCTTTGCACAGCGAGCTTGCCGCCATGGACGAGGTACTGCACCGCCAGTACGAGCAGTACAAGCGCAGCAAGGAGGGCATCAACCTCATCAATCGGCGGTACCATGAGCTGAAGATCCAGCTTGCCCGCATCCGGGAGGAGCAGGACCAGACCAAGCAGAACGCCGCCATTGCTGCCATGGAGCAGAACATCCGCCAGTACGAGGCCGAGAACAAGACCGGCAACCCGGTGCTGGATACCCTGCTCACCGCCAAGACCATGGAATGCCAGCAGGAGAACATTACCATCACCAGCGTAGCGGACGGCAGGATGCTGGGCTTTCTCACCATCCGGGAGCTGTGCACCATTGTGGGCGTGGCGCTGGACAACGCCATTGCCGCCGTGCGCGCCGAGCCGGACCCCGAAAAGCGGCTCATCAAGGTGGCGGTGTACAGTCAGGGCGGTTTTGCCATGCTGCGGTTCGAGCATTATACAGAGGCCGCCCCCGCACTGGATGCGGACGGTCTGCCGAAGCAGGGGTCGGACCTGAAAAGTGTCCGCACCACCGTCGGGCAGCACGGCGGCAGCATGACGCTGCACTGGGAAAACAACTGGTGCACCCTGCGGATCCTGTTCCCGCTGTCCCCAAAAGAATAGATTTTTTACGGCAGGTATCCCCTGCCGTTTTTTGTTGTCTGTCAAGGTGCACAAAGAAGTGCTGGCTTTGTTTGTGCACAAGCACAATAAAATTTGAAAACGAATTGTAATTTTTGCAGATTATGTTCTGGAAATGACAATTTACGCAGAAAATGACGCAGACGGATACTTCTATGATAAAATGAATGTATATAAAGACAGTATGCGCAAACTGTTCTAATACGAGAATATTAGAAGGAGACATCATGGAGCAAAAAAAATTAAAGATGAACAATCAAAAATTCTGTCGAATTTTATCGTTCGTCGTTGCACTTCTCATTATCATCAATGTCGCGCTGATGATTGCAAGCAACATGCTTGCTTCTACGCTTGACACCTACCTCGGAAAAGGTCATCTTGTAAAAGAATCTCCCAACGGTACAGAATCTTGGGATACATCCTATTACGACGTTAAATATCAAAATAACAAAGAATCCACCGAAGCCGCTTATGAAGTAGCCGCACAGGTCATGCAGGAAGGCACTGTCCTGCTGAAAAACAACGGCATTCTTCCGCTTGCTGATGGCAGTACGGTCACTCCGTTTGGTCGTGCTTATCTTGACCCAATTTATGGACAGCTCACCAGTGGCGGTTCTGCAAAGTGGGTCGTTGACCCCGTAAGTCCTGAGCAGGCTCTTTCTTCTGTCTACACCTTGAACAATGCCGCTGTGGATAAGATGAAGGCATCCCCCGATCCGAAAGCTTTGACCGAAGCCGAGGGCACTTTCTCCGCAGGCGAGTCCGGTTCACTGCTGGGCGGCAACAGTTTTCTGTACGAGTACGCCCCCTCTATTTATGATGGGATGGATGATGTCTCCGGCACAACAGGCATCGTTTTTATCACTCGTGCAGGACAGGAAGGCAGCGACAAGAAATATGATGCTTACACCGACGGTACTCCGCATTATCTCGCTTTAAGTTCCAACGAAAAAGAAGCTATCAAAATCGCAAAAGAAAAATGTGGCAGTGTCATTGTTGTTCTGGTATCTTCCGCACCGATGGAACTGACTCCCATCCAGAGTGGTGAATATGAAGCCGATGCAATTCTGTGGGTCGGTCATCCCGGCGAACGCGGTTTCGCAGAGCTGGCTGGAATCATGGACGGCAGCACCGTCCCTTCTGGACGTACTGTCGACATTTACCCCAGTGATTTCACGAAAGACCCTTCCTATCAGAATATCGGTTCTTTTTCTTATGATAACGCTCCTGTCATGATTGAAGGTTTTTCTTCCGGAAATGCACAGGAGAGTTCCCGCTATTTCACCGACTATCAGGAAGGCGTTTACGTTGGCTATCGCTACTATGAAACTGCTGATGTAATGGACGATGACTTTGTATATGGCGAGCTGGATGAAAACGGCGGTGTTGTGACTGCTGGTGCTGTCTGCTATCCCTTTGGATATGGCCTGAGCTATACCACTTTTGAACAGAGCATTACCGGCTATCATGACAGCGGCGACACCATTTCTGTTGATGTTACCGTGACGAACACCGGCTCTGTCTACTCTGGCAAAGATGTCGTTCAGCTTTATTACAACGCACCTTACACCGACCTTGACATTGAGAACAAGGTTGAAAAGCCCGTTGCAAACCTCATTGCATTTGATAAAACAAAAGAACTTGCACCCGGTGAATCCCAGACTCTCACTCTGAGCTTTGCCAAAGAAGACATGGCTTCTTACTGCTACACCCATGCAAATCCTGACGGAACGATTGGCTGCTATATGCTGGAAGCTGGCGATTACGAAATCACCCTGCGTAACAACAGCCATGACGTTCTGGATACCCGCATTACCACTTTGAACGATACCACTTGGTACGATGGTAGTGATGATGCTCACATTCGCAATCGTGATAAAGACGCACAGTCTACTCTCGATAACGACGGAAATCCGACTGGCGAAGCAATGGAAGGTGAATTCATCGCCGCAACGAACCAGTTCCAGACTTCCAGCGACTACATGAACAGCAACTCTATTATCCTTTCTCGTGCAGACTGGGCCGGCACGCAGCCGAAGATGGCAGAAGGCCGCACGAAGTCCCTGAATGCCGAATTCATTGATAAACTCGGCAAGGACACCACTTTTGAGGTTGAGACCGACCCCGTTTTCGGCAACGTCGAAGGCAGTCTGGTCTATCACGAAGATCAGCCTACTTCCAATCAGAAAAATGGTCTGACCCTTTCTTCGATGCGTGGCTTGGATTACAACGACCCCAAATGGGAGAGCTATCTTGACCAAATCGATTGGGAAGGCGACAAGGACAGCATCCTTCTTAATCACACTGGTGCCGCTTATACTCTGGGTGCAATTTCTTCCCTTGGCATTCCTTCCACCGTTCAGGAAGACGGTGCAAACGGTCTGAAAGTTCAGGGTTCTGACAACGGCTATGATATGTCGAAGTCTTCTTCCTTCCCCTTCGCACCTGTCATTGCCGCCACATGGAATGTCGACCTTCTGTATAATGTCGGCGCGGCATTCGGTCAGGAGTCCCTGCAAAACGGCGTGAACGGCTGGTACTGCCCTGCAATCAATCTGCATCGTTCTCCCTTCTCTGGCCGTGTGTTTGAGTATTACAGCGAAGACCCCATTCTTTCCGGCAAACTTGCCGCCGCCTGCATTTCCGGTGCTGGCGACCAAGGCATGGTCTGCTATCTGAAGCATTTTGCACTGAATGATACGGAAACGAATCGTAATCAGCTTTGCACCACATGGGCTACCGAGCAGACCATGCGCGATATCTACATGAAAGCCTTTGAGATTGCCGTTGAAGAAGCTCGTATGACGGTCAAATACACTGCCGATGAAAACGGTACTACCGCTACCCGTGTCATGCGTGCAACCACTGGCATTATGCCCGCACAGAACAGTGTTGGTGATTGCCTCGGTACTTGCAACTACAACTTGTTGAACAACGTCCTGCGCAAAGAGTGGGGCTTCCGTGGCATGGTTATCACCGATTACTGGATCTGGGGCGACAACAATCTCCGCGACCTCTGCATCCGTACTGGTTCTGATGCGTATCTCTGCATGTCCATGCCAGCAATGTGGAATCTGAATGATTACGACAGCGCAACCGCTCGTTGGGCAATGCGCAATGCTATCCACAACATTTCCTACGCCCTCGCAAACTCTAACGCCACGCAGGATTCTGCTCCGGGAACGACTTTCCGGATGTCCATTTCTCCGTGGAAAATCGCCGCTAATGCTGCAATCGTTGTGATTTGGGTTCTGGTCGTTGCTCTCATCGTCTTGATGGTTCGCCGCACCAAAGATGCAAAGCTTCATCCCGAAAACTACAAACCCCGCAAGCAGAAAAAAGTAAAAGCATAAACCCATAGGGGCGGCGGGCATACGCCCGCCCCCTTTTTTGATTGTCAGGAGAGACCCATGAAACACACAGATATCATCAACAGCCTGGATCTGGAACAGAAATGCGCCCTGCTGAGCGGCGGCACGGTGTTCACCACCCGGGCGCTGCCGGGCAAGGGCATCCCGGCCATTACTCTGTCCGATGGCCCCAACGGCGTGCGCAAGCAGGCCGGTGCGGCTGACCATCTGGGCCTGAACCCCAGTGTGCCCGCCACCTGCTTTCCCACCTCGGCCACCGTTGCCAACAGCTGGGACCCGGAGCTTGGCGAGGCTGTGGGCGCAGCCATGGGCGAAGAAGCAGCGGCACAGGGCGTGTCGGTGCTGCTGGGCCCCGGCCTGAACATCAAGCGCAGCCCCCTGTGCGGCCGCAACTTCGAGTATTTCTCGGAGGATCCCTACCTTGCCGGTAAGATGGCGGCGGCCTACGTCCGCGGCATCCAGAAAAACGGCATTGCCGCCTGCCCCAAGCACTTTGCCGTGAACAGTCAGGAGCTGCGCCGCATGGCCTCGGATTCCATCGTGGACGAGCGCACCCTGCGGGAAATTTACCTGACCGGCTTCGAGATGGTGGTCAAAGAAGCGCAGCCCAAGACCATCATGTCCGCCTATAACCTTGTCAACGGCACCTACGCCAACGAGAACGCCCACCTGCTCATGGATATCCTGCGCAGGGACTGGGGCTTTGACGGCGCAGTGGTCACCGACTGGGGCGGCAGCAACGACCACGCCTTGGGCGTAAAGAACGGCTCTACGCTGGAAATGCCCGCCCCCGGCGGGGACGCCATCCGGGAGCTGATGAAAGCGGTGCAGACCGGCAAGATCACCGAAGCGGACGTGGACGCCCGGCTGGAGGAGCTGCTGGAGCTGGTGTTCACCACCAAAGCGGCGGTGGACGCCGCACCCGGCAAGTTCGATGCCGACGCCCACCACGCACTGGCACGCCGGGCTGCTGCCCAGAGCATCGTGCTGCTGAAAAACGAAAACAGCCTGCTGCCCCTTGCAAAGGGGGAAAAGGTGGCGGTCATCGGCGACTTTGCCCAGACGCCCCGCTATCAGGGTGCAGGCTCCAGCGCCGTCAACTCCATCAAGGTGGATTCCTTTTTGGACTGCCTTGCCGAAAGCGGCCTGAACAGCGTCGGCTACGCCAAGGGCTTTGACCGGCAGGGCAAGCCCGACGAGGCACTGAAAGCCGAGGCGGTGCTGCTGGCAAAGAACGCCGACGTGGTGCTGCTGTGCATGGGTCTGGACGAGATCAAGGAGAGCGAGGGCATCGACCGCGCCGACATGAAGCTGGCAGAGAACCAGCTGGAACTGCTGGCCGCTGTGGCGGCGGCAAACCCCAACGTGGTGGTGCTGCTGAGTGCAGGCTCCTCGCTGGAAAGCGATTGGGTCAAGGACTGCAAGGCGCTGGTCTACGGCTGTCTGGGCGGTCAGGCCGGTGCGGGCGCACTGGTCGAGGTGCTCACCGGCGCGCAGAACCCCTGCGGTAAGCTGGCTGAGACTTGGGCGCGCAGCTACGCCGACACCCCCGCAAAAGCGCATTTCGGCGGTGACGGCCCCACTGTGGAGTACCGCGAGGGTCTGTATGTGGGCTACCGCTACTACGACACCGCCGGTGTGCCCACCGCCTTCCCCTTCGGCTACGGCCTGAGCTACACCAGCTTTGCGTACAGTGACCTGAAAGCAGACGAAACCGGCGTGACCCTGACTGTCACCAACACCGGCAGCTGTGCAGGTGCCGAGGTGGTGCAGCTGTATGTGGCAAAGCCGGATGCAAAGGTTTTCCGCCCCGTCAAGGAGCTGAAGGGCTTTGCCAAGGTGCAGCTGGAAGCCGGAGAGAGCAAGACCGTCACCATCCCGCTGGACGATAAGGCGTTCCGCTACTGGAACGTCAAGACCGACCGCTGGGAGGTGGAGAGCGGCAGCTATCAGCTGCTGGTGGGCGCTTCCAGCGCCGATATCCGTCTGACTGCTGCCGTTACGGTGGCGGGCACCGGCGCACCCGACCCCTACGCGGGCAAAAATCTGGAGCATTACCGCACCGCACAGGTGCAGAACGTGCCGGACGCGGAGTTTGAGGCGCTGTTTGGTCGTCCCATCCCGGAGAACAAGGTGCACATCGACCGCAACATGACGCTGGGCGAGATGGGGCACGGACGCAGCCCCATCGGCTGGCTGGCGGCTGCCGTGCTGGGCACCCTGCTGCGCCGCAGCATCAAAAAGGGCAAGCCCGACCTGAACATCCTGTTCCAGTACAATATGCCTCTGCGTGCGCTGGCCAAAATGACCAACGGCGCTATCAGCATGGGCATGGTGGACGGCATCGTGATGGAGCTGCAGGGCTTCTGGATCATCGGTCTTGTGCGGGTGATTTTTGAGGCTGTGAAGAACCTCGTGCTGAACAGCCGCATGGAAGAGCGCTTGAAAAACAGCTGAAAGGAAGCAGGCTATGAATTTCTGGAATAACTTTGCGGCAAAGCACCCCGCCGCTGCCAAGTGGGTGCGCGAGGGCGGCCTGTTCGTCATCGTGTCCAACCTGATCACGGTGTTCAAGTACCTGCTGCTGCAATTTCTGCCCAAGGCCTTTGCCAGCCTGCCGGTGGTGGATTTCGGCTGGCCGGGCATCGACATCACCCTGTTCGGCGAGACCTTCAAGTGGAACATCCTCGGCTACGACGCCGCCCACGGCGGCCTGCCCTACTTCTGCGCCTACATGATCGCCATGGTCATCGGCGAGTGCATCAACTTCCCCATCCAGCGCAATTTTGTGTTCCGCAGCAAGGGCAATCTGGCAAAACAGATCGGCTGGTATGTGCTGGCCTTCTGCATCATCACCTGCATCGTCAACTCCATCAACTGCATCTGGGTGGCAGTGGCCGGTCTGCTGGTACCGGACTTCATCTACAACATCGGCACCACCGTGCTCAACGGCGGCATCTCCATGGTCATCTTCTTCTTTGTGAATAAGATCATCTTCCCGGAGGGCGAAAAAGCCGCCAAATAATAAGCTATTCTCCTTCATTTTCTTCTCTTCATCATAAACCAGAAGGGCTGCTCCGTTCTCCGGGGCAGCCTTTTTGGTTTGGGGAAGAGAACCCTCTCAGTCATCTTATTTTTGTTTTTCTGCACAAAATGTTCTGCGGGCAGGGTTTTCCTCTTGACAAGCGGGCAAATGTTTCGTACTATATTTAGTAGTATGGAATCAAAGACGCTGTACGCAGGTTTCTGTGTGACCCCTGTACCCGTTTCAGGCAAAGCGTGCCTGTTTGATATAAAATGGAACCGTAAAGAGAAAAGCCGTATGCTTTTGCCCGTGCCGCCGGTTTTGGGTGGTGCGTATGGTTTTGGTGTCACTTTTTGCATTGAAAGCTCTTTCTATATCATTGCCCGTGTCCTGCTGCGCAGCGTCTCCTGCTTTTAATTTTGCATTGAATTGAAACAAAGGAGAGTGAACGCAATGACCGCGATCGGAGTGATCGTGGCCTTGATCGTTGCTGTTGTCGGTGTGGCTGCGGGCTATTTTATTGGTTACAACAACCGTAAAAAGACCGCCGAAGCCCAGATCGGCAGCGCCGAGGCCGAGGCTACCCGGCTGGTGAACGAGGCGATCAAGACCGCCGACCAGAAGCGCAAGGAAGCGGTTCTGGAAGCAAAGGACGAGGCTTTCCGCCTGAAAGCCGAGGTCGATGCCCAGAAGGCAGAGGCCGACAAGGAGATCAAGCAGCGCCGTGCGGAGATCAGCCGTCAGGAGAACCGCATCGACCAGAAGGAAACAGCGCTGGACCGCAAGACCGAGGCGCTGGAAAAGAAGGAAGAAGAGCTGAAAAAGCGCGCTGCCGAGGCCGAGGAGCGTCTGGCAGAGATCGACGCTCTGCGCGCCAAGGAGATGGAGCGTCTGGAAACGCTGGCCGGTCTGAGCCAGGAGGACGCCCGCGAGGTGCTGCTGCACAAGGTGGACGAGGAGCTGACCCACGAAAAGGCCGTGCGCGTTGCCGCCTACGAGACCGACCTGAAGGAAAACTGCGATAACATCGCCCGCAACCTCATCGGACAGGCCGTCAGCCGCTGCGCTGCCGACCATTGCAGCGAGACCACCGTCAGTGTGGTGCCGCTGCCCAGCGATGAGATGAAGGGCCGCATCATCGGCCGCGAGGGCCGCAACATCCGCGCACTGGAGACCGCTACCGGCGTAGATCTGATCATCGACGATACCCCGGAGGCCATCACCCTGTCCTCCTTCGACCAGACCCGCCGCGAGGTGGCCCGCATGACGCTGGAGCGCCTGATCGGCGATGGCCGTATCCACCCCGCCCGCATCGAGGAGACGGTGGAAAAGTGCCGCCACGATCTGGAACTGCAGATGAAGCGCGAGGGCGAGCGTGCGGTGATGGAGCTGGGCATCCACGGCCTGCACCCCGACCTGATCAAGCTGATCGGCCGGCTGAAGTACCGCACCAGCTTTGGCCAGAACGCCCTGACCCACAGCATGGAAGTGGCTTGGGTGGCCGGTCTGCTGGCAGGCGAGATGGGCGTGAACGTCACCATGGCACGCCGCGCCGGTCTGCTGCATGATATCGGCAAGGCACTGGATCACGAGATCGAGGGCAGCCACGTCCAGATCGGCGTGGACATCTGCCGCAAGTACAAGGAGAACACCCAGATCATCCACGCCATTGAGGCACACCACGGCGATGTGGAGCCCAAGACCCCGCTGGCCTTCATCATTCAGGCTGCCGACGCCATCAGCGCCGCCCGCCCGGGTGCCCGCCGCGAGAACGTGGAAAGCTACGTCAAGCGTCTGGAAAATCTGGAGGAGATCTCCTCCAGCTTCGAGGGCGTGGAGCAGGCCTTTGCCGTACAGGCAGGCCGCGAGGTGCGCATTCTGGTCAAGCCCGACGTCATCAGCGATGATCAGGTCATCCTGCTGGCACGCGCCATTGCCAAAAAGATCGAGGATACGCTGGATTACCCCGGCCAGATCAAGGTCAACGTCATCCGCGAGAGCCGCGCTGTGGAGTACGCAAAATAAAGCTTTTTCCGCAGGCTGCCGTGTTTTTTGCACGGCAGCCTGTTTTTTTGCGCCAAAATGATTGCATTTCCTGTTAAAAAAAGGTATCATGGATGCAGAAGAAAGCAAAAAGAACTGTGTCCGTGCGGACGCAGACCCGCAACGACCCCGGAACGGAAAGGAGCATCGTTCTATGAAAAACTGGAAGAAATTACTGGCCTGCCTGCTGGTCGGCTTGATGGCGCTGACCGTATTCACCGCCTGCGATGCCAGCGTAGGCGCACCGATGAGCCCCAAGCGCTCGGACGCCGAAAGCGCAAAGGCACTGTGCGAGAGCTTTAAAGGCGTGACCTACGATGAAGAGCTGAGCGAAAAGGCTTACTATATTGCCTACTGGGTCGCCGGTACTTCGGTGTCCTGTTCGACCAATGCTAATAAGACCGAACTTTACCGTGTGGGCAGTGCCAACGACAGCGCGAAAATCAACCTTTTACAGCATAACTACGCCACTGCGTTTGACAGCATGGGCATCGGCAAGGGCATCGGCGGCGGCATGGGCGCAGATGACTTTATCCCGGGCTTTTACATTGATACAGATCTGGATTCCAGAAAAGACTATATCAGCTTTACTCTGCCGAATGACGGTCGTGTGACCGACACCATGACCAAAGCCGCAGAGGGTAAGACCAAACTGGGCGTTGCTTATGTGGTAAAGGACGGTGTAAGTTACGCCGTGGTGCTGTTTGGGTGAATTTCATTACAACAAACAAAGCAGCCGCTGCACGAGAAAGTGCAGCGGCTGCTTTGTTTGTGCTGGGATACGATCAGCCCTTCAGGAAAGCCGGCAGGGGCTTGCCCTCCTTGAGCCACTGGTGATACTCGGCGGTGGCGGCAAATTCCACGTCACCGGCAGAGTTCAGCGCAGTCTCCACCGAGTCCTGCACCACGCCGATGATGAAGCCCACGCCCACCATCTGCATGGCGATGTCGTTGGAGATGCCGAACAGCGAGCAGGCCATGGGAATCAGCAGCAGGGAGCCGCCGGCCACGCCGGAAGCGCCGCAGGCGCCCAGAGCGCTCATGGCGCTCAGCACGATGGCGGCGGGCAAAGACACCTGAATGCCCAAGGTGTTAGCCGCTGCCAGCGTCATGATGGTAATGGTGATGGCGGCACCGTCCATGTTGATGGTAGCGCCCAACGGGATGGACACGGAGTACATATCCTTGTCCAGACCCAGCTTTTCACACAGGGACATATTCACAGGGATGTTGGCTGCAGAACTGCGGGTGAAGAAAGCGGTCAGGCCGGATTCCTTTAGGCAGCGGAATACCAGCGGGTACGGGTTGCGGCGCAGGTAAACGAACATGATAAAGGGGGAAACGATCAGCGCCATGAACAGCATGGTGCCCACCAGCAACGCCAGCAGTTTGCCGTACTGGGTAAAGATGGCCAGACCGTTGCCGGAAACGTTGGTGTACACCAGACCCATGATGCCGAAGGGGGCTAGATTGATGATCCAGCGCACGATCTGGGAAACGGCATCGGCGGTGTTGGCCAGAAAGACCTTGGTGCTCTCTGCGCCGATGTTCTTCATGGCAATGCCGAACATGCAGGCCCAGAACAGAATGCCGATGTAGTTGCCGTTCATCAGGGCGCTGACGGGGTTGGCCACAAAGTTGGTCAGCAGGGTGCTCAGCACTTCGCCCAAGCCCTGCGGGATCACGTCGGACTGTGCCGCGTCGGCCAGTACCACCTTGACCGGGAACATAAAGCTGGTGATGACCGCAATGGCTGCCGCCAGAAAGGTGGTGAGCATATACAGCCAGATCACGGTGCCAAAGCGGCGGTCCAGCTTGGACGAGCCCTGTGCCAGCGCGCTTGCCACAATGACGAACACCAGCACCGGGGCAATGCCCTTCAGCGCACCGACGAACAGGCTGCCCAGCTCGCCTACCCAACCTGCGCCCGGCGCAACAAGCGCCAGCACCGAACCGACTGCCAGGCCGATCAGGATGCGCAGGATCAGGCTGGTCTGGTTGTATTTTGCTACAACCGCTTTCAAGGTTTTCATATCGTAACACTCCTCTTGAACTGTACGCCTATCGCGTACATTTTCCTGTTTCTTGTGCGAGAACAGTTGTCATTATAGCATATACGGCAAAAAAGAGAAAGTGTTTTCAGGCATTTTGACGCCTCAAATCACGTTTTTTGTAACCTTTTGCAAAATTGCCTTGAAAACTGTACTTGTAGAAAATACAGTTTTGCGGTTTTGACGAGGAACAGAACCCTCTCAGGGAAGTACCCCTTCGGTCTGCATCTCCGGCTCCCCTGCCATACCGAATTTACATATAATGCAACTTTTACTTGCCAAACTATTGTCTTTTACTGGAAAGTATTGTATACTTATCACGTTAGAAGCAAGTATTACTTGCCAAAATGTTCGCATATTTGAAAAGAAACACTTGTCAATACAGACGAGAAAGAGAGGACACCCCTATGAACGAGACCGTAACCAAGCGTTTCCTGCTTTACTTCCGCCTGATGCTGCTGGTCTGGATCCTGATCGCAAACGCCGTCATCCACCTGACCGGCATGGAGTACAGCTGGCTGATCTTCCTGAGCAACATCATGATGTTCACGCTGGAGGGTGATGTGAAGGATCGCCTTGTCACTGTGGAGCTGGGCGGCCTTGTGGGTCTGGTGCTCACTGTGGCGGCGCTGCTGTCCATCAGTGCCCTGACCCCTGTTCTGGGCGATTTCCTCGGCTTTATCCTGCCGCTGGCCGTGGTGCTGTTCATCCTCATCATCCTGCACCCCTATGCACCCAAGGTGCTGAACAACGTGGGCTTTGCCTACCTGACCGTGGCCTGCATTGATATCCCCGCCCTGACCACCCATCTGCCGCAGTTCTTTATCACCTTCATCGTGGGCTCTGTGCTCTTTAACGGTGTCTGCGTGCTGCTGATGAAGCCCGCTAAGGCGCTGGCTGTGCGCAGCGTGGAGAAACAGAGCGCATAAAAAAGTATATTTCTGCCGTTATCTCTTGATTTTTTTGTTCCGGCGTGCTACAATCAGCGTAGTTTCATCCTGTCCAAAACATTGATGCGGACAAACTGAAGCCCCGCTTTTCATGCCGCAGAGAGGGCTGCCCCGGGTTTCCGGGTGCTGCAAGCAGCCTGCCATGACCCCGGCTTCTACCACCGCAGAGTGCAGAGGCGAACCTCTGCCGGGCGTGCCCGTTACAGCACTGCGAGGGGCGCGTTTCCCCGCCGGGGAGCGCGCAATTCGGGTGGAACCGTGGAACGCAGACATTTGATCGGCGCTTCATCCCGTGAGTTTTACGGGGTGAAGCGCTTTTTATTTTTGTTCAACACCACATTGTCAAAGGAGAATCTACTATGAAGATCATCTATAAGGACGGTCATGTGGACGAGTGCCCGCAGGATCAGGAGCTGCACGTTATCCGTCACACCGCTGCTCACGTTATGGCACAGGCCATCAAGCGCCTGTATCCGCAGGCTGATTTTGCCTTCGGCCCTGCCACCGAGAACGGCTTCTACTACGACGTCGATCTGGGCGACCAGAAGCTGAGCGACGAGGATCTGGCCAACATCGAAAAAGAGATGCGCAAGATCGTCAAGGAGAACCTGCCCATCAAGCCCTTCATCCTGCCCCGCGCCGAGGCCGTGAAGCTGATGGAAGAGCGCAAGGAAAACTACAAGATCGAGCACATGGCAGATCTGGCCGACGAGACCGAGTTCAGCTTCTTCCAGCAGGGCGAGTACGTGGATATGTGCATCGGACCCCACCTGACCTACACCAAGGCACTGAAGGCTTTCAAGATCACCCAGCAGTCCGGCGCATACTGGAAGAACGACAAGGAAAACAAGATGCTGACCCGTATCAACGGCGTGGCTTTCCGCAATCAGGAGGAGCTGGACGCATGGGAGAAGGAGCAGCAGGAGGCCCGCGAGCGCGATCACCGCAAGATCGGCAAGGAGATGGGCCTGTTCATGACCGATGATCTGGTGGGCCGCGGCCTGCCCATGTTCCTGCCCGCAGGCTACACCGTCTGGCAGGAGCTGGAGAACTATATCAAGGAGAAGGAGCGTGCACGCGGCTATCTGCACGTTATGACTCCCTGCATCGGCACTGTGAACCTGTATAAGACCTCCGGTCACTGGGATCACTACCGTGAGAACATGTTCCCCGCCATGGAGATGGAGGGCGAGAGCTATGTGCTGCGCCCGATGAACTGCCCCCACCACATGATGATCTACGCAAACCGTCCCCATTCTTACCGTGACCTGCCCATGCGCATCGGTGAGATCGCCCACGACTTCCGCTACGAGTCCTCTGGCACCCTGAAGGGCATCGAGCGCGGCCGTCACTTCTGCCAGAACGACGCCCACCTGTTCTGCACCCCGGAGCAGATCAAGAGCGAGGTCGCAGACGTGTGCAACCTGATCTTTGAGGTGTACAAGGACTTCAACATTACCGATTACCGCTGCGTGCTGAGCCTGCGTGATCCTGCCGATAAGAAGAAGTACCACGACGATGATGCCATGTGGAACCATGCAGAGCAGGCTCTGCGCGAAGTGCTGACCGAGCTGGGCATCCACTTCACCGAGGAGATCGGCGAGGCTGCCTTCTACGGCCCGAAGCTGGACGTGAACGTGAAGCCCGCCGTGGGTGCCGAGTACACCCTGTCCACCTGCCAGCTGGACTTCTGCCTGCCCGCAAAGTTCCACCTGACCTATGTGGACAAGGACGGCTCTGAAAAGACTCCTGTGGTGCTGCACCGCGCAATTCTGGGCTCTCTGGACCGCTTCATGGCCTACCTGATCGAGGAGACCAAGGGTAAGTTCCCCACCTGGCTGGCTCCCACGCAGGTCAAGGTGCTGCCCGTGTCCGAAAAGACGCTGGAGTACGCACAGGACGTGACCGAGAAGCTGTCTGACGCCGGTATCCGCGTTGTGCTGGATGACGACAACCAGAAGATCGGCTACAAGATCCGTGCCGCACAGCAGGTGGACCGCGTGCCCTATATGCTGGTGCTGGGCGCCAAGGAAGCCGAGGCCGGCAACATCTCCGTGCGCGACCGCAAGGGCGAGACCACCGAGATGAGCCTTGAGGACTTCATCGCCAAGGTCACCACCGAGATCCGCACCCGCAGCCTGTAAGGTATAAATGATAAGTACCCCGGAAACGCCTGTCGGCGTTTCCGGGGTACTTTTTTCATAGCAAAAGCCCCGCTCCCTTGTGCGCAGGAGCGGGGCTTTCGACTTACTGGTGACTCGAACGAAAAAAGGAAAAAGGAAAAAGGAAAAAGGAGAACGATCTATCTGTCACGCCGGGCGGCGGGGACTGTGTCGGAGCAGCCGGGCTGCCGCCGCAGCGGGAACAGCAGAGAATTTTGTGGAGCGTTACTCCACGTCCTGCAGAGCGGCGTAATCTTCCTCGCCGGTGCGGATCTTGACCACGCGGGTCACGTTGTAGACAAAGATCTTGCCATCGCCGATATGGCCGGTGTACAGCGCTTTCTTGGCGGCTTCCACCACAGCGTCCACGCTGATGCGGGAGACGATGACTTCCACCTTGATCTTGGGCAGCAGAGTAGTATCCACCGGCACGCCGCGGTACTTTTCCGGCGTGCCCTTCTGGATGCCGCAGCCCATGACCTGCGTTACGGTCATGCCGGTGACGCCCAGATCATTCAGGGCAGTCTTGAGCTGGTCGAACTTTGCCAGCTTTGCAATGATGGACACCTTGTGCATACCGGTGTCGTAGACACCATCATGGATCACAGGCTCGCGCACCACCGGCACGGCAGCATCCATCTGCTTTGCCGAAGCCTTGGTGATGTCGTCCTCGCCAAGATCAGTGTTCTCGTTGGGGGTCATGGCAGCGGAGTTTGCATCCGAGATGGCAAAGCCTGCATAAGCGGAAGCCAGACCGTGCTCGTGGATGTCCAGACCGTCGATCTCCACCTCGGCGGGCACACGCAGGCCAAGGGTCTTATCAATGATCTTGAAGATGATGAACATCACCACCACAACGTAGGCATCCACGCAGACAAGACCCAGCAGCTGGGTGCCCAGCTGTGCCAGACCGCCGCCGTAGAACAGACCGGCATGGGCGGTGTTGGAGCCGGTGGAGAACAGACCCACCGCAATGGTGCCCCAGACGCCGTTTGCAAAGTGGACGGAAACAGCACCTACGGGGTCATCCACCTTGGCGATCTTATCAAAGAATTCCACACTCAGCACCACAAGGATACCGGCCACAAAGCCGATGAAGAAAGCGCCGAAGGGGGAGACAGTATCGCAGCCTGCGGTAATAGCCACAAGGCCAGCCAGAGAGCCGTTCAGGGTCATGGAGACATCCGGCTTGCCGTAGCGCAGCCAAGTGAAGATCATGGTCACGCAGGTGGCAACGGCTGCGGCAAGGTTGGTGTTGAAGCAGACCAGACCGGTCAGGGTCATGGTGGCATCGGTGGACAGGCTCAGGGAAGAGCCGCCGTTGAAGCCGAACCAGCAGAACCACAGGATGAACACGCCCAGAGCACCGGCGGTCAGGTTGTGGCCGGGGATGGCGTGGGGGTTGCCGCTCTTGTCGTACTTGCCAATACGGGGACCCAGCATCCATGCGCCCAGCAGAGCGATGACGCCGCCCACATTATGCACGGCTGCGGAACCTGCAAAATCGTGGAATCCCATGCTCTGCAGCCAGCCGCCGCCCCACATCCAGTGGCCGCAGATGGGGTACACCACCAGCGAGATGGCGGCGGAGTACACGCAGTAGGCCTTGAAGTTGGTGCGTTCGGCCATGGAGCCGGAGACGATGGTGGCTGCCGTAGCGCAGAACACGGTCTGGAACACGATGTACACCCACAGGGGGATATCCAGACCCAAGTGGCTGTAATCGCCCTGAATGAAGGGATCGAAACCGCCGATCAGTGCGCCGGTGCCGCCGAACATCAGGCCGAAGCCGATGAGCCAGTAACAGGGCGTGCCGATGCAGAAATCCATCATGTTTTTCATCAGGATGTTGCCGGTATTCTTTGCCCGGGTGAAGCCGGCCTCGCACAGGGCGAATCCGGCCTGCATGAAGTACACTAGAAACGCTCCTACGAGCGTCCAGCAGGTGTTGACGGAGCTAAACATACTTTCCTACCTCCTACGGTCGTTTTTTGCACGGGGAGCCCTCTATTCTCTCCGTGCGGCAGTATCCCCGAAAACACAAAAGGCGCTGGCGGAATTGCTTCCGTCAGCGCCTTTGCTTTCGATGGCACGAGTATAGTCTCTTTGTGCAAACCTGTCAAGTATTCATCTCAAGGTTTTACGTTTTTCACAACACGGTGAAACTCTGCCGTGCTAAAGTTTGGCAAATGTTTTGCCTGTCAGCCGTTTTTGCCGTCCTTCGGAGAGCCGGACTTGTCCTTTTCCTTGGCGTTGGCCGGGCGGTGGCCGCCCTCCATCTCCCAGTGCAGCAGCATACTCATCAAAGCGCGCAGCGCAAAGGTAGCCGCCAGCGGCACCACGGACTCCAGATTCTGCAGCAAAAAGGTCTTGGCGATCTCTGCCGACATCAGAAATTCCAGTGCGGTGGTCAGGCCGCTGCTCATTTCATGGTGGAAGTCCCGGTGGTCGTTGAAGAAGGTGGCGCGGACATAGTAGAAGGTGGCCTTGGCCAGACTGGTGATGATGATGAACAGACCCACCACCTCGGCAAGACCGGCGATCATGGGCACTGCAGTTTCCAGAAAGGCATCCAGCAGGTGGGTGAGGTTCAGGTTGAACAGGGTCAGTCCTTGCATGATCTCCTCCGCAGCTTACAGCAGGGTCTTGACGTAAGCGGCCAGCTCCTCGTCCTTGCAGGAGGCGAAGAACAGCTCAGAGAACTTTGCACCCGCCACAGCGCCCTTCAGCAGCTCCTGATCGATGCTCTTCAGGCACTCGATGAGGGGCTTGAAGGTGGCAGCGCGCACGCCGTCCAGAATCTTCTTGTTGCGCTGCTCGGGCACAACGCGCTCCTTGGGGTAGCCCTGACCGTGGCCGAAGCCGAACAGCTTCTCGAAGCAGTACTCGAGGTTCAGCTCGCCGCCCCAGCCGAAGCCCTTGGCAAAAGGCATGGCAACGGCGTTGCCGTCGTTGACGTGGGCAAAGGTGTAGGCATCCACGGGATCCTCAACGTGGCCGCAGATGACGCCGGGGAAGCTGTTCAGTGCCAGCATGGCGCCCTCGCCGGTGCCGCAGCCGGTAACAACGTAGTCCGCAGCGCCGCTGTTCAGCAGGATAGCAGCCAGAATGCCGCACTGCACATAGGTCAGCTGTGCAGCATCGTCGGCGGCGTACATGCCGTAGTTGACCACCTCGTGGCCCATGGGCTCCACCACCTTCTTCAGGGCGGCTTCAATGATGCCGTTCTTGGCGGCCTGACTGTTCTCGTTGATAAGTGCGATCTTCATAACAATGGTTCTCCTTCTTATTTTTCCCTGCGGTGCGCAGGGATTATACAAAGTCCTCCCGCATGGGAGTAAAGAAATCCAGCATCACGCCGCCCTCCAGACAGACGCAGCCGTGCATCACGCCGTTCTGCTTGAGCAGGGTGTCGCCGGGGCCTACCTCCCGGGTCTCGTCCCCGATGGTAAAGCGGTACCGCCCGGAGACGATATAGGTGATCTGGGTGTGGGGGTGGCAGTGCATGGCACCCACGCCGCCGGTCTCAAAGGTGTTTTCCACGCACATGGCGTCCTTGCTGTAAGCCAGCACGCGGCGCTGCACCCCGGGGCCGCAGGGTTCCGGGGAAATTTCGGCATGGGGCACCCAAGGGATGTCCTGATGTGCTTTTTCCATTATAGCATAACATCCTTTCCCGTACAAATGCAAAAGGGACTGCCACACAACGCTGTGCGGCAGTCCCCGGGGTCAGAACTGCGGAGTGCCCTCAGCGTTTACTGGGGCTGCTTGCCGATGTAGGCCAGAATGCCGCCGTCCACATACAGGATCAGGCCGTTGACAAAGTCAGAGGCCTCAGATGCCAGGAACACAGCGGGTCCGCCCAGATCCTCGGCCTCGCCCCAGCGGCCTGCGGGGGTCTTGGCAACGATGAACTGGTCGAAGGGGTGACGGCTGCCGTCGGGCTGGATCTCGCGCAGCGGTGCGGTCTGCGGGGTAGCGATGTAGCCGGGTCCGATGCCGTTGCACTGGATGTTGTAAGCGCCGTACTCGGAAGCGATGTTCTTGGTCAGCATCTTCAGGCCGCCCTTTGCTGCTGCATAAGCAGAAACGGTCTCACGGCCCAGTTCGCTCATCATGGAGCAGATATTGATGATCTTGCCGCCGCCCTGTGCGATCATATCGGGGATGATGGCCTTTGCCACGATGAAGGGAGCGTTCAGATCGACGTCGATGACCTGACGGAACTGGGCAGCGCTCATCTCGGTCATGGGGATACGCTTGATGATACCGGCGTTGTTGACCAGAATGTTGATGTGGCCGACTTCCTCGGTGATCTTTGCCACCATAGCATTGACGGCATCCTCATCGGTAACGTCGCAGACGTAGCCGTGAGCCTTGATGCCTGCCTCTGCATAGGAAGCCAGACCCTTGTCCACCAGCTCCTGCTTGATATCATTGAACACGATGGTAGCGCCGTTGGCTGCCATAGCCTTTGCAATTGCCATGCCGATGCCGTAGGATGCGCCGGTGATCAGCGCCACCTTGCCGGTCAGGTCAAAAGATTTGGGAGTGCACTGTGCCATAATAAAGTCCTCCTGTAAAAAATCGTATTCTACACGGCGCAAATTGCAGCCGTGCTGCTTTGCAAAGCGCGTCGTATCCGGCCGTGCCGGAGCGCGCTCTTACTTGTATACCAGTCTAGCATCCTTTGCAGGAAGTGTCAAGGCACATTCTTGTGAAGTTTTGTTGTATTTTCTTTAGATTTTTGCTTTTCTGCCAAAAAACAATACGCAGAACCGTTGCTTTTTAGCGCAATAGTTTGCGCAGACTGACGCGCCTTGTCACGGTGCACAAGATATCCCGGCTTAATTTGGGCTTGTTGACAAGTTTGGACGACCTTTGTCTTTTACCCCAGCTTTTTCTTCTGCTGGCGTGCCACGATGGGCATCAGCAGGGGGATGGGTACAAGGCGCTGGGCGCTGGTGCACAGCCGCATAAAGGCAGAGGGCACAATGATGGTCTTGCGGTGCATCATGCCCAGCAGGGCCTCCTCTACGCACAGCTCGGGGGTAATGCCATGCAGGGCAAACACCACCCCGGCACGGTCGTTGAACTCGGTGTCCACCGGGCCGGGGCAGAGGGCGCAGACGTAGACGGGGCTGTGCATCTCCCGCAGCTCCTCAGCCACGCTGCGGGTCATGCTGACCACATAGGCTTTGCTGGCGTAGTAGCCCGCCATATAAGGCCCGCCGGGCAGCAGCCCCGCAGAGGACGCCACATTCAGGATGGTGCCGCCGCCCTGTGCGTTCATCTTGCGCACCACGGCGCGGAACAGCCGCGCCATGGCGGCAACATTCACTTGGATCATCTCTTCCTCGCGGGCTTCGTCCGTTTCCAGAATGCTGCCGCAGACGCCGAAACCGGCGTTGTTGATGAAGATGTCGATGTGCTCATCCGCCAGTACTTCGCACAGGTGGCTGCACTCCTCGGCGCGGGAGAGGTCGGCGGTCTCGATGCGGCATTCCGTGCCGTGGGCTGCGTGCAGCTCCTTGGCAAGAGCCTGCAAACGGTCGGCGCGGCGGGCAGTCAGGATGAGCCGACAGCCCATAGCGGCATACCGGCGGGCGAACTCCCGGCCGATGCCGGAACTTGCTCCGGTGATCCAGATGGTCTTTTGCATGGTGGTTCTCCTTTTTTTGCTCCCAAACGGGGCTTTCTGTACTTGTTGCCCTTATTTTAGCATAGTTTGCCCGTGCTTTCTATGCAATTTTCGTAAACGATGCAAAAGAGAACCCGAAACGCCGCAGGCGTTTCGGGTTCTCTCATAAATATTATTTCAGCAGGTTATCGTTCTCGAAGTAGTCGATGCGCATGGCCTTGCGCACCTCGTCCAGCGTGGCGGCAGCGGTCTTTTCGGCGTAGGCGCTGCCCTCCTTCAGGATCTCCACCACCTCGGGCAGGCGCTGCTCCCACTCCTTGCGGCGGGTGCGGATGGGCTCCAGCTCAGCCTGCATGACGCTGTTCAGGAACTTTTTCACCTTCATATCGCCCAGACCGCCGCGCTGATAGTGCGCCTTGACCTCGTCCAGATTCTGGTACTCCGGCCAGAACTCGGCAAAGTGCTCCGGGCGGCAGAAAGCGTCCAGATAGATGAACACCGGGTTGCCCTCCACCTTGCCGGGATCCTGCACCCGCAGGTGGTTGGGGTCGGTAAACATGGACTTGACCTTCTTCTCGATATCCTCCGGTTCCTCGGACAGGTAGATGCAGTTGCCAAGGCTCTTGCTCATCTTGGCCTTGCCGTCAATGCCGGGCAGACGCAGGCAGGCGGCGTTCTGGGGCAGAACGATCTGGGGCTCTACCAGCGTTTCGCCGTAGACAGAGTTGAACTTGTGCACGATCTCGCAGCACTGCTCGATCATGGGTTTCTGATCCTCACCGGCGGGTACGGTGGTAGCCTTGAAGGCGGTGATATCGGCAGCCTGACTGATGGGGTAGCAGAAGAAGCCCACCGGGATGCTGGCTTCGAAGTTGCGCATCTGGATCTCGCTCTTTACGGTGGGGTTGCGCTGCAAACGGCTGACGGTGACCAGATTCTGGTAGTAGAAGCTCAGCTCGGTCAGCTGGGGCACCATGGACTGGATGAAGATGTGCACCTTGTTGGGGTCCAGACCGCAGGCCAGATAGTCCAGCGCCACCTGCAGGATGTTCTGGCGCACCTTCTCCGGGTTGTCGGCGTTGTCGGTCAGCGCCTGCGCGTCGGCGATCATGATAAAGATCTCGTCATATTCGCCGGTATTCTGCAGCCGCACCCGCTCCTTCAGAGAGCCGACATAGTGGCCAACGTGCAGGCGGCCGGTGGGACGGTCGCCGGTCAGAATAACTTTTTTCATGATGTTCTCCTTTGTCAAGGATTTGACCCCCTCCGACAAGCCTTGCGGCATTGCCAGCTCCCCCAAGGGGGCGCCTTTTCGCCTTACTGCACCGTAAAGCTGCGTGGCAAGAGGTTCCCTTTATACTTTATAGTGTGTTAAGTATAGCCCCCCGGGGCGGTGCTGTCAACAAGGCCGCCGGAAAAAGAAAAAAGCGATGGAAAATTTCCATCGCTTTGCTGGCGCCTCTTGCCTGACTCGAACAGGCGACACCCTGATTAACAGTCAGGT
>OKST01000244.1_pt1 | contig 49143 bp, 47 predicted proteins | sample 1606341 | NCBI WGS metagenome assembly OKST01 (sample SAMEA3879563, study PRJEB24766) | human gut metagenome | biome: human-associated habitat; feature: feces | place: USA | collected 1985/1987 | reverse complement strand
AATCTATTTGATATTTGAACATATTCGTTAGAAAAATTGAATGAATTATTTAAGGGTGATTTAGATTTTGTGTCAATACTTTACAATCTGTTGAAAGAAGATTTGTATATATGGACGTTTGGGAATATATTCAAAGAGTTGTTGGTGAATAGAGAGGATAATAGTTCTGCTGCCAGCCAGAGGCAATAACAATGGATAAAGTTAATTGTAGAAGATAATGCATTTAATGATTGTATCAAAGATATATTTGAAGGTAAATGCGAACTGGATGATGATATAAGAATTATTGCTATCAAAGCATTTATTGATACAAACCAAGATTATGATACTTTTAAACAATTAAAACTTGTACCAAGCCATTGGAGCGGCGTTAATAGTTTTGTACCTGCGTATCAGAAGCAGATTGACTTTTATAAATCATTGTTTCCGTTTTTACTGAGATAAAGTTCTTGAAGCACAAAGCATTTATTTAAGAAAAAAATATCGTATTTAGAGAATTGTATTGAAAGAGAAAAAATAGATAATATCATGGATGATATGTTGATGTGATGTAAATTACTCAAGTGTATTAACTGCATGTCGATAAAGCTAATGTTTAAAAGATAAAGAGTGATCTTTTGCGGTAAAGATCACTCTTTTGATAGAAAATAAAAAAGATCATCCGATTGAGACAGGGTACAAAAAAAGAAGTCATATGACTTCTTAATCCTTCATTACGCGATTTCGTTAATAGCTTTTGCTAAACGTGCTTTTTGACGGCTAGCGTAGTTTTTGTGGTGAATACCTTTAGCTACGGCTTTGTCCAATTTTGAACTACAGTCGTTGTAAGCTGCTACAGCAGCTTCTTTATCTTTAGCATCAACAGCTGCTAATACAGCTTTAATACTTGATTTCAATGCTGATTTTTTAGATACGACTAATTTGTGAGCCTTGTTATTTGTTTTAACACGTTTCTTTTGAGATTTAATCTGTGGCATGAAGTGCACCTCCTGACATAAATTGCAAATGGATTATAGCAAAATTTCTGATTTATTGCAACACAACTTCAAAAAAATACGCTATAATACTCTAGTATTGGAGTGATATTATGGAAAATAGACGCATTATTTTTATGGGAACACCCAAAATTGCTAGTGTCGTATTAAAAACAATGTTAGAAAACGATATACATGTAGGCTTGGTGGTAACACAGCCGGATAAGAAAAAGGGTAGAAAACAACAGCTAGTCTATTCAGAAGTCAAAGAAGTGGCTTTAGAATATGACATTCCTGTATTTCAGCCTGTTAAAATTAAGTCAGACTATCAAACGATTCTTGATTTTGCCCCTGATTTAATTGTGACATGTGCTTATGGACAAATTGTTCCTAAGGAAGTCTTGGATCTTCCAAAGTATGGTTGTGTGAACCTTCACGGTTCTTTGCTTCCTAAATATAGAGGGGGAGCCCCTATCCAAAGAGCTATTTGGAATGGTGATAAAGTAAGTGGAATGTCATTGATGAAAATGGCACCTAAAATGGATGCGGGACCTGTTTTAGCTCAAAAGGAAATTGAAATATTGCCTGAAGATAATTCTACATCTTTATTTGATAAAATGGCCATTTGTGCTGGAGAATTATTGCTTTCTCATTTTGAAGAGATTTGTTCAGGTAAGGCGGTCTATGTCGAACAAGATGAGAGTCAAGTTGTATTCTCTCCTGTCTTATCCAAAGAAGAAGAGCATATTGATTTAAATCAGGATGATGAACATATCTTGAATCAAATTCGTGCTTTTTCAGATGCACCAGGTGCTTATGTATTATTAAAAGGAAAGAAATTTAAAATCTTAAAGGCAAGTTATTTAAATGAAGAGAATTCGTTTGCCTCTTTAGTCAAGATTGGTAAAAATAAGCTAGGTATTGGACTTCATACAGGTACACTTGTGATTGAAACTTGTCAAATGGAAGGAAAGCCAGTCATGGATTGTGCAAGCTTCTTTAATGGACAGGGTCGTAACTTAGTCGGAAATATTGTAGAGTAGGGGGAAATCTATGGATCAAAAGAATGTTCGAAATTTTTGCATCATTGCACATATTGACCACGGAAAAAGTACGTTAGCCGATCGTATCTTAGAACTTACAGATACGGTAGAAAAGCGTGAAATGAAAGATCAGATTCTAGATTCAATGGATCTAGAAAGAGAGCGTGGTATCACCATTAAATTAAATGCCGTACAGCTTGTATATCATGCCAAAAATGGACAAGACTATTTGTTCCATCTTATTGATACACCAGGCCATGTCGACTTTACATATGAAGTGTCTCGCTCTTTAGCGGCTTGTGATGGGGCTATCTTAGTTGTCGATGCAGCTCAAGGCGTACAAGCACAGACTTTAGCTAATGTATATTTGGCATTAGAAAACGACTTGGAAATCTTGCCTGTATTAAATAAGGTGGATCTTCCTAGTGCCCAACCGGAAGTTGTAAAAAAAGAAATTGAAGATTTAATTGGATTGGATTGTAGTGAAGCGGTGGAAATCAGTGCTAAATCGGGATTGAATGTTGATAAAGTGCTAGAAGAAATCGTGCATAAATTACCAAGTCCAAAAGGGGATAAAGAAGCACCAACACAAGCTTTAGTCTTTGACTCTTTCTATGATTCCTATCGTGGAATCATTGCGTTTGTATCGGTAAAGAATGGAACAATCAAACCAAAAGATAAGATTCGCTTTATGGCAACCGGCGCTGAATATGAAGTCACAGAAGTGGGTGTTCGTACACCAAAAGAAGTTGTGGAAGACCAGTTGAACTGTGGAGATGTAGGATGGGTCAGTGCAGCCATTAAAAACATTGAAGATGTTCGTGTCGGTGATACGATTACAGTTGCATCCAATCCTGCAAGTGAGCCACTATCTGGATATCGTGAAATGCATCCAATGGTATATTGTGGTTTGTATCCTGTAGACAATGCACGTTATGACGACTTAAAAGAAGCATTGTCCAAATTAAAATTAAACGATGCGGCTCTACACTATGAACCGGAAACATCACAAGCTTTAGGGTTTGGATTCCGATGCGGATTCTTAGGCTTATTACATATGGACGTAGTTGAAGAGCGTTTAGAGCGTGAATACAATCTTAGTTTGATCGCAACAAGTCCTTCCGTAATTTATCATGTCTATAAAACAGATGGTACTATGGAAGAAATTGATAACCCATCGGCTTTACCAGAACCTCAAAAAGTGGATCATATTGAGGAACCATATGTGAAGTGTGACATCATGGTGCCAAAAGAATTTGTGGGTCCGATGATGGATCTTTGTCAGAAAAAACGTGGTGAATATGTAGACCTTCAAGTTTTAGATGATGTTCGTATGATGATGGTTTACCAAATGCCATTAAGTGAAATTATTTATGATTTCTTTGATAAGATGAAATCTTGTACAAAAGGATATGCTAGTTTTGACTATGAATTTAGTGGATACCGTACAAGCAGTCTAGTAAAGATGGATATTTTATTAAATGGACAGATCGTCGATGCCCTGTCTACGATTGTCTTTAGAGATTTTGCGTACAACCGCGGTAATGCGATGGCCGTAAAATTAAAAGACTTGATTCCTAAGCAGCAATTTGAAATTCCTGTGCAGGCAGCCATTGGTGGAAAGATCATTGCACGTACAAACATTAAGGCATTGCGTAAAAACGTATTGGCAAAATGTTATGGTGGAGATATCTCGCGTAAAAAGAAATTGTTAGAGAAACAAAAAGAAGGAAAGAAACGTATGAAGATGGTTGGATCGGTAGAGATTCCTCAAGAAGCCTTCATGGCCGTTTTAAGTATGGATGACGACTAATGGTACCATCAGCCTATGTACATATTCCGTTCTGTGATTCGATATGTGCGTATTGTGATTTTGTCCGTATTCAAAAAAATGAACAATTCTTTTCAAGTTGGAGAGAAAAGTTAATACAAGAAATTCAAGAGTATAAGATTTCAAATCTTCATACTCTTTATTTTGGTGGGGGCACACCAAGTGTATTGAGTTTGGATGATTTTGCATCGATAAGAAATTGCTTTCCATCAAGTATTGATGAATTTACTGTAGAATGCAATCCCGAATCCTTAGATGAAGAAAAACTAGCATCTTATGTTTCTTTGGGAGTCAACCGTATTAGTTTGGGTGTACAAAGCTTTGATGATGATCTATTGAAAGTCTGTCGAAGAAGACATACATCCAATCAGGCTAAGAATGTGATTCGATGGATTCAAGAAAGTGGTATTCATAATTTCTCCATTGATTTAATTTTTGGACTTCCCAATCAAACAATGGAAGATGTGAAAAGAGATATTTTTACATTTTTAAGTTTAGATATACCACACTTATCCATCTATTCTTTACAGATCGAAGAAAATTCAATATTTGGAAAGACAGGTGTAGAGCCTTGTGATCCAGATCTTGAAGCGGATATGTTTGAATACATTACGAAAACACTTGAAGCAGCTGGGTATATTCATTATGAGATTTCTAGCTTTTGTAAGCCAGGATATTATTCCAAACACAATTTAGCCTATTGGCAAGATAAAGACTTCTATGGCTTTGGCTGTGGCGCAAGTGGAAGAATTGATGGCATTCGTTATGATAATACGACAAGTTTAAAGCAGTATTGTTTGGAGGGTCCTTGTTCTACATATATTCCTGAACCACTATCTGAACGAGGTATGGATGCGATCATGATGGCATTGCGTACAAAGTTTGGATTGAATATAAGAGAATGGAATTTGAAATATCAGAATGATTTTAAAAATCATTATGCCACTGTATTAGATACGTATCATGAGTATTTTTGTTTCGAAGGGGAATGTATCTATTTAAATGATGCTGGACTTGAAATATTAAATACGATTCTAGTTGATTTTATGATGATAGAATGATATCATTTAATAGCTTTTGTACTGAGAGTCTGGAAACTTCCAACCTTTCGCTCGGTAGAAAAGGACTAATATACATGGAGGAAGAAAAATGTTATTAAAATCTGAAAAACAAGCAATTATGCAAGAGTATGCAGTACACGAAGGTGACACAGGTTCTCCTGAAGTTCAAATCGCTGTATTGACTGAAGAAATCAACCGTTTAACTGAACACTTCAAAGAACACAAACACGATTACCACTCACAACGTGGATTGATGAAAAAAGTTGGTCGTCGTAAAAAATTGTTAGCTTACTTGAAGGGTAAAGATTTAGACCGTTACAAAGCATTGATCGCTAAATTAGGTTTAAGAAAGTAATCGAAAAGATTACTTTTTTTTTATGCATTTATTTGATAGAATATAAAAGTATGATTGAGGTGAAAAAATGGCGAAACAAGAGTTTCATTTAGATTTTTGTGGTCGGGGGATCACAGTAGAAACTGGTGAAATTGCAAAACAGGCTGATGGAGCCGTTATTATCCGTTATGGAGATACGGTGACTTTATCAACTGCATGTGCATCAAACCAGGCAAAAGAAGGGATTGACTTTTTCCCTTTGACAGTAAGTTTTGAAGAAAAATTATATTCTGTTGGAAAAATTCCAGGAGGATTTTTACGTCGTGAAGGAAGACCAAGCGAACATGCGACATTAACAGCGCGTATGATCGACCGTCCAATCCGCCCTTTATTTGCGGAAGGATTCCGTAATGAAGTACAGGTTGTCAACACGGTATTAAGTGTAGATCAAGATGCAAGTCCTGAAATGGCAGCTATGTTTGGTGCTTCATTGGCATTATGTATTTCAGATATTCCATTCAATGGACCAATCGCAGGTGTTAAAGTTGGACGTATCAATGGAGAATTGGTTGCCAACCCTACAGTGGCTCAAATGGAAGAAAGTGATATCGATTTAACTGTTGCGGGTACTGCACAAGCTTTAAACATGGTTGAAGCTGGTGCTAAAGAAGTTAGCGAAGAAGATATGCTTGCGGCATTGATGTTTGGACATGAACAAATCAAAAAATTATGTGCATTCCAAGAAGAAATCGTAGCCGCTTGTGGTAAAGAAAAACGTGAAATTGAATTGTATGCTGTAGATGAAACAATCAATAGTGAAGTTCGTGCAAACTTTGAAGCACAAATTCGTGCAGCTGTATCGATTAAAGAAAAATTAGAGCGTTACGGAAAAATTGATGATTTAACAGATGAAGCAGCCCAAATGATCGCAAACAAAGAATATGAATCTGAAAAAGATCAAAACAATGCGGTGAAACAAGCTCGTGAAATCTGTCGTGGTATTGAAGCAGACGAAGTACGTCGTTTGATCATTGAAGACAAAGTACGTCCAGATGGCCGTCAAATCGATGAAATCCGTCCATTGAACTCACAAGTGGATTTACTTCCTCGTGTTCATGGTTCGGCTTTATTTACTCGTGGAGAAACACAGGTATTATCTACAACTACATTGGGTGCATTAAATGACAACCAGATTATCGATGACTTAACTGTTGTCGATTCAAAACGTTTCATGCACCACTATAACTTCCCACCATATTGTGTTGGTGAAACTGGACGTATGGGAAATCCAGGACGTCGTGAAATTGGCCATGGTGCCTTAGGTGAAAGAGCTTTAGCTCAAGTGTTACCAAGTGTAGATGAATTCCCATATACAATTCGTACAGTAGCGGATGTTATGGAAAGTAACGGATCTAGTTCTCAGGCAAGTATTTGTGCAGGAACAATGTCTTTAATGGCTGCTGGTGTTCCAATCAAAGCACCTGTTGCGGGAATTGCGATGGGATTGATCATGGATGATAATTCAGGTAAATATACTGTTTTAACAGATATCCAAGGTATGGAAGATCACTTTGGAGATATGGACTTTAAGGTTGCCGGAACGAAAAATGGTATCACAGCTTTACAGATGGATATCAAAGTAACAGGTATTACTAAAAATATCTTCGAAGAAGCATTGGCACAAGCTCACAAGGCACGTTTAGAAATCTTAGATAACATGTTGGCATGTATCTCAAGTCCAAGAGAACAATTGAGTCCATATGCACCTAAGATTGCGATGATGAACATTGATCCAGATAAGATTAAAGATGTAATCGGACCTGGTGGAAAAATGATCAACGAAATCATTGCACAATGTGACAATGTAAAAATTGATATTGATGATGATGGAAAAGTAGTCATCTACCACAATGATTACGATACAATCGAAAAGGCGAAACAAATGATTAGTGACATCGTACGTGTTGCCAAAGTTGGAGATGTATATGCAGCTAAAGTTGTTCGTCTTGAAAAATTCGGTGCTTTCGTGAACTTGTTTGGTAATACAGATGGTTTATTACACATTTCTAAGATTTCTCACCACCGTGTAGATAAAGTAGAAGACGTGTTAAAACTTGGCGATATCATCGATGTTAAGGTTACAGAAATCGACAATAAGGGTCGTATCAATGTAAGTGCAAAAGCTTTACTTCCAAAACCTAAAACAGAAGAAGAAAAAACAGAAGCGTAAAAGTTAGGAACTCGTTAAAAACGAGTTCTTTTTTCTTGACTATGTGGTAAAATAGTTGGGTAGAGGTGAAAATTATGGATTTTAATACAGAAGTACTTAAATATAAAGACGATTTCTTAAAAGACTTAAATACACTTGTATCATATGAAAGTGTTCGTGATGAATCAACGAAAGCTGAAAATGCTCCTTTTGGAAAAAACTGTCGTGACGTATTGGATGCCATGTTAGATATGGCTAAGCGCGATGGCTTTGAAACCAAAGACATTGATGGATATGCAGGCGTTGTTGAATATGGTCAAGGAGAAGAAACATTTGGTGTTTTAGGACACTTGGACATTGTGCCACTAGGCGAAGGATGGACAAAAGATCCTTTAAAAGTAACATTAGAAAATGGCTACATCTTTGGACGTGGTGTTATGGATGATAAAGGTCCTGCATTAGCTGGATACTATGCATTAAAGATGATTCGTGACTTAAACATTCCTTTGAAAAAAAGAGTCATGTTGATTACGGGATGCGATGAAGAATCAGGTATGGAATGTATGAACTACTATGTTGATCATGCCGAAGTTCCACAAATGGGATTTGTACCAGATGCCAATTTCCCAGTTATTTATGGTGAAAAAGGTGGCTTACATGTTGGCTTAGTAAGTAGTGATGCATCAAGAAACTTCATGCGGGAAGCCGTCCAAATATCGTGATTGGTAAAGCTGATGTCACAGTGGATGTCATGAGTTATCAACAAGAAGATTTATTTAAATTTTATTGTGCTACGCAAGGTGTTAAGGGTTCCATCAAAAGAAGTGAAGATGGTGTAACTTTACATATTGATGGTGCATTTGCGCATGCAGCTATGCCATATAATGGTGTAAATGCCGCCGTCTTATTGTTGAACTTTATTGGTGAAGCCTATAATGATCAACTTTCAAAAGATTTATATTTCTTACTAAAAGACTGGATGGGTAAACCAGTAGGTATTGAAAAAGATGGTTTATATATGTCTTTCTTGACAATGAATACGGGTATTGTCAATATGGAAAACAATGAAACAGACATCTTAATTGATATTCGTTATCCAAATGATACAAATGCCGATGAAATCATGTCAAAATTTGATGCAACTTGTGCAAACTTGACTTCAAATATCAAAGCAGAAAATCGTGGAGATTCAACACCATTATTCGTAGACCCAGATTCTCGTTTAGTGAAAGATTTAATGAGTGTCTACCAAAAATACACAGGCGATACTTTCTCTTGTCCAATCACAATTGGTGGTGGAACGTATGCTCGTAAATTTGAAAATTTTGTATCTTATGGACCAGAACTTCCAAATGAAGTGATAGAAACCGATGCTTTTGTAGGAGGATGTCACCAACGCGATGAAGGTATTAAATTAGATAACTTATTACAAGCTATCTGTATTTATGCCGATGCGATCGTGGCATTGTGTAGCTAATATGAGAATGCGTAAAGTAAAGTGGGCAACAGACTATTTGCCTACTGCGAGTTGTTTAGTAAAAGAACCATCCAAACAAGCAGGAAACTGGAAAAAGCTATTGGATACAGATACTTTACATATCGAAATTGGATGTGGTAAAGGAAACTATTCTTTAGATATGGCTAAGATGTATCCAGACACTGGATTTATTGCGATTGAAAAGAATGAGAGTGCTGCAGGTATTGCCGCAAAAAAATACGATGAGGATACAGAAAAGAAACGTTTGAAACTGATTCAAGAAGATGCGAGTTCCATTGGAGAATGGTTTGGTCCGCGTGAAGTGGATGTGATCCATTTGAATTTCTCGGATCCATGGCCTAAAAAGCGCTATGCGAAAAGACGTTTATCCAGCGCTACTTTTTTAGATCAATACAAGCGTATTTTATCTTGCAATGGTGAAATCCAAATGAAAACCGATAACAGTGCTTTATTTGAGTATAGCTTGATTGAATTTCAAAATGCTGGTTTTAAGATGGTTGAAATCAGTGTAGATTATCGTCGTGAAAAACATGATGAAGATGCGATTACAGAATATGAACAAAAATTCATTTCTTTAGGTCAACCAATTTATCGTTGTGTTTGGAGATATGCACATGACTGAACTTCGTAATAAAGATGAATTTTTAAACGCATTAACAAATTCAGGCATTCAAGTGATGATGTTTACGGCATTTTGGTGTCCAGACTGTATGTACATCAAACCTTTCTTGCCTGAAATTGAAGAGCAATTTAGTGATTTACAGTTCTATTCTTTAAATCGTGATCATTGTATGGATATTGCGATTGAATATGAAGTGATGGGTATTCCTAGCTTTATATGTTTCAAGGATGGAAAAGAAATATCAAGATTTGTTTCTACACTTCGCAAGACAAAAGAAGAAATAGAAGCATTTCTGAATCAGACAATAGAAAGTGAGAAGGAAATATGTTAAAGGATTTAATGCATGCGATCTTCAATGAAGATGTTGAAGAAGACGATGAAGAAGAAGTCGTAGAAGAACCTGCGAAACAAGAAGAAGTAACACCTGAACCTGTTGTTGCAGAGCCACAAGTTCAAGAAGAAGAAGTTGTAAAGCCAGAGCCAATTTTAAAGGAAGCAGAAAGCTCGATTGAAACGGATCCTGAAAACTTTATGAATTCTCCTATTTTTGAAAAGGCGATTATTCAACCTAAGCCTAAGAAAACAACAATTTTCCAAGGCTTAGATGTCGATTCGATTGCGCAAGAAGAGGCAAAACCGAAACAAAAAGTGTATAAATATGATCGTCATAAATCCGTAAAAGTACGTCGTGTTGCCGAAGATTTAGATTATCAACCAGTCATTTCTCCAATCTTTGGAAATGTGGAAGATTCTAAAAAAGAATTTGATAAAGTGCACGATGCGATTACGTTAAACAAACCAGAAGATGAAGATTTCTCAAAGATCTTATCTCCAATGTATGGAACATACTTACCAAGTATGCAGCCTGCGGATTCCATTCCTGAATACAAGCTTGAAGGATCAAAGAAAAATATGAATCTTTCTGAAATGTTAGAGAAGCCAAAAAAGGAAACCAACAAACAAGAATCGTTATTTGACAAAGAAGGTGAATAAAATGGCTTATCATTTTATTGGTATTAAAGGAACAGGTATGGCTGCCTTGGCATGTATCTTACATGATGAACATAAAGAGGTCACAGGTAGTGATATCGATAAATATATCTTTACAGAAGATGGATTAAGAGCACGTCATATTCCAATCTATTCGTTCAGTCCTGCTAACATCAAGGACAATGACACAGTGATCATTGGTTTATCTTTTGATCAAACGCATCCGGAAGTGAAAGCAGCGATGGACAATCCAACTGTAAAAACATATTATTATAATGAATACTTAGGTATTTTATTAGAGTCATACAGTTCCATCTGTGTTGCGGGAACGCATGGTAAGTCCACAACAACAGGTATTTTAGGCCAAGTTCTTTCTTTACAAGATGAATGTGCATACTTAATTGGAGATGGCCATGGCTATATGCCAGAACATGCCAATCATTTTGTATTAGAATCTTGTGAATTTCAAAGACATTTCTTGGCATATCATCCAGATTATGCGATCATCACGAATATTGAATTGGATCACATTGACTACTATAAAGATATGGATGATTATGTATCGGCATTCCAAAGTTTTGCAAACCAAGTCAAAAAAAACATTGTCATCTTTGGGGATGATGAACACCTTAAAAATCTACACTACAATGCGCCAGTAACTACATATGGTTTAAAGGATGGCAATGATTATCAAGCCATTCATATAGAACAAGGCCCATTTGGTATGCATTTTGATTGTAAGCATAATGGTGAAATTCTAGCTCACGTTGAATTAAATGAAGTGGGAGATGCCTTTATGCAGGATGCCTTAGGATGTTTTGCGCTAGCCCATATGTTAGGTATGCCAGCCGATATCATTGTACAAGGCTTACAAGACTATAAAGGAATCGCTCGTCGATTTGTGATTGATGAAGTCAAGGATAGTGTATTAGTCGATGACTATGCACACCATCCAACAGCGATTCGTCTAATGATTGATGCAGTTCGTAAAAAATATCCCAAAAAGAAAATCGTAGCGTTATATAAACCAGATCGTTATTCACGTCTACAATATTTCTTGGATGACTTTGCGAAGAGTTTAAATACGGCGGATCAAGTATGTTTACTGGATTTCCCTAAAAATGCCGTAAGAGAAGATGAAACAATCACAGTCACAATTCAAGATTTAATGGATCGTTGTCCTAATGCGATTTTATTAGATGTAGATGATGCTTCAGCTGAAAAGTTAAAAGAATTAGCTCCAGCAGCCTTCGTCTTTATGTCTAGTAAGGACATCTACTTATTGAGAGATAAATTAGAAAAAATCTTATAAGAGTATCTAAGGATAAAAGTCTATACCTTTTCATTAGGATATAGGCTTTTTGTTCTGTTAAGACAGAAGAAGTGAAATCATATCCTATGGAAAAACATTGACCTAAGACGAAGCTAAAAACTAGGAAGGGTGGGTATGTATTTATGAAAAAACCAAAGGTAGCTTTTATCTGTGTTCATAATTCTTGTCGTAGTCAAATTGCGGAAGCATTGTCAAAACATCTTTCTTCAAATGTATTTGAAAGCTATTCCGCTGGAACAGAAACAAAACCACAAATCAATCAAGATGCCGTACGTTTAATGAAAGACATGTATCAAATAGACATGGACAAAACACAATATTCCAAACTGTTGTCAGAAATACCGCAAGTAGATATTGTGATCACAATGGGATGTAATGTAAATTGTCCTGCAATTCCATGCAAATATAGAGAAGATTGGGGATTGAGTGATCCTACCGGAAAAAATGATGTGGAGTTTTCAAAAGTCATTCATTCCATACATACGAAAATACTTGAATTAACAGAGAAGATAAAAAAGGATGAGCTGATTTCAAAGAAAATATGAAAAAATAACATGGTCATACATCGATTTAAGCATATCTTGTTTTGAAGAGTATAGAGATATGTGAGTGTTAAATGAAATCCTGCGTTTATGGTGAACATGTTCATCATTTCCTTAAATTTTGCGTCTAGAATGTATTTTATGGAAGTGTTTGATTAATTCGACACTTCCTTTATTATTTGTAGCGTTTACACACTTGTGAAAAAAGTTTCAAAATAAATAGATAAGTTAGAAAGTTCATGTTATAATCTTTCTGAGGTGGTATTGTGAGTTTAGATATCTTTATGAGTACATTAGCTCGTGCATTTTCATATGTGTTACCCATCGTTGGTGTCATCGCATTAATTTATATGATTCTTTTTTTGAAACAATTGATTGAAACTTTAAAACAAGTTTCAAAAACATTGGATACGGCCAATGATCAATTGAAAAAACTAGATGCGCCATTAAAAACGGCAGAAAATATTTCAAATACGGTGGATGAGATAAATCAAACCGCAAAAGAAGCATTTATAAATGTGGTTGGTGCGTTCAGTGAAAATGTACAAAATGCCAAAGACTGGTTTCAAAGTAAAAAAACTGGAAAAGAAAGCATAGAAACAAAGGAGGATGAATGACATGGATGAAAAACAATTAATTGATGATTTAGAAAAAGAATCGATGCTAGAGCTTGAAGTAATGCATGAATCCGAAAATACAGATAATGAAAGAATTATTGAGGATGCCAAGAGCAAAATCGAAAAATTATTCGATGATGTGCGTGACTTATTAAAGGATGCTTCAGATCCTGAAAAGGTTAAGGAAGCATTATCGCAGGCAAAAGAAGATGTGAAAGATATTCTTTCTTCGACAAAGGATAAAGTGGTTGAAGTAAGTGAAAGTGAACAATTTAAACAGACAATGACAGCTGGAAAAGAATTCTTACAGGGTACAGCTGGATTGGTTGTTGATGGCTTTAAATATGGAAAAGAAACACTAAGAAAAAATGATTCTTTGCGCAAGGTGATTGATAAGGCGGATGAAAAAGTCGATGAAATTCGTACGAATGATTCTGTTATTCGTGCCGTTGATAAAGCAGAAGAAGTAACGGGTAAAGCTACCGAAGCATTGTTTAGTGGATTAAAGAAGATTTTTAATAAGGGGGACGAATAGGAATGAAACGAATTACCATTTATGATGTTGCCAAAGAAGCCGATGTCTCATTGGCAACTGTATCACGTGTTATTAATGATAGTAATGTAGTGCGTGAAGATACACGTATGCGTGTTCAACAAGCGATTGAAAAATTGGGTTATAAACCAAATGCGATTGCGCAAGGTTTAGCATTGTCTAAAACTACGACAATTTCAATCGTAATGAGCGAGAAATTGTTTGCGTACAACGCAAAAATCTTGAATGGTTTGATGGATGTCGCAAAAATCTATAACTACAACATCATGTTCCATACAACAAGCAAGGGAATTTCAAAAATGCAGGATGTGATTGAATCTATTATTAAATCACGTGTCGATGGTGTTATCTTGTTTAACGACAACTTCTCAGAAGATGAAATGGAAGTTTTACATGAATACCAAATTCCAATGGTTGTAGTTGGAAGTAAATTAAAAGGCCAAAAGATTGGTAACGTTGGAAATGTATATATCAACTTCGAACGTATGGCTTATGAATTTGTGAATGAATGCTTCGAAAAGGGCATTGATGATATCTCTATGGTAGAAGATAAATTGAATCTTTCTATGATGGAACAATTAAAAGCGGGTGTAGATCGTGCTTATGCAGAAAAAGGATTGGTATTTGATAAGTATGTTACATACGATGATAGCTACAAATCAAGCTACACATTCTTATCAGACTACTACAAGAACCACAAGCCAAGTCGTATGGTCATCACATTCCGTGATTCTCAGGCCATCGCTTTAATGAACGCATGTAAAGAATGCGGATATTCAATTCCAGATGACACAGAACTTGTATGTATCTTGAACTCAAAATATTTGACAATGATGCGTCCAACAATTTCAACTTACAACATTCCTGAATATGATTTAGGAGCTGTTGCGATGCGTTTACTAACTAAGATGTTAGTGGAAGATGAGACGGTTAAACAGAACAAAGATATTGAAATTTCATTCTCAAAATTATTTAGAGAAACTACAAAGTAAGAGTTCGTTTTGAACTCTTTTTTATATTAAGATTTTGGTATCAGAACAGGATCAGAAGTTTATGATATCTTACTGGATGATAGATACATAGATCATGGATGAAATTCTGAAGTATTTATAAATAAAGCATACAATAAAAACTCCATCGATAAAGACTGAATGGATCGGGATACCGAATGATTCAGAAAGATGGAGTAGATATTGAAATGTTACCGGACGACTGGAATCGAACCGGGCACGCCATTTAGACGTGTGACTTTTTCGCAGAAAAAGTTTTTTCTCGTACTTTTTTTATTATATGTTATAATCATAAGTAATAGGATGATTAGAAAGCTGAGTAGATGTATGGAAAAAGAATTTTACGAAGAATTTGAAGATATGGAAGCCGGTATTGACCAAAAACAGGCTCTTGTCGAAGAATCAAAAAAAGTTGATGAAATTGAAGATTTCAACGAAGCTGTTCGCTTTGTGAATGATTTAAAGAAAAAATGGAGAAAGACTGGATTTGGGGAGTCTTTGGCAGAAGAAAAGCTAAGAGAAGAATTTGAGGCAAATGTTGAAAAGGTTTATGAGAAGCAAAAGGCATTGTCTCAAAAGGTTGTAGAGGCTAAGGAAGCTTTGATTAAGGAAGCTGAAAAAACTTCTTTATCAGATGATTTTAAGAAGGCTACTGAAAAAATGACTTCTTTAATGGATGAATGGAAAGATTCAGGAAATGCCGGAAAGAAAACGGATGATGAATTGTGGGAACGTTTCAATGCAGCTCGTCAGAAGTTCTATGATCGTAAACATGCAAACTGGGAAAATAGAGCGGTTCAGTTTGAAAATGCCAAAAAGGTAAAAGAAGATTTAATTGAAAAAGCTAAGTCTTTACAGGATTCAGAAGAATGGCAAAAAACAAGTGCTAAATATAAAGAATTGATGGATGCATGGAAAGCAGCAGGAAATGCAGGTCGTGAATTTGATGATGATTTATGGAATGCGTTTAATGAGGCTCGCCAAAAATTCTATGCGAAACGTAATGAATTCTATGAAAAATTGCATGTTGAACATGCTGAAAAATATGCTGAAAAACAAGCTTTAGTTAAGGAAGCTAAATCAATTGCTGGTTTACAGGAATATACTCGTGAACAAACGGCAATGATGAAAGAATTGTCTAACAAATGGAAATCAATTGGTTTCTGTGGAAAAGATAAAGAAGACGAAATATGGAATGAGTTCAGAGGAGTTATGGATGAATACTTTGCGGGTTTAAAATCGGCTAGTGAAAAGCGTCGTGCTAACTGGCGTGAACACATGTCAGAAATTATTTCTCGTAAAGAAGTACAAATCGCAAACCAAAAACGTCAAATCAAACGTCTTCAGGATGATATGACTGGTTTGGTAAGTGAAGCTACAGTAGCTGACTTACAGGATCAGGTAGAAGATAAAGAAGATTTTATCAAACAACTTGAACAAGAAATCGAAGATATTGAAAAGAAATTAGCAGAGTAGTTGATCTACTCTCTTTTTCTTGGGGTTTATTATATGAATTTTCATGAATGTATGAAGCTGTTTTATCCAGAGACAACAATAATATTATATAATCAAAAAAATGAAGTTGTATTAGAAGGCCAAGTAAAGGACATTCGTAAAGAGTGTGAAAAATATCATAATGTAGAAGTTACCTTCGTATCGGGTAGAGCAGATACAACGGGACTTAAAATTTGGCTAGATATGTAAAAGGAAGAAAGTATAGTGCTTTCTTCCTTTTCATTTCTAGTATTTCATATTGCTTTTAATTACATCGTGATCTTTTAATAGTTTTTCAATTACAGTACCCTTGATTGCCTTAAGAATTGGTTTTTTGAATACGTTTAAAGGCCCAAGGTTGATTTCAAGTGGCGATTTACCATCCATTAATTTAACGCTTGAATCTAATAATTCACGTACATCATATACGCTGCCCCAAACTTCTGGAACACCACGATCAACACCCAATAGTCCATATACAGCTTCCATTGCGGTACGTACTGAATATTCAGTTGTAAAGACTGTGTCTCTTGGGGTGTCGGCAAATTGTCCTAAGAAGGCGAAGTTTACACATCCATCAGGGATTATGTCTGGACGATCACCTTTTGTACGTGGCATGAAGAAGGCAGTGATGTATGGCATCATTGTAGGTACGCATCGTGCTGAATTTGTAGCTAATTCTTCAATTTGATCCGTTGGAACACCCAAGTGATATAGCCATTCTTTTGTAATTTCTTTACCAGTACATTCTCTCATTGGCTTTTTAATGTAGTCACCATCAACATCTGTGAATAGTCCATATACCCAAACGCATACTTTGTTTGGATCTTGGTTCTTGAACTGTCCTTGACGATTGATTGTCCAGCTCATTAACCAGCTTGAATCTCTACAAGTGACAATACCTCCAGTAACTGTTTTTCCGCTGCGAGGATCACGCTTACAAATATTTGTGATATAAGGAATAATCTTATCATCTAATGTTGTGACTGTGGCAGATTCCCAGTTTGTCTTTGAAATGTCTGAACAGAATTTTTCTGGATGACCAAAGCTTGGATCTTGTTTTGCGATGTTTTTCCATAAGCTCCAGCATCCACTTGTTCTTACTTCAGCATCTCCATTAGGCGCATGGTCTTGATCTCCATAGATTGTTCCTTCTGTACAGCTTCCGTTTGTCACGAATACTAAATCGTTTTCAGTTAATACAATGCCAGTTTCGGTTCCATTGACTTTGCATTCGATTGTCTTCGCAATTTTTTTGTCACCTACAAATTCAAACTCAACATTTGTGACTTCTGTATTGAATTGGAAGTCTACGCCATGAGCTTCTAGATATTTTTGCATAGGAAGAATCAATGATTCATATTGGTTGTATCTTGTGAATTTTAAGGCGCTGAAATCAGGAAGTCCTGAAATGTGGTGAATGAATCTTTGAAAGTATAATTTCATTTCTAATGCAGAGTGCCAGTTTTCAAACGCAAACATACTTCTCCAATACATCCAGAATGTTGAATCGAATACTTCTTCATCAAATACATCTTCAATTGTCTTATCATATAAGTCTTCGTCTGGTGTCATGAATAATTTTGCGATTTCCATAGCACCCTTTGTACTTAAGTCAAACTTACCATCTGTATGAGCATCTTTTCCTTGGTTGATTGTTGCACGACACAATGAGTAGTTAGGATCATGTTTATTTAACCAATAGTATTCGTCTAGAACGCTAGCCCCTTCAATTTCTAAGGAAGGAATGCTTCGGAATAAATCCCATAAACATTCGAAGTGGTTTTCCATTTCACGTCCACCTCTCATGACATATCCACGAGTGGGATCATAGATTCCATCACATGCACCTCCAGCAATATCCATTGCTTCTAATACGTGGATGTTTTTTCCTGGCATTTGTCCATCACGAACTAAGAAGCAAGCAGCCGCTAGTGCAGCAAGTCCACTACCTACGATATATGCATTCTTATTATCGACGCCAGCTGGCTTTTCTGGGCGGGCAAATGCTTCATAGTTTCCATTAGTGTAGTAAATACCTTTAGAGTTCTTTTCGTATTTTCCTCTTTCTGTATTACGATATTCACTTGTAGATGTCTTTTCTTCTTCTTTCTTTTTATCGTTCACTTTTTTGGCGGTAAATAAAGCAGCACCTGTAGCTGCAGCAGTAAGGCCTGCAATGCCTAATTTTACAGTATTCTTTGACATATACATGTCCTCCTTTTTCTTTATGGCTACATAATAGTGAGAATCAAAATAAAAAACCATAAACAAAAAAAGCAAGATGATAATTTTTTTATCATTTTGCTTCATTTGTAAAGTTTGAAATGGAATTTGCGATAGAACCATGCAAAGTATTGGTCATATTATAGACGATTTCATTATAATCTTCATTCATGCCTTTGCCGATCCAGTCGAGCATAATGCCTACAAAGCTATATTTATAGAAATCGGCAATGAATTGGATTTGTTCTTCTGAAATGTTGGTGCCTTGAGCCTTTTCTCTAACAACCCCTAAAATAAGGTCGTGTACGGTTGTGAACAAAAATCTTTCGATACTGTCTTGTGTTGTAGTGTGATACACATTCAATATGAATGGCTTATTTTGAAGAACGGCTTCAAAAATGGATGTGAGACCTTCTTGCCAAGTGTCGTAGGTCTTATTTCCTTTTAGTGCATTTGTGGCATCATAAATACAAGACCATTCGACAAGGTCATAAATATCTTTAAAGTGATAGTAGAAAGACATTCTTGAAATACCAACATCGTCCGTTAGATCTTTGATGGTAATCTTATCCAATGGTTTCTTTAATAAGAATCTTTTTAGGGATTGCTCTAGAGCAAGTTTAGTTAGGTTTGACATACAAAAATAATAATAAAAAAAGGGTCTCCCGTCAATTCTTAGGAGACCATGAACATTAAATTCTGAGTGGCTGTAACAAACAGAATTTTGCCTTGCCCAAGCTGTAATAGGGCCCTTTGAATATTGTAGATGTGCTTCTTGCAAGCACACTTATACTATAATCTTATCATTCGTTAATTTAATTAAAACATTTTGTGAAATTTTGGGAAGTGATATAATACAAGAGTGAGGTATGGAAACTATGTATATATCAGTAGATGAATCGCAAATGAGTGTGTTTTTCTTGGATTGTTTTCGCTTTTGTATGAATGATACAGAATATAATGTTTTTCTAAATAAACGAGATTTAGATGTATATGAATATGAAATATGGAAAAGAGATAATCGAGAAATGTCTTTGGTCACAATAGTGAGTCTGTCGTTAGATGAATTTAAAGAATATTATTATGGGGATGAAAGAACGACAAATTGCAGAATAATTGATAGTGTGATTGTTCCTTTAATTGAAAAAATGAGATAATAAAATACGCTTTATTTATCGTGTAATGTGATAGATGAGGCGTTTTTGTTTACAGAAAAATACTTTACGAATAAACTGTTTGGGTTTATACTTTTTAGTAGATAAATAATTTTCATAACTAAAAAGAACAAAAAATAATAAGGGGCATAAAACTAAGGAGATTTATTTATATGCAAAAGAGAACTACGAATTATTCATTCCAGAAGTTTGGGGATGTATTCTATTCTGTAAATCATAATGCAGGGCATTTGATTGATTATGTTGAAAACGATTTTAAAATCACAAATAAAACGTTTGATTCATTTTATTATTCTAGCGATCCAGTATATTTGGATACGCGTAGTGGAATTATCATGTTAGTGGTGAGTAAAGATGGTAAAAAGTTTGAGGAATATGTGATTCACCGTGTTGTTCGTTTAAAACCAGATATTTATTTTAATTATGTTTCTATCTCAAAAGAGAGTGTGCTTCAAATTCATTATTCAAGTCATGGAATGAATCAGAAGATGATGGAGACTCCATATTCGTATCAGCCTTTGGTTTCAAAGATGAATTTAAAAGAGATCTTTACATGTTTTTACCAGGTTCGTAAATCGAATTATACATTTCCTGGTGAGTCACATGATTATTATGAATTGACATATATTGATCATGGTACTTTGGATACGACGGTAGATGGTCATAGTTACAGATTGTCTAAATATGATTTGATTTTATATTATCCGGGACAGTTCCATACACAAAGTACAGATAGTCAGAGTACTTGTTCATATCTGACGATTACGTTTGATATGGATAATAAGTTGCCTGGCGATTTAAAGAATCGTGTTTTTCATACGCGAAAAGATATTTATCAAGTGTTGTCTGAATTTATGAAATCCATTCAGTCCGATGGTCATTTGAATTCAGAACTCGTACTATTGTATTTAAAACAGATTCTAATTCTTTTATATCAATTTGATGATGAGGTAGAGGAATCGATTTCTATAACGGCGAATCCGATGCAAGAGCATTATGAGAGTACGTTGTTGAATGAAATTTTGGTTTTTATCAATAATAATGTATATAAACAGTTTACGGTGGAAGATTTGTGTACGAAGTTCTCAATTTCGAGGTCGAGTCTACAGAATTTGTTTAAGTCAAATATTCATATTACGCCAAAACAATATATTTCCAACGTGAAATTGAATCAGGCTAAAATCATGATTCATGAGCATAATCAGACGATTTCAGAAATATCTGATATTTTAGGATTTACTTCCATTCACTACTTTTCTAGAAAGTTTAAATTGCAGTATGGGATTTCTCCAACGGATTATGCCAAGAGCATTTCTCAATAAGTCCAGAAATGGGCTTTTTTTCTTGCGCTAATAGTGTATGATATGTACATGAAAAAGAATCAAATGTTAATGACGTCTGGAACGATTTGGAAACAAATGCTTCTGTTTGCGTTTCCTGTGTTTCTAGGCAATCTATTTCAACAACTTTATAATACCGCGGACTCCTTGATTGTAGGAAACTACTTGGGAAGTTCAAGCCTTGCGGCCGTTACTTCTTGTGGGGAATTGATCTTTTTGTTGACTAGTTTGTTTCAAGGAATATCCGTAGGTGCAGGAGTGGTCATTGCACGCTACTTTGGTGCGAATGATAAAGAAAGAATGCAGAATGCGATTCATACACTTATGGCGTTTGGATTGATTTTTGGGATTGGCTTAACCGTTTTTGGATACTTGTTGGCACCTGTATTGTTAGGGTGGATGTCAACACCTAAAAATGTGATTCATTTATCCACTGTATATCTACAAATTTATTTTTTAGGGTCTTTAGGAATGATTCTATACAATTCTTGTGTAGGTATTATGCAGTCAGTAGGAGATAGCAAACATCCATTATATTTCTTGATTGTATCAAGTTGTGTAAATGTTGTATTGGACATCATATTTGTAGCAGGACTTCATATGAATGTAGAAGGGGCTGCTTTGGCTACGATTCTATCGCAGTTTTTAAGTGCTGCTCTTTGTTTGTATCTATTGATTCGGACAAATGAAAGTCATCAGGTACATCTTTCTGAGATTCGTATACATGCTGATGTAGGTAAGGAAATATTGGAAATGGGGATTCCAACGGGAATTCAGAATAGTTTAATTTCAATATCAAATGTCGTTGTACAATCGAATATCAATTCGTTTGGATCCTTGGCTATGGCTGGTATTGGTACCTATACAAAAATTGAGGGTTTTGCGTTTTTGCCAATCACAAGTTTTATGATGGCTTTAACTACGTTTGTTTCTCAAAATAGAGGAGCCAAAGAATATAAAAGGGCTAGAAAAGGAGCTCATTTTGGACTGGTTTGTTCCGTCAGCTTGGCTGAAACCATAGGGTTATTGATTGCACTGTTTGCTACTCCATTAATGCGTTTATTTGTTGATGATCCAAAAGTAATACAATATGGTGTAGAACGAGCTCATTATGCGACGATTCTATTCTTTTTATTAGCATATAGCCATGGTGTGTCGGCTGTACTTCGTGGAGTAGGAAAGTCTGTGATTCCAATGGTTGTTATGCTTGTATGTTGGTGTCTTGTGCGAGTCACCTTATTAACAATGTTGAACATGTTATTCCATAACATTGTATTTGTATATTTGGTTTATCCATTTACTTGGTCTTTATCAAGTATTGTATTTTTCTTATATTATCGAAAAATTAATTGGAAAGAATAACAAAGAAACCATTCTAGTGTTGGTGTCTAGAATGGTTCCTTTTTGTTTATTATTATTTTTTAGGAGAGAGATATGAATATTGGTTTATTTCTATATTCATTGCCTTATCTTTAAGGCACTTATAGAATAACATTCCATGTTGTCATAAATTTAGTATAACTTTGGTAAATGTTGTGAAATCCGATTGAATTATGTGAAATTATCAAAATATATATCTTTTTTGGAAAACCTCAATTTATTTCGTATATGAGATAGGGGTGATGAAATCACATGAATAAATCAAAAGACAAAATTATGAAGGAATTTCTAGAAAACAATGCCTATTTTGTTGACTTCTTTAATGCATATTTCTTTGATGGAGAAAGAGTTCTTAAACCTGAAAACTGTATGGAACTTGATTCAGAGATGAATGATTCGAATATGGATCTAGAAAAGCATGTGGATGTGATTCGTAAGTACAATGATGGAAATCTTTATAGTGCATTCATTATTGAGAATCAAAGTTATGTGGACATGTCCATGGTTGTAAGGGCTGCAGTATATGAGTATGTAGCTTATGAGCGAATGTTAAAGAAGTCAAAGAAGAATAAGGCTAAAGAAAAACTACCTATGGTAAACATTCTGGTATTCTATACAGGTGAAAGGCCTTGGAATGCAGGCAGACAGCTTTCTGAGCTAGTCGAGGTGGATGAAAGATTTGAATCCTATTTCCATGACTACAAAATGAATCTGATTGAAATCACAGGAAATACTTCATATAATTTTAATGAAGAAGATGTGTATAATCTATTCTATATATGTCGAAGTATTTATGATCAGTCTATTTATGAAGGAACGAGTAATCATTTTGGGCTTGTGAAAAGCAGTGTGTTAAAAGTCGTCAAGACATTAACGGATGTAGAATGGTTGGATTTAGAAGAATTAGAGGAAAAGGAGGAGATTGAAATGTGTGAAGCTGAAAAGAGATGGCTGGAAGTAAAGTCAAAGGAATGGGAAGCTGAAGGGATAAGAAAAGGAATCGAACAAGGCAGTGAGAAAAAAGAACTTGAAATGTATCAAACAATGGTAGACAAAGGATTCAGTATTTCAAGTATCGCATCGATCTTCTCGGTAAGTGAAGAGTCGATTGAAAGGCTATTGATGAAAGCTTAAGTGTAGTCGAAACGTGTAAGGAACAATTAATATTGAACAAATCTTTGAGATTATTGAAATGGATTTTAATAGATGGATGTGGATTTCGCATCCATCTTCTTGATAAGTTGAAAAAATATAGATATATGCAGGATTGATACCATTTAGATAATGATATTTAGTCTTGATGTAGACGTTGTTTTAAGAAGTGTGGAGAAGTAGACATTATATGAATAACTAACTATAATAGAACTAGAAGTGAGGTACATAAAATGTCAATTATTAAACTAACTCCTGCATTTAAAGACTACCTGTGGGGTGGTACTAAACTAAAAGAAAACTATGGTAAAAAAACAGATATGGATCCAGTTGCGGAGAGCTGGGAATTATCTGTGCATCCAGATGGTCCAAGTATTGTTGCGAGTGGTGAATATCAAGGCTTATCTTTTCCTAAATATTTAGAGAAAAAAGGAAAGGGTGTTTTAGGAACAAAGGGAAACACATTTGAGTTTTTTCCAATCTTAATTAAATTTATTGATGCTAAACAACCATTATCAATTCAGGTTCATCCTGATAATGAATATGCGCTTCGTGTTGAGCATGAATATGGAAAAACAGAAATGTGGTATATCTTAGATTGTGAACCAGATTCATTTTTATATTTTGGTGTAAATAAAGAAATTACTAAAGAAGAATTTGAACGTCGAATTCATGATAATACTTTATTAGATGTGTTAAAAGCGGTTCCAGTACATAAGGGAGATGTTTTCTTTATAAAATCTGGTACAATTCATGCGATTGGTGCAGGAATTCAGATTTGTGAGATCCAACAAAACTCAAATACAACATATCGTGTTTATGATTTTGGTCGTGTTGGAAAAGATGGTAAACCTCGTGAATTACATATTCAAAAGGCGATTGATGTTTCAAATCTAAGTCCGATTGAATCTGATTTTAAACCATGTGGTCCTGAAGAAAAGAATGGTGATTGTGATACTGTTCGTTTGGCAACTTGCGAATACTTTACTACATATGAGTCTACATTGAATGGTACAACAACGCTTTATGTTGATGATGAAAGTTTTGGTTCTATCTTGTTGATTGAGGGTAATGCGACAATTGAAAATGATGGTACAACTTTAGAAGTAAATAAAGGAGATTCTGTATTTATTGATGCGAATAGTGGTGATGTAAAAATCACAGGGAACTGCCAATGGATATATAGCAGGGTTTAATCCCCTGCCTATTTTTTAGTTATGAAAGAATTTCAAAAAGATTTAATAGACTGGTATATTAAAAATCATCGTCCTTTAGAATTTCGTTTAAAGAAAGAGCCTTATGAAATATGGATCAGTGAAATCATGGCCCAACAAACTCGTATTGAGGCTATGCTTCCATATTTTAAAAGGTGGATGCAGTTGTTACCGAATATTGAGAGTGTCGCAAAGTGTGATGATGAGAAGCTAAATAAGTTATGGCAAGGATTAGGTTATTATTCGCGGTGTAAAAATATAAAGAAATGTGCCATAGAATGTGTTGAAAAACACAATGGAAAATTACCTTGCACAAAAGAAGAATTATTAAAATTACCTGGAATTGGCCCATACACGGCAGGTGCCATAGCTTCCATTGCGTATGGACAAAGAGTAAGTGCAGTCGATGGGAATGTGATTCGTGTATTTTCTAGGTTGTATGATATTTATGAGGATGTTACCAAGACAAGTGTGAAGAAACAGATTGAAATGTTAGTAGATGAAAGTCTTCCTTCAAAAGAAGAGATTTCTTACTATAATCAAGCGTTGATGGAACTGGGAGCACTTATTTGTATTCCCAAAAGTCCAAGGTGTGATATTTGTCCAATCAAAAAATATTGCGAAGCTTCAGATCCTGCTTCTTTGCCTTATAAGCCAAAGAAAAGTGCACGTAAAATCGAGTATAAACATGTGTATGTTTGGATACATCAAAATAAGGTTCATGTTGTAAAAAGAGCGGATACCGGTTTGTTGGCAGGACTTTATGGCTTTGATGAAACGAAACCAGAACATATTATAGAAAGTATTGAATTAAAACCTTATATGCATATTTTTTCACATGTGGAGTGGCATATGGATGCGACGTTGTGTATAGTAGATAGGGAAGATTCAAATTATAAAACAATTGAAGAAATAGAAGAGTATATCGCATTACCAAGTGCATTTATGCCGTTTATGAAACAAGTAGAGGAGTATTTATGGAAAAAGTAGAAATTGAAAGTTTTACTTTAGATCATACTAAAGTAAAAGCGCCTTATGTGCGTTTGATAAGTGAAGAAAAAGGACCTAACGGAGATATTGTATCAAATTTTGATGTTCGCTTATGTCAACCGAATCGACAAGAGATACCAACCGGAGTTATGCATACTTTAGAACATTTGTTCGCATTATATCTTCGCCCTAGAATTACTGGGTATTTAGATTGTTCACCATTTGGATGTCGTACAGGATTTCACCTTTTAGCATGGGGAAAACATTCAAGTAAAGATGTTGCGATTGCCGTAAAAGAAGCTTTAGAGCTAATCACAACTACAGAATGGGAAGATGTTCCGGGTACAGAAGAAAAAGAGTGTGGTAACTACAAAGATCATTCTTTATTTGGCGCTAAGGAATGGGCAAAAGAAATTTTAGAGAAGGGAATGAGTTGCGACCCGTTCGAAAGAAAAATTGTGTAAGAGAATGTGAAATTCTCTTTTTTTATTTGAGTTGCCCTATTTATCGTGTCGTTTCTATGTTAAAATATAGTATAGTCTTTAAAAGGAGAACTTATATTATGGCAGGAATTTTTGGAAAATTATTTTCAGAAGAACAACGTGAATTATCTGCATTAGAAAAGATTGCAGATCAAGTATTAAAATATGAACCAGAAATGCAGGCATTATCAGATGATGAGTTGCGTGCAAAAACGGATGAATATAGAAAAAGAATTGCGGATGGAGAAACGGTAGATGATCTTCTTCCTGAAGCGTTCGCAACAGCTAGAGAAGCTGCTTATCGTGTAATCAACGAAAAACCTTATAAAGTTCAGATTATGGGTTCGATTGCGATGCACAAAGGTGATATCTCAGAAATGAAGACTGGTGAAGGTAAAACTTTAACAGCTACAATGTGTGTATATTTGAATGCACTTGCAGGTCAAGGTGTTCATGTAATCACAGTCAATGAATATTTGGCTGGTCGTGATGCTGCCTGGATGGGTGAAATTTATCGTTTCTTAGGTTTAACTGTTGGTGTAAATACACGTGATTTAAAACCAAGAGAAAAACGTGATGCGTATGCATGTGATATTACATATACAACAAACTCAGAACTTGGATTTGATTACTTGCGTGACAACATGGTTACAGAAGTTGAAGACCGTGTAATGCGTGGTCTTCACATGGCCGTAATCGATGAAGTTGACTCTGTATTAATTGATGAGAGTCGAACACCATTGATTATTTCAGGTGGTAAAAAACAAACCGCAAACTTATACATTCAGTCGGATCGTTTTGTGAAGACTTTAATAGCTCCAGAATATGAAACAGATAAGTTTACTCATGAAAAAACTTTGATTTCTGGAGATTATGATATAGATGAAAAGACACGTCAGATCATGTTGAGTGAAGATGGTGTTCATAAGGCAGAAAAATTCTTTAAGATCAAAAACCTTTACGATATTGAACACACTCAACTTGTTCACCACATTAACCAGGCTTTAAAGGCAAACTACATCATGATGCGTGAAGTTGAATATGTAGTTAGTGATGAAAAAGAAATTGTTATCGTTGATCAATTTACAGGTCGTATGATGCCAGGACGTGCATATTCAGATGGTTTACACCAAGCTATTGAAGCTAAAGAAGGGGTTCCAATCAAAGAAGAAACTTCGACTTTGGCGACAATCACATACCAGAACTTCTTCCGTCTATATGAAAAATTGGCTGGTATGACGGGTACCGCAAAAACTGAAGAAGAAGAATTCTTATCAACTTACAATATGAAAGTTGTTGTTATTCCTACAAACCGTCCAGTAGCTCGTAAGGATCTTCCTGATGAAATCTATGCACATAAAAAAGATAAATATGCTGCATTGGTACGTGAAGTAAAACGTTTGTATGAAACAGGACAACCAGTTCTAGTTGGTACGATTGCGGTAGAAACAAGTGAGGTTATTTCACAATTATTAAATAAGGAACACATTCCTCATGAAGTATTAAATGCGAAAAACCATGCTCGTGAAGCAGAAATCATCGCAAAGGCGGGTCGTCCAAAATCAGTTACAATTGCGACAAACATGGCTGGTCGTGGTACCGACATTAAATTAACAGAAGAATCACGTAAATTAGGTGGTTTAGCTGTATTGGGTAGTGAAAGACATGAATCTCGTCGTATTGATAACCAGTTGCGTGGACGTTCTGGTCGTCAAGGAGATCCTGGTTTCTCACGTTTCTATGTATCTTTAGAAGATTCATTGATGGTTCGTTTTGGTGGCGACAAGCTACAAAAGCTATTTGAAAAAATGGGTGATGAACAAATTGAATCAAAGGCAGTTACAAAATCAATCACAATGGCTCAAAAACGTGTTGAAGGATATAACTTCGATATGCGTAAACAATTGTTAGATTATGATGATGTATTACGTCGTCAACGTGAAATTATTTATGCACAGCGCAATCGTATTTTAGAAGCAGATGAAGTGCATGATATGGTTCGTGTTGTATTTGAAAAAACAATTGAACAAACTTTACAAGCTAATTTATCGGATCAAAAGAAACAAACAATCGATGTTGCAGGCGTTGTTAAATCCATTGAAATGATGGGTATGGCTGAAGATAAGGCGATTCGTGCAAATGAACTTGAAGGAAAGTCTTATGATGAAGTTAAAGAATATTGTGTAAATAAGATTTGGAATGAATATGAAGCTGAAATCAAAGATGTTAAGCGTCAATTCTTGCCTTTTGAAAAGACAGTTGTGTTACGTAATATTGACCGTAACTGGATCAACCATATTGATATGATGGATAAATTGCGTAGTGGTATCTATTTGCGTTCTTATGCACAAAATAACCCTCTACAACAATATGTACAAGAAGGATTCGATATGTTTGAAGAAATGAATCAAAGAATTGATCGTGAAATCACATTCTTTTTATTAAAGGTTCGTATTCGTAAGGAGCATGCAGCTTAATGGAACTATATGAATTGAAACAAGGAGTGAGTACTCACCTAGAGAAATTACATTCTTTAGGTGAGTCACTTTGACTTATCTAGTAAAAATAAACAAATTGAAGAATATGATAAACAAACTTTAGAACCAGATTTCTGGCAAGATCAAAAAAAAGCTCAACAAGTGATTCGTGCAAAAAACGCATTAAAAGATATTGTGGATTGTTATGAAGAATTAGATTTACAATTGACTTCACTAAATGATACGGCTGATGAATTAAAGTCTGAATTTGATGAAGAACTGATGATGATTGCCGAAGAAGAATATGCGGATATGGATAAGAAATTCGAGAATTTTGAAATCCAAGTCTTATTAAGTCATGAATATGATCAAAACAATGCCATTTTAGAAATTCACCCTGGAGCTGGTGGAACCGAGTCTTGTGACTGGGCAAGCATGTTGTATCGTATGTATACAAGATATGCAGAAAAACATGGCTTTAAAGTGAGTGTTCTAGATTATTTACCAGGGGATGAAGCTGGTATTAAAAGTGTAACTTTCCTTGTCGAAGGAGATAAGGCTTATGGCTATCTGAAATCCGAAAAGGGAGTACATCGTTTAGTTCGTATTTCGCCATTTGATTCAGGTGCTAGAAGACACACTTCTTTTGCGAGTTTAGATGTTATGCCTCAATTTAATGATGAAATTGAAATTGACATCAAACCAGAAGATTTGATTGTAGAAACAAAACGTGCTTCAGGTGCTGGAGGACAGCATATCAATAAAACGGATAGTGCGGTTCGTATGGTGCATAAGCCAACGGGTATTGTGGCTACATGTCAAAATGGACGTAGTCAGCATGAAAATAGAGAAGAATGTTTGCGTGTCTTAAAGTCTCGTTTATATCAATTAGAAATTGAAGAACAAGAAAAAAAGATTGCTCAAATTAAAGGTGTGCAGTCAGCCAATGAATGGGGAAGCCAGATTCGAAGCTATGTCATGCATCCATATAGCTTAGTTAAAGATGTTCGTACAGGTTATGAAACAAGCCAAGTTCAATCTGTATTAGATGGAGATCTTGATGAATTCATCTTTGCGTATTTAAAATCACAAATTCAATAAAATCCAATCGAAAGGTTGGATTTTTCTATATTCGCTCATAAAAGTGTAATTATTTTAAATTATTCGCTCATAAAAGTGTAAAATACTCTTATCAAGAGGTTAAGAATATGAATGTATATTATCATTTACCGGGCTTATTTGAATTCTATGAATTTTATAAAAAGTTTTTGCCCCTATTTAAAAATAAATCAGAATATTTCTATGACTGGTGTAAGATTGGCTCTATTTATGGCTCACCATCTGATTGTATATGGTCTGGTGGACGCATCAGTTATGCAGATTGTGATCCAAAAAAAGTATTTGCTTTGATGAAAGAATACAATATATCTTCACGTCTTACATTTAGTAATTCTTTGATTGAAGAAAAACATTTATCCGATATAAAATGCAATGAATTATGTCGATTGTTGAATTTAGATTTAAACAATGGGATTATTATTCATTCAGATTTATTGATGAAATATTTGAAATCAAAATATCCAAATCTATATTTTGTATCTTCAACCACAAAAGTATTAACGGATTTTAATGATTTTGAAAAGGAAGTAGAAAATTCAGACTTTACGTATGTAGTCCCTGATTTTCGATTGAATAAACAATTAGAAAAGTTGAATTCACTATCTGAAGTATATAAACCAAAGGTAGAATTTTTATGTAACGAATGTTGCTGGTATGGATGTAAAGATCGTAAGGAATGTTATAAATCGGTTTCTAGACAAAATCTAGGTATTGATTGTATGGATCATGTATGTAAGGCCCCTTTTTCAAAGGAAGGGTATCGTTTTTCTAGAGTGATGGAAAATCCTGCATTTATTAGTTTAGAGGATATTTTAAATATCTATGTTCCTATGGGCTATTCAAATTTTAAAATCGAAGGAAGAGATTTAGGAAGTGCCCTATTATTAGAATTTATTCTTTACTATATGGTAAAACCACAATACCAAATTCATGTTCGTGAAGCAATGTATTTAGATGCAATGTTAGACTTATTTTAGGAGAAAATGATGATTGAAAAAAGACACACAGTACGGAAATATTTAGATAAACCATTAGATGTTGATTTAATAAGTTTATTAAATGCACGTATTGAACAAAACAATGAATTGTATGATTTGACATTGAAACTCGTGATGAACAACTCCGATGGTATTTCTAGTTTGGCTAGACTCATGTCGAATAATACGGTACAAAACTATATCATTCTTGCAGGTAAAGAATGTTCAAGTTTGGATGAGAAGATAGGCTATTGTGGCGCTGACTTAATTTTGTATGCCCAAAGCCTTGGGCTAAATACATGGTGGTGTGGAGGTATGTTTAATGGCAAGAATGCTCTTAAACATTTATATGATAAAGATGTTAGAGTCAATGGTGTCATTGCGATTGGATATGGAAAAACACAGGGTGTACCGCACAAATCAAAGACAGCTGATCAAATTAGCCATTACCAAGGAGTAGTTCCAGATTGGTTTAACGCGGGTATCAAAGCTTTATTATTGGCACCAAGTGCTTTAAATAGACAGCCGTATATAGTAAATGGTGTGGGAAATAAAGTGAGTTTTAAAGTGAAAAATGGACCTCTATCACAAATCGATTTAGGCATAGGAAAATATTTCTTTGAGCTTGGTGCAGGTAAATCAAATTTTGAATGGAGTTAATATGATACATATTGAGGATGAAATCTTTTTAAAGAAGAAATTTGATTTTGATAAGCTAAAAAGTTTTGACTTTTCAATAGTGGATAATAAATATATCTATACAGAAGACTTTATGGATTCAAATTTTAAAGCTATAATTGAAATATCGGATGTTTTAAAAGGTAAAGTCATTGATAATTTCAGTAATGAAGAATATATGCCGCTACGCATCGAATCCTATGATGGAGAGTATATCTGTAAAGTTCGTGAAGCATACAAATCCATATTAAAAAGAATTGCGGATGCATGATGTACAGATGTGTTTTTTGCGAGTGATCAAGCCAATCGCATTGCGAATTTGATTTATGAAAGGTATGGTGTAAAACCGGATTTTCCATGGAAGGATGACAATGGTGTTTTTCGTCATTTAGACAATAATAAGTGGTTTTCCCTTATTATGTATGTGAAGTGGAACGCTCTTTTAAAAGATGGAAATACCCGTATGGTAAACATTATGAATCTAAAAAGCGAAGAACACTATGATATTGATGGAATTTATCCGGCTTATCACATGAATCACAAGAGTTGGATATCTTTGGCTTTAGATGATACATTATCTGATTCATTAATTATGGAATTGGTTTCAAAAAGTTACAATTTAACAAGAAAGAAAAGGCGCAAATAATGCGTCTTTCATACTTTTTAGCCAATTGGCTGATGATAAAACTTGCCATAAAAATGATTCGTCTTATATGAGTTAATGATGACATTTGGCGCTACATTTAATACACAATCAATCACATCAGCTTCTTCATAGCTCGAAATAACTGTTTTACAAATATAGAATTTCTTATTACTGTAAGCCCCATACGCATCAATAACACTCATACCATGTTTGAAGTTTTCTGTATAAGCCTTTGTGATAATGTCTGGATTTTCGGTTGTGATTTCAACAGTAATCTGGGCATATCTGTGATAGAAACGAGAAATAGTTTGGGTTGAAATAAATTGGAAGATAATTGAATATCCCGCATGTACCCATCCAAAGAAAAGACCGAAAATAATTAAAATAATCGTATTAAAAATAAAGACATAATCCCACAAGCTTTTATGAATCTTATTAGAAATGTACAGGGCTATAAAGTCTGTACCGCCAGTAGATCCATCTGCCTTTAAAGCGAGTGTAATACCAATTCCATATAAGAATCCACCAAATAATACGTTTAGGACTAGATCATCAAAGAAGGGAGTAAAAGAGAAAATATTTAAAAAGAATGATACAAGTCCAAACTGTAGGCAACTCAAGAATACAAATCGTTTTGAAACAGATTTATAACATATTAATGCTGCCGGAATATTTAACATAAGAATTCCTAATGAAATAGAAAAATGGATGTTAAATAAATTACAGATTTTATGAATTAATATCGCAACTCCGGTAAATCCACTAGACAATAAATTGCACGGATTCATAAAGACTTGAATTACATATACTTGAATAAAAGCACTTAATATGGTCATGATAACTGAAAGTATTAAGTGTAGATTTTTGTTTTTTGAAAAATGTCGAATTTCTTTTGTCATGCGAATCACCATGGATAATTATATTGGAAAAGATTTTTAATTCTTTGAAGCTTCCTTCCTTGTACTAGGAAATTTCCTAATATTAGGAAAAAACGCATGTTAATAAAGAGGGAAAATCATATAAAATATAAATATGGGGGTGTACTAAAAGTGAATAAAAGACAAGAGAAAATTGTTCTATTGTTGAATGATACAAAGGCGTGGATGACAGGAAAAGAAATCTCTAAGCTTATGCAGGTATCGGATCGAACAATTCGTAGTGATATCGATGCAATCAATCGCTATTATGAACAGCCAATTATTGAATCCAACTTACGAAGTGGATATCATATTCGAGATGAAATTAATGTTACATTGCCTACAGCACAAAAATTTATAATACCTCAAACACCTCAAGAAAGATGTGTGTATATTATACGTGTGTTATTGTTTGAGAAAAAAGAATTAAACTTGATGGATCTACAAGATCAAGTGTTTATTAGTGGTTATTCAATTGATAATGACATCAAAAGAATTAAGAAAATATTAGAGAATTATAACGATTTAAAATTGATTCGCTCTAAAAATCACATTCATTTAGAGGGTAGCGAAGATGAAATGCGCAAACTCTATAAAGATTTACTTACGGAAGAGACGCAAGGAAATTTCTTGAACCTAAATAAGCTTTCGAGTATGTTTAAAGGTTTTGATTTATTAAAAGTCAAAGATATCATGGAAAATATTTTAAAAGAATATAATTATCGTATTCGTGAAATGGCAATTCCTATGTTGATGATACATATTGGTGTGGCGATTGAAAGGATGTTGCACCACAATTACATCAAAACAAGTCGTGGAACAGATCTTGAAAACACAAAAGAATATCAGATTGCCAAAGAATTCTTTAATCGTGTATCTAAAATTGTGCGTATTGATATCAATGAAAACGAAGTTGAATTATTAGCCTTATTATTGATGGGCAAAAATTCAATGAACCTTCAAAATGATTTGGTTTCTGCTTATAGTAAACATGGCTACAATGTGAATGAATTGGTTTCGCAAATTATCGAATCTATTAAATCAGACTATGATATAGACTTTTCAAAAGATGTAGATTTACGTTCTGGTATCGCACTACATTTGCAAGGGTTGGTTGAAAGAAAGAATAAAAATATTCATATCGATAATATGTATCTTCAAGAATTGAAGAAAAAGTACCCATTAGTTTTTGAATTGTCTATTCGTGTTGGTGAGATTTTAAATGAAGAATTAGAAATCGATATTTCTGAAAATGAGCTAGGCTTTTTGGCTCTTCATTTAGGTGCTGCCTATGAAAGAACGCATAATCATCAACATTATAAAGCCATTATGATTTATCCTGTGGATCAGGCTTTTGGTGATATTTTACTTAAGAAAGTGGATTTCTTATTTAACGAACGCATGGATGTGATTCAAAGTGTGAGTTATTTTGAAGAAAAGACAATAAAAGAATTAGATCCAGATTTGATTCTAACAACGTCACCACTACAACATAATTTAGATATTCCAACGGTTCAAATTTCTGTGTTTATCACAACAGAAGATGAGAGTCGTATTTTCCAAACGTTAAATGCGTTGGATAAAAAGAGATTTCAAAATGAGTTTAAAGCTCAAATCATTGATTTGATTGAACCTGAAACTTTCCATTTGAATTTAAAAACAGAAACACCAGAAGAAACAATTGAATATATGTGTGACCACTTGAAAAAACTTGGTTACAGTGATGATGCGTTTAAAAAATCAGTTCTTCAAAGAGAAAAAATGGCATCCACAAGTTTTGTGTATTCATTTGCGGTACCACACTCATTGAATATGGCAAGTTTTCGATCTTCGATTTCTGTTGCGTTTTTAGAAAAACCAATCAAATGGGGAGAATTTGAAGTGAAGATGGTTATGTTGCTGGCAATTAATGAAGTATACAAAGATACTTTGGTTATGTTCTTTGATTGGTTAAGCAGTATGATCAATAACGCAAATCATTTTGTGGCTTTATTAGAAAGTCAAAGCTATGAAGAATTTATATCAAAAATAATCGAATAGAAAGGTTGTGCAAATATGGATAAAACACATCGTTATGGAGTAAAACTGAAGAAAAGTTCAGTAAATAGTTTTTATAGAGGCGTTGCCTATCTGATTGATTGGTATGCGGCAACAATGTTTGCTGGAATCCCTATTGTCTTAATTGGAAGCATTGTAAATCATACAACTTCCGTATCGCAAGACTTATCTAAAATTCCGGCCCCATACAATATTTTGGTAGCTTTGTTGGCGATTGTATTCTATTTAGGATATTTTGTGATTCTTGAATTGTATGTATATAAAGGACAAACCTTTGGTAAACGCATTATGAAATTAAAGGTTGTGAAAAACGATGAATCGGATGTAGATTTTAAAACAATTTTAATGCGCGAAGGACTAGGAATCATGATCGTTGAAGGCTATATTGCGAATAGTTCAAGTTATTTGCGTCAATTGATTCAAATCGTTACAGGCATTCCAATTATGGATATGGCGGTATATGTATTTGGAATTATTAGTGCTGTTTCTATTCTAATGGGTATGGCAAGTCCATCAAGAAAAATGCTTCATGACCGTATTGCGAATACACATATTATTAGTGTGGCAGATACGGAAAAGTAATTTCCTAGATGTAGGAAAACATTTAGTGAATTCATTATCAATAGCTGTGATAAAGTAAAGACAGCTAATAAAGGAGAGTGTTTATGGACAAGCTAGAAAAAATTTTAATGCCTATGGCAGATGTTCTAACTAAAAATCGAGTGTTAATCGCAATTCGTGATGGTTTCTTGATTTCTACACCATTATTAATTGTTGGTTCAGTCTTCTTGTTGATTGCAAACTTCCCAATTCCAGGATGGGATGCTGCAGTATCATCAGTACTTGGTGCAGGTTGGACAGACTGGTTCAAGGCGGTATCTCGTGCATCATTTAACTGTACAGGTTTATTAACTGCATTAGGTACAGGATATGCGATGGCAAGAGAATTTAAAGCAGACAAGATTCAAGGTGCTGCCGTTGCATTGGTTTCTTATTTTATTTTAATGCCAACAATTCACACAGCTGTTAGAGATTCAGGTGAAGTTGTTGAAGATGCTATTTTCGCAGGTTTAGATTTTGATTATATCGGACCAAACGGAATTTTCATGGCCTTGATTTGTGCGACTCTTGGAGTATGGTTATTTGCCTTCGCTTATAAAAAGGGATGGACAATTAAGATGCCTAAAGGTGTACCTCCTGCAGTTGCAGATTCATTCGCTGCATTAGTGCCAAGTGCTCTAGTTATGGGAGTTGCATTCTTAGTACGTATTGTTTTCTCATTCACAGAATTTGGATACTTCCAAGACTTCGTAGTAGCCATTCTACAAACACCATTGGAAGGTTTAGGAGATACATTAGGAGCTAACGCATTATATTCATTCATGTGTACTTTCTTCTGGTTCTTTGGTATCAACGGACCAGCTGTATGTAACTCAGTATTCTTCATTGGTAACGTATTAACTGCAAAACAATTAATCGCATTCGAAGCTGGTGAAGCATTACCATATATCTTCACAAACCCATTCAGTAACTTCTTCTGTAACTTCGGTGGTGGAGGATCTACTCTATCATTAGTAATCTTGATGGTTACAGTATGTAAATCTGAACGTATTAAACAATTAGGAAAATTATCTATTGTCCCAGGATTCTTTGGAATCAACGAACCAATTATCTTCGGTTTACCAGTTGTATTAAACCCAGTTATTGCGATTCCATTTATTTTAGTTCCAATGATGAACTTGATCCTATCATATTTCGCAACTTTATGGGGTATTATTCCACGAACAACAGGTGTAAACTTACCTTGGACAACTCCAATTGGATTCTCAGGATGGTTGGCTACAGGATCTTGGAGAGCAAGTGTATGGCAAATCTTCTTGTTGGTATTAGGATTGATGATTTATTATCCATTCATTAGAACATTAGATAAAAAATATTTAGCAGAAGAAGCTGCTGCTGCAAATGAGTCAAGCGAAGAAGACGATATCTCATTTGACGATTTAGATTTAGATAATCTATAAGATTAGGAGGATAACACAATGAAAGTTATGATGATTTTTGACCAGACACAAGCTGGTTTAGGAGGGAAAGAAAGTCCTGATTTACCTATGGGCGGAAAAGCAATGGGAATTGGTTCTTGTGAAATGTTTACTCGATTCTTGGATCAACAAGGAGGGAAAGTCATCGCTACTTTATATTGTGGAGACGGTACTTTTTTAGCCGAGCCAGAACTTAACGCAAAGAAGTTTGCGGCTATGGCAAAAAAATTTAATCCAGATGTAGTTATCTGTGGACCATGTTTCAACTATGCAAATTATGGTATCATGGCTGCTAAATCAGCTGAAGCAATTTCAGAACTAACAAATATTCCTGCTTTTGCGATCATGTCACAAGAGTGTGAAAAGGCTATTGAAACATACAAAGATAAAGTTACAATTTTAAAAATGCCTAAAAAAGGTGGAATCGGATTGAATGAATCATTAAGCGCTATGTGTGAATACGCTAAAATGTTAGTCGACAAAAAAGATACTGCTGAATTCTTAGAAAAACATGCTTATTAATAATGACCAGCTCGATTGAGCTGGTTTTCTTTATGTTCCTAACAATAGGAAACACATTTGGAATCTAGTGAAACAAAATAGGTCTATACTGCTTTATATAAGGAGGACATAATCATGTCAGAAACATTAAAAATACTTAATACTTTAACACAAACAATTTCAATTTCAGGAGATGAAAAAAATGTTGGCAAATGTATGGCACAATACTTAGAGCCATATTGTGATGAAATTGTATATGATAATTTAGGCTCTGTATTTGGCGTAAAGAAAAGTAAAAAGGAAAACGCAAAGCGCGTATTAGTAATTACACACATGGATGAATCAGGATTAATGATCACAAAAATTAATGATAATGGAAGTGCTGAATTTATTGAAATAGGTAAAATCAATAAACAATACTTACCAGGAAGTCGTTTGCGTGTAAAAACAAAAACAGGTGAAGTCAATGCCTTTGTGGTAGGTACAGAAAAAATGGTTATCGATTTTGGAACGTATTCAAAAGAAGAAACATTAGCACTTGGTGTATTTGTAGGAGATAGTGTCGTTGTAGACGGTCCATTTGTCAAAGTACAAAAACAATGTATTTCAAAAGCATTAGAATCAAGAGTTGGATGTTTAATGGCTGTTGAATTATTAAAAGCTGTTAGAGATAAAGAATTTGATTTTGATTTATATGTTGGAGCTTGCGTTATGGAAGAAGTAGGACAGCGAGGCGCTACAACAGCTACAGGACTAGTAAAACCTGATCTAGGTGTTGTACTTGGTTGTAAGATAGCTAAAACATTAGATGAAAAAGACCAAAGCGTAGGAGAGCTAGGAAAAGGCTTATTAGTATCTTTCTACGATAAAGGAATGATGCCAAACCGCGGTTTATTAGATGCATTAGTACAAATCTGTAAAGAGGAAGATATCGCATATCAGCACTACTATAGTATGGATCTAAATGAAGGGGCATGGGTACACAAATTGTTTGCTGGATGTCCAACACTCAATGTATCGATTGCGATTCAAAATGCATATAGCGCAATTGAAAGTATGGATCTAAATGATTATGACTGTGCAAAAAAAGCTTTAACTGTATTTGTTGAACATTTAAATGAAGAAAAGATTCAAGAATTTAAGGAATCAAATCGATAGGTGATACTATGGAACAAGCAATTGGTGATATTAATTTAGAAATGCTGAAAGAATTAAGTGAGGCTCATGGTATTAGTGGAAACGAAAAAGAAGTGAGTCGCATGATGAAAAAGTGGATGAGTCCCTATGCGGATGAAATCACATATGATAATTTAGGATCCATCATTGGACTTCAAAAAGGAGAAGAAGACCAGCCTACTTTTATGATTTGTGGACACATGGATGAAGTTGGTTTTCTAGTGTGCGAAATTGATGAACAAGGCTACATTCGTATGCTCCCAGTTGGAGGATGGTGGGGACATGTACTACCTAGTCAGACGCTTGTAGTGACAACACATGAAGGGAAAAGATATCAAGGTGTTGTAGGATCGAGTGCGCCTCATGGATTGAGTAAGGAAGTCAAAGAAAAAGTTATTCATCCCTTAGATTTATTTTTAGATTTGGGTGTCGCAAACCGTGCTGAAGTTGAAGAATTAGGAATTCAAATTGGCGATATGATTACGCCAGATACAGAATTTACAGTTATGAACAACCCAAACTATTTAATGGGAAAAGCCTGGGATGATCGTTTATGTGCAGCTATGGTTGTAGATGTAATGCGTCTTTTAAGTCAAGATAAGCATAAATGTAATTTATATGGTGTTGGTACGGTACAAGAAGAAGTTGGTTTAAGAGGAGCAAGAACAGCCGCAAATATGTTACATCCAGATGTTGCGATTGCCTTAGACGTAACAACAAGTATGGATACACCAATGGATAAAGGAATCAATGGCTTAGGAAAAGGTGTTGTATTAAGTTTAATGGATGCGGGAATTATTGCAAATAAAAATTTTATCGCAAAGATGGAAGAAATCTGTAAAGATTTAGATTTAGACATCAATTATGACATGATGACATGTGGTGGAACAGATGCCGATAATATTCATAAAGCACATGATGGTGTTGTCACAATGACATTATCTATTCCTACACGTTATATGCATTCTCATCGATTGATCATTCATCGTAAGGATTATTGGCAAACTGTATTATTAATGGCTGAATTTGCTCGTAGATTAGATAATGAATTGTTGCAGATTTTGAAAGGATAAAACAATGAAAGTATTAGTTGGAAGATTTAGTTCAGAATCCAATGAACACTCTAGATCTTTAATGAGTCTAGATAAATTTATTTTGAAATATGGAGAAGACTGTATCGACTCTATGTATTGTCGAGATATTTTTGAAAAAAATGGCATTGAATTGATTCCAAGTATTGGTGCGATTGGACATCCCCATGGACCTGTAACTTTACAGGCTTATGAATTTATTGTGGATAAGTTCAAACAAAGTGTGAAAGAACATCTACACGAAATTGATGGAATCTTCTTGTTTCTTCATGGTGCTAGTAAGGTGATTGGTTTACAAGGAGGTTCAGCAGAACATGCGATTCTACGCGAAATTCGTGCTATTGTTGGACCATATATGCCTATTGCCCTAGTTATGGATCCACACGGAAATTTATCGGAAGAATTAGTTTCAAATGTAAATCTATTAAGATGTTATAGACACTCACCACACATTGATACAAAGGAAACGTATCAATTTATGGCTAAAGATTTTATTGATCTATTAAATCATAGAGAAGATATTCATCCAATTTATTATCGTGTTCCCATTATTATTGGTGGAGAAAAAAGTGTATCTTTTGATGAACCCATGGTGTCTATCAACAATATGTTAGAAGAAGCTGAAAAGACAGGTCGCATTCGTTCAGCCTCTTTCCACATTGGTTATTTAAGACATGATGGACCAAACTTAGGATGTTCTGTTGTCGTATGTCCAAAGACAAAAAAAGACACAGAATTTGCGGATATGTGGGCAAGAAAAATTCGCGAATTTGCCTATTCAAAACGTCATGAATTCCACTATCATGGAAATGTAGCTTCTTTAGAAGATGCGATTAAACAAGTTGTTTATCGTGATCAAGGAACATGCTTTATTACCGATTCTGGAGATAATGTAGGATCTGGTGCGGATGGCTTTAATAATTATGTTTTAAGACAAATTATGAATTTAGATGATTTTAATCATAAGAAATACTTAGTTTCGGGAATCGTTGATTTTAATGCACATGCTTTCTTAATGAACAAAAAGGTTGGCGACAATGTCGAATTTGATTTGGGTATGGACTATGATGAACTATGTCAGAAAATCCATATTAAAGGTAGTGTTGTAGCCAAAGGCTTAGCTGAAGAAATGTATGTTGGTAAAGAAGATATTGGTACAGTAATTACTGTAAAGGTAGAAAACATGCCTGTGTATGTTGTGGTTGAAAATGATGCCATTCAATATTATGAGCCAGCCCAATATGTAACAAGCGGCCTAAATCTAGATGATTATGATGTCGTTGTTGTTAAACAAGGTTATATCTCAGCTGAATTTGATGCATATGCATCGTATTGTGTTATGGCACTAACGGATGGGCCTACAAATCAAGCGAGTGAAAAGCTTGTATTTAGACAAATTCATAGACCAATGTATCCATATGATGATCGTGAATTAGACGAAATTTAATGAAAAAAATAAATCCACCGCTCGGTGGATTTTATCTTTTATAAATAGTTTTGCATAAATGAATATGCATTGTTGAAACAAATCGCATTGATTTCTTCATCTGTGAATTCATTTTTCTTGAGTTTTAGTGCAATATTTTGGATTTCTGTGATGTCCTTCATACCAACCACATTACTATCTTCCATGCCAGGAATATAGTCCATAAAATCAAAACCTAATGCGATATGTTCAATACCAATCTTTTCTTTTAAGTATTCAAGGATTTCAATAAAGTCATCTAGTGTCGCATTTTCTTTCTTGTTCTTCACAAACCAACGAACCGGAATACCTCCAACTAGTCCTTGTTTATTTCTAATAATGTCTAGTTGTAAATCGCTCAAGTTACGGTAATGATTGTATAAAGCCTTCACATTACTGTGAGATGCGATGATGGGCTTTGTACTTGTTTTTGCGATATCATAGAAGTTCCATTCGCAACAATGACTTGTATCAATGGCTATGCCAATATGATTCATAGCTTGAATCGCTTCAACACCTAGATCTGTTAATGGTTTATTATTTGTTCTTGCACCACAAGCTAAGGCATTATCATCGTTCCAGCATAATGAACCAAGACGTACATTATGATTATATAACCATTGAATTTTATTTGTGACATCTTCTTTAATTCCACACATACCTTCAACAGCGATAAAGACTTGAATATCTTTATCGTTGTTAAATGAGAAATGTTTACTTGAATGAATACAATCATTGGCATATACGATACATTCTTGCATATCTTGCCATGATTCAGTGCCGCTAAAGCAGCAGACAATGGCAGAAAATTTCATGGTGCCTTCTTTAAAGCGAGGATAGTGAAATTCATCCAAACGATTCAACTGTTCTTTATGATCGAACAAATCATTTCCTATATCATCATGTAAATTCGCAAATGAGATCATGCGCTTAACTCCTTTAAGAAGTCTTGAATTTGATCGGCAATCGATTGTAGACTTTCTTGCCAGAACGATTCTTCTTCAATGTTGATATCTGCCATACTTGCGACATTTTCACAAGTATTTGTGGTTGTTGCAGCTAGTAGTTTTTCATATTTAGGAATAAATGATGTCCCTTCCTTTTTGAATTTTGCGTATAAACCACGAGAAAATAAAGCACCAAATGTATATGGGAAGTTATAGTACGCGATATCTGGAATGTAGTAATGTACCTTTGTAATCCAACGATAAGGATGTATCCAGTTCTTGTCTAAACCATCACCGAATGATTTATTTAGGGCTTCCTTCATTAGTTCACATAGTTGTTTGGCATTTAAGAAACCTTCTTCAATATGCTCAAATACAGATTTTTCAAATAAGAATCGCGCATAGATGTCCAATACGTTTTGACATAATGCCGATAATTGTGTATCAATGACTAATAATTTTTCTTTTTTAGGTAAAATGCTTGCCATATAGTTATACATTACATTTTCATTAAATGTACTTGCCGTTTCTGCCAGTGGCATACAATAATCACGGTTTAAAATAGCTTGTTCTTCAATCATTTCTCCATGGAAAGCATGACCTAACTCATGGGCAACTGTAATAATATCACTTAATGTATTGTTGTAGTTTGTGATAATACGACTTTCATGGATCCAACCCAGGTTTTCACAGAATGCGCCAGGTTGTTTACCTTCATAAGTTGGATAATCAATCCAATGTTCATTAAATGCAGTTTTTGTCATTTCATGTAAGTTTTCACCTACTTTTTCAAAAGCATCCAAAATATAGGATTCGCAATCTTCAATAGAGAAATTAAAGTCACATTCTTGTAAAGTGGCATAGATTTCATACCAAGGAAGACCATGATCATAACCTAGCATCTTGGCCTTTGTACGAAGGTATTTTCTAAATACAGGTAAATATTTTTGAATACTACTCATCATCGCATCTAATGTTTTGGATGACATTCTTGATTCAATCAACATTTTTTCTAAAGGATCTTTATAGCCAAGTAAGCGTGCTTCTATAAGTTGTTGTTTCTTAATGGCACTTACCGCAAAGGCAAGTGGTGTTTCAATTGGTTTATAGGCTTCAAGCTCGGCTAGGAAGGCATCTTTACGAACGTTGGAATCATTATCATGACACATATTCTTTACTTGTGTTAAAGGTAAGCTGTTCCCACGATAGTTGGCCTTGGCATTTCCAGTTAGTGCATAGTACATGTCTGAGAAAGCTTTTTTACTTGTTGGATATACTAAGTTTAATATTTCCTGCTGTTCTAAAGGCAATGTGTGTTTAGCATTGTTTAATTTTTCTTCAATGATAAATTTATAGGTTGAATAATAACTTGATTGCTTGATTTCTTTATCTTCTAAGATTTTTGTCCATAATTCATTCATTTGATTTGCGGCTACAGCACAAGCACTTAATACTTTGCTTGACCATAAAATAGCATCTTCATTGTTGGCTTCTACACTTAGTCTTAATGTTACATATAAACGAAGTCGATATTCTAAGTCTTTGATTTCTTCGAGTTGTTTAAAGGAAGTGTTTGTGGTCACGTTTTCTATTTTGTAGTTTACTAACTGGTCATAGTCCTTTAAAAAGATTGGATCATCATAACCAGTATATAATTTAGATAAATCCCATTTATAATTGTTTGTCATTTGTACACCTGTCTTTCTATATTAATTATAGGAAGTATAGGAATGGAATACTCAGAAAGGAATTTCCTAGATGTTAGGAATAATCGAATATTTCCTAGTCGCTAGGAAGTTCGATTCATAGAAAAGAAAATTTGTATGATGTACAATACAATCAGAACAAGGAGGGTATCTATGGAAAACTTGGAAATGATAAGCTTTCAAATTATTTCTTGTGTAGGTACTGCAAAATCAAGCTATATTGAAGCAGCACGTAAGGCGCAGGAATACGAATTTGATAAGGCAGAAGAATTAATTAAAGAAGGAGATGCTATTTATATTAAAGGTCATGAAGCACATGCTTCTTTGATTCAACAAGAGGCAAGAGGAGAGTCTGTTGCGGTAAATATGTTGTTGATGCATGCAGAGGATCAATTGATGGCAGCTGAAAATTTTAAGGCTTTTGCCCAACAACAAATCGTGATTTTCAAGAAATTTCAAGATATTGAGAATAGGTAGGAGACGAATATGAAAAGAGTATACTTATTTTGTGATAATGGGATGTCAACAAGTATGATGGCACAACGTATGCAGGACGTGGCTGACAGTCACAACTTGCCAATTGAATGTAAGGCATTTTCATATAAAATCATTCAAGACATCATTGAAAAAAATACTTTAGATTGTATCTTGATTGGTCCACAAACTAAATTCTTATTTGATGAAATCAATAAAAAATACGGTGATAAAACACCAGTTATGGTTATTGATCCAACAGATTATGGTATGATGGATGCAGAAAAAGTATTAAAAAAAGCTATCGTGCAAATGAAAAAATTTAAAAACAAATAAGGTCGCTTTTTTAAAGCGATTTTATTTTTGAATCATATGTAGGAGGAAAATGTATGTACGGAATTATCGCAACATGGAGAATGGCTTTAGAAGGAATTTCAAAAGCAGATTCTATGTTAAAAAATAACGAAAGTGCAGCGGATTCGATTGAAGAAGCAATCAAAGCTGTAGAGGATTTTGAATACTATAAAAGTGTAGGATATGGAGGACTTCCAAATGAAGAAATGGAAGTGGAATTAGATGCTGCTTTTATGGATGGGGATACACTAGAATTTGGATGTGTTGGAGGCGTTAAAGATTTTGCCAACCCTGTTAGTATTGCACGTAGTCTAATGCACTATGATGCCAACAACTTCCTAATTGGTCAAGGTGCTGAAAAATATGCTTCAAGACATGGCTTTGAAAGAAAAACAATGCTTACAGATCGTGCCAAGATTCATTATCACAATCGTACAAAAGAAATCACAAATACGGAATTAAAACCATATTCAGGACATGACACAGTAGGTATGGTTTGTTTAGATACTGCAGGACATATGACAAGTGCTACAAGTACTTCTGGATTGTTCATGAAACATCCAGGACGTCTAGGCGATTCGCCTGTATGTGGTTCTGGATTCTATGTAGATTCTTTTGTCGGAGGAGCGAGTGCTACAGGTTTAGGGGAAGATGTTATGAAGGGCTGTGTTTCTTATGAAATTGTTCGCCTAATGAAAGAAGGCATGCATCCTCAACAAGCGTGTGAAAAGGCTGTACACGATTTTGATTTAGAATTAAAACGAAGAAGAGGGAAAGCTGGAGACATGTCTTTGATTGCGATGAATAATAAGGGGGAATGGGGTTGTGCTACAAATATTGAAGGTTTTAGTTTTGTAGTGGCAACTGAAAAACAAGTCCCAACAGTATATTTAGTAAATTATGATGAGGATGGAAAATGCACATTTGAAGTCGCAAGTAAAGAATGGATGGACAACTATATGGCTACGCGCACAGCTCCATTAGTAAGGAAATAAAATGGAAGAGGCATTATTAAAGAAAATCGATGAAATCAGCGAAGAGATGATTTCAGGAATCAAAAGAATTGTTCAAATCGATAGTGTACAAAGTGAAGCTAAGCCAGGTATGCCTTTTGGAGAAGGCGTAAATAAAGCTTTAGAAGAAGCATTGAAATTAGCTCGTGAATTAGGTTTTGAAACAGAAAACGTCGATCATATGGTGGGGATTGCCAAATATGGTCAAGGAGAAGACTATATTGGCATTATGGGACATTTAGATGTTGTACCTGTAGGAGAAGGATGGAATCATCCTCCGTTCTCAGCTTATGAAGATGAAAATGGCAGAATCTTTGCCCGCGGCATTTTAGATAATAAAGGGCCGACTTTATCTTGTTTATACGCATTATATGCCATAAAGGAATTGAAAATTCAGTTAAAGCGTCCTGTTTATATTTTGTTTGGAACCAATGAAGAAACGGGATTTGAAGATTTAACACATTTCCTTGAAGTCAGAAAACCACCTATTATGGGCTGGACACCCGATTGTAAATATCCGGTTGTATATGCGGAAAGAGGAAGAAGTACCTATCGTGTGAGTACGGCTGTTAAAAATAAAACTGTATTCAACCAATTTATTAATGAATATATTTTATCAGATAATGGATTTGGAAATAAATTGGGACTAAACATGGAGGATCCTGAATTTGGTAAAATGCAGATGAGCAATAAAAAGCTGGTGGATTTAGAAGGAAAACTTGGCTTTGACTTCTCTTTTAGCTATCCTGCAAGTATTAGTAATGATACAATAGAGGTGACAATCAAATCTAAATTAAGCAAAGGACTACAAGTAGAATGTATACATAATTATGATCCTGTTTATTTTGATAAAAATGGATTCTTATGTCAAACATTAAAGGCGACTTATGAAAAGGTAACAGGCATGGATGGGACGCCAGTTACAACTACGGGTGGAACTTATGCGAAGATCATGCCAAATATAGTTCCTTTTGGACCTAGTTTTCCTGGACAAAAGGGCATTGGGCACAATCCGAATGAATGGATGGATCGTAGTGATTTGATTTTAAATGCGAAAATATACGCATTAAGTATAGTGAGGTTGGCTAATGGAGAGAATGATTGAAGTATGTGCAGGTAGTTATCAAGATTGTATAGCTGCATATCAGGGTAGTGCAAAAAGGGTTGAATTAAATAGTGCGTTAAGTGTTGGTGGCTTAACGCCAAGTGTCGCGAGTCTAGTTCGTGTAAAAAAAGAAACAGACTTAACTGTAATTTGTATGGTACGTGTGCGTGCTGCTGGTTTCTGTTATGAAAAAGAAGATGTAGAAATTATGTTTGAAGATGCCAAGATTCTTTTAGAGCATGGAGCTGATGGAATTGCGTTTGGTTTCTTAAATGAGGATGGCACAATTTGTGAAGAGGACACAAAAAGAATGATCGACTTAATTCATTCATACAATAAGGAAGCTGTATTCCACAGAGCTTTTGATGTTACGCCAGATGCGTTTGAAGCCATTGAAACATTGATTGATTTAGGGGCGGATCGCGTACTTACAAGTGGACAAAAAGCAAAAGCTATGGAAGGTATTGATTTAATTAAAGTATTGAATAATCAATATGGTGATAAGATTCAGATTCTTCCTGGCAGTGGAATGAATGCAGAAAACGCAAAAATGATGATGAATTATACAGGTGTATATCAGGTGCATTCGTCTTGTAAGAGCTATAAGGCAGATGCGACAACAACAAAAAATGGCGTTTCTTATAGTTACTTGGCTAGTCCACATGAAAATGACTATGATGTAGTGGATGTAGAGTTGGTAAAAAAATTAGTTGATAGTATAAAGTAAGGCGGTTTTCCCGTCTTTTCTTGTACAAAGTTGTAAGGAATGATATAACTTACTAAGTTATAACTAAGTAAGTCATAACTTAGTAAACGGAGATCTTATATGTTTGTTGGTAGAGAAAGTGAATTAATAAAATTAGAAAAAATGTATTCAACGAATGAATTTCAGTTTGCGGTAATCTATGGTCGTCGAAGAGTTGGAAAAACAACTTTGATTCGTGAATTTTTGAAAAATAAAGAGAGTTTATTGTACGTTTCGTTGGAAGGGACACAAAAAGAAAATTTAATTGGATTGTCACGAGTGGTTTCGAAGAATGATTCAATCGTATACGATTCATTTGAAAGCTTATTTAATGCGATTGATAAAATGTTAGAAACAAATCAAAAAATAGTTCTTGCGATTGATGAATATCCATATTTAGCCGAAAGCTATCCGCCTATTTCTTCTATTATTCAAAAGCATATTGATTTATGCTGGAAAGATAAAAATATGTTTTTAATTCTGCGTGGTTCAAGTATGAGTTTCATGGAAAATCAAGTGTTGGGATATAAAAGCCCACTATATGGTCGAAGAAGTGCACAATTTAAAATTACACCTTTCACATTTTTAGAACGCAAAAAATGCTTGTGAATTATGATAAAGAAAGTCAGGCAATCGCATATGGCATAACAGGAGGAATTCCTGAATATCTTTCAAAAATAGATACAAACAAATCTTTAGATGAGAATATATTAGATTTGTTTTTTGATGAAAATGGAACTTTTTTTGAAGAAGCAACTAATCTTTTAAAACAAGAAATGCGAAATCCCGCAAGCTATAATAGTATACTTGGCGCCATTGCTTCGGGGCTAGTCGTTTAAATGAAATCGCAAATAAAGTGGGTCTAGATACGTCTGCTTGCAGTAGTTTATTGAAGTCTTTGATTGAATTAAACATAGTCGAAAAAATATATCCTGTTACTGAAAAAGAATCAAGTCGAAAAACAATATATGAAATAAAAGATACAATGTTTTTGTTTTGGTACAAATTTGTAAGACCAAATTATTCAAATATACAAATGGGTTTGGGCCATATTATATATGGTCAATACGTTAAACCAAAAATATCGGATTATATGGGGTATGTTTTTGAAAAAATGTGTACAGAATATATATATCAAGAACAAGTTTTCCTGACATTACCGTTTATTCCGGAAAAGATTGGCAAGTGGTGGGGGAATGACCCATTAAAAAAAGAAGAAGCAGAAATTGATATAGTAGCCATAAATTCAGATTCGTGCTTATTGTGTGAATGTAAGTGGAGAAATAAAGAATTAGATAGTCGAGTTTTAACTGTTTTAAATAGCCGAAAAGATATTTTTAAATATAAAAAATAAGAGTTTAATGGCATTTTCTAATTCTGGCTTTACAGAAGATGCGATAGAATACGCAAAAAATAATGATATTCGATTAGTTTCGTTTGAAATGATGTAGATGTGCTACAATAGACGTATTAATGGAGGTTGTTTACTCATGAAGCGTAATGAACAAAAAATAGAAAACACTTGGAGAACAGAAGATATATTTAAAGATGAAGCAGCATTTCTAGCTTGTTTAGATACTTGTAA
>OKST01000228.1_pt1 | contig 50886 bp, 44 predicted proteins | sample 1606341 | NCBI WGS metagenome assembly OKST01 (sample SAMEA3879563, study PRJEB24766) | human gut metagenome | biome: human-associated habitat; feature: feces | place: USA | collected 1985/1987 | reverse complement strand
TGGGGCTGGCGCTTTCCAAGACGGCAAGCTCTGTGGTGAGCCGGACGCTGCTGGAATATCTGAGATCCTCCCGGCAGCGAAAGGATGGCAGACATCTGGACTTTGTTTCAAAGTACACTTCTCACGCCAAAGATGGTACAGAGCAAGAAATCTCTGCTTACCGCTGCGAAGACTGCTCGGACTGTCCTTACCGTTCTGTCTGCTGCAAGGCAAAAGATGAGAACAGGAGAAAAGAGATCTCCGTCTGCTGGGAATTTCAGAAGATGCGTCAGAAGTCTTGCCAGAATATTACCACCGAAGAAGGAAAGCTGCTTCGCTGCAATCGTTCCATTCAGGCAGAGGGAGCTTTCGGTCAGCTCAAGCACAACCGCAGCTTCAAACGCTTCCTGACTGGTGGAAACATTAAGGTTCTGGCAGAACTGCTCTTTCTGGGGCTTTCTCAGAATATTGCTCATTTCATTTCCAAGTGCAACAGCCTCGTGTTTTGCTGCGGAATAGTTGAATTTTATCTTATATAAGAAGCTACAAAAATACAGCCCGTGAGTGAGACGCGCGTGTCGAAAGTGAATTTTTGCAAGCGCCCCTATAGCACACCCATTCTGAAAATGGGTGTGCCGTGAGAGGGTGCTCGCGGAAATTCGCTTTTGACACAAGCGGCTCACGAGCGGAAAAATTTTATTCCTCTTCTTTTATATATAGGAAGGAACGCAACATTTGAGAGACCGCTGTTCTTTGAGCAGGAGAGAGTTTAGCCCAGAGATCAAGAATTTCCTTTTGATCGGGGGTTAAGTAAACAGAGTCTTCCTCCTGAAAGAACTGGGAAAGCGAGATACCAAGGCCGGAGCAGATTTTCTCAAGAGAAGCTACATTGGGTTGGAGATTTCGTCTGCGCCAGGTAGAAATGGTAGATTGTGTCAGACCTGAATTCTCTGCAAGGGCATACTCAGACCAGCCACGGGAAAGGCGTTCCCGCTCAATACGGCCCAGGATATCAAATGTGGGCTTCTCTCGTTCCATGGTTCAGCCTCCTTAGATAAATCGTAGTGTGTACTTACGATTTTATTGTGATGAGACTTGACCGATAATTATATAAGTCGTATACTTTTGACAGTATATATCGAAACAAAGGCGAGCATTTTGGAAAATCGACACAGGAATTTCAAAGAAAAAAGAAGATGGACAGCTTCTGTCTAACACCCTTGCTATAATGAGAACAAAGGAAAAGGGCCTTTTGCAAATAATGTGAAGCATTCCGATGAAGTGGAAAGGGAGAATTTTGCAATGGAGAAAACAGAGTTCCTTCCGAATGTTCAGACCGAAGAGAAAAAAGAAAACTCAGCACCTGTCCAGAGCGGCGCAGTTAACGCAGATATGAATGCGGCGGCTCAGCAGACCCAGATGGACAAGTTTCAGGCAGCACAGGGACATGGATATGCTGCAGAGCAGGCAAACAACCTCTATGATATCCTGACCGGTAAGGATGCAAAGATCGTGGGCGGCGATAACGCCAAGGATGGCCCCGACCGCATGGTAAACGGTGTCAACATCCAGACCAAGTATTGCCATGATGCAGCTTCTTCTGTGCAGGCAGCATTTGAGAACGGCCAGTATCGCTATGTTAATGCGGACGGTTCCCCGATGCAGTTGGAAGTGCCCGCTGACCAGTACGAAAAAGCCGTGGAATTGATGGCAAAGCGCATTGAGCGCGGCGAAGTTCCGGGCGTCACAGACCCGGAGCAGGCAAAGGAGATCGTCCGCAAAGGCAAGTTTACATACCAGCAGGCAGTCAACATCACAAAATTCGGCACGATCGAATCCATCGCCTTTGATGCAGTGAATGGTGCGATCATCTGTACCAGCGCATTTGGCATAACGGCGGCATTGACCTTTGCACAGCATTGCTGGCAGGGCGACCCGATGGACGTTGCAGTGGAAGAAGCTGCTTACTCCGGTTTGCAGGTGGGCGGTGCTGCATTTGCAAACTCAGTGATCACCGCGCAGCTTATGCGCACCGATTTACCGAAGCTTTTGCAGGGGCCAACGGATGTGATTGTCGATCTGCTTGGACCGAAGGTTTCTGCTATACTTGCAAATGCACTGCGGGATGGTGCAAATATCTATGGTGCCGCAGCGATGAAAAGCCTTTCCAAACTGCTGCGGTGTAATTTTGTCACTTCCACCGTTATGACTTTTGTGCTCTCTGCGTCAGACATTCGCAATGCCTTTCGCGGACGGATCTCCGTTAAGCAGCTGATCAAAAACATCACAACCGTTGGAGGAGGTATTGCAGGTGGCATAGTTGGCGTTGCTGCGGGACAGGCCATTCTGGGGCTTGCTACCGGTGGTGCAAGCACTTTGGTTAGCGGTGCTGTAGCCGCAGTCAGCGGTATGGCGGGCGGCATGGCCGGAAGCAGCGGTGCTCATGCATTGGTCGGGCAGTTTGTTGAAGATGATGCCGTGGAAATGACCCGGCTGATCGAAGACGAATTTTGCCGGCAGGCGCAGGATTATCTGCTGAATCAGGACGAGCTGGAAATCGCACTGGACGAACTGAACCTGAAGCTGACCGGCGAAAAGCTGCTGGACATGTACGCCAGCCCGAACCATAAAGCCTATGCAGAGCAGTTTGTAAAGGAGATCGTTGAGCGCACGGTGCAGGGCAGATGTCGTATCTATATGCCCACCGAGGCGCAGATGATCCAGGGCATTGGCCGCGTGGTGGAAGATGCTGAACATGGAACCGGCATTTTTCAGGAAAAATCCGGGCAGCGTCCCGACCCGGTTGCTGTTGGACGCGCGCTGACCGGTAAGGAATATGCCCAGCGTTCTGCCCGGAAAGGCTTTTATGCTGCCCGGCAGATGAACACGGCCCAGACGCAGGCGGAGAATCGGCTCCGCAAAATGGCTGACGATGAACGCCAGTATCAGCAGAAGATAACATCCATCCGGCAGGAGCGTGCCGGAATGAAAAACGAACTTGCAGAACTTATGGGAGGTATTGAATCGTGAGTACTGAATTGACTGTAATTCCTTCTTCCGCATTGACAGAGCAGGAACAGGCAGATTTGAATGCCAGCATTGATTCCATCATTGCGGCGCACAAGAACAACCGGCAGGAGATCAACCGTCTCGTGTTCGAGAGCGTTTCTGCCATGACGGACAGTGAAGGCTATGAGCAGCAGCTTTCCAGCCGGAGAGGTTTTCGCCGCCTTTGGGGTGCGATCACCGGCAGCAATAAGCGCTTGCAGGATAAGATCAACAGCAGCCGTGCAGCAGCACAGTTTGCTGCCCAGACGACCTTGCAGCGGCTTTCGGAGCAGAACCTGCTGACCTTTGACCTGATTACTGCTGTCAATAACAAGCTGAATGCTTCCATGACAGAGGTGGAAGGAGAAATCAACCGAATCTATGCGGCGCTGATCCAGTTCTTTAAACAGAATCGCAGTGATATGATCCAGCTGGAAAACCGTGTGGCGCGGCTGGAACAGAACGTCAATCTGCTCAACTGGCAGAATTCCATTGAGTACCAGATGCTGGATGGTGTGGAGTATGTTGATCTGGACGATGCTTCCAAAATCGTCTGCATGGTGCGTGATTTCTACGATATCACCGGCGGTGAATGGCGTACTTCCGACCTGCTTTTGCTGAAAACGGCTATGAGCACCATTGACATTTCTCCGCGTGGAAACATCCGCTACTATGATTTCATCGACCGTGTGGCCGGTGACGAAAAACTGCTGACCAAACTGCTGGGCGGCAAACACATCCAGCGCCTGCCGGAAACTTATCTGGTGCCGCTGCTGGGCATCAAGAAGCTGGAACTGCTGGACACCAATGAAGCCTACATTGTGGACACTGTGGAAAATTCGCTCCAGAGCGCAGGCGTTGCCGCAGACCGTCACAAGCTGGAAAATAATCTGGTGCAGAACTATGTGGCGCAGGAAGCACAGGTGAATCTGGATACCGAAGTCAATAACTATGACCTGACGATGGAAATGCTGTTCAACCTTCGCTCTGCGGAGGACTCCGGCCTGTTCCAAGAAGAAGTTGTGCCCGAAGTGCAGGAAGCGGAACCCGCAGAGCAAGTAGAGGAAAACGCGAAAGCGGCGGAACAGGAAGCGGCGGAAAAGCTGGCAGAAGAAGGCAAGGCTGCAGAAGAAGAGTTCCTGAAAGCAAACTTTGAAGATAGTGTTCCGCAGCTGGAAGACCTGTCCGAAAAAGGCTATGCCCGCGCCAATGGGATGCTTTTCTGGGCGTATTATTTTGGGTACGAGGATTATCCCCGTGACCCGCAAAAGGCATTGAAATATGTGAAAAAAGGTTCTGATGCAGCAGACCCGATCTGCGGCCTGCTGTATGCGACCTATTCAGATATTTCGCAAGCGGAAAAGCTTGAGCAGTTCCGCAAACTCCGGCCGCAGGTGCGCAAGATGGCAGATGCAAAGGACGATCTGGCAATCCTGGCATTCGGTGCATGTTATTTCCATGATCAGCAGTATGAGGATGCACAGAAGTATCTTGACCAATATGAAAAGGCTGGTGGTGTACTGGCCTATGAAATGCTCGGACTCATACAGCAGTATATAAAGAAGGAAGGAAAGCGTGCCTTAACATATTACGAGAAAGCGGCAAAAAACAAGTTTTATCATGCATATGTTCTGATGGGAGACTTATATTCATATGGGGAACGGAATATGTGGGTTCGACTTAGTTTAGAAATTAGTTCTTGCGATTGTCTAGTCAAAACAATAGATTCTTATAAAAAGGCTGTTGAGCATAATCAGGCAGAAGGAGCATATAAGCTATCTGAGCGAGCAAGAAGGGACTGCGATCTTGAAAAAAGTAATTATTGGGCGGCAATGGCAGAAAAACAGGGCTACAAAAATGGTATGAAGTCGTGGACGAGTGACATTGCAGAATTTAATAAATAAAATAATAAGGAGATAGTCCTTTATTGTCCATCTTCGTTGCTATAATGGAAGCAAACAAAGAGGAGGACAAGCCAATGACAGCAGATACCTTAAAAACCACCCGCGTGCTGGAGCTTTACCAAGCCTTTCTTTCCGGCAAGCTCATCAACAAACAGGAAGCCGCAGAACAGTACCATGTGAATACCCGCTCCATCCAGCGCGACATTGACAGCATCCGGGATTTTCTGGCGGAACAGTGCGCCAAAGAAGGCATCGTACGAAAAATCGAGTACGACAAAAAGGAAAACGGCTACCGTCTGGTTACGCAGGAGATCGAGCGGCTTTCCAAAGGTGAGGTGTTGGCCCTATGTAAGATTCTGCTGGAAAGCCGTGCCTTCACCAGAGAACAGGTGGAAAAGCAACTGCAAATTATCCTGAACCTTTGTGTGTCTCAAAAAGAAAAAGCCGATATTGAGTGGTTCATCAGCAATGAGCTGTTCCATTACCACGACCCAGCCCATGCAGCAGTTGACCCGGATAACCTGTGGATGGTGGCGCAGGCTATCCGAAATCAGTCGGTGCTGGAAATCGAGTATCAAAAGCTGAAAGACCACCAGATCGTAAAACGGACGGTTGAGCCGGTGGGGCTGATGTTCTCAGAGTATTATTTCTATCTCATGGGTATTATCACAGACAGCTCCACAAGAGAGGTTTTCCATAAAAAGAACGATCCTTATCCCACCATTTATCGGCTTGATAGAATCCATTCCGTCAGGGAAACAGGAGAAAAGTTCTCTGTACCCTATAAAGATCGCTTCAAAGAGGGCGAGTATAAGAACCGCACTCAGTTCATGTTCGGCGGTGAGCCGCAGAAGATCAGTTTCAACTACTATGGCCCATCGGTGGAAGCTGTGCTGGACAAGTTCCCGATGGCAAAAGTCGTAGATGAAAAAGAGGGTGTTTGCTCCATTGAAGCAGAAGTCTTTGGAACAGGCGTGAAAATGTGGCTGCTCAGTCAAGGTAGCAAAGTCAAGGTGACTGCACCGGAAACGCTGGTGCAGGAGATAAAGCGGGAAATCGAACGGATGAACAACCAATACTAAGGAGACTATTTTATGAAGATGGTTGCAAATGAGACTGAACTGCGCAATGCTCTGAAAGAAAAAGCACAGGAAATCACGATTGTAACTTCGTATGCAGATAAGGTGATGGAGCGTTATGGAGCGGACTTAACGGCATTTATTAACCCGGCGGTGGCAGCACTCGTCGCAGGGCCTCTGAGATTAGGCCTCGCACGATACTTACAGTGGTATAAGATCCAGTCGTATACAAAAGGAAAACTTGTGATCGAAAGAAAATTTTTGTGACATAACCAAAGTAGGAGGCAAAAGAAAGTGTTTAATGCTTCTTTGAAAAAACAGGCGCTTAAGATCCACGAAGACATGGTGAATAGCTACAACGAATCCTATAAGGCAATGAGCCATGTTTGCAAGCGGCTGTATGAAACGCGAACGGACTCGGTGAAAACGATCCAGATGATTCAAACAGTGATCAACAGTATTGCAAATACACCAAAAGAATTTGCAACGACATTTGGTCAGGTAGAAAAGGAACTGGCAAATTTCAAAGAAACAGAACGCTACGCGCAGGAGGCTTACGATGCGTCTGTAAAAGCAGGCGTTAATATTGCAGGCGGTATGGCGGCTGGCATCGGGATTGCATCCATGGCACCAACTGCGATGATGAGCATTGCAACCACGTTTGGCACGGCGACTACGGGTACGGCTATCAGTGCGTTATCAGGTGCTGCAGCGCAGAAAGCAGCCTATGCATGGCTTGGTCGTACATTTGCCGGTTTTGCAGTAAAGCAGGGAGCTGGAATGGCTGCAGGTCAGGCGTTTCTTGCATTAGCAGGTCCTATTGGATGGGGAATCACAGCGACATCTGCTGGGATTTCGCTGATTTCCATGACCGGAAAAAACAAGGAAATTGCGGACAAGGCAATCGAAGAAGCAAAAGAAATCGCAAAAGCAAGAGAGGAACTTGATGAAGTTACGGCCAAAGTGGACGATTTGCGGGATCGCACCTTGCTACTGCTGAATGACCTCAATCAGCAGAAAACCCGGATTTTGGGATTTACCAATGCAGACTATGCTGTTTTGGAAGTGGATGACAAAAAGTTCCTCGGTACATTGGTAAACAATACTCAGACATTGGCGACGCTGCTGAATACTGCAATCGAATAAAAGGAAGGTGAACCAGATGCAAGCGACAGCAGAACGTGTTGTAAGCAGTACGCAAGAACAGGCCACGGCATCGTGGATTAATTATCTGAATCAGATGCGGCTGGACGAACTGGTCGCAAAATTGCAGCAGCAGGATCAGAATCTGGAAGCATCGCTGGAAACGCTGGCAGCACTAAAGGAAGCCGTCGACCATGTAATCACTAGCGACCGCGGTGGCGTAAAAGGAATGCACGGTTTTCTAGCAGAAGTAACAGAGTGCGGGTTCGGAAATGCGCGGGCGCTGATTGAAGGGCAGGAACCGGTCTATGAGTGGGTCAACGACAATGGCCCAGTCGATATGGTTCGGAACGGCGTGAATATCCAGCAGAAGTTTTCTCAGGCAAACGGTCATTATAGTTTGGATGCTGTAAAAGAGCATTTGAATCATTACCCGGATTTCCTGAAAAATGGTGGGAAATACCAGATCCCGAAAGATTTCTATGAGATTGTCAAGAAAGTTGCTGATATGAAGGGGGATCTGAGCAGCCTGAATGCCAATACCGTTCCGACGCTGAGTCAGGCAAAATGGATCACCGAATTTCTGGAGAACAGCGGGATCACGCTCGACGATTTGGAACCTTCGGCACTCAACTATAGGGACGTGCAGAAGGGAACCGTTAAAAAAACCATTGACAACGAAGAAAAAGAAATCAAAGATCGGGATAAGGAACGCCGCAAAGAGGCTTATGATGAGTCGAAGCCGACGCTTCGGGAAGGTGCGAAAGCGACGGCGGTCAGTGCTGTTACAGAGGGCGGCGTTGCTTTCTGTATGGCAATAGTAGCAAAGTGCAAGTCTGGCAAAAAAATTAGTGAATTTGATGAAAAGGATTGGAAGGAAATTGCTGGTAAAACGGGGCTTAGCACTGTGAAAGGTGGCATCCGCGGGGCCTCGATTTATACGCTGACCAATTTTACGGCAACGCCGGCCAGTGTTGCATCTGCGTATGTAACAGCACTCTTTGGTATTGCGGCACAGGTCAGGGAATTGAATAATGGAAATGTGAGCAAAGAAGATTTCGTTATCAACTGTGAAACAGTATGTCTGGATGTGGGTGTCAGTGCTATTGCTTCGCTGGCGGGCCAGGTATTGATCCCGGTGCCTGTGATTGGTGCGGTGATTGGCAACATTGCAGGACAGTTTGCTTACGAAATCTGCAAAAAATATGGTGGCAAAAAATCAGCCGACCTGATTGCAAAGTACCAGCGTGAGATGGAAATACTGAATCAGCAGCTACAATTGCAATACATGCAGGTGATTTTGGAGATCCGGCAGGCATTCAAGAAATTCAAATCCTTGGAAGAACTTGCCTTTGACACCAATGTGAACAAGGCTTTTTTGGCTTCGGTAGAGCTGGGCCGCTATGTTGGCGTTTCTGAGGATGCACTGTTAAAAACCGTGCAGGAAGTAGACGATTATTTTTTGAATTGAAAGGAGTAACACACGATGGCAGATTTTGAAGCAGAAATGCGGGACTATAAATTGACCGAAATGAATGAGAAGGCAGAAAATGCGGTTGCAATTGCTGTGGCATCTACAACAGCAACAGGTGTAATCCCTATCCCATTTGCGGACGCTCCGGCAATGATTGCGCAGCAGGTGGCATTGATGGCTCGCATTTGCGCGGTGTACGAAATCAACGTAGGTAAAGATGGATTGAAGATGCTGGCCACCGCTGCTTTGAGCGCAGGCGGTGCCACTGTGGTGGGTAAAACGATTGCAAGCAACCTATTCAAAATGATTCCCGGTGTCGGCACTGTGGCAGGTGCAGCTATTTCCGGCGGCACGGCAGGCGTTGTGACCCTTGCCATGGGTAAGGCGTTCATCAAAGTCTGCCAGATGGTCAAGGTTGGAAAGCTGAGCGAGGATGAGATGCTTTCTTCCAAGGGAAAGGATGTGATGAAGGAGGAATTCAAAAAACAGGTCAGCCTCAATAAAAAATAAAGTATTACCTGATCAATTTGACTTTTTAATGTGGTGGCAATGTAGTAAAAAGATACTGTAGAGTAGAACGTGCATAACAAAAAATAAACAGTGCGGGGTGACATGATGCCACTCCGCACTGTTTTGCTTAGGTAAAGGACTTGAGCACTTCTTTCAGTGCTTCACGCTGTTCAGGGGACAGACGGGCCAGAAGTTCTAAAAACTCCTGCTGTTCCTCTTGGGTGAGCCTGTTCTCCGGCTCAGAATGATTTTGGCGGTTCATAAAAGATACTTGCTCCTTTCGGCAAATCCTGTTCAGCCATCAGTTCAGCACGAATCTGACGCTTATATTTATAATAGGTATTCCGGGCAAGACCGGTGAGCTTCATGCACTCGGCATCGTCAAGTGTGCCGCCAAAGGTCTTGCAGTGGGTACGGATAATCTGCTTGGCTTCTCTGGCTTTCTTTGTTTCAAAACCAGTGCCTTTCTTTCGGCCAACCTGCTTGCCGTTCAGCCGGGCAGTCAAAAGTCCCTCACGGGTACGCTGGTGCAGATCGGCAACTTCTTTTTCGGACTGCTCAAAGGCCAGTTTGATCTGCTTCTTTGCCAAGGCCATCAGATACTCGTTGATGCCCTTCAAGATGAAGTCCACATTTGTCCCTGTCATGGCAATGCTGCCGGAGAGAGCTTTTTTGTAGGTCTCGGTGTCGATGTGGTGCTCTTTCAAGAACACCAGTTGGATACCCTTGTGGTAGAGGTCTTCGTACAGAGCAAAACCTTCTTCTGCATTTCTGGACATCCGGGACACTGAATCGAACACCACCGTATCTCCTTCTTTCAGAACCCGGTAAAGCTTCAGCCACTCCGGGCGAAAGATGGATGTGCCGGTATAGGCTTCCTGCACGATATGGGCAGTCGGGTACTCAGCCTTGATGTTGCGGATCTGACGGTCAATGCTCTGCTTTGCCGTAGAGATTCGGCAATAGCCATAGATGTTCATGCGTCTCCTTTCTGGCTCAAAGATAACGAGCGACATTTTTAAGACTGTGTTTTGCACCTTGAAATGGCCTGAAAATGGCTGGTTTTAATACAAAACAGAATATACGGTATTTTTAATACAGTTTTAGTGGGCATAGGCGGTCATAAAATCAGAAATGGTAGTGCACGGTTTGTGATTGGCGGTGTCCTCGCCATCCAAAGGAGCGTAGTTCCAGTCGGTGTCCTCGTCAATATATCGCCGCCCATCGTCCGGCAGTTCCAGCGGTTCCGCAAGGATAATGGTGCCCCAGTGGTTGACCATCACAAAGGGTGCAATCTCACAAGGGATGCCCTGGCACTCATCGTCGTGCCGGACATCGTAGACGTACAGACCATCCGGGATGGTATCTCTCTTGATGCGGATGCTGGTGAACAGCGCAGGCTTTCCGCAAACCGTGATCTCTTCGTAGTGTTCGGTCATTGTATTAAAGGTCATAATCTGTCCTCCTTAGATTTCAATGATAAAAGCTCTGAATTTCTCTTTGTAGAAATCCATTGCACTCTGCGGCAGTGAAGTCAGATCCCCTTCGTTGTCACATCCGGCCAGAAATCCCGGCCCAGCAAGAACATCGGCTCCATCCCACAGCGGACGATTGAGCGGTAAGCCAAGCAGCTTGCCCTCATCATTGCAGACCAGTGTGACCTCTGAACCGGTGTCACTTAAGGTGATGCATTCGATCAGCCCGCCTACAAAGTTCTGCATGGCTTCAAGGGTGTTGTCCAGTTCGATTTCCTTTGGCAGCGCCATTGGCAGGAGCGCAAGGACTTTGATTTTTTCTTCTTTCATTGTGTACCTCCAAATAAAAACAGGACAATCCAAATGGATTGTCCTGTAAAAAGTGAAGGGGAGCATCCGAAGATACTCCCCAGTAGATAATTATTTTTTCCTTACCATGCAACGCTTTTTGAAGAATGCGATGCCATAGCAGAGGATGTCATCATAGTCGTCCCGGAAATCTGCCGCATACATCCGGTCATTGATCTGCTGAATGGCAGTATCACAGGCATCCGGCAGAGCATCCAGAGTTTTTGCATACTTGGCTTCAAAAATCGCCACACGGCCATTGCGGATGTCCTTTACAATAACATCGCTGCGACCCTCGCCGTGCTCTTTGTTGGATTCTACCACATAGCCAGCACCAGTAAAGATGCCTGCAAGGAAAGCGTGGTAAAAATCCTCCCGATAGTCATGGTAGCTGATAGTCATACGCAGCAGCTTGGTCATCTCTTTTGTCAGAGCTTCGTTGTTTCCGCTCCAGACTGCATCAAACAAAGGGCTGCGGTTCCATGCCTTTGCACTGTCGTCAAACCATTTGCTTACAGTGGTTTCAAAAATTTCCCGAATCTCTGCATTGGGAATCATCAGCGCAGAGCAGCCATCCGGCAGCGAATCCGTCAGATCCTTATCCCGCACCTTGGTCAGATAGCCTGTCAGATACAGCACACTCCAAAGATTTTCCTCAGAGGAGTGCAGATAATCGTAGGTCAGGTTTTCTTCAATATGCTGAACGATGAAGCCGCCAGCCATCAGCGTTTCGAGCTTTGTGGTGATGTTGTCGCCTGCATAGTCGATGAAAGAACGGATGATGGCGTTATCACTGGTGTTTTTCCAATAGCTTTTCGGCTTCTGTGCTACACCATACTGGAAATCCCGCAGATAACTGATTACGTCCCACGGACAATAAATGTCTGCATTGCCAAAATGATAACCGTCGTACCATGCCTTGATTTCAGCAGACTGCGATTCAAGATCAGCATCTTTCAGCATTTGATCTACATCTGCCTGTGTGAAACCAAAGGATTCGCTCAGCCGGGGAGAAAGAATCGTATCCGAAACGAAATTGTTCGTCCCGGTAAAAATGCTTTCTTTGGCAATTTTCAGGCAGCCAGTAACAACAGCAAAGTCGAGGGAGGTGTTGTCTTTGAGCGTGGTGCTCATCATAGCCCGCATCACGTCCAGCATCTGCGAATAATATCCGTTGCTGCTGGCTTTGGCAATGGGAACATCATACTCATCCAGGATGACGACCGCCGATTTTTTGAAATGGATTTCCAGCATCCGGGTCAATAGCAAAAAGCAGCTTTTGGTTTCATCTATGGATGCAGTGCGTCCCAGAATCCGCTTAAAGATGCCTTTGTCATCGTCAGAAATAGCATCGTCGTCCAAAAGAAACTGATAATCCTGAAATGCAAATGCCAGCTTCATGCACAGCATTCCATAGGCACTTTCAAAGGTCAGACCGTCCGTATCCTTGAAAGAGAAAAATACCACAGGACACTGGTTCATCCATTTTTTGCAAAGCTCTGTATTTTTGGAGATCGCCAATCCCTCAAACAGTTGCTTGCTGTCTTTGCGGATGTCCAGAAAATTTGTGAGAGTGCTCATACCAAGTGATTTTCCGAAACGGCGAGGACGAGTGATCAATGTTACTTCAGCGATACCACCGCTAAGAAGTTCAGAAATCAGATTGGTCTTGTCGATATAATAATACCCGCCTTCTCGAATCTTTTCAAAATTCGAGATTCCAACAGGAAACTGCAAATCTTTCATGCAATGCTCCTTTCCGCTCACAGAGGAGAGCTTTCAGAACTCACTACTGTAAGTGTACCATGAAATATAGAATCATACAAGAATCAAGTGACATTGAAATAGAGCGGTTTTATTATGCTACGTTCAATCTGGTTGCTTTATAGCAGTCTGCGCACATCCCCTCATGGGTGGCTGCAAATTCTGCCGCCTGCATGATGGAGCCATCCTTCAGCTTGACCCTTTTGATGGGCTGGTTGCAGCGAGCGCAGATGCAGGGCATCGGCGGCTGTTCCGGCTTTTGGCTGGTGGGTCTCGGCTTCGGCTGCTTTTGCGGTTCTGCCTCCGGCTGCGGTGCAGCATCCTCCGGTAAATCTTCTCCGGCATAAACGTACAGGCCCAGACCAAACATAGCAAGGTTCTTCACTAAGTACCGCATGATAGCCTTATTCACATCGAACATGGAGGCTGCTTCTACGGTACGTTCTTCCATGCCGATCTTTTCACGGCGGCGGGTCTGCGGATTGTAGTCCCATTTCGGGGTGGTATAGGTGTAAGGCACAGCTTTCATGGCTTTGTTTGCGCCATCCAGTACAGGCAGCCACATTTCATGCGAAACGCCCTCAATCGTGACTGAGGTGTACACCATGAAGCCGGTTATGGGGTCATAAACATAGGGCAGGCCGTTGAATTTCTTGACCTCATAGCTGGCAGCGGGATACAGCTTTTTCACCTCTGCCCAGGCATACGCCCAGCTTACATATTTCAGTTCCGTGCTGCCGGACTTTTTGACTTCCAGATGATCTTTGAAGTCGATAGCAAATAATTTTACGAATGGATTTTCCATAAGAATGCCTCCAATTCTGATAAAGAAAAAAGGGCACAACAGCGTCAACTGTTGTGCCCCATGATGTGAAAATTACGGATTGAGCAGAAAATCAATGATGTTTCGATGAATGATTCCGTTTCGGCTTAAATTCGCCAAATCACCACTGATAACATACTTAGGATAGTTGTCGTGCAGTCGCTCAAGATTACCGAACTCCCGTTCTTCATCGGCGGGAGTGATCAGGTAAGCAACCTGAATATAGAGCTTTTCATCTCCACGGTAGCAGATAAAATCAATTTCGGTGTCGTCCAGCTTGCCGACCTGAACTTCATAGCCACGGCTCCGCATTTCCAGATATACGATGTTCTCATACAGCTTGTTGCTGTCAAGTTTTTCGCTTTTCTTGATAACGTTCCGCAGGCCAAGATCGACTGCATAGTACTTTTCTGTGCTGGACAGGAGCGCTTTTCCTTTGATATCATAGCGGCTTGCATTCAGAAGGATAAAGGCTTCCTTGAAATAATCAATGTAGTTCAGTACGGTAGCAGTGGTTGTCTTGATTCCTTCCGAAACCATGCGTCCACTGATATTACGGGCAGAAAACGGATTGCCGATATTGTCCAGCAGGAATGCAAGGACATTACGTAATGCGGTCTGTTCGCGAATATTGTGGCGCAGCATGATGTCACGGACAATGATAGCCTCGTAAAGATCGTCCAGATAGGTGGTGATTGAATGATCGTCAGGGAGGAAGAAACGCTGCGGAAAACCGCCGTACTTCAAATAGTCTGCGAAGAGCTTTTCATCCGAAGTATAGGTTCCGTTTTCAATGCATTGCTGTTTTGCTTCGGCCAGCGAAAAGGGGAAAACCTGAATCTGGATGTATCGTCCGGAAAGATAGGTTGCCAGTTCGCCGGAAAGCAGCTTGGAATTGGAGCCGGTCAGGTAAATATCACAATCGAAATCGACACGAAGAGAATTGATTGCAATCTGCCAGCGCTCCACCTCCTGAATCTCATCCAGAAGAATATAGATTTTGCCGGTGCAGCCTTCCGTTTTTTTTGCGATGTAGTCGTAAAGCGTTTCTGCAGTACGGGTGTTGCGGAAGCGCATGGACTCAAAATTGGCCTGAATAATGTTCTGTGCGGGAATGTTGCGCTGGAGGAGCACATCCTTGATCTGACCGAGAAGGACTGTTTTTCCACAGCGCCGGATTCCAACCAAAACTTTGATCAGATCCTGATCGATAAAAGGAATGATCTTATCCAAATAACTTTTGCGCAGAACCATCGTGCATCACCTCGTATTCTTATCTTAGCATACAATTATTGTTGTGTAAACAGTATTGTGCTTTTCTATTAAACAAAAATAGCTGAAGCGCAAATTTTGTGTGCCTATAGGCGTACAAAAATTATGCTGCATGGATAATGATAAACCTGCGGCTGCTTACATTCTTGCTGTACCGATTGAAAATATCGGGCTGTTCTTTCTTCAAACGCTGGGAGTCTACCCGTTTACTTTCGGAGGATACCCAGGACACCTTGTAGCCCGGTGCTGTACCATAGGCGGCATCCTGCATCTCCAACTTCACCTGCTGTTCAATAGAGGCTTTTTCCTGCTCCAGCTGTTCGATCTGATCAGAAAGCTCCTGCCGCTTATCCAACAGGTCGCGGATGGGATTCAGATCGGCAGTTTTGTTTCTATCATCTGCAGAGTACAGCTGATTGATCTGCTGTGTATCCCCCTCGCTTCCGGTAGGTACAGGCGGAATTTCGGGCATCACGTTGTATTTCCAGAAGTGCTCTTCCTTGGCAATGAGGTTGTTCAGAACTTCTTTGTCGGTTGTGATCTTGTGAATCACCAGCTCCTTCCCGAAAATCAGAGCAGCAATGTACCAGCAGTCAAAACCGCTGACAGCCAGATAGTGATTGACCTGAGCCATGTAATGTGCAGGGATTTTTCCATCAGCCCACTTGTCCGCAGAAAACGGCGAAACCGTTTTGCACTCTAATCCAGCTTTTTGCCCAACGATCAGGCGGTCAAAATCTGCCAGAAGCAGCGGATGTTCCTCGCTCTGGTAAATGGCATTTGCCCGGCGTACCTTCAGACCGGTTGCTTCGGTGAAGCGCTGCGCCACATAATCCTCCAAATCACGGCCCTGCCGCATAGCCTCGTTGTCGATATTTTCAATGGTATCGCTGATTTTATCGTGGTACACCTGAAATGCCGAGCGGTAGGGATTTAGACCAAGAATAGCCCCGGCATCCGTGCCGGTAATACCGCACTTGCGGTAGCGGAGCCAATCCTCTTTGGACAGGTTCAAAGTTGAAATCAATCTTTTCATGCGCTTTGCATCCTTTCTTTCATAATAGATTCGGCAAGAATGAAGTCATATTCCACCAAGTCTTTCATGATCGTGGAAAAGTCGCTGGCCAATGAATGGCAAGAGCCAACCCATAGGTCGTAAAGAAAATCCAGAATATTATTTTGCACCCTGAGATGGTTCCAGTAGCGCTCCTCCAGTCTGCCCTCGGATTCCAAAACAATAATGGCGGTGCTGATGGTACTTTTCATCGTGATCTCATAAGCCATGGTAACGCTGATTTCAGAAGCACTCTTCTCAACGTTGTCAAAAAATTCCGTGAATTCCTTGAAAATGCGGTTATTTACATCATTCATGGCTTGCTCCTTTATGCTGCTGCCAGCACCATCTTGTAAGCCTTGTCGATCATGGGGTTGCCCTCTGCGGTGCGCAGGAACAGGTTCTCGTTGTAGTTTTTGGTCTTGCGGAGAGGATCTGCGTGGGTGGCAAAATCGGAGACTGCGTTGATAAAGCGCCAACCGTTTTTGCCGACCCATTCCAGATCCGGTGCGTTATAATAGCGAGCCTTCAGATCTTCCTGCAAGCGCAGGTTGTTCTTCCGCTGGCAATCGGACAGGTCCTCAGAAATTGGGAAAAACTCATTGATGAACTCCTGCACCTTGTGATCGGATAAATCAATACGAGCCAGCTCTTCGCCACGGTTGCCGAGTTCAACCATATAGTTGCTGGCCAGCTGCAGGGTCTCACGGGCATCCTGCACCCGCAGCAGAACATTTTCGGTGTGGCGTGCAGTCCAGCTGCGCTTTGCGGTATTCAGCGCAAGGTTCAGCGTGTTCTGGCAGACCACACGGATCGGAGTCATGGCCACTTTCACACCAGAACTTCCGTCATGACTGTTGAAGATCACAAGATATGGTACTACTTGATCTCCAGCGATAAGATATTTCCTCGGAAGCCTTGCCAGCATCCAGACCTTTCTGCCGCCCTGCAGGGAACCGGCAGTTTCATAAGTGACACCTTCACCCAGCAGGTCATCGGTGAACTGAAATGCTTCTTCGTTCTGCACAATGCGGTAGCGGTCGGATACCACACCCAGAACAGCATCATCAGTGCTGCGGACATTTGCGCGATAGCCGGGGATCATAGCACCCGTGCCGGAATAGATATTACGGCTTTCCACCTGCCAATCCAGACCGGCCAGTTCCAAGGCTTCACGGCTTGCAGGGGCATCCATAATGATACGGCCAAGGCCGTGCCAAGGGGTCTCACGGACAGAGAACATCGTTTCAACATTTGCGGGCATAGTAAAATCTCCTTTTCAGTGTACTGTGATCAATTGTTGTTTTCCATTTCTTCAGCGATGCGGACGAGGACTTCCACCAGGACGGTGCCAACCTCTTTGACGATTTCGGACCAAAAGTTCATGATGCTTTCTCCTTTCTGCGCAGCTGCGCTTTAAAATACGATGGTAATAATGATAGTGATGGTACGGAATAACAAAATGCTCACCTCCAGACATAAAAAAGCCCCTGAGTCTTTCGACTCAGAGGCTTTGAATCATGATTATTATATCTGGGTGAAAATCTGAAATTTGAGAAAGCTAAAGAGAGGGTTTTATCATAAAAAATTATAATGCAGGACGAATTTGCGCTAAAAGAAGTTGGTCCGCCGGAAGCCACGGAACAGAATCAAGCTCCTGTTTAGTCAGCCAGCGTGCAGCCTCGGCTTCTTTCAGCACCAGTTTGCCGGAGACTACCTCACACCAGAAACAGTCCATGGAAAGATGGAAGGCGGGATAATCGTATTCAATGGTACCGATCAAATTGCCTACCGCAATCTCGGTATCCAGCTCTTCCCAGATCTCTCGTTTCAGTGCCTGCTGCGGGGTTTCACCCGGCTCGATTTTGCCGCCCGGGAACTCCCATCCGCCCTTATATTCGCCGTAGCCGCGGGCGGTGGCATAAATTTTATGTTTCGTCTGAATATCGTCGCAGATCACAGCTGCAACAACGCGAACAACCTTCATGATATTCTCCTTTTAACCGACCACCAGCTTGTTGGTCTTTTTGAGGAACTTTGCAGGGATCGGGCGGTCCAGCTTCCATGTGATGTTCATGGGGCGGGAGCCCTCGTGCTTCACGTAGTTCACTGTGCCCAGATAGGTATACGCCCCTGCACCGCCAAAACGGGCATCTGCCTTGAACTCGCGCACGAACAGCAGCACCCGGCTTCCCTTTTCCCGGTGATGGATATATCGCTGCCCGGTGGCAGAGTTTTCGGCGGTGGTGCTCTGGCTCTGCCAGTGGAACAGGCTTTCGTTGATGGAATAATCCTTATACATGGTGGTGGGGGAGTAATCCTTGTCTGCCTTGTTCAGGGTCACAAAGAATACGTCCAGCTGCTTTTCCGGCAGCCACTTCACGCCCTCGCGGACAGTGGCGGGCTTCAAAAAGTCCAGTGCTACCAGCAGCTGGTCGCGGGTATAGGTGCAGTGCAGGTCCAGCGGACAATCAAAGCCCACATCTACCGGCTCGTCAATAAAATCAATGCGGTCATATTGATACTGCAAAAGTGCCTGCAGCTCCCCCAGCAAAACGGGGCTGTCTGAGAGAGCATACAGGTTATCGAGAACTTCTTCATCCTCCCAGCTTTCTGCGGCCTTACCCCAGAGAGTCACATAGAACATTTGCAGCATCCGCTTCTCTACTGGTGATAGAGCCGCAAAGTCGGTGTTGTCCAATTTTGGCAGAAGCCCCAGCAAAAAACGAATCCACCTGCGGGAATCGATGACCGCAAAGCGTGCAAAGGCTTTGGTCATAGTTTCTTCCAAAGGTTCTGCAAAATCGGATGCCGCCCCTGCACGGACGCACAGCCTGCTGAAGCAGATCTTTTTGCTGTAAATCGCACGCGGGTCAAGATGATAGTAGTCGAGGAAGTTCCCCAGTGTCAGGGGCAGACCGGTATCCTCGGTAAAGGTAGCCGCCCGCGCCACAAGCCCGGAGGTGCGGTCATAGGAGGCGCTGATATTATCCAGCACATATTTTGCGGCATACTTCTCCAACTGAATATAGCAGCCTTTGGGTGCAGAGACAAAGCCCTCTTTAAGCTCCCGACTGACGCTGCGGGTGGTGTTCGAGAGCAGTGCTGCGAATTTCTCCTCAAAATTATACTTTTTGTTGGCCTGCCCGATGAAATCCAAAACGGTCAGGCAATCCTTGTTTTCTGCCAGACGTAAGCCACGCCCCAACTGCTGCAAAAACACGGTCAGCGACTCGGTAGGACGCAGGAACAGCACCGTGTTCACCTCGGGGATATCCACGCCCTCGTTGTAAATGTCCACCACAAAGAGAAAACGGAGCTCCCCGGAAACCAGCCGCTGCTTGGCGGCGTTGCGCTCCTCGTCAGGAGAATCGCCGGTCAGTGCCATAGACGGGATGCCGTGGGTATTAAAGTAGCGCGCCATAAATTGGGCATGAGCAATGGAAACGCAGAAGCCCAAACCCTTCACATCGTCGATATCGGTGACATATTTCAGGATGGAGTTCACCACAAGGTCAGCGCGGCGCTCCGCCACCATGCCGCTGAGGGTGTACAGGTTGGACAGCTCGTTTTTATCGTAGCCGCCGGTACGCCATTTCAGACTGCTCAGATCTGCGGTGTCGGTGACGCCGAAATATTGGAAGGGACAAAGTAGTTTCCGGTCAATGGCCTCCGGCAGACGGATCTCGGCGGCAATGCGTCCGCCGAAATAGTCCAGAACGCTTTTGCCGTCCATGCGTTCCGGGGTGGCGGTCAGTCCAAGCAGGATCTTCGGCTGGTAATATTCCAACAGCTTCTGATAAGTGGGTGCAGCTGCATGATGGAACTCGTCTACAACGATGTAATCGTAAAAATCCGCTGCCGTTTTGGCGGCAAGCTCCTGAGAATTGAAGGTCTGGATGGAAACAAACAGATGGTCGATGCTGTCGGCTTTGTGGCTGCCCACATACAGCTCGCCGAAATTGGCATCCTTCAGTACCGCCCGGAAGGTGTACAGGCTCTGCTTCAGGATCTCCTCTCGGTGTGCCACAAACAGCAGACGGCAGGGCTGCCCCGGATGCTGTTTGCAGAAGCGCTTGTAATCCAGTGCAGAAATCACAGTTTTGCCGGTGCCGGTGGCGGCGACCACCAAGTTGCGGTTATACCCCCGAACGGTGCGCTCGGCATCCAGTCGGTCCAGAATTTCCTGCTGGTAGGAATAGGGCAGAATATCCAGGGTGTAGATCCCGCTGTGGTCGGTCTCGCTGTATTTTTCGGCTTTCAGGGTGCGGGTCAGCCGCTCCCGCTGCCCTTCATCGTAATATTCAAACTCGCTGGAGTTCCAGTAGCTTTCAAAGGTGGCTGCGATCTTTTCGATGGTCTCCGGCAGGTCCTTTCGGGTCACCTTGACGTTCCATTCCAGACCGCTGGAAATTGCCGCATTGGACAGGTTGGAGGAGCCTACATACGCCGTAGTAAAACCGGTGTCCCGGTAAAACACATAGGTCTTTGCGTGGAGCCGGGTGCGCTTGGTGTCGTAGCTGACCTTGATCTTCGTATTGGGCAGCGCGCGCAGCTCCTCGATGGCTTTTACGTCCGTAGCGCCCATATAAGAGGTGGTGATGATGCGCAACTCACCGCCACTTTGCGCAAACTGCCGCAGCTCGTCCATGATGAGGCGTAAGCCGCTCCACTTGATAAAGGAGACCAGCATATCAATGCGGTCGGCGGAAACGATCTCCTTTTTCAGCTCCGTGTACATCTGCGGCTCATGGATAGCGCCGGTAAACAGGGAACTTTGCGCAATGGAGGTCTCCGGGCGGTCAAGGTCTTTTGCGCTTTTTCCTGTAGCAAGGCGCGGGTCGTTCTGCTGCAAAAGCGCAAGAAGCTGCTCTGCCCGCTGGTCAACACTGAGCGCGGCAAAGTCAGCTTCCTCTGTAGTAGCCTGGATGGTATTTATGATCTGGTTTGCCAGCTGGATCTGCGCCTCGATGCCGCCGCCGTTGTCCTGCACGTTCTCAAGGCCCTTCTGCACCACGTCGGTCAGATACTGCGCCAGCACCTTGGCAGCCTCCGCCGTGTCGATGGGCGCAGTGGACTTGCGGGCTTCCGGGATCTCTGCAAGCTCGCGGTTCAGCGCGTTGTTGATGACCTGTTCATACAGTCCGGGGTAGAGCATAGGTGTACTTCCTTACCATTTTCTTTTATTATAGCGCCCGTTAGAAGAATATTCAATGATCGATGATAAACCGCATCTGATTGAAAAAGAAGTTTTTGATCTCAGAAAATATATTGTATCTGCATTGCTTTTATTAAAAATAATAGAGATCGTGATAACCATTTATATGGTGCTACAATAAAAAGAGACTGATGCAGTGCAACCCGTGAATTGCTTTCGTTTGGTTGCAGGAGTAAAATAAAAATGATTTATTATAGATCCGCAATATTGCCAAACAGTATGGCTGGGATCTCATTACGCCGCAGAATATGGCGGACAAGTTCATGAAGTTTATTGAAACGATGGACATGAGCTATTCCTACAAGCCGGTGCTGCTCAAAGCAATCTATGAGTACATGGACACCAGCGGCAGAGTTGCCCTGCCGGATGTGGTGGACTACTTTATTGACTTCTATAGCAACATCACTCACCGTTCAAAGAACGATAAGTGATGTCTTACTTCTGACTACTTAATCGATTTTCTTTCGATATACTGGCTGAAGGTAAAAATATTCTGTTCTCCAACAAGTTCAATCAAAAACGATTTGAAGGTGGAATCAATAGGAACCGTTACAAAGAAAATCAACCTTTTCTTTGGCCTTGAACAACATACATAAAATAAATTGCGGTTACGCTCAAAGGAAGCTTGTTTTCCACTTGGTATGACAGCTTTTTTTGTTATCATTGGAGCATAGGTTTCAAATTGGTACTGGTTCCATCCTTTACTGATAACAAAAATCACATTGTCGTATTCTTCTCCTTTGACTCCGTGCTCTGTAGAATACTGTGCTTCTGGATGTAAGAAGTCTTTCACAGCAATAAACTGTGCGTAATCCAGATTCAAGAACGCTTCAATTGAAGTATTAGAAGCATATATTGTTTCAGGTGTATTCTGGTACAAATGATACCAACCATCTAATTTGGGTGGTATAGGAATCAATTTAGTCCGGTTGATAATTTCAAAAACATCAATGGCTCTTTTCTTGCGTGCCTCATCAAGTTGACGCTGTAGTTCTTTCCACTTGTTTTTCTCAGCCTTCTTGGTAATTGGATAACGCTTAATTCCAAGTGTATCAAAAAGCAACTGCATATCGGAGGTGTTAAGCGCATGATAGATCGGTTCAACGGTCTCCATAAAGAACAATAGGAACGGGTCTTCTTTGTCTCTCAATCCGTCATTCAGAATATCCAGGAGTTTCTCGTATCCTTGCTGTGTAGCAAGAACCTTGTGCGTAATCATTAGAACTTTTAATTCTTCATCCGCAGGTGTTTCTTGTTTTATTTTTTCAGTAACCTTATTTAATCGTGATTTCAATTCCTCTGGAGGTAATTCGTTCTTGAAATTACGGTCTGCACGACGAGGTCCAGTATAATCCTCGCATGTAATAACAAACACTTCTCCTTCAAAGTCATCTATTGCTGATTTTTGGGGTAAGTCTGGACGAATATCATTGAGAAGTTGTACTACCCTCGGTGAGGATCTAAAATTCGAACTTTTCTTGATTACATCGATATTGTCATGTTCTATTGCGCCACAAGCCTTATTGGATTGATAGATTGTTTGCCAAGCATCACCGAAAAAACCGAATTGCGGGCCAATACCCTTTGCAATAAAATAATCCACAAATCGGTCAATAATAGGCTTATAAGAGTCCTGATATTCATCAATTAGAATTAAAGGATACTTGTCCGCAAACACACGACGAAACTTAGCGTTATCTAAAAGTAGGCAGAATAGTTTTAGAACATCGTCGTGATAAAGGTACTGAATACCATTTTCTTTGTAGCGATGTCCCAAAGTATATGCAACTTCTGTAACCTTATTAAAATCACCCTCATCCGGTAGAAAATCAGGGTTAGTTGTAACAGCATCAATCAAAACGCTCTGATATTGTTTGATAGCATTCCAAGCAAACGAGTGGATTGTGGAAGGGAGAATAAACGAATCTTTTGCAAGTCGCTCTGCAATCACGTCTACAGCTGCATTTGTATAGGTGATACAGACCACATTCTGTTTTTTTCGACTGTAATCAGACCATTTATTTGCCTGTATCCATTCAATTACTCGATTCAGAGAGTAAGTTTTGCCAGAACCCGCACCTGCTTCGACACGAAAACTGTGCCCGGTCTTAAGTGTTTCAATAATATGTGCATCAACCTTGTCAGCTTCAGCTTTTGCAAGATCATAGTTTGCACCTGTATGCTTTCCACCCATGTACTGGCACCTCCTTACTCAAGAACTCGTTGGTTATTTAGCCATGTTAATCCCGATTTTATGTACGCCGGAACGCAATAATCGGCGCATTTACAAATAAGATCGAGAGCAAAATCCGTTTTGCTTTTGCCCTTAAATTCAAGATCTTCTTCGCTTGTGCTGTCGCCTAAATCGTAGTGCTTTCGGTTGACATTACGAACTGCTTCCTCCAACGAGTGTCCACACAATCCGTTTTCGGCCGTTTGGAACTCAATATGGCATTTGCCCCTGGTCTTGTCATCCGGAGACATCGAGGTGATTACTGTGAGGTCGATTTTTGATGTGTCGTTCTCTGGAAGACCCTTATTTCTGCGGATCCACCATTTTATGGTTTCGTTCGATGTTGTTTCCCCTTGGCTAACCACTACGGACTTTTTTACTACTTTTCCACCTTTGCTTATTCGGTCTGCTACAGAATCCAAATCAGTAAGAATCAGACATGGTACTCCCAAAAATTCAATAAATGGAATGAATTTATGTGCATAGGCTCCACCGATCTCAATCAACGCATAATACTGTGCAGATAAAGGATACTTACCGGAACCAAACACTCCGGTCGCTTCACACTTCTCAATCATGTCCGGCAGCAACAAACGCTCGGAAGCACCTTCAACAAAAATCGCTTTATCAGCAAAAAACAAATCACATTTGGTCAAAGTTAAATACTTCCGGATGAAATTTACATTATCAGAATTGGCCTGAGCAAAGGTGTTCAAATTCTTGTAAATCACACCGGCATTAGACTTTTGCGCATAGCGAACCTTTGCGAACTCCATGGTGTTTGCTATGTGAGCAGAATGCGAGGTTAGAAAAGTCTGGATTTGGACATTAGAGAGCTTGCCAAGAAACTTTTCTAAATATGTGGCAAAAGCAGTCTGCATTTGCGGATGCATATGTGATTCCGGTTCTTCAATGAAGAGCAGTGGAACACAGGCAACACCACGTTTTTCAATATCTTTGGCAAATGCAGCAAGGAGGAACTCCATTTTAATCAGATTTTTATAACCCAAGCCATTGTAAGAACTCGGCAAGCTTTCGTTTGCTGTGCCAGAGATATACGATAGCTTGGTCTGATTTTTTATCTGATCGTCAATGCTGAGCTGCGTTGTGACTCCAAGTTTCAATTCTTCTATATTGGGGTAACCGAAGCCAATAGAACTGTTCACAACTGCACTCAGGATTTCATCACTTTGCTTCTGAACATTCTTATTGGCTTTTTCTACTATTGTACGTAATCGCTTTATTTCTTCGGCAACTTCCGGATCCAAATCTCCTTCGCTCATATCAAAGAAACCAGAAATTAACGAACCAAGAGAACTATTCTGTGTATCATCCTCGCCAAGAACACGTTCAGCGGGAATAGCGTGGAATGGGAACAAATCATGTAGTTCTTTTTGGCTTTTTACTTGCTTATCCTCCAAATTGTTCGGATTAATAGCATAGACGGTCAATCCGAACAATTTTCCAAAATTATCAGCAAGCACATCATGAGCCTCCTCATTCGGAGCAAAAGCGCCGTCTTTATAATAGCTGCTTTCCAATAGTGCCCACAATGTTTTTTCGTCGGTTTTTAGTCGATACTCTGCACGAATCAGAGCGGTTGTCGTATCTACATCGACATCGATAATAAATGGCGACAAAGCCCCCAAGTTGTCGTCCGGGTCATCCAATGAGTAGTCCACTAAAAAATCAATGGAAATAACTTCGACCTGTTTGCAAAGGTCCTCATAGGAGAGTTTTTTCTCCATAAACAGTGCAATTTTAGTATAGAAATCTTCCCGCTTTAACAGTGGATAATCATTAAAGGATATATTTTCCCCTTCCAGTACATTACCAATGCACACGAAGCATGATGTCTTGGCTGTGTTGTTTCTACCCACAATTAAGGTTGTCTTGGGATCGACTTCCAACTCGGCATCAATAAGCAATCTGTAATTTCTAATTCTTATTTTTGATAATTGCATATATGCCTCCGTTTTTTATCTGTAGTAAGGCTGTCAATGTTGTAGCTACCGTATCAGTTTTTCTTCCTTATCGGCACTTTTCCGCCACTGAGGATATAGATCAAATCTGCTGCCGAACCTTCATCAGAATAAATGATTTTGATAGAGAACTTTGCTTTTTGCTTGGGGCATTGTCCCATCTCCAGTTGTTGCTGAGCGTTTTTACTAATGTTACGAGAAACAAATAGTTACAATCTATCGCTATATGGCAAAGATCTCATATAACTATCCATCCACTCCCAATCGGGAATATAGCCATCATCAGAAAATTCGTGTGTTTCATCAAACACAATACCATCAGCATTGCGTTTAACAGGAAGTTTTATAGTAAAATCTTTTCTGAAATGGGCATTCAACTCTCGACCAAATGCTTGATATTTGATCTTGCATTCATTTCGGATGAGCGTGGCAATGAACAGTTTAGTGTGATCCGACAAAGGGACTTTCTCCTGTAAAACAGCTACATTTTGTGCAGTATAAAACGGCTTCTTTTGAATGAAGCAAGAACCCAAAAAGCTACCACCCAAAGCTAACGACATTGCTCCTGCAGGAAACGGCTCTTCTCCTTCTATTTCATCCACGAAGCCTACAACCCCATTGCCATTACTATCACGGGAAACATAGTTGTATTTTGGCTCATCACTCGTAGTAATGACTGCATCTATTCCATTTCCCATACTGCAAATCAAGATGCGATGAAGAAAAAACTCATGCCAAGTTTTTGTGTTTAATTCGGGCGGTGTTTGCTCAGTAATTGCTGTTTTTAGGGGTTTATGGTGCAGAGATAAAATGTACTTTTCCATAAATGCCCAATCTGGCGTAATGGAATCAATACTTGGTAGTAAAAGAGTTTCGGACAGGTATTTATCTTCCGTAACTTTTCGTCCATATGTGTACTTGTATTGATTTGCCATTAAGATGGTTCTGAGAAACAAATAAACTGCAGGTTTTCTGTGTTCAGTATTTTTTAGTAAAAGAATCTTTGCTGAATCGCCCACGACGCAGCCATATGGCTGAAAAGCAACAAATCCGGCAGAACCAGTCCTTGCAACGGTAAGGCAAGGTTCTTCTACATAAGTGTAATTCATTGCTTTGCAATAATCTTTGCTTATATAGCCGATACACCCATTATTATCAGCTCCACTTTGGACTGCAGGAAAACTACCGGGATTATCTTCGATTTCTTCCTTAGTAATTCCGCTGCCATTATACAGAAAGAAAATATCAGATGCACAAAACGACTTCCAATCAGAAATGTTAAGCTTCATATATGTGACCCTCTTTGACTAAGTACGAAAGATAGTCATTTATTGTTTTCTGAAAATCCTCAGCAACAAGTGTTGAATAATCCGTTTCCATATATGCTTCAGCAAGCCATTCATCTTTCCACGAAACTCGATGCATAACCGATAACCCCGGCACTACTTTTTTGTTCTTGTACAGGTTAAGCCAGATTTCTTCCGTTTTATTCCATAGGCTATTGCCATCTGCATCGGTCCGTTCAACACGACCTAATCCTTTACGCTTGATGAACTTGTCATCTTTATAATAACCAAAGAAGGTTTCTTTATTTGCTTTTTCGTGTTTTTGGGAAAGATCAAAAATCATACAACAAGCAACCGCTGCAGCTCCAGGATAGAACATCTCTGTAGGAAGAGAAAAAACGGCATCGAGAGTATAGTTATCAAGCATTTTCTTTTTGAATGTTTTTACATCACCACTGTTACCAATAGCAGCTTGCATAGGGAGCAATACTGCCATTTTGCAGGTTGACGGGACATGGCGAGCTACCCACTCTACGAAATGTAAACCTTTGGAGGGATCTTCTTTCTTTTTGGCATCCCATCCCTTGGTATAGTCTGGATCACAACACTTTTTTGTTGCGTTATAGGGAGGGTTCATCAAAACAATATTGATATTGTTTTCCGCAATCCATTTGGCCCGCTTAAACATAGAATCCTGAACAACATTAGAGTTGCCGTCACCATGAATAAGCATGTTAGTAGAGGAAAGGCCAAACGCTCCCTCCTCATATTCAATGCCGAATATTTGGTTCTTCTTGACCTCTTCACGCTCTTCTTCAGTATCGCAATCATCCATTGCATCGGTCATAGCCCTAACAAGAAAAGCACCACTTCCGCAGCAGGGGTCCAAAACACGGGAGTTTTTGTTTACACCAACAGCTTTGCTCATAAAATCGCAGATGTGGTCAGGGGTAAATGCCTGGTTCTTATCGGACTTTCCGACATATTTATTGAATGTGGTAAAGAATAGATTTAATAAATCTTGTCCAGCGGTACTCTTGTCATTGATATAAGGAACAACATTGTCATCAATGAATTGCAAAATATCCTCAAGTTCCTTATAGGTCAAACTTGTAACATCCTGATCATCAAGCACTTTACTGTTCAAAACAGCGAGCTTTCCTGCTTTGTTCAGACTGCCGCCACGAGTAAGCAAGCCCTCCAGAATATCTTTAATGCTTTTCAAAACGACACGCTCGGGAGCAAGCTTCTTTCCGGTTTTCGGGTCGAGTGTTTCCTTTACATTCTTGTAAACAAGCCCGTTTTTGAGGGCAAGAAGACAAGTACCAACAAACTGGCTACGCAGTTTTCATTGATGCCATCTGAATGGAGTTTTTCATTAAGCGTTTTAATGGAATCAACAACTTTGATTTTGTCGTTTACCCTACCAAAACACAAGTTTTCGTATTCTTCAAATGTACGAAGAACGGTTTCTTCTTCCATGCGATGTTCGTCATCGATAATGACAGATTGACCAAACCAAACCCAAACTTCATCGCCATCGGTTTCTGCAAGGATAGCAACAATCTTTTTGTCCGAATATGCTTTTTCGAAGCGAACATAATCCTGTAACTGACCCTGAATTTTAGCTTTATCCCAACGGCTGAACTTGTTTTTACATTCCACAAGAACTACCAAACGTTCATTTTCAAAACGGATGTCAAGGAATTTGTGTTGCGTTCCAGTTGTAGCCTTTTGATAATCTTTGATGTCCTTACCAACGGTTTTTAGCGCTTGAGCGTAGCTAAATTCTCCCGTTTCAGTGTTTCCAACACGATACTTGTCACCAATTCTGTTAATTATATCAAATCTATTCATAGTTGATCTCCTTTGCTCATCCGTGTTTATGTTCCAATGCCAGCCCAATCAACCGATCTGCCTGATCTGCCATAAACAGAGGGATGTTCAGTACATCATCATCCAGCTTCAGATTATCCAGAGAGAACCGCACACGGAGCTTGACTTGATCCGGGAACAACTTCTTAAACTTCTTGAGGTTCTTGCTGGTGGTATTGGCCTCAGACTTGACCTCAACAGGGAAAATATCATTTTCCCGTTGAATGAGGAAATCCACTTCATAAGGTGGATTATTCTGGCTCCAATAGCGGGGAACCACTTCAAACTGCGTGATCAGGGTCTGCAGCACAAAGTTTTCAGTCAAAGCGCCCTTGAACTCGGTGAACAGGCGGTTGCCCTCTCCAAAGGCCGTGGGAGCCAGCTGTGCCAGACGGCGGAGCAAACCCACATCCACCAGATAAATCTTAAATGCAGACAGGTCATCGTAGGCAGCCACCGGCAGGCCGGGAGCAGTGCTGCGGTAGATCTTATGCACCAGTCTTGCATCCACCAGCCACTGCAAAGCATCCTCGTATTCTCGGGCTCTTGCGCCTTCTTTGACAACTTTGTAGATAAACTTCTTATTCTCCCTTGCCAGCTGGGACGGTATAGACTTCCAGATCATAGAGATCTTTGGGAACTCACTGATATTGGGGTGCTTGGCAAAGTCACGTTCGTAGGCACCAATAATCCCAGACAGGGCTTCCTGCATGGCGGAGACATCCCGTGCCTCCGTCCACATGAGCACAGGTTTCGGCATGCCTCCGGTGACATAGTACATCTTCAGTTTTTCATAGAGCGGATTGAAAAAGGCATCGGGAATCGGCTCGATGGTATCCACGCTTTCCAAGAACTTCACAAGGTTTTCGTCGCCATTGGCAAGCAGAAATTCTGTGAAGGTCATAGGGTCAATCTGCAGGAAGTTGACCTTGCCTACTGGAAAAGAGGAAGGCTTCGCCAAGGCGATACCTAACAGAGAACCGGCGCAGGCAACATGGTACTGCGGTGCGTTCTCGCAGAAATATTTCATGGAGTTAATGACTTTCGGGCAGTCCTGTACCTCGTCAAAGATGATGAGGGTCTTTTCTGGCAATATCTTTTGACCGCTTGCCAGCATAAGGTTTTGTAGAATCCGGTCCACATCCTTGGTTGTTTCAAAAAATTGTTTATATTCTTCGTTTTCGTCGAAGTTAAAGTAGGCTGTATTTTCATAACAGCGTCTGCCGAACTCTTTTAGAATCCAAGTCTTACCCACCTGACGTACGCCCTTCAAGATTAAAGGCTTGCGGTAGGGAGAATCCTTCCAATCCAGCAACTTTTTTAAGATAAATCGTTCCATAGAATCACTCATCACATTTTTATTGGAGTTTTATGCTTTATAATCACACTTTTATTATATGCGAAATCTATGAAAATTACAACCGAAATCACAAAATTATTAAAATTTAATGCTTATCAATCACGCTTTTATATGAGATAGCGAAAAACTTTCTACAATAAAGGCAGACCACAGCCTCAACATTAGTTATATTACATCTTATTATTCCTGTTCCATTCCGGATAGGAAAGGATAAGATCAGTATCACTATAATCAGTATAGTTATTATCAGTATTCTTGCATTGTGTTTTTGACAGTTCTTGAATTGTCAAAAACACAATTCTGGAACTGCCATAAACGCAATTCAAGAATTGTCCCATCAAAGAAATAAGGCTGACCTGTTACAGTCAGCCCTAAGTAAAAACTCTATATTCTGTTAGCAAAAAATCAGTTCTGCATTAACGACTTCCTCCGCCTGTGCTTTTAGACTACTCATGTGCTGCACCCAAGCAAGCTGTTGGGTTGACTTATCCGGAGCCGGATTTTTCTCCAGAAGTTCAGTCATTATCTGTTCCACTCTACAGTGAGCGGTTTCGTCAATTTCCCATAAATGCGGAAATAATGTCTCTGTTAGAATCATGTCATCCAAGAGTATTGGACTATTTTCCGCAAGAAAAACTCTGCGCATTCTACCGGACTTCCCAAGTGGTTTATCGCTTACATAACTCAACCGAATATCAGGGATGAGATAATCACCACAACGGGTATAAGTCAAATTCTGTGTCATAGCAACTCCTCCAATCATTTTTTCTTTCACTTTCATTGTAATGGATCGACCGGCTTTTCAAGCTGCGGTTGAAAGTTGATATCGATAAAATTGATACACTGACGCTGCAAGCAGCTGAAACCCGCTTACGGGCTGACCTTGCACCTATTATTGATGGAAAAACGGATTTGACAAAATGCACGGAAATTGACCTGCAAAAGCTGGACGCCGAACTGCGGATGCAGCGCATTGTTTTTGAGGCAGCCGCACAGGTATACGAGCAGATGAACGCCTCGTGGCAGAATCAGGGCACAAAGTTTGCGTTGCTGGGACAGGTCATCCAGTTGACGCAAAAGTACATTGAATCCGGAGCAATTCAGATTGATCCTCCACTGTATGGCACAGATCCAGTACGCAGACGGATTATTTACATGATGAACATGAACCGTATTGTGCAGCACTTGTGGGATTTCATTCGGCTGGAAATGACCTCTAAGACAGTCCCGGTTTTTGATGCGAATCGGCGCGTCAGAAGCACAGCAGATATGCCGACATGGTATACCAGCAAACCCTGCAATATTACACAGCATAGCCAAATCAGCCATTGTGTGTATGATAGCGGTTGGGAGGCGACAGAAGCATATTTGCTAGAAAAGAACGAACATGTCAAAGCATGGGCTAAAAATGACCACTTGGGATTTGAAATCGTATATGTGTATGAAGGCGTTGTGCGTAAATACATCCCGGATTATCTTGTAAAACTCGATAATGGTAAAACACTGGTTTTGGAAACTAAAGGTCGTATGACTGAAAAAGACATTGCGAAAAGAAAAGCACTCAGCACATGGATTGAAGCAGTCAATGGAACCGGTGAATTTGGCATGTGGTGCAATGATGTGTCTTTGAACGTCGCAGATGTTGATGCGATTATTGCGAAACAGCTTTGATTGTGAAAAAGACTATAACAGCCTAGCAAAGGAACATATCCACAAAGACAAGAGGCATCCGACGTTAAAATCGGATGCCTCTTATTCTTGTGTGCTTATGTTATTTTATGTTCTGGTCAAACCATTCAATATATCGATTATATGCAAGGGACAGATTAGAGCAATTTTGCTGAATATAAGCGGTGCGGTTAATGCCGTACTCGTCCATAAGGTGTAAACTACACTTATAAACATAATCGTCTTCATAGACAATGTTGCGATCTTTTAAGAAGTTTAGCACGCGGGATTTTACGCCTGTATGACAACGAGCGTCAATTTTGTCTTTGAATTTTGCGGGATCATCACCATATTTATCAACTTTGAATTGTTCAAGGACTTTTTTCAGACCATAAACGAATTGTTCAATTGCATCATGCTCAGAAGTTGAAACGCTAATAGAATCAAAAGAGTACCAGTAGGCAGAAAATTCATATAACAACTGCTTGAGCTCTTTTTGGGGAGGAATGTCTATTTTTACATTTTTTGTTCCCCTTACGATGATTTTGCACCCTGGAGCACGAGTAACATTAGAATGAATAATAATACGGTTCTCTTCTGCATTGTAAGTTTCGCAGACGATTTCAGAACCGGCCAATTCAAGCGTGTCACATTCAATGGTTGAATTACGGATTGACACATGATCGGAAAATAGGCCGCATTTTAAAATTAATCGCCCATCAAAGTTGACACTCATATTTTCGAGCCGGTTGAGATAAATCGGTTTATTAGAATCTTGACAAATACGAACTTGTAATGCGGGCTTATTGGGCGTTAGAGAATCAGTAAAGGTTAAATACAGATTCGAATCAGCATCAGCATCGTCAATGTCGTCAGATTCTAGAGGGCCGATGTCACATAAAGTTTTTTGGTTGACAGTGGTTTGAGAAAGATATGCAACATCGATGTAGAAAATATGATCACCTTGAACCGTATTTTTACTAATTGCAAGGTAGCAATCCAAAAATACTCGGGAGGGAAGTTTGATTTGGCTACGAATAGAACTATCGTTTACATCAGAAAAAATCTCTAGAGAAGGATTGAGCAATGTCTCTGCGAGAAGATACTCTTTAAAAATGGGCATAACAGTACGTTCTTGCAGAAAAACATGTTGTGGTAGCCAGCTGTTTAGCGCTTCTTGATACAGTTTTTGATCCTCTTGGAGAAGCTTTGAACAGGCATCATAGTCAGATACACTTATTGCGCCATTGAAAGTGATAAAAGACATCAGCCGTAATAGCTGTTCGTCTTTAGAATAAAGGTTTTTGACGACTTGAATGGATTCGGGGTCCTTATAGTGAGGAAGAATGAGGTCTTTTAAATAATCTAATTTCTTTTGCTCACGCAAAAGCAATTCCTGAATAATGCTATATATTAAATGACTCGAACTGTTCGCTTTCATTGAAAGACGAAGAGAATTGAGGTCATCACTAGAATGGAGGACATCTTCGACTTGTCGTGCTAAGATTCGTAGCACTTGAGCATAACCAATAAATGTACGAGGCTGATTATTTCCAATTATGGAAGCTATGTGATCAATATATTTTTGAATTTCAGTCTTTTGGGCCGCAGTAATATTGAGTTTTTGGTAAGAGAGATACTGGTATATGAATTCTGAAGCGGATGCTTCATGAAAATATTCAATGCTGTAATGCGTAATACCAAAACCGTATTTTTGACAGGTCTTTAGTAAAAATTCGGCCATTTCAGTTCGAGCTGTCAAAATGATTGATGGACTCGAACTATCTCTTAAGATGCTACCAATCTCTTCGAGAAAACTTTCGATTCCTTCATGTTGAGAAATTAAAGCGGCCTCATCAAAAGCGTCGAGAACAACAAAGCTCTTTCCGGATTTGAGATTTTCATAAAACAAATCCTGTTGTTGACCTTTTCCAATGCCTACTGCGTGAGCAACCTCACCAGCAAAGGCCGTTCCACTGACACGTTTAGCGGCAGTATTCCAGTATAACCCATGGTATTTGTAGGCAATGTGCTTTGCGAGTGTTGTTTTGCCAACTGCACCGGGTGAAGAAATTAGAATGAAGGGACCGCTTTGCAAATGTTCATGGAGTTTTAGAGGGGGGTCAAAGAAAAATTCTTCAGAGTCCACTTTGTTAAGAACTGAGTAATCTGTTAGGTTTGGTAGTTCGCAATGGCTAAATGATGAGAGTACAGTTGATACAGAGTATTCTTGAGTATCCATAAGACACACCTCGGCATAATCGACAAACTGTGTTTCGAAAGCGAATTCTAGTATAGTAATATAATACACGTTTGGCGGCAGGAGGTCAATAAGTGTTTAATTACAAACTTGTAAAGTGAGTTTTGTCGAGATAGACAGGGCCATATAGATGTTCTGGCGTCTGCGAATAAGTGCGATTTGAATTATTGGGAGACATTATTTGAAAATGTATATTGAGGAAGCGGGAGAGATCATTACCGCCTCAAAAGTTGCGTTTGTAGCAAATCTGTAGCAAATTGAGTCTATTTAACGTAATAGCGTTCTAAAAAGTGAAAAGTCATCATGCATCACACGCAGGGGGTCTGGGATTCGGGTGTTTTTGCTCCCGGGATGTTTGCGTTTACGCAACAGCCCGGGAAACAGGCAAAGACGGGAAAACCGCGCAGATCACGTTCAATAAACAAAGAAATGGCTGCTGCACCGGGAAGAAACCCTGTGCAGCAGCCATTTTTATTATGGTATAAGATCAGTCCTTCTTCTCGGCGGTGCGGGCAAAGAAGTTGGCGAGGACGGCGCCGGAAATGTTATGCCACACCGAGAACACAGCGCCGGGGATGGTTGCCAGCGGATACTGTGCAAAGTGGGCAGCGGCCAGAGAGGTGGCCAGACCGGAGTTCTGCATACCGACCTCGATGGAGATCGCGCGGCACTTGGTGGAATCCAGCTTCAGCAGCTTGCCCACACCGAAGCCGGTGAGGTAGCCCAGCAGGTTGTGCAGGATGACTACGGCAAGGATCAGCAGGCCGCTGGTCATGATCTTGGCGGAGTTTGCAGAAACAACGGCGCAGATGATGAGCACGATGGCGGTGGTGGAGACCAGCGGCAGCACGCGGACGGCGTTCTGAGTGAAGGCGTGGAAGAAGTGGTTGACCACAAAGCCCAGTGCGATGGGCACCAGCACTACTTTGACGATGGACAGGAACATATTTACAGGGTTCACATCCACGCGCTGGCCAGCATACAGCAGGGTGAGCAGGGGAGTCAGGATGGGTGCCAGCACGGTGGAAACGGCAGTCATACCAACGGACAGTGCAACGTCGCCCTTGGACAGATAGGTCATCACGTTAGAGGAGGTGCCGCCGGGGCAGGTACCCACAAGGATGACGCCGATGGCCAGCTCGGTGGGCAGGTGGAACAGCTGCGTCAGCGCCCATGCAAGGAAGGGCATCAGAGTGAACTGCGCAATGCAGCCGATGATCACATCTTTCGGGCGGCTGAACACCACCTTGAAGTCCTCCGGCTTCAGGGTAAGACCCATGCCGAACATGACGATGCCCAGCAGGGTGTTGACCCATGCGGTCTTTACCACGCTGAAGGTGCCGGGGAACAGCAGAGACAGTGCCGCCACCACAATGACGATGGCGGCCATGTACTTGCCCACAAAGTCGCTTACTTTTTCCAATGTTTTCATGATAAACTCTCCTTTTTCCTGAACACTTATTTTTGCGGATGTAAAGGCAATGAAACATCCGGGAAATGGCTTTCCCGCAAACAAAAACGCCTTTGCCCCTTACGGTTCGTAAGAGACAAAGGCGTATAAACTCCTCTGCGGTACCACTCTTATTGCCGGTGCAAAGCCCGGCCCCTCAGTGCGCATCCAACAATGCGCGGCCCGTGATAACGGGGGCCTGCCGTTCCCGCTTACTGGGGCGCATACACCGCCCATTCAGCCGGAAAGCTCGGAGAGGATCTTCCCACGGACGCCCTGCACTGCCTTACACCAGTCGGCAGCTCTCTGCAGCATTCCTTCCGGGTACTTTTTCTCGTCATAGCCGAATATTTCACTGCCACGGAGTATACTCCCCCGGGGGGCTGAAGTCAAGGGATATGACCCGTCTGTTTTTTCATCTGGTTCATATCATGAATGAAAGCAGCTCATGTGATGACTGCCTCGGCCAGCTTCGCCGGGCGTGGATCCTTTATAAAAAAGGTGAAGTGACCGCTGGCCACTTCACCTTTTTGTGTCTCGTGTATTTTTGCTGTTACAGGATGCGCACCCGGATGACGGCGGGGATGCTGCTCAGCTTCTCGCTCAGGCGGGCATCCACGGCACCGGTGGCGTCCAGCATGGTGTAGGCCATGTTCTTTTTGCTCTTGTTCACCATGTTTTCGATGTTCAGACCCGCTTCGGTGGTCAGGGCAGTGATCTGGCTGATCATGCCCGGCTCGTTCTTGTGGATGATGCAGATGCGCTTACCGCCGGCGCGGGGCTGATGCACCTCCGGCAGGTTGACCGAGTGGGTAATGTTGCCGTTGCGCAGGTAATCGCTCAGCTCCTGCGCCGCCATGATGGCGCAGTTGTCCTCGGCTTCCGGGGTGGAAGCGCCAAGGTGCGGAGTGCACACGATGCCGGGACGGCCCAGAATGTCTTCGGAGGGGAAGTCGGTCATGTAGCCGGACACCTTGCCGCTGTCCATGGCCTCCAGCAGGGCGACGGTGTTCACCAGCTCGCCGCGGGCGTAGTTCAGGATCTTGACGCCGTCCTTGCACAGGGCAAGGGTCTGGGCGTTGATGGTGTCCTTGGTGGTGGGCAGGTAGGGCACATGGATGGTGATGTAGTCGCACAGGGGCAGCATATCGTTCAGGTTTACGCAGTGGTGCACCTGACTGCTCAGGTTCCATGCAGCTTCAATGGAGATGTAGGGGTCGTAGCCGTAGACTTCCATGCCCAGCTCGATGGCGCAGTTTGCCACCCGGGAGCCGATGGCACCCAGACCGATGACACCAAGGGTCTTGCCCTTGATCTCGTTGCCCACGAACTGCTTTTTGCCCTTTTCTACGCTCTTGGACATGGCCGGGTCACCGGCCAGACCCTGACACCACTGGGCGGCGGCGGCCACGTTGCGGCTGCCTGCAATGAGCATCCCGATGACCAGCTCCGCCACGGCGTTGGCGTTGGCACCCGGGGTGTTGAACACCATGATGCCCTGCTCGCTGCAGCGCTCCAGCGGGATATTGTTCACACCCGCACCGGCGCGGGCGATAGCCAGCAGATTGTCGTTGAAGGTGGTGTTCAAAAGGTCGGCGCTGCGCACCAGAATACCGTCCGGGGCGTCGGCATCCACCGTGACATCGAACTGGTTCTTGGGCAGCTTTGCCAGCCCCACCGGGCTGATGGCGTTGAGCGTTTTGATGGTGTACATATCTGAAACCCCTCTTTATGCATTCTCTTTGCGGAACTTCTCCATGAAGTCCACCAGCTTGTCCACGCCCTCGGCAGGCATGGCGTTATAGATGGAAGCGCGCATACCGCCTACCAGACGGTGACCCTTCAGGTTCACAAAGCCCGCCTCGGCGGCTTCGGCGCAGAACTTTTTGTCCATGTCCGGGTTGGGGCTGGTGAAGGTGACGTTCATGGTGCTGCGGTAGCGGTGCTCCACAGGGTTCGTGAAGAACTCCTGCCCGTCCAGATAATCGTACAGCACCTTGGCCTTGGCTTCGTTGATCTTTTGCATATTGGCCAGACCGCCGATGTCGTTTTCCAGATACTTGAGCACCAGACCGGTCATGTAGATGCACCAGCACGGCGGGGTGTTGTACATGCTGTCCTTCGCCAGCAGGGTGGTGTAGTTCATCATGGTGGGTACGTTATCTGCGGCGTGACCCAGCAGGTCATCCCGGATGATGGCAATGGCCATACCGGCGGGGGCTACGTTCTTCTGCACGCCAAAGTAGATGCAGCCGTACTTGCTGACGTCCACGGGCTTGGAAAGGATCATGGAGCTCATATCTGCCACCAGCGGCACGCCCTCCACCTGCGGCAGCTCCACATACTGGGTGCCGAAGATGGTGTTGTTCTGGCAGATGTGGATGTAGCTGGCGTCCTTATCGTAGTTGATAGCGTTTACATCCGGGATATAAGTGAAATTTTTATCCTTACTGGATGCTACGATCTTGGCCTCGCCGAACTTGGCGGCCTCCTTGGCAGCCAGACCCGAGAAGTTGCCGGACACGATGTAGTCTGCCTTGCCGGTGGTCATAAAGTTCAGCGGCACCATGGCGAACTGCTGGGTAGCACCGCCCTGAAAGAAGCCCACCTTGTAGTTGTCGGGAATGTTCATCACCCGGCGCAGGGAAGCCTCGGTGTCCTTGATGATGGCATCGAACCACTTGCTGCGGTGGCTCATCTCCATCACGCTCTGACCACTGTCGCCGTATTCCAGCAGCTCGGCCTGTGCCTGCCGCAGCACCTTTTCGGGCAGCATGCTGGGGCCTGCGCTGAAGTTATATACTCGTGCCATAATGAACCTCTCCTTTTCCTGTGATACACCTATTACGCAGCACCGCCGTTTTTGCGGTGCGTCTGTTACTTTCCGTAGCCGTAGTATACCGGTTTTCCCATGCTGAAAACAAGAGCATCTTTGCACAAAGATATGGCCCCTGCACCCCGCCTGAGGGCACAAAGCATACAAATGTACGCCGTGCGGAGACAAAATATAAGACAAATGTAAAAGATATGTGCTATCCCTTGGTTTCATGCGGATTTTCCACTCTTGCGCCTTTGGCAGAAATGCGGTATACTGGAAATACTAAGACAAATGTAAAAGAAAAACGAAGCCCAAACTGTGAAAGTGCGTTTGGAGCGGCCCGCAGGCCGCGACAAACGCGAAATAAAATAGTCATTCCGCTGAAAATGGTCAGAGCGAAGCGGAGACCATTCTAAATCGCCCCACCGCAAAAAACGGTGACTAAGGGGAATTGAATCATTCAAGGAGGTACAACAGATGTACGGCTTACCAGATACCCTGCGGCCGCTTTCGGCGGCGGAAGAACAGGTGATGTTTGCGGTGTGGGCGTGCCCGGGCGCGGCGGCGCGGCGGGACATCAGCCAGAAGCTCAAGGCCACCGGCTGGGCAGCAGCCACGGTGCTGAATTTTCTCTACCGGTTGGAGGAAAAAGGCTGGGTCAGGTCGGCAAAACAGGGCAACTGCAACGTGTATGTGCCGCTGGTCACCCGGCGGGCTTACGGCGTGTACTGTATGCGGCAGCGGCTGGATACCCTGTTTGACGGCGACCTTGCCGCCGCCGTCCATGCGCTGGTAAGCGAGAGCGGCTGCTCCCAGAGCGCCTTGGAGCATGCCATCCAGGTGCTGGAAGAGAAGCATCAGGAGACCGAGGAGTACGATTTGTACGACCCCTACGGCTGAATTGTTTCATATTTTTTTACAAAATGTTGGTTGACAGCGAAATATCCGTTCTGTAATATAAAAGCTATTAAAAAATGAGAAACTGATATGGACGAACAGGAAAGGAGCAGCCAGACACATGGATCATTTGCAGAATGTATTAAGCTACTTCGACCAGCAGCAGCCCCTTTGCGCAGAGCACGACCGCATCCCCAAGGACCTCTATCGGGAGTTCGGGGTCAAGGCCGGTTTGCGCGACGAGACCGGCAAGGGCGTGCTGGCAGGTCTGACCAACATCTCGGACATCCGGGCGTTCCAGTATGTGGACGGGGTCAAGCACCCGGCAGACGGTCAGCTGCTGTACCGCGGCTATGACGTAAAAGACCTCATCAACGGCAGCCGCGGCAGCCGCTTTGCCTTTGAGGAGGCGGGATATCTGCTGCTGTTTGGTCAGCTGCCCACCCCGGAGCAGCTGGAGCAGTTCTGTGCGGTGCTGGGCGAGTGCCGCACCATGCCCACCAACTTTACCCGCGATGTCATTATGAAGGCGCCCAGCCACGATATCATGAACAGCATGGCGCGCAGCGTGCTGACGCTGGCCTCCTACGACCCCAAGGCGGCGGATCTGGACACCGCTAACGTGCTGCGCCAGAGCATCCAGCTGGCGGGCATCTTCCCCATGCTGGCGGTGTACAGCTACCACGCCTATAACCACTACGAAAAAGACGCCAGTATGTATATCCACCGTCCGGACCCCAGCCTTTCCACCGCAGAGAACTTTTTGCGGATGCTGCGCCCGGATATGCAGTACACCCCGCTGGAAGCCCGCGTGCTGGACGTGGCGCTGCTGCTGCACGCCGAGCACGGCGGCGGCAACAACTCCACCTTTACCACCCGCGTGGTCACCTCCTCCGGCACCGACACCTACTCGGCCATGGCGGCGGCGCTGTGCTCCCTCAAGGGCCCGCGCCACGGCGGTGCGAACCTGATGGTCATGCGCATGATGCAGAACATCCGGGACAACCTCCACGACATCGAGGACGACGAGGAGCTGGAAGCCTACCTGAAAAAGCTGCTCCACGGCGAGGCCTTCGACCGCAAGGGTCTGATCTACGGCATGGGCCACGCTGTTTACTCCCTCAGCGACCCGCGCGAGGTGGTGTTCAAGGGCTATGTGGAGCAGCTTGCCCACGAAAAAGGCCGGGACAAGGAGCTTTCCCTCTACACCCGTATCGAGCGCATGGCACCCCAGCTGATCGCGCAGGAGCGCAAGATCTTCAAGGGCGTCAGCCCCAATGTGGACTTTTACAGCGGTTTTGTGTACGAGATGCTGGGCATCCCCATGGAGCTGTACACCCCGCTGTTTGCCGTGGCGCGCGTCATGGGCTGGAGCGCCCACCGCATCGAGGAGCTGCTCAGCGCCAACAAGATCATCCGCCCGGCCTACAAGAGCCTTGGCGGCACCCACGATTATATCCCGCGCAGCCAGCGGGCATAAAGGGAGGGCATCGGCATGGAAGAAATGCAGCAGCATCAGGGGGAATGGTTTTTCCTCCACGAGCTCAACGTGGATAAGGTGTTCAGCACCATCCAGCGGGCAGATTATCTCATCCTGTATTATATCAAGGTGGCGCAGGAGGAACACCCCGGCGAAAAACTCTATCTTGCCGACCTTGCCGCCGCCATGGGGCTGCGGGTGACCGAGCTTTCCAAGGGCATCGAGAAGCTGCAGGATAGCGGCTTTGTGACGTGGAAAACCGACCGTGAGGCCGGGCGCACCTATGTGGAACTTTCCAGCAAGGCGGTGGAACTGATGGCGGAGGAGCAGGCGCTTTTGCAGCGCTGCTACCGCCGGATGCGTGCCGAGCTTGGGGACGCCGAGCTGCGCCGCGCCGCTGCCATCATGCAGCGCGCCACCGCTATCCTGAAGGAAGAGCGGGAGAAGGAGTTCCCGGCAGCGCAGTAACGATTATGAAAGAAAGATACCGGACAGCCTTGCAGGCCGCCGGTGTCTTTCTTTCTATAAAAATATTTTTATTTGATGCAGCTTGCGCAGGGGGTATAGCCTGCGGCAATAGCTTCGTCATAGCTGGAAAAGAGGACTTGATTCTTTTCCGCAGGCAGGTTGGCGCAAGTGGGCAGGTGGAACTTTTTGCTGTTCACATTGCCGATGTAGGCCTGCTGCGCCGTGCTGGAGGACGACGGGTCGGTGGGGTTCAGCTGGCTGTCCGGCACAAAGTGCTCGGTGCCCACGGTGAAGTTCTGGCCGTCGCTGCCAATGGTGATGGTGCCCTGCAGGTCGGTGCGGTAGACGTCCACCTTTGCGTCCCGCAGGATGCTCAGGGTCTCCTCGTGGGGATGGCCGTACTTGTTGCCCGTGCCACAGGAGATGACGCCCATTTCCGGCAGAACAGCGTTCAGAAACAGGTAGCCGGTACTGGTGCTGGAGCCGTGGTGCCCTACCTGTAAAACATCGGCCTTCAGGTTGGCACCGCTGTTCACAAGGTCGGTCTCGGCGGTCTTTTCCATGTCACCGGTCAGCAGAAAGCTGGTGTCGCCGTAGTCGATGCGCAGCACCAGAGAGGTGTTGTTGGTCTCGCTGTACTGCGTTACCGGGCCAAGCAGGGTGACGGTGGCGCTGCCCAGCGGCCAGACCGTGCCCACGGAGGGCACTTCCAGCTGCAAGCCCTGCTGCTGGGTGTATTTGACAAAATCATTGAAGCATTTGGTGCTGCTCTCGGTTACCGGGCTGTAAGCGTGCCCCGCCGGGAACTTTGCCATTACGGCGGCAAGCCCGCCCACATGGTCCTCGTGGGCGTGGGAGCAGAACACATATTGCAGCTGCTGCACCCCCTGCTTTTGCAGGTAGGATACCACCAGACTGCCGTCGTCCACATTGCCGCCGTCGTAGAGCATGAACTGTCCGTCACACTCTACCAATACGCTCAACGCCTGCCCTACGTCAATGAAGTGCATCTCAAAGGGCTGACTTGTCCCGGTGGAGGGCTTGACGATGTGTCCGCCGCTGCCGGGCAGGCTGTCACAGGCGGTAAGCCCCAGCGCCAGCACAGCGGCCAGCGCCAGCGCAGCCAGCCGCAGGAACAGGCGGCGGGGGAGCAGGGTTATTTTTTCTTCTTTCCAGTTTTCCACGTTGCGTTCTCTTTCTGTTGATTATTCTTGGGTTTGTGGCCGGGCGCAGAGTTGGGCGCAAAGCGTGCGCCCGGGCTGGGCTGACGGCCTGCCGGGGCGGCAGCGCGGGCATTTTTGCCGGTACCGCGTCCCTTCTGGTTGGGATGTACGGTATAAGTGCCGTCGTTGTGGATGGTCACCTCGGCGCTCTCTGCCCGGCGGGCGGTGCGCTGCACGGCGCGGCGGCCGACGGCGGGCACAAGCAGGGGGATCAGGTCCTCCCGGTGGGTCAGCTGCAAGGCCTTGACTACCTTTTCCGCGTTGCGGGGTTCGTAGTATTGCAGCAGTGCGCGCTGCAATGCCTTGCCCTCGGGGGTCTTTTCCACAAACACCGGCTTGAGGGTATAGGGGTCAAGCCCAGTATAGAACATACAGGTGCTCACGGTGCCGGGGGTGGGGTAGAAGTCCTGCACCTGCTCCGGGCGCATGTGGTTCTTATAAAGGTACTCGGCCAGATAGACCGCGTCCTTCAGAGTACTGCCCGGGTGGCTGGACATGAGGTAGGGCACCAGATACTGCTTTTTGCCCGCCTTCTTGCTCAGCTCGTAGAACTTATCCTTGAACTTGTTGAAGGTCTCGATGGGCGGCTTACCCATGTAGGCAAGGGTGTTGGGGGCGCAGTGCTCCGGGGCGACCTTCAGCTGGCCGGACACATGATATTCCACCAGCTCCTTGAAGAAGGTATCGTCCGGGTCAGCCATCAGGTAGTCGAACCGGATGCCGCTGCGGATGAACACCTTTTTCACGCCCGGCAGCTCCCGCACCCGGCGCAGAATTTTAAGGTAGTCGCTGTGATCCACGATCATGTGGGAGCAGGTGGTGGGAGCAAGACAGTGCTTGCCGCCGGTGCACATGCCGCGCAGCATCTGCTCGCGGCAGGAGGGGAAGCGGAAGTTTGCGGTAGGGCCGCCCACATCGTGGATGTAGCCCTTGAAGTCCGGCTCGTGGGTCATGCGCTCGGCTTCCTCCACGATGCTGTCGGCGCTGCGGCTGGTGACCCGCCGCCCCTGATGCAGCTGGATGGCGCAGAAGTTACAGCCGCCGAAGCAGCCGCGGTTCTGGATGATGGAGAACTGCACCTCGCGGATGGCGGGCACGCCGCCCATGCTCTCGTAGATGGGGTGGTACCGGCGGGTGTAGGGCAGGGCGTACACCTTGTCCAGCTCTCCGCGCACCAGCGGCTTTGCGGGGATGTTCTGCACCAGATATTTTTCGCTCTGCTTCTGCACGATGATCTGGCCGCTGACCACGTCCTGATTGTCCATCTGGATGCGGCAGGCCTTGGCGTAGGCGGTTTTATCGCTGGCCACCTTTTTAAAACCGGCGCACTCCACATACCGCTGGGGCAGGTGGTCGAAATCGGTCAGGTAGCAGGTGCCGTTCACGTCCGTGATGGTCTCCACCGGCTCCCCGGCGGCCAGACGGCGGGCGATCTCCACGGTCTGGTGCTCGCCCATGCCAAAGCTGATGAGATCCGCGCCGGAGTCCTCCGCAATGCTGGGCAGCACGGTGTCCAGCCAGTAATCGTAGTGGGCAAACCGGCGCAGGCTGGCCTCCAGACCGCCTAAGATCACCGGCAGGTCGGGGTAAGCCTGCTTGGCAAGCTTGGTGTACACGGTGGCGCTGCGGTCCGGGCGGGCACCGGCCTTGCCGCCGGGGGAGTATTCATCCTCGGCGCGGGGAATCTTTGCCACGGAATAGTGGCTGACCATGCTGTCCACGTTGCCGCCGCCAATGAAAAAGCCGTACTTGGGCTTGCCGAACCGCTTGAAGTCCTCGCAGTCGGTATAGCGGGGCTGTGCCAGCACGCCCACCTTGTAGCCCTCGGCTTCCAGCAGGCGGCTGATGATGGCGGTGCCAAAGCTGGGGTGGTCCACATAGGCGTCACCGCCCACCACCACAAAATCCAGCTGTTCCCAGCCCCGGGCTTCCATGTCCGCCCGGCTGATGGGAAGAAATTCGGTGTAGATCTGGGGAGTAGAATGTTCCATAATGCTCCTTTATTATTCCTCCGGTTGGTTCATCTGCATTTCCAGCCACTGCTGGCGGCTGATGAGCACGGCGCGGGGCTTTGCACCCTCGTAAGGGCCGATGATGCTCTTTTGCTCCATCTCGTCCATGATGCGGGCGGCGCGGGCGTAGCCCAGCTTGCAGCGGCGCTGCAGCAGGCTGGTGGAGGCCTGACCGGCGTCGATGACCACATCCACGGCCTGCTTGAACATGGGGTCGGAGCCTGCGTCCTCTTCGGCGTCGGCACCGCCGCCGCCCTTTTTGCCGTCCTGAATGGCGTGCTTTTCCATGGCCTCGATCATGGCCTCGTCGTACTGCACGGTGGCGCTGGACTTGATAAAGTCCAGCACACGGCTGATCTCTTCATCCCGCACGAAGGTGCCCTGGATACGGGTGGGCTTGGGTGCGCCCACGGGCATAAAGAGCATATCGCCCTGACCCAGCAGCTTTTCTGCACCGGCACCGTCCAGAATGGTGCGGCTGTCTACCTGACTGGACACCGCAAAGGCGATGCGGCTGGGGATGTTGGCCTTGATCAGGCCGGTGATCACGTCCACGCTGGGGCGCTGGGTGGCAACGATCAGGTGCATACCGGCGGCACGGGCTTTCTGGGCGATGCGGCAGATGGAATCCTCCACATCCTTGCCCACCACCATCATCAGGTCGGCCAGCTCGTCGATGATAATGGCGATGTAGGGCATCTTTTCCAGCTCCGGCTGCTCGGCAGCCAGCTTGTTGAAGGACTTGATATCGCGCACATTGTTCTCCGCAAACAGGCGGTAGCGGCGCTCCATCTCCTGCACTGCGCTGCCCAGTGCACCGGCGGCCTTGCGGGGCTCGGTGACAACGGGCATCAGCAGATGGGGGATGCCGTTATACTCGGCCAGCTCCACCACCTTGGGGTCGATGAGCAGCAGCTTCACGTCCTCCGGGCTGGAGCGGAACAGCAGGCTCATGATAATGCTGTTCACGCACACGGATTTACCGCTGCCGGTGCTGCCCGCGATGAGCAGGTGGGGCATCTTGCACAGGTCGGTTACCTGCGCCACACCGGCAATGTCCTTGCCAAGGGCGATGCCCAGCGGCGAGGTCATGCGCAGAAAGCTCTGGCTCTCAAAGATGCTGCGGATGGAAACGGCGGTCTTTTTGTGGTTGGGCACCTCGATGCCCACGGCGGGCTTGCCGGGGATGGGGGCTTCCATACGCACGTCTGCCACCGCGAGGTTCAGGGCGATATCGTCCGCCAGCGAGGTGATGCGGCTGATCTTCACACCCGCCATGGGCTGCAGCTCGTACCGGGTGACAGAAGGTCCGCGGGAGATATCCAGCACCCGGGTGCGCACGCCGAAGCTCTCCAGCGTGTCCACCAGCTTTTGGGCGTTGGCCTTCAGCTCCTCCTGTGCGCCGGGGTCGCTCTCCTCCTGCGTTTTTTCAAACAGCTCGATGGGCGGGTACTGGTACTCGTAGCGGTCCACCGGCTCGGTCTCCTCGGCGGGTGCGGTGGCGGCTGCCTGCTCGGAGACAGCGGGCTTTTCCATGGCTGCTGCCACCAGCGAGTTGATGTCTTTTTCCTCCACCGGCTCGGCGGTGATGCTGATCCAGCCGTCCTCGTCCGGCGCAGAGCGGAACGCCACGGCGTTCTCGGCGCTCACCCGGGGCACGGCGGGCTGGATAGGCGCAGCTTCCGACGGCTGCGGCATCTGCGGTTGCACCACCGGCGCTGCCGGCTGGACGATGGGAGTATCAAAAGCGGGGGCAGGGGAAGACTCTTCCGGCTGGGGGGCATCTTTGGCAAAGAAATCTGCCGCAGCGGCGACTACCGGGTCTGCCACGATGGGCGGCGGCGTGGGCTTGGGCGCAGGGCGCAGCGGGTCCTGTCCGAAGGTGCCGCCCGGCCCGACGATCAGCGGCTCAATGGGCTCGCTGCCGCCCTCGGAGAGGGCGGTGTGGTCGGGGCCAAGGTCTACGTCAAAGGCTGCGCGGGGATGGGCAACGCTGACCCGTACCGGGGTGATGGACGGCGCGGCAGGCTCCGGCTGGGCAGGGGCGGCGGGAGCGGCTTCGGTGTCCGCAGCGTCTGCCTCCATCTCCTGCGTTACCTTGTGTCCCCAGCGCAGCACGCCGGACATCCAGTCCGGCACCCCCAGATGCAGCCCGGCGGGCTCGTCCTCCTCGTCCAGCGGCTCGTCCTCGGTTTCGTCGTATTCCTCATCGATCGCCCGCTCTGCCTGCCGGATGGAGGCGCGCTCGGCGCGGCGGGCAGCGCGCTGCTCTGCAAAGGCAGCGCCGCGGGCGTGGATACCGCCGGTGACGGCACACAGCCAGACCCAGACCTCGGCGGGGGTAATATCAAAAATGTACAGGCTGCCGCACAGCAAAAGCACGACCATGATGAGATTTGCTGCCGGGCGTCCGCACAGCAAAAGCAGCACGCCGCCCAGCACAAAGCCCATTGCGCCGCCGGAGAGCCATGCATTGACGCCGTTGGCGTAGCAGGCGGAAAGCATTTGCAGCGCCGACAGCCCCTGCGGCTGGATATCGGAAAACACGATGACTGTGCCGCAGACAAAGATAAGCCCCAGCACCAGCTTGAGGATGCGGGACAGCAGCTCCTCGCCCCGGGTGTACAAAACGGCCAGACAGCACACGGCTGCACCCAGCACAAAGCTGCCGCAGCCGAACAGCCCGAACAGCACATCATGGAGCACCCGCCATACGGAATCGCCCCGCACAAAGGCCAGCACGATCAGCAGCAGGCCGCCGAACAGGGTGCCAAGCCCTGCCGGGAGCCGCTGCTCTGCCTTTTTACGGCGGGCGGCAGTACGCCGTTTCGTTGATTTTCGTTTTTTCGTTGCCATTCTACTCTGTTCCCCAACTTCCCATAGACACAATAATTGATTCTACTATTGTACCACGCAAGGGCAAAAATGGCAAACCATAATGTTGTTTTTGTTGGAGGAAAATGGAACGAACCCAGCCCCTCTCGTGAAAAGGCGTTTGGAGCGCTCCGCAGAGCGCGACAAACGCGAAATAAAAAATAATTTTTCCGCTGTTCCTGCGCAGAGCAACGCGGAGCGCAGTTCAAATCGTCTGGCTGAGGGGAAGCTGCAAAGCTTCACCCTTGCTCAATTTCTTTATATAGCCACGCCAGCGCGTTCGAAAGACCGCCCAGTTCGTCGATGAGCTTTTCCTTTACGGCGCGGCGTCCGTCCAGCACCGTGCCCATGTCCATCACCAGTTCCCCGGTGTGGAGCATCAGCTGGGTGTAGCGCTTTTCCGGCATGCCGCTGTGGGCGGCCACAAAGCCGGTGATGCGCTGCTGCATCTGCTCAAAGCAGTGCATGGTCTGCGGCACGCCTAAGATCAGCCCGGAGTGCCGCACCGGGTGCACCGTCATGGTGGCGGTGGGCACGATAAAGCTGTGCCGCGCGCTGACCGCCAGCGGGATGCCGATGGAGTGCCCGCCGCCCAGCACCAGCGTGGCGCTGGGCTTGGAGATGCTGGCGATCAGCTCTGCCAGCGCAAGGCCGGTCTCCACATCGCCGCCCACCGTGTTCAGCAGCACCAGCAGCCCCTCGATGCGGGGGTCCTCCTGCACCGCCACCAGCTGGGGGATGACGTGCTCGTACTTGGTGGTCTTTTGCCCTTGCGGTGCTTCAGTGTGCCCTTCGATCTGGCCGATGACGGTCAGGCAGTGGATGACATGACCGCCCCGGCTCAGGGTGACCGTGCCCAGATCCTCGATATCCTCTTTTTCCATCCGGTGCTGCTCTGCGGGGGTGTCTTTTGCCGTATCCATGCGCGTTCTCCTTCCGTAGCGGGGTCTTTGTGGGGTCAGTATCCCCCGGCTGCCGGGGAAGTATGCAGGAGCGCGAATACAAAAAACTTTGTGAATTTTTTGCTTTTTTACAAATAGGTATTTGACATTCGCCTTTCATGCTGTATACTTTAAATAATATAACAGGATAAAACGGAACATCTCTCTGCGCGCAAAGAAGCCCCTTGCATGGCGGCAGAAGCTGCAGCGCGTTGGGCAGAAAGGAGAATTTTGCTATGAACACCCCCCAGAAAGCATCGATCCCTGTGATCAAGCGTCTCCCCAAATATTACCGGTATCTGCGCTCCTTGCAGGCCGATGGCATTACCAGCATCTCCTCCCGGGAGCTGGCTTCCCAGATGGGCACCACCGCCTCGCAGGTGCGGCAGGACTTTAACTGCATCGGTGACGTGAACGGACGGCAGGGCATCGGCTACTCGGTGGAGAACCTGCTTTCCATTCTGGAAAGTCTGCTGTTCGGCAACGGTGACCGTCTGCCCACCATTCTGATCGGCTGCGGCCGTCTGGGCAAGGCGGTGAGCCGCTTTATTACCACCGATACCAACGGCTACAAGCTGATCGCGGCCTTTGACGTGGCCGAGAACGAGGTGGGCAAGGAGATCAGCGGCATCCGCATCCGGCACATTGACGAGCTGGAGGCTTTTTGTGAGGAAAACAAGCCCAAGGTGGCGGTGCTCTGTGTACCCCGTGATGGTGCACAGCAGGTCAGCGGACGGCTGGTGAATCTGGGCATCGAGGGCTTCTGGAACTTCTCCCACTATGACCTGTCGGTGTCGTACCCCAATGTGGTGGTGGAAAACGTCCATCTGGGCGACAGCCTGATGAGCTTGGGCTACCGTCTGCGCAATCAGGAGTGACGGCATGGCAAAATTGTATTTCCGCTACGGTGCCATGAACAGCGGCAAGAGCACGGCGCTGATGCAGGTGGCACACAACTACGAAGAGCAGGGCATGAAGGTGCTCATTTTAAAGCCGCAGGTGGATACCAAGGGCGGCGGGGAGCTGGTGAGCCGTCTGGGCGTGCGCCGCAAGGCAGACCTGCTGATCCCGCCGGAGCTGGACGTGTTCGAAGCCGTGAAGGCGGCAAACGCTGCCTCCGGGCCGCTGGCCTGTGTGCTATGCGACGAGAGCCAGTTCTTTACCCCGGAGCAGGCCGAGCAGCTGTTCATGATCACGGTAGATCTGAACATCCCGGTGATCTGCTACGGTCTGCGGGCAGATTTTTCCCTCAAGGGCTTCCCGGGCTCTACCCGTCTGCTGGAGCTGGCGCACACCATCGAGGAGATGAAGACCATCTGCACCTGCGGGCGCAAGGCCATCTGCAACTGCCGCAAGGTGAACGGACGGTTCGTCTTTGAGGGCGAGCAGGTAGCCATCGACCTTGAAAACGATGTGCAGTATGTCAGCATGTGCCCCCAGTGCTACTTCAAGGCACGGCGGGCGTTTTACGCTGCAAGGAAAAACTGAGATACTTTTATATTTTATACAAGCCGCTGTACCGCGCCGGGTGCAGCGGCTTTTTTGCGTGGATTAAACCCTCTCAGGCACGGCTTCTGCCGGTAGGTAGAGCAAAACCTCCCCCTTTCGGGGGAGGTGGCATCGCGCAGCGATGACGGAGAGGGTTGACTTCCGGGCAAGCAGCTTTCCGCTTCAGTCGGAAACTGTACCGCCACCGCCAAAAAGCCGTCCCCTTGGGGAAGGTGGCTGCGAACGCAGTGAGCAGATGGAAGGGGTACCCCCACCATAGTCTCCAACAGGCTGTATACAGACTGATATATCAATTTGTTGCATTTTGTGAGAGAAACTGATATATCAACCGGACGGAATTCGCACGTTTTTTGCGCTATTGATATATCAGTTCGGACTGGGCAGTTACTCGACGGAGGGGAGAGGGAGTGGGAGAAGAAGAGAGCAGCGGGGGCGGCAGAGCATAAAAAATTACAGGCAGAACGGTAAATGTAACAGGAATTATTGAGATTTTTGCTGTTCTGCCCTTGTTGCATCCCAGATTTTTATGCAAGTCATTGAAGTATACAAGTTGCACAGTTTTTCAGCGCAAGTTTATTCATTTCGGCAAGGACGTCGAATTGCACGCGAAAACAAGGGCAATATTTGTACGTTTTTATCCCGTATCACTGTAATTTACATCTTTCTTTTTTTGGTGGCTTTTGTTATCATAATTGTATACAAGGGGGCATGTGCAGACCCCCTGCATGAAGATGTTTTCTATTAGGAGGAGAACAAAAATGAGCAAGGCAATTTCTCGTCGTAACTTCCTGATGGCTACCGGCGCTGTCGGTGCTGCAGGTCTGCTGGCTGCCTGCGGCAGCAAGCCCGCTGCTTCTTCCACCGCTTCTTCCGCTGCTTCTCAGGCCCCCGCTGCTTCCGCAGACGAGAGCCTGGCCCTGTCTGACGGCCCTGTCAGCCTGAGCATCAGCTGGTGGGGCGGCGACAGCCGTCACGCTGCTTACCAGAGCGCTCTGGAGGCTTTCCAGGCTGAGCACTCCAACATTACCGTGGAGCCCACCTTCGCCGCATGGTCCGGCTGGGAAGAGAAGATGGCTGCTGCCTTCATCGCAGGCAACGCTCAGGATGTCTGCCAGGTGAACTGGAACTGGCTGTACAACTACTCTGCCGACGGCAGCAAGTTCGTGGATCTGAACACCACCTCCAAGTTCATCGACCTGACCCAGTGGGATTCCGCTGCTATGGACGCTTGCTATGTGGCCAACAGCCAGCAGTGCGTGCCCGTCTCCATGACCGGCCGTATCTTCTACTGGAACATGACCACCTTTAATAAGGCTGGCATCACCGAGGTTCCCAAGTCTCTGGACGATCTGATGGCTGCCGGTAAGGCTTTCCAGGAGAAGCTGGGCGACGATTACTACCCCATGCACCTGGGCGCATACGACCGTATGATCCTGATGGTGTTCTACCTCGAGTCCAA